>Ga0256829_1002526_pt1 | contig 13559 bp, 15 predicted proteins | sample 131447metaG_FD_185979 | JGI IMG/M metagenome (GOLD analysis project Ga0256829, IMG submission 185979) | Hydrothermal vent microbial communities from Lau Basin, Pacific Ocean - 131-447 | ecosystem: Environmental > Aquatic > Marine > Hydrothermal vents | place: Pacific Ocean: Lau Basin | collected...
TTATTCTTCATTTTGCAGGATTAGAAAATTCCGATTGGTTTTTTAATCAAACCAACACCATAGACTACGATATTATTGGATTATCCTACTATCCTATTTGGCATGGTCACTCTTTAGAAAATTTACTAAACACGCTTCAAAGCTTAAGTTCTACTTATAACAAACAAATTGTTATTGCAGAAACAGCCTATCCTTTCACTTTAGATTGGAATGACCAAACTAACAATATTGTTGGCACGACTGATCAATTAATTTTACCTGAATTTCCTGCTTCTCCTCAAGGTCAAAAAGAATTTATAAGCGAAATAAAAACCATAATTAAATCAACAGATAAGGGATTAGGTTTTTGTTATTGGGGCGCAGAATTAGTAGCCTGGAAAGGCAATCAATCCACAACAGCTTCACCTTGGGAAAATCAAGCTTTATTCGATTTTAATAACAAAGGACTTCCTGTTTTATCTGAGTTTAAATAATCTTAACATCAAAACATTTAAATCTCAAATAAAAGACTATCTTTGCACGCTGAAACCCAAAAGGCGGTTTCTTAATAAATTCCTCAGAGAGAGGATGTGTTACTAGAAGTTTTAGGTTTAAGTTTGTTCAATTCGCTTCTATATGTAACACCAACATAATGCAATTGAATACTTATATTTTAGAATGAGCACATTCCAACAACTTGGTCTTGACGCTAATTTGCTTCAAGCCATTACTGACTTAGGTTTTGAAACACCTAGTGAAGTTCAACAAAAAGCAATCCCAACACTTTTAGAAAGCGAACGCGATCTTGTAGCACTTGCACAAACAGGTACTGGTAAAACAGCAGCTTTTGGTTTCCCTATGTTACAAAAAATTGACGTTAACAGTCGTACAACACAAGGGTTAATACTATCTCCAACACGCGAGCTTTGTTTACAAATCACCAACGAAATGAAACTTTACGGTAAGTACCTTAATGGTCTTAACGTCACTGCAATATACGGTGGATCTAGTATTACAGAACAAGCAAGACAAGTTAAACGTGGCGCACAAATTATTGTAGCTACACCTGGTCGTATGAAAGATATGATTAGCCGTAACTTGGTCGACATCACTAAAATTCAATATGCTGTTTTAGATGAAGCTGATGAAATGCTAAACATGGGATTTTATGATGACATTAATGACATCTTAAAAGATACACCAGTAGACAAAAGCACATGGCTATTTAGCGCAACAATGCCTAAAGAAGTAGCAAGAATTGCTAAAGACTTTATGAGTAATCCTTTAGAGGTTACTGTTGGTAATAAAAATGAAAGTACATCTAACGTATCACACGAGTATTATTTAGTTAACTCTCGTGACCGTTATTTAGCTTTAAAACGATTAGCAGATGCTAATCCAGATATATTTTCTGTAATATTTTGTCGTACTAAAAGAGACACACAAAAAGTTGCAGAAAAACTTATTGAAGATGGTTACAATGCTGGTGCTTTACACGGCGATTTAAGTCAAAATCAACGTGATTTGGTTATGAAAGCATTTAGAAACAATCAAATACAAATGCTTGTAGCTACAGATGTTGCAGCACGTGGTATTGATGTAGATGATGTAACACACGTAATCAATTACCAATTACCTGACGAAATTGAAACCTATACACACCGTTCTGGTCGTACTGGACGTGCTGGTAAAACTGGTGTTTCTATGGTCATAGTTTCTAAAAGTGAGGTAAGAAAAATTAAGAGCATTGAACGTATTATAAAACGCGAATTTGATAAAAAAGAATTACCTGATGGTATGGAAATTTGCGAAGTACAATTAATGTCTTTAGCAAATAAGGTTCATAACACAGAAATGAATCACGAAATTGATGCTTACTTACCAAGCATTAACGAAATTTTTGAAGATACATCTAAAGAAGAATTAATTAAAAAATTCTTTTCTGTAGAGTTTTCGCGTTTCTTCAATTATTATAAAAACTCTAAAAACTTAAATGTAGAAGCTTCTTCTCTAGACAGTGGTAGATCTTCTAGCGGAGATAGCACAAGATTCTTCATAAACGTTGGGAGAAAAGACGGTTATGATTGGATGAAACTTAAAGACTATTTAAGAGACACTTTACAACTTGGTCGCGATGATGTTTTTAAAGTAGATGTAAAAGACAGTTTCTCTTTCTTTAACACAGAAAAAGAACACCAAGAAAAAGTATTAGCTTTCTTTACAGATTTTAAAGAAAACGGACGTTTTATAAACGTAGAAATCACAGAAGATCGTGGTGGACGTGACAGAAAACGTGGCGGAGGAAGACGTCGTGATGGCGGAAACGACCGTAGACGAAGAAGCGACAAACCAAAAGGAGAAAGACGTAGTAGACGTAGTGAAGACTCTAACAGCTCTAACAAAAAAAGTAAACGTAGTAACAGAGATAAATCTGAATTTAAATCTACACACGGTAGACCAAGACGCTCTAGACGTTAAATCTTTTTGTTAATATTTAGTCAAATATATAAGAAGACGCTATCAATTAGCGTTTTCTTTATTATTTTTAGAGCATTAAATAATTACATGAAGTCATTTTTTACCCTTTTAATTTTAGTATTTAGCATTCAGATTGGTCTTGCTCAAGACAACAAACAAAAAGATAATAAAAATACTACCCAAACAAGAACAGTAGATTCTACTCAAATAAAAAAAGATTCTACCGTTAAAGGGATAATTATTGATGCTACTACAAAAAAACCATTAGAAAACGTAAACATCGTTAACCTCAATCAAGTCATTGGTACAGCAACTAATAATAAAGGAGAATTTGAATTACGCGCAGTAGCTAACGATACACTACACTTATCTTACCTTGGTTTTAAATCTGTAAAAGTAAAAGTAACTAACGACTGGGTTAATAAAATTGAAAAATCTACCATTACATTAACCGAGCTGGCGTTAGCTTTAGAAGAAGTTGTTGTAAGCGAACTTAAATTAACAGGTTATTTAGAAGTAGATATCAAACAAGTAAATGTAAACAACAACTACAGATATAGTATTAGTGGGTTAAGTACAGGTTACGAAGCAGGAAAAAAACAGCCTAATGCCATAAACAAAGTATTAGGATCTATTTTTAATCCTCTTGACTTTTTATACAATACCTTTAGTAAAAAAGGAAGAGAGTTACATAAACTTAAAAAGATGAAAGAGGACGATAACATCCGTAATACTTTAGTTAAGCGTTTTGACCGTGATATGCTTACAGCTTTACTTGGCGTTACAAAAGTAGATTTAGATGAAATTGTAAGCCAATGTAACTATTCTGCAGAGTTTATTAATACCGCAAACGACCTTCAAATATTAGATGCTATTAGTGAATGTTACGAAGAATATAAAGTATTAAGTAGAACACGAAAAAAGCGTCTTTAATTTTTGGTGATATAAAATCGTTCTACAATTTCGTCATAACTTTTAATTGTCTTTTTACACCAGTCTAAACGCTTTTCTAATTTCTCTGTTTCAGTTAATTGCCAATTTATATCTGTTTTTTTCAGTTTACTAGTTACGTGTTGTAAGATTATTGCTGCACTTACAGATATATTTAAACTTTCTGTAAAACCAACCATTGGTATTTTTAAATAAGCATCTGCTTGTTGTAACACCTCATCAGATAATCCTTCGGTTTCTCTTCCAAAGAAAAAACAAGACTTTTTTGTCACATCAAAGTCTGATAAATCACAATCGTTTGTGTGTGGCGTTGTTGCAACAATTTGATATCCTTTAGCTTTTAAGTCTTTAATACTATCTTTTACTGTATGATAACGGTTTAAATCAACCCATTTTTGTGCGCCCATTGCAATTTCTCTATCTATCCGCTTTGTATTTTGCTCTTCTACAATATTTACTTCTTGTATACCAAAAACATCACAACTACGTATTACTGCACTAGTGTTATGTAATTGATACACATCTTCTGTTGCTACAGTAAAATGCTTTGTACGTTGGTCTAGTACTTTATGAAAACGCTCTAAACGATTTTCTGTTAAATAACCTTCTAAATGTTCTAAAAGTTTAATATCTATCATGGGTTAAAAATAAAAAAACCTGACAGTTATTTGCTATCAGGTTTGTTTTAATATTTAAATTTTAAGCCTAATTAGATCCTATATTTCCTTGTGCTAAATGATAGTTAGTAGTTGTTTCACTTAAAACAACATCTACATAGGCGTCAATAGTTAGTAAATCTTGATAAAGTAATGGGTTTCCGTTTTCATCTTCTGCTATGTTAGAAAAGCTTTTTCCTGTTGTCCCATCTACATTATTAAAAGCATAAATAAGACTACCTGGTGCATTTGCTAAATCTCCAGAATATATATAAGCAGGATGAGATCCTCCAGATGGCAAATTAGAAAGGTTAAAAACAGCTAATGATTCACCATTAATACGCTCTGTAAAAGTTATGTTTCCTGATACGCCATCTAAATCTACTTCTTGCAATGTATAACTTGTTGTATTTTGGGTTAACTCATTTTGACCTATATCTACATATGCTACTATTTGAGAGTTATTACTATCTACACGTACAGTCAAATAACCATCCATATTTAGCAATTGTTGATATGAAATTTGCGTGCCGTCATCTTTAGTATTAAAAGTTGTAAAGCTTTCTCCTGATGCGCCGCTAGCAGGAACTAAACTAATGCTAATTGGACCAGTTTCAGCAGCTGTATTAGAGTGAATATACGCTGGTAACATTGCGTTAGATGGTGTTCCTGTTAGATTTAATTCTATACTTATAGTTCCGTTAGAGTTATTTATAAAACGTGCAGTCCCAGAAACACTATAACCATTTGCAGATTGTAATTGATATGTTTTTGAAGCTATTTCTACATTCTCTTCAACATCATCTTTTGTACAACTTGAGAAAACAATAAAAATTGAAAATAGTATTGAAATTTTTTTTTAAGATTTCCATGGATTGAAATTATTGATTAGTTTTAATTAATTGTTTAAGATTTTAAGCGACATTATCTTAAACTGCATTTACTTGGCTAAAATAACACAAAAAAATGAAACACCTTGTAGTTTTAACTGGCGCTGGCATGAGTGCAGAAAGCGGATTAAAAACTTTTAGAGACGAAAATGGTTTGTGGGAAGGACATGACGTAATGAAAGTAGCTTCTCCACAAGGCTTTGCTAGTAATCCCAATCTAGTTTTGGAATTTTACAATCAACGTAGAAGACAATTAAAAACAGTACAACCAAATGCTGCTCATAAAGCTTTAGCAAAACTTGAAAATGACTTTAAAGTGTCTATAGTTACTCAAAATGTAGACGATTTACATGAACGCGCAGGTAGTAGTAATGTAACTCACTTACATGGCGAACTATTTAAAGCAAGAAATATTGTTGATGAAACTTCTGTTGTGCATTGGGAAGATGATATTATTTTAGGTACAACAGATAAAAACGGGATACAATTAAGACCACACATTGTTTGGTTTGGAGAAGATGTTCCGTTGTTTGAAAAAGCTATTAGCATCTGTCAAACTGCCGATATTTTATTAATTATTGGTACCTCTTTACAAGTTTATCCTGCTGCTAGTTTGATGCATTACACTGCGCAGAATACTCCTAAGTTTTATATAGATCCTAAACCTTCAATAGCATCAAAAGAGAATTTATCCGTAATAGGTAAAACTGCTACAGAAGGTATTAAAGATTTTATAAATAAAATACGTTAGTGCTTATTTATTAAGATTTATATCTGCTATTCGCTCTATACGATTACGCTCTAAGAACGCATCTATAGTTTCAAAATGCTCTATAACGCGTTGATCTTTAAATTCGAATACTTTTTGAGATAACCCTTGCAGAAAGTCACGATCATGAGACACTAAAATTAATGTACCATCAAACTCTAAAAGTGCTTCTTTTAAAACGTCTTTAGATTTTAAATCTAGATGGTTTGTAGGCTCATCTAAAATCAACAAGTTAACTGGTTCTAAAAGCAATTTAACCATTGCTAATCTGGTTTTTTCTCCTCCAGATAATACACCAACTTTTTTATCAATATCATCACCAGCAAACATAAAACGACCTAAAATATTTTTTATTTGTGTTCTAACATCGCCTTGTGCAACTTCATCTACAGTTTGAAAAATAGTTAATTCTTCATCTAATAAAGAAGCTTGGTTTTGAGCAAAATAACCAACTTTAACATTGTGTCCTAATTGGCAAGTACCATCAACTTCAATTTCATTTAAAATGGCCTTTATCATTGTAGATTTTCCTTCACCATTTCTTCCAACAAAACAGACTTTTTCGCCTCTTGCTATAGACATATTTGCATCTTTAAAGACGGTTTTATTATCATATGCTTTTGAAACGTCTTTAACTGTAACAGGATAATCTCCAGATCTTGGTGCTGGCGGAAAACGTAATTTTAATGAAGAATTATCTATTTCGTCAATTTCAATAATTTCTAACTTTTCTAGCATACGCTCGCGCGAAGCAACTTGATTAGTTTTAGAATATGTGCCTTTAAAACGCTCTATAAACGCCATATTATCGGCTATAAATTTTTGTTGCTCTTGATATGCTTTTAATTGATGGCTACGTCTATCTGCGCGTAATTGTAAATAATGACTGTAATTGGCTTTATAGTCGTAAATACGTCCCATAGTTACTTCTATAGTACGATTGGTGATATTGTCAATAAATGCTCTATCGTGAGAGATTACCATAACCGCATTGGCTTTGTTAACTAAAAAGTCTTCTAACCAAATTACAGACTCTATATCTATATGATTTGTAGGCTCATCTAACAGGATTAAATCTGGTTTTTGTAATAATATTTTTGCTAACTCGATTCGCATACGCCAACCACCAGAAAACTCGTTGGTTTGACGGGTAAAATCTTCTTGTTTAAAACCTAAACCTTTAAGTGCTTTTTCTACTTCGGCATCATAATTAACATCTTCTAATGCATAATATTTTTCACCTAAATCGGACACTTTTTCTATGATAGACATATACTCGTCACTTTCGTAATCTGTACGTGTTTCTAATGCTTTGTTAAGCTTGTCCATTTCATCACGCATTTCAAAAACATGTTTAAATGCTTTTGCTGCTTCTTCAAAAACGGTACAATTATCTTCTGTCAATAAATGCTGTGGTAAGTAGGCAATTACAGCATCTTTTGGTGTACGCACGTGTCCTCTGGTTGCATTTTGTACACCTGCAACAATCTTCATCATTGTAGATTTTCCTGCACCGTTTTTTCCCATAAGAGCAATTTTATCGGTTGGGTTTATAACAAAAGACACGTCTTTAAATAGCGTTGTACCACTAAATTCTACAGCTAAATTATCTACTGAAATCATAAAAATAATCCTATAAGTTTAGGGTTGCGAAAGTAATAAAAAAGAGTAATGTAATGTCGTATTTTATTTATTCTTCTCTTCTATCCACTTACTCATATACTTATTACTTTGTAGTGTATGATGTTGTAGTATTTGTCCTATGAAGTTTTTTTGACGACGAAGCGGTAATTCGGCTTCAATATGCTTTATAGTTTCAATAGTGTCTTTTAAGTAGATATTTTTATCAAAAAATGTATTAAGTATTCTAAACCCATTTTTTTGTTTACCACGCCAATAAATTTTGTTGGTATAAAGTTCTACTGCTTGTTTAGCAAAGTTTTTGGCATCATCTTCTATAAAAGCATTGGTATCTTTTAATGTGCCATACATACCTTCTGCTCCAATAGTTGTTGTTACACAAGGTGTCCCTGTTTTCATGGCATCAATAATTTTTCCTTTTAAACCAGCACCAAAGCGTAATGGTGCTAAAAGTACTTTGGCTTGTTTTACAACTTCAGAAACATCTTCGGCAAATCCTTTAATTAAAAATCCATTTTTAGGATCATTTAATTGCAAATGTTTTTGAGAGGCATATGCACCATATACATGCATTTCGGCTTTAGGCAATTCTTTCCTTATTAATGGCCAAATATCGGTTTTAAGGTAATTTACCGCATCTTCGTTAGGCTGATGTAAAAAATTACCAATGGTTACAAAATGTTGACGTTGCTTAAAGTTAGGAACTTGTTTTTGATCCTCAATAGACACTGGATCCAACATAAAAGGTAAATAATACAGTAAGTTTGGGCTTATATTAAACTGTGTTATTAAGATATCTTGTTCTACTTGAGAGATGATCAAACTTAAATCTGATCTTAAAATGCTTGCAATTTCGCGTTTTGCAAAATCATTTTGTAAATAAGAAATATTAAAAAGTGCTTGATCTTTTAAAGCTTGTTGTCTTCCTTTTCTTAAAAAATGTAAGTCTTCTGTATCTAAAATCCTTAAAGCATCAGCACACTGCTCTGCAACACGCCAACCAAATTGTTCTTCGGTCATAAAACGATCAAAAAGGACAATATTAGGGTTTAGTTTTTTTATAAAAGTATCAAAACTAGAGTCGTTCAACTTAATGCTTTCAACTTTTATATTAATAGATTCAAGATCATAAGCGTTATCTGTTTTACTACAAGTTGTAGCAAAAGTAATATTGTAATCAGCTTGCTGAAACATTTCAATAAGCTGTAACATCCTACTTCCTGCAGCCGAACTTTTAGGTTCTGGCCAAACAAACCCTATGATTAATACCTTCTTATTCATTAATTATTTTTGAGGAATAGATTGCAATGCATAACCCATGCGTACTTTTTTTGCCCAAGCAACAACAGCTTCAATTTGTTCTGGACTTAAATCTGCTTCTGTATGGGACCAAGTATAGCTAGGTAAAGGCATTTCTTTTTCTTCTACTTCTTCTATTAATTCTTCAAATTTATGATCTTTTCTTTTTACAGAATATTCTGACCATTTAGAAAAGTTTAGGTGTTTTTTTCCGTCTTCTACGTGTTCTGCCATCCAATAATTTACTGGTGTAATTTTACTATACCATGGGTAAACTGTATTACTACTATGACAATCAAAACAAGTATTTTTTAAAATAGCTTTAACCTCTTCATTTGGATTTGTCTCTTCTAAAAAAGCAGTAAGATCTTTAGTGTCTCCTGTATTTTTATCTGGTGAAAAAAATTGAGCAATAACTAAAACCAGAAGCAATGCTATTAGAATTTTCTTTACTATTTTCATTTTAATTAAATTTAAACGCTAAAAATAGTAAATCTTGACTACAGAAACGCTTTATAAAGAATTAAATTACGTTAACCATTCTAGAGAAAAAAGAATGTATTATGCCCAAATGGTTATTAATGACAGTAGTTTAATACCAAAACTTATTGAGATTTTAATGCAAGTTGATGATAAAGTTTCTCCAAGAGCAGCATGGGTTTTAGAGTTTGTATGCAAGGATAATTTAAATGTTATCATTCCGTATTTAAATCTATTTACCACAAACATGCATCGGGTTAAAAAAGAACAAGCTGTTAGACCTGTTGCTAAAATTTGCGAATACTTAGCTAATGCCTACTTTTCTAAAACAGAAAATAAAATAAAAGACGCTTTAACACAAACGCATAAAGAACGTATTATTGAAGTCGCTTTTGAGTATATGATTGGAGATTATAAAGTAGCACCTAAAGCGTATTCTATGACTACTTTATACCTTTTTGGAAAAGAATTTAATTGGATCCATCCAGAATTAGCTATTATATTAGAGCGTGATTTTTATAATGAAAGTGCCGCTTTTAAAGCTAGAGCAAGACACATTTTAAAAAAAATCAAAGCTTAACTTTTTTGAAAAAATTATAGACTGATTAATTTTTGTCTTCCTCTTAAAAAACTATCTTTATGCCTTTCAAAAAAACAAGCAAAATATGTCTTTAAGCCAATTAAATGCCATCTCTCCTATTGATGGTAGATACAGAAATAAAGTAGAAAAGTTACAAGATTTTTTCTCTGAAGAAGCATTAATCAAATATCGTGTTTTAGTTGAAATTGAATATTTTATTGCGCTTTGTGAAGTGCCTTTACCTCAACTAGAAGATGTTAATACATCTGTATTTGAAGACCTTAGAAAAATTTACAAAGAATTTTCTTCTGAAGACGCGCAAGCCATCAAAGACATAGAAAAAGTAACCAACCACGATGTAAAAGCAGTTGAATACTTTATTAAAGAAAAGTTTGATACACTTGGACTAAGTGATCATAAAGAATTTATTCACTTTGGTTTAACCTCTCAAGATATCAATAATACAGCAATACCATTAAGTATTAAGGAAGCAATGAATGATGCTTACGTACCAGAATACCTTAATGTTTTAAAAGAATTAAAACGTCTTGCTGAAGAGTGGAAAGATGTACCAATGCTTGCCAGAACACACGGTCAACCAGCATCTCCTACCCGATTAGGAAAAGAGATTATGGTTTTTGTTGTGAGACTTGAAGAGCAATTTAACTTACTTAACGATATACCAAGCGCTGCAAAATTTGGTGGTGCAACAGGTAATTACAACGCACACAAAGTTGCATATCCAAATATAGATTGGAAAGCTTTCGGGGCTAGTTTTGTACAAGAAAAATTAGGTTTACAGCATTCTTTCCCAACAACTCAAATAGAGCATTATGACCACATGGCGGCTTTATTTGATTGCTTAAAACGCATCAACACCATTATAATTGACCTTGACAGAGACGTTTGGACGTATGTGTCTATGGATTATTTTAAGCAAAAAATTAAAAAAGGAGAAGTTGGTAGTAGCGCAATGCCACATAAAGTAAATCCTATAGATTTTGAAAACTCTGAAGGAAACTTAGGTATTGCAAATGCTATTTTCGAGCATCTTTCTGCAAAATTACCAATCTCTAGACTGCAAAGAGACTTAACAGATAGTACAGTTTTACGTAATGTTGGTGTACCATTTGGACATACTTTAATTGGCTTTGCTTCAACTTTAAAAGGTTTAGGTAAATTACTTTTAAACGAAGTAAAGTTTGCTAATGACTTAGAAAACAATTGGGCTGTAGTTGCAGAAGCCATTCAAACCATTTTAAGACGCGAAGGTTATCCTAACCCTTACGAAGCTTTAAAAGGTTTAACAAGAACTAATGAAACTATAAACCAAAATTCTATTTCAAATTTTATTGATACATTAGACGTAAATGATTCGATAAAAAATGAATTAAAAGCTATAACTCCTAGTAATTATACAGGAATTTAAAATGTTTAAAGACAAGACTTCTATATTATTTGCAACCATAACCCTTCTAATATTTTTTTTAGGAGGTTTATTAGATGTGTTATATAATCCTATTGTTATTGGTGCTTTACTTATTTCTTTTTGTCTTGTTATTGTTAATTTAATTTTAATTAAAAAAAAACCAGACGATGATGTTTGATAAAGAATAAAAAAATAAAAAAAGGCTTATCTGTTTAGATAAGCCTTTTTAATTAACATTTAAACCTTAATTATTTAAAATAATTAAATAATTGATTTAGTTGGTTGCCATCAACATCTGCGTGTTGAAGTTCGGTAATTAGTTTTACTAATTGTTCTGGTTTCATCTCATCACCTATTACTCTGACAAATGTAAAACCCATTTCTTTTGAGTTTGCAAGTACTAAAAACTCGTCTACTGTGTTTTCATCACCAATAGTACTTATTTTAAAACTTATACCATTGTCTTTAAACTCCATCAACTCCTCATACTTTTCATTTTTGAAGACTTTTTTTGCTTTTTGAAGTTCTTGCTCATAAGCTACAACATCTCCATCATTAACACGATAAGCTAATACATCTAATTTTTCAATTGAATTATAGGCTTCTTGTTGCTCTACTGTTAAATCTGCTTTAGATAAATCTAACATTTTTGCAGACAAGTCTAATGATAAAAACTCTGGTTGTTCTCTATGATCTACAAAGTAAGTTTGTATTGAATTTTCGTCTTTACAGCTTACAAAAAGCAGTGCTATTGTAAGTACTGTAATTATTGATTTTAGCTGGTTTTTCATGGGTTTTTATTTTTTATTTTTTTTCTCTAACTCATCGCCACCAGGTAAATCCATTTTATTAGCAAGTTTTGAAATTTGATTTAAATCAATATCTCCGGTTATACTAATTACAACGGTTTCTACTGTTCGTTTTTTTCCGTTAATTTCAATATTACTGTTTTTTGTAACAGCTTCTAAACCATTAACAAACATTAATAATTCGCTTACATGATCTTCGTCTTTTCCTTCTTTAATGTAAAACGTCATGTTTACTCCATTATCTTTTACTACCATTAATTCTTCTAAAGAAGCGCTTCTTGATTTTACCCATTTTACGATATCTGAAGAAATATCTTTATCGTCTGTTGCCATAGTTTTAAAACTGGTAATACTATTTACCATATTAATGTACTCTTGCGCTTCTGGATCGTCTGCATTTATATCCATTTTTGCTAACATCTGAAACATTTTTGGCTTTATTGAAACATAAGTTACGTTTTCATTATCACTATATTTTTCAAAAACATTTTGAGCCATTCCTGATAATGGAAGCATTAATAATGCTATTACTGCTATTAATATTGATTTTTTCATTGTATTTGTTTTAGTTGTTTTCATCTTGTTTTTATTTGTAAATTCTTTCTATTGGGTTATTCATTTCTTTTAAATAGTTAACCTGTTTACCTGCTTGGTTTATTGCGGTTAAATACTCAACTTGTTTAGTTCCTTTATTAAGGGTTTGAGATACTAACTGTAAATATGATTTTGCTTTTTCATAATCTTGTTTGTCTTGTTCTGTAATAGTTTCATTTTGATTAAAATAAAACCCAACCATCAACGCAATTACTGCTGCAACACTTAACCACTTATAATTAAATTTCGTTTTAGTTTTTAATGGAAGTTGTTTAGTAAAGGTTTCTTGCTGGTTAAAAGAAAAGTAATTAAACAAGGCTTTGTAATGCTGTAAATGAGGCGCTACAGTTTCTTGCGAAAAATAGTCTTTTAACTGTGCTTCTTCTTTAAGCGTTGTTTCTCCGTTTTCGTACTTTTCAATTAATTTTTCTATCTTATTTAACACCATAATTATGTGTTTTTGTTAGTTGTTCTCTTATTGTTTTTCTTGCTCTAGATAAGGCTACTCGTATTGCTGTAGGTTTCATATCTAGCATTTTTGCTATTTCGTCAAAGTCATATTGCTCAATATCTCTAAGTTGTATGACCATTTTTTGTTGCTCTGGTAAATCTTCAATTATTTTTGCTATCCAGCTCATACTGTCGTTAAGCTCTACTTGCTTTTGTAAGGCTACTTTATGATCTTGATAGTTACTATGAACAATCTTTAAATTTTGTGCTTGTTTAGATTTTATTTTATCCAAGCAAAAGTTTTTTGTCATGGTCATAGAAAACGCTTCTACGTTTTTATAATCGCTTATTTTACCTTTGTTTCTCCATAACTTTAATAACACTTCTTGAGTTGCATCTTCTGCTTCTTCTTTAGATACAAGTAATCGCTTTGCTAAACGAAATACTTTATCCTTAAAAGGCATTACTGTATTTAAAAACTCAGTCTGTGTCATTTTGGTTTTGGTGGTTTCTATTACGACGAGTAACTATTAATTTTGTTACAAAGTTTTTTT
>Ga0256829_1002527_pt1 | contig 13552 bp, 11 predicted proteins | sample 131447metaG_FD_185979 | JGI IMG/M metagenome (GOLD analysis project Ga0256829, IMG submission 185979) | Hydrothermal vent microbial communities from Lau Basin, Pacific Ocean - 131-447 | ecosystem: Environmental > Aquatic > Marine > Hydrothermal vents | place: Pacific Ocean: Lau Basin | collected...
ATATACGATTTCGTCGGCGGCCTCGTTCTCAGGGCAAAGCGTCGCTGATCCAAGCGCTCAAAACGCGTTCTGGATCGAAGAGACCTGGGCCAAAGATGCGGCCACGAAAGCCGACAAGGCGCTGCAAGCCCCCCTGAAAGAGGTCTATCGTGCATTTGAAGAAACGCGCATGCGCGGGCAGATCCAGTACACGAATTATGTCCTGTCTGCAGACGGCAAATTCCTGTCTTCGCCGCCAAAGCAGATCCATATCCTCGGCAATCTCAGTTATGTGCTCGTTATTCTCGCCTTCATGGCGAACTTTGCAGCCCTGATCAGCGCCATTTGGATCAAACCTTTTGAAGGCTGGCCCAGCGTTTTGAGCTCAATGGCGATAGCGTTTGCGATCATCGCCGTCGGCGTACGCGCAACATTGGAAGGCCTGCGCCCCGAGCGCGAAACCCGCCGCATGCAATTCTATGCAAGCGCGCTCAATCACGCTCAAAAAAGCTTCGACGCAGCCCGATCACACGGCAAACGCATTGAAGCCATGAGCATGCTTGAACGCGCTTCCTATGACGAAATGGTCGAGTTCATTAGCTCGAATGAACAAGCGCGCTTCGTGCTTTAGCCAACGCCGCAGGTCGCCGCGACATCATCATCGGCGCTGAGAAACTCGGCGACCTTATACGGCTCATCGGTTGCGAGAAGCGTCAGGCCGCCATCAACCAGGTCTTGGAATTCGCTGAGGTCGCCATCCGCAATGTATTGGTCATCGAGGCGCTCGCCGGGCCGTCCAAGTGTACCAAAGGCGGTTTCTACTCCGCGCCCGCCGACCGCCGCAAACGCGCGCGGGTTCGGGTTACGGGTCCCCATCCAGGCGACAACATTGTCGAAATTGACGCCGGCTGCCTCAAGCTCTTCCTGATGCTCGCGACTGTTCACACCCGCAGTCATCATTAAGTCCGGGGCCAAATTCGCGACTTCGATCGCTTGTTGATCATTGTAAGTGATCAATACCACATGATCTTCGGCACCAGCTGCGCGTACCATGCTGATTATGTTCCGGAAACTGGTGGTGGGTTTCTTGTCGAGCTCAACGAGGGCACCTGACTGTTTCGCCCAAAGCAGGACATCCGACAGGTTTGGCGGCGTAAAGCTTGTGATCGCGCCGCTATTGTCTTTGAGATTGAGCGACTGGATCGTCTCCCAATCTGTATCCGCAACTGCGCCGTCGCCTGTCGTCGTGCGACCGAGTGAGCGATCATGCATCAAGAAGAGAACGCCATCACGGCTTTCGGCCACATCGATCTCATGAATGAGCATGCCTTGGCTGGTCGCATAATCGAGCGTTTCCAGAGCGTTCTCAGGATAGCCTGGCGCAGGTCCCGCGCGATGTGAGGCAATCAAAACGCCGCCGTTTTCACGCACACAGTCAAAAAAATCCGGCAACGGTCCGAGGGATAGTTTTGACGCTGACTCGACCGGCGCCGCGACCTGATCGACGGTCTCTGCCGCATCATGACTGGCTGGCGGATCGAACTCGCTCGCGCTCGGTTGACAGGCAACAAGCAGCAATCCAGCGGCTGCAACGGATGGGAGGAGCGTTTTCATCAATAAGCACTTTCGATTCTTGCCGATTTGTGCCCGGCAACCTACAACACTTCTCAGGCCCTGTAAGGGGCGAAAAGACTACAGTTTTATGGAGGAATACGATGCACGGCATCATGCAGGACTGGCAGCTGACCAGCAACAAAATTCTCGAGCACGCCAAGCGAATTAATCCGACGCGCGAAATCATCACGCGCCGCGTCGGTGGTCATATCGTTCGGACCTCTTATGGCGAGCTGTTTGACATCTCGAAACAGGTCTCTGGGGCACTGATCGAGGCTGGCATCTCCATCGGCGATCGCGTCGCGACCTTAGGCTGGAACTCAGCCCGCCACATGGCTGCTTGGTACGGCACGATGGGTATTGGCGCCGTCTTGCACACAATCAACCCGCGTCTGCACCCTGAGCAAGTCGCCTGGATTGCCAATCACGCTGAAGACAAGATCCTGATTTTCGACATCAGCTTCCTGCCGATTGTCGAAGCGGTCAAAGATCAATTCAAAACCGTCAAAACCTTCGTCATCTTCGCTGGCGCAGACGATATGCCAGAAAACTCTCTGGGCGCTGTCGCGTTTGATGAGTGGATCGCAGGAAAGCCGCTGACCGCAAGCTGGGGTGACTTCCCGGAAGAAACCGCTTGTGGGCTTTGCTACACATCCGGGACAACCGGAAATCCAAAGGGCGTGCTGTACTCGCACCGCTCAAATGTGCTGCACACGCTGATTACCATGTCGAAAGACGCAATGGGCATGGGCGCAGATGATGTTGTGCTGCCAGTGGTTCCAATGTTCCACGCCAATGCCTGGGGACTTGCTTTTGCTTGCCCAGCGACCGGCGCGAATATGGTGATGCCGGGCGCACAAATGGACGGCGCCAGCATCTATGAACTGCTCGACACAGAGAAAGTGACGATCACCGCGGCGGTGCCAACTGTCTGGCTCGGTCTGCTCACCTATCTTCGTGAGAACAACCTCAAACTGCCGCACCTACGCAAAGTCTTGATTGGGGGCTCAGCCATCCCAGAGGCGATCCTGCGCGCCTTTGAAACCGAGTATGAAGTCGATGTGATCCACGCCTGGGGCATGACAGAGACCAGCCCACTTGGCACGCTTGGCTCACTGCCACCACACCTACTAGATGCCGATATCGACCAACGTATGGCGCAAAAGCTGAAGCAAGGCCGTCCACCGTTCGGGGTTGAGCTGAAAATCGTGGACGATGAGAACAATGACCTGCCTTGGGACGGCGAAACATCTGGACGCCTCGTTGTACGCGGCCCTGCCATCGCAGGCGGCTATTTCAAAGGCGACGGCGGCAATGTCCTCGACGAAAACGGCTTCTTCGATACGGGCGATGTCGCGAATATCGACCAGTACGGCACGATGCAGATCACAGACCGCGCCAAAGACGTTATCAAGTCCGGCGGCGAGTGGATCAGCTCGATTGATATTGAGAATATCGCCGTCGGCCACCCGAAAGTGGCCAATGCCGCGGCGATTGGCATCTATCACCCGAAATGGGATGAGCGCCCACTTCTGATCGTCCAGGCTGCACCTGGCGAGGAACCGTCAAAAGAAGAAGTTCTGGCTCAGCTCGAAGGCAAAATCGCCAAATGGTGGACGCCTGATGACGTCCAGTTCGTCGACGAAATTCCGCTCGGCGCAACCGGTAAAATCAACAAGCTGAAGCTGCGTGAGATCTTCAAAGACTACACGCTGCCAACGGCTTAGTCGGCTTGATCCGGTTTGCCGGTTTTCAAGGATATACCTTCCCTCACCAATTCCACTTGGTGGGGGTAAGGAATCTCGATCCCGGCGGCATCAAAGGCCTGTTTCACAGATTTGGTTATATCCGCACGAACTTGAATGAATTCGCGAGCGGACACCCAGGCCCTCAAGCGCAGAGAAATTGACCAGTCACCGAGCTGGTCGACCCCAGCCCAGGTATCCGACTTCCGTACGACGCGATCGTGCGCTTCTGCGAGACCAGAAAGAATCTCTAAAGCTTGGTCGAGATCGGTATCATAGTGAACGTCAAAATACAGGTTCAAACGGCGATGGCCGAGCTTGGTATGATTGACAATCGCATCGCCCCAGACCTTATCATTGGTCAACAACACGACTTTGTTGTCGAGCTGTTTGATCGCAGTGTTGAACGGTGTGATGTCAAACACCTCCCCTTCGCGCGAACCAATCTCGACCCAGTCACCAATTTTAAATGGCCGAAAGGCCGCAATCATAACGCCTGCGGCTACCGATTTCAGCGTGTCCTGAAGCGCTAACGCGATGGCCAATCCAGCCGCACCGACGATCGCTATGAGAGACCCGGGCGCGAACCCGAACTGCATCATTGCTGTTAAGATCGCGATGCCAAGAATGACATAGCGTATAATGGAAGCAGAGAAATTGATCAGCGTATCATCGACGCGATGACGTGCATTCGCCCGTTCTCCATACGCACGTAGAGACCTATTCAGCCAAGTGGCTAATAATACGGCGCCGCCAATGATGATGAGCCCGGCAATCGCTTTGGGCCAAAAATCAACGAGCGTCTCCCCAAAATTAAAGCCAATAAACTCAGCACCGCCGGTAAACACCGCAAGAAAAACAAGTAGCTGGGCAATGGGGGCCGCCAAATCCCAACTTGAGCCGACAAATAGCTCAGGATCGCGATAGGTACGTCGTCCAAACGCCCGCACGGCGCCCTTGAAAATCACCCCGGACACATAAGCAACAACAACCAAGGCGAGAAGGACCAACCCTAACCAGATTTGCGGCGCAACTTGCGCCAGGGCTGGGGGCAGGATGTTCACGTCGAAAGGCGGCGTCAAAAACGAAGTCATGTACTTAAGTCCCACAATCTGACGCTGTTGGTAAAGCGACAACTTGCGCTTGTTCTTGCGCTGGGGCCGCGGCTAAGCCAGAACTCTGCGCAAAGACTTTGGGAGATCCGCAATGCAGACAATTGCTTTTATCGGCCTTGGTAATATGGGCGGCGGCATGGCCGCCAATCAGGCCAAGGCCGGGCGCACGGTTAGGGCCTTTGACTTGTCAGACAGTGCGCTCGCGAAAGCCGCAGATGCCGGTTGCATGGCCTGTAGTTCAGCCGCTGAGGCGGTTAAAGGCGCCGATGCGGTGATCACGATGCTGCCCGCGGGAAAGCATGTGCTCAGCGTCTATGAGCAAGATGTCCTGCCAATGGCGCCCTCAGGCGCGCTGCTGGTGGATTGCTCAACCATTGATGTCGACAGTGCGCGCAAAGCGGCAGGTCTGGCCGAGGTCGCAGGAAAAGGCTTCCGCACCGCTGATGCGCCGGTCTCTGGCGGAACCGCGGCGGCTGATGCTGGAACGCTGGCCTTCATGGTCGGCTGCGCTGCGGGCGATTTCGCAGACGTTCAAACCGCGCTGGAGCCCATGAGCCGGGTGACGATCCATGCTGGTGAAAGCGGCGCCGGCCAAGCCGCGAAAATCTGCAACAATATGCTGCTCGGGATCTCCATGATCGGCACCTGCGAAGCCTTCGCTTTGGCGGAACGGCTCGGTCTTTCAGCCGAGAGGTTTTTCGAAATCTCGAGTCAAAGCTCAGGTCAGAACTGGTCGATGACCTCGTATTGCCCGGTTGAAGGGGTTGGCCCCGCCTCGCCTGCTGATCGTAATTTCGAAGGCGGCTTTGCAACGGACATGATGTTAAAAGATCTGCGTCTTGCAAAAGAAGCTGCGATGACCAGCGGCGCCGTCACGCCGATGGGCGGTCATGCCGAAGCCTTGTATGCGCTGCTGTCCGAAAAAGGTCTCGGGCACAAAGACTTTTCCAGCGTCATCGAACTGCTTTCAAAGGGCACCGTAAAGTAGCGCGTTCACGCCCCATAAACCTAAAATCGGCAAGCTCTCAAAGTTAATCTTGTCTGCCTTAAACCAGACGTAATTTTACTTGAGACAGCTTGTCGATGACGCTTTTCCTGAGCCTTGCTTTTCCTTTGATCACCGGTAGCGGGCCGATGGATGATGCGCTGCGCGCCACAGAGGCACCCGACACACTGCGCGCCGCGTTTACCGTTGAAATGACCAGCGCGAAGGCCAGCCGTACCTATTCCTATGACCCTAGAGCCCCCGAGGGCCGGCGCTGGCAATTGGTCATGGCGTCTGGCGAGGATGGCGATCTCGATCAAGCCGGCGCGGCCTGGGGCGCAGAGATCGCACCAGATGGCCGGCTCTTTCCTGATGATCTACGCGCGAGCCTTGGGGAAACGGTTTTTGTCGATGATTTTGGCCCGGCCTGGCGGCTGAAATTCCAGCACGCCCCTTCCGCCAATGACAGCGCGCTCGATGTCTGGGCCACCCAGCGCCTGCAAGCCGAAGCCTGGCTTGAACCCACAGATGGTAGTTTCCTGCGCATCGACTACACCCTGCCCCGCCCTGTGCGCGGCCCAAAAGGCGGCAGACTGACCAAGTTCCAACAGTCTTATTTGCTCGAAACCGAACCCGAATGGGGTCTCACCTATATCTCTCAATTTGCTCTGAATTTCGAAGCCAAAGCGCCGTTTCGGACGATCCGCCAGAACTACCGCGCGGTGATTACCGAAGCGACCTTCTTTTTCGCCAGTCCGGCCCTGGAGCAGGAATTTGTCTCGGCGCAAATCAACGCGCATCTGCCGCACTGAATTTCGGCGCAGAAGAGTGGTTGCAGCCTGGACAAGCGCAGTGTATTGAGCGCGCTTCTGATGGTTCGGTAGCTCAGCTGGTTAGAGCGCACGACTCATAATCGTGAGGTCGGGAGTTCAAGTCTCCCCCGAACCACCATTCACCCCCTTGATTTTCAACATTTTTTATCTCAGCGAGCATCAGTTCAGAGATTGAGGTGTAACGCAATTGTAACGCAACTTCGGAGAGGAACGCATCAATCGCTGCGGTAGACTTGAAAAGGTATGACGGATCAAAAGGCGCGTAGATTTCTGTTGTGCTCACATAGGGAGATTTGTGACCAAGCTGCGCGGCCACCTCCCACGCAGGAACACTGCTTTTTCTCAACCATCGCGCCATCGTGTGACGAAGGCCATATGGCTGAACGGCGGCGTCCATCTTGGTCGATTTCCGAACTGTTCGCCAAGCAGTGCGAATACTCTTCACAGCGGCTCCTTTGAATTCAATGACGTGGCCCATCTGACTCAATTCCTGTTGCTTCAGGAGCCAAGGCCTAACGGTTTGCGGGATTTTCACTTGAGGACGAAATTTAAGTGTTTGCTCTCGTCCCTTAGGATTGAGATCGATTAGATTGTTGCGGAAATCTATCTGCTCGAATCTAAGATCCAAAATCGCTCTATTTCTCGAAGTCGCCGAGATCATCATCACAATAAACGCTTTCAAATGGTATTCAGCGTGGTCGATGAGTTCAGCGACTTCCTCGACCTCAAGTGGACGACCTTTTGGAGGCGGCGTTGGGACCTTCACGAGTTCGATATACGGGACGGACGCGAGCTCACCTCTTTTCCACGCCCAATTCAGCGCCGCTTTTCCAACCGTGAGAATCTGCCGGATAGAATTCTTCGAAAGATTCAATTCATTCTGCAGATACTCTCGATACGCTTGCTGCCGTGCTGGAGTGCAAGCCTCTTTGACTGTCGCCGTTCTGTGAAAATCCAACCAGTATCGCAAATAGCGCTGCACGTTATCGTGGCTGCGCAGCTTCGAACCGTACTGTTCGTAGTACCGAGCGAACAATTCTGCGAGCGTTGATTCTTCGGGCGCCTCTTCGGTTTTCGTATGATAGAGGACAAACCAGTCGGTTAGTGCTTGCTTGGCTTCGTCAAAATCCGATGTGCCGAGGCTAATGCGGCGTGTTTGTCTAGCTTCGCTGTCAAACCAGGTTCGGTACCATGCCTCACTTTTCGGCCGCTTCGATAACCAGAATTCCCCGATTTGAAATGGCTTCTCCGAGTTGTATCTGGGCATGGGCCGCTCTCCATTGAATTCACCAAACATTGAATCAACTGGAACCCGAAAAAGCAAATCTTTCTGGGTGAAACTCGCACAAATTCGATGTCGCCACTGTTGCGCAACCGCCTAAGCGATACAATCGAAAGGTTGAGAACATCTGCGGCCTCTCGCTCGCTATATTTCCCATACAGGTTCAAGCCTTGCGCGTCTGCAATACGCTCGTGGAATTCAGTAAGTTCAGGTGTCTCAATCATGCGAGTAATCCTCCGAAGCAGAGGCGGTTGCCGTTTCGTGGAACAATGAGGCACCCAGATGTTCACGAACGCCATCGGTAGATAGGTTGCGCGCCACTTGATTGAGGAAGTGATCATAGCGCTTCTTTCCGAGGGATTGTGCTGCATCACGTTCGCCGTCTGGGATGGGTTCAATTCGGGTCAGCCAATACAGGACATAGTGACAAAGCGTTTCTATACAGACTGCGAGATCTCGCTCCATCTCCCCCTGGCGGACATCAAACCTGTCGAACCGATCCAGAAGGCGCTCTTCCAAGCCCAACTTGGAATCTGGACAGAAGTACGCGCGTAGCGCCGTTTCCATGATTGCGGTTTTGGTGACACCAGGGCGTCGCGCTTCTTCGCAAAGCAACGCGTACAGATCAGTGGGAATATGAATGTTAATTCGCGGTTTTGCCATGTTCAATCCAATGGGAAAAAGTCACCGTCGCTGCGATCAAGCGCAGCCAGCTTTGCGGTGCGGGAGTACTGCTGATTGCTTTCACCTTCATCGGTGCGATCGTAATCCGGTTCATCAGAGCGTTCATTCTCAGCGCCATTTGCATGTGCCAGAAGTTCGATTTCCGGCCGCTTGCGCGAAGATCCGGTCTTTCGAGTAAGTTCTCGCGCGGTAACAGTTTCCGCACACTTCATCGTACGGGCAGCGTTTGAGTATGGTGTCTCCAATACGCGCGAGGCAAAGTTACTATCCTTGAAATAGCGAAGCTTGTCCGCTCTAATTGGTGGGCTTCCTGCCACCATCACAATCTCTTCTTGAGAGGCAAGCTGCATAACCTCGCCTTGTGTAACGAGTGGTCGACTCGTTTCCTGGCGCGAGACCATCATGTGTGACAACCATGGCGCGAGGCGGTGGCCGGCATAGTTCTTTTGCGACCTGAGCTCGGTCTTAGTGCCGAGCGCTTCTGAAACGCGCTTGGCGGTGCGCTCGTCATTGGTCGCGAACGCGACCCGGACATGACAATTGTCGAGAATAGAGTTGCTCGGACCGTAAGCTTTTTCGATTTGATTGAGGGACTGAGCGATCAGAAATGCACGAATCCCAAAGCCAGCCATGTAACCAAGCGACTCTTCAAAGAACTGGAACCGACCGAGGGCTGGAAATTCGTCCAACATTAAGAGCAATTTGCGTTGCCCTGCTACCGCCAACCGCTCGGTAAGACGTTTCAGAATTTGATTTAATATGAGGCGAATTAGCGGTTTCGTTCGCGAGATATCAGAAGGCGGAACGACAAAGTAAACCGAGCTGGGCTGCGCAGCATCGACCAGATCATCTACCCGCCAATCACTCCCTCCAGTCAGGGCAGCGATGATCGGATCACGGTAGAGCGTTAGGAAACTCATCGCCGTCGAAAGCACGCCAGAGCGCTCGTTCTCGGACTTGTTCAGGAGTTCGCGCGCGACCTGCGCAATCGTGTCCTTGACTTCATGCTGCGCATGCTTGGCTTTCAACATCACGCCGAGCGTCTTCTCAAATGTTCGAGATGGGTCGGATAAAAAACGCGCGCAGCCCGCAAGCGTTTTGTCGACTTCGACATAGAGGACATGTAATATGGCGCCGACCAGTAATGCATGCGCCGTTTTCTCCCAATGACTGCTACGCTCGAGACTACCGTCCGGGTCCACCAGGATGTCCGCAATATTTTGAACATCGCGCACGACATTCATGCCGAGGCGCACTTCGGCGAGTGGATTGTATCGAGGCGCGGCGGGATCGGTTGGGTCAAACCGAATACAGCGCGAGAAACCCGACCGCCATCCGGCTGTCAGGTCCCAATTTTCTCCTTTGATGTCGTGGACAATCGCGCTCCCGGTCCATGAGAGCAAAGTCGGAACGACCAAGCCAACACCTTTGCCGGATCGCGTAGGCGCAAAAGCGAGCACATGTTCCGGCCCGGAATGGCGAAGGTACTTTCCTTCCCACTGCCCCAGGAAAACCCCATCATTCTTCAACAATCCTGCCTTTCGAACGTCAGCTTCTCCAGCCCAACGCGCGGAGCCATAGGTGGTTACATTGCGCTCGTATCTGCTGCGCCAAACTGAACCGATCACTGCCGCGACGATGCCTAGGAGCCCGCCACTCGCCGCAATCATGCCTGCTTTGGTGAAGATCTTCGGCGCGTAGGCTTCGTAAGCGTACCACCATTGGAACAAGCGCCAGGGTTTGTAGACGGGAGTATCGATCCAAACGAACCAAGGCACGCCGAGAGCGGGTTGATATGCAAGCTGGTGCGCCACCCATTGAGTCGCGCACCAGAGTGTTCCGATGATGATCGCGAAGACCACCATGATCTGACCGATCAATATCTTTGCCGGTGTCATCGGGCGCTTACGAGTAAGTCAATCATGCGATGCAAACTGCTGGAACGAGTCGACAACGCCTAGTTGGAGCCGAAGCAAACGCATGCAAAACTCTTTATCGGCTGAGCCCTCGAGTTAGGCTGGGACCAAGCGTGAAATTCACTCCAGAGCCGGAACGCTGCACGGACAGATTACGTCCCCTGAATTGGGTCATATCACGTCTCCACGGCACGAGCGTGAATTGCCGGGCATTGCTGAACAGCGCCATGCGGCCCTGCCCAAGATCTACGGGCCCCTGGTAGCGACCTCGGAACTGATCACCAGTCGATAGCGGCTGATAGATCTGCCCAGTCTTCGAGGCATGTGCTTGCGCCGCCGCGACCAATTCTGCTTTCGCCATGGCTTGTTGGTCCAAAGACCCGCGAGCTTTCAAAACAGTCTGTCGCTCATTGATGGCAATCCCTAGATGCGCGGTCTTTTCGGGGCCGAGCCCATCCAACCAAACAGGACCTCTGGACTCGATCTGATCCGCGATGCTGAGCCAGGACTTCACGGCGATCTGCGGCCCGCCGCGTGAACGTTCGAACATTGCAGCCCGTTTCAGATAATCATCTGGAATATCCCATGTGCCATCCGAATGGCGCTCTACGAGACCCGCGCGCCGCAAGGCTTCTAGTCTTCGTTTGTGGGTCTCACGGTAAGCGGCGGTTGACCCTGGATCGAATGCGGAATGATGATCGGTCGAATAAAACCCGCCATTTCTGCGGGCTATCTCATTGATGGTTCGATCAGCGGGTCGCGGTTTCCCCGCTCCATCCCGAACCTCGATGATTGCGCCATTGGGCAGCGCTAAATCTTTGCCTCCCGGCACGTGCCAGTTCGTCCCTTCAAAATCCCGGACAATCAGGAAACGCCGATCGCGCAACTCGTCGTCTGGACCCGATGTCAAAACCTCGCCAAGCAGTGCAGGTTCGTGATCCCGTTCGTTGTCCCAGAACTTTAGAGCGTTCCGTTCGATCTGAGCGCTGTGTTCGGCCGCGAGAGATCGGATCACATCTCCGCGTCGCCCCATCGCCTTCAATGTTTTATCCCAACCCTGTTTCATCCGCCATTGCTGCGGACCAACTGGTTCAGCGAGATGTAGATTTTGCAGGTGCGTCAGGCGACGCAGTCGCAGATCTCGATGGAAACGGTCCCCGGCTTCGGATACCGGCTCAATGAAAATTCGATTATCGCGTTCCAAACCAGCGAGCTTTCGATCAAGGCTCGTGAATCGGTCTTGCGAGACTTCTGATTGCTGCGCCCGAATAATCTCAAGGTCCCGCCGGGGGCCGAGCGCACGCGTGGCGAGTTCTTCCGCGCGTTGGCGCAGACCCTGGGTCAGATAGCTTCTTGCGATGACCAGATCGCGTCCGCGACTGTCTCGACCGCGGATGACGAGATGCGTGTGCGGATGTCCGGTATTGTGATGATCGACGGCGACCCAATCGAGCTTTTGGCCCAGGTCATTTTCCATCTGGGCCATCAGCGCTCTCGTATTGTATTTCAAATCTTCGAACGCATGTCCATCTTCTGGCGAGATGATGATCCTGAATTGGTGCCGGTCTGATTGGCTGTTTTTGAGGAACCGTCTCCGATCAATCTGTTCGCCATCGCGCGTGTAGAGGTCACCGCCCGCACCATCGCGGTCGACACCGTCTCTTTGAAGATAGCTGAGATGCGCACGAAACGCCCCTACTCCGCTCTTGCCGCGCGCTCGCGCGATATGGACTTTGACGACTACGCGTCGCGTTCGAAAGCGCGGCAATGATGAGGACGCAGATCTTACAGCGCTGCCCCGTCCCATTCGCGCACCGGTAAAGCCAGGGTTTCCGCGGCCACGGTTTAGTTTGGCTGCAGCACGCGTGATTTTGCTACGGGCGCTGCGTCCGCTTCCATGCCCAAGATCACGGATATTGCCGAGCCGAGGCGTAAATTCGAATTCCTCACTCATCTGACTTGCACCACGTGTGGGCGCGGCAGACACTGCGCCTCTGAGCGGTTCATGCACTGCAACGGCGTGCAAAGGACACCAAAAAATCGATGTGCAGGCAATATCTTATGCGCCGGATGGTGCATGAGCTTTAATCTTGCCCTACCGGGTCCGCTACCCAATTCCTCTAGTCTCCTTGCATCGCTTTGCATCCGCTTGCACCGCCTCACCGCGCCACTTCAAAGAGGAGGACGGCAATGCCGTCCACGTCTTCGAGTTTTGTGACCCCAAAATAACGCCCGTCGAGCGATTTTGGGTGTATGTTGAGCAAGAAAATTTCACCTACTGAGAGCGTGCGACAGCCGCTCCAAACTGGCAAATCTCGCCGCATATGGTCTTGCTCAAGGGCGATGGCGCGGACATCCCCGTTAATGAGAATAGCCTGATTATCTCGGCATATTTCATCGCCTGGCAGCCCTTCTATCGCTTTTAAGAGAGGCCAATCTTCGCCAATAAATCCATTGTCTTCCGCCCATTCGCCGGCATCGCTTTTGGGTGAAAGGACGGCCCAGCGATCGTAACTGACCGGACCGTCTTTCACCCAATACAGACCGATGGGAGCGCTGGCGGTCCGGTTCCAAATGAGCCGTTTTTGATGGCTAAGAAAAGGTGCGAGGATGAGCGCCCCAATCGCAACCGAGGCGAGGCCCAAACTCAGCCAATTCATGAGTCTTTGCGAATGCGCTGCGACGTCGATGCATAGCTGTTTCGCTCAGACCAACGGATCAGTTCAGGCTTGGGATAAAAAACCCGGGCCCCATGCTTGCGATAAGTCGGTCCGCGTCCTTCGCAGCGATAATGGTCGAGCGTAGATCGCGTCAAGCGTAAGAATTTCGCTGCTTCTTGTACGGTCAAAAGCTCTGGCCAATCGCCTGCTTCTAGTCTTGGGTTTGTCGTTTCTGACATGTTCGATCTCCCTGTTTTGTCTTGTTGTCGATGGGAGAGGTTTGCGGGCTTATGCGGCCATGCGGGAGCGGAAAAATGAGATAGATACGTTTTTCCCCTGTCGGCTTAACCAAACGCCAGACACGAAAAACCGCGCCGAGAATGGTCTCGGCGCGGCTCAGGTAGAGAGATGTGGTTCGCTTAGTCGCGTGGGTTCCAGAGGATCACATGACGCCCTTTCTTGCCTTTGACCGGGGCGAGGTTCGCATAGATCCGGCGTGGTCCGATTTGTGGGTCAGCCAGGGTGAGCGATACATATTCGCGGCCTGATGCTTTGGCTTTTCTGAGCCACCCTCCGCCTATTTCTGAATTATGCAGAGCTCTGCATAATACTGATTATGCGGAGTAGTATGTTATGCGGAGTCTTGGTCTCAGGGCTCTGATTGTGCAGGTGATCTGAGAAGATTTACTGCGCATAATAACGGCGTTTCCAGAGCGCATTTTGGGATGTAAAAACCCCC
>Ga0256829_1002528_pt1 | contig 13550 bp, 14 predicted proteins | sample 131447metaG_FD_185979 | JGI IMG/M metagenome (GOLD analysis project Ga0256829, IMG submission 185979) | Hydrothermal vent microbial communities from Lau Basin, Pacific Ocean - 131-447 | ecosystem: Environmental > Aquatic > Marine > Hydrothermal vents | place: Pacific Ocean: Lau Basin | collected...
GCTGTTACAATTATTCCAAGTTCATTTTCATGAATTTTAAAAGATTCATATAAACTCTGACCTGAATTTATTTTATGATAAATATCTTCAAAAATTTTTTTTAAATGTTTATCTTTAATACCAGGTATTGTTTGGGAGAGAACCATATCTATTGAAATACCTGCATCAAGCATTACATATAATTGATCCAATATTGCAATTAATTCCTCTAAATTTACTTTTCTTTCAAAAACTTTTTTTTTAAATTGCTCTATTAATGAAGGCTTTTCAATTTCTTGAACTTCTTTAATAATTCCCTTATATCTTCTTTTAAAGATTTTTAAAGCATCCAATGTAGAAGACGCTTTTAAATAAATACTTTTTACTTTACCTTTTTGTATATAATCAATTTTATATATTATCAACTTTAACAACCCTTAATATTTCTTCAACTGTAGTAATCCCTGCTTTAAGTTTGTTCATTGCATCTTCTATCATAGTTATAAATCCTGTTTTTTTAGCTTCTTGTAAAATAGTTTCCCTATCTTTACCTTCGTTTATCAATTTAGAAATTTCACTGTTTACAATTAAAATCTCACTTATCATCTCTCTTCCGTAATATCCTGTAAAATTACAGTATTTACAACCAGCTCCTTTATAAAAAGTTATACCTTCAGGCAAATAATCTTTTAATAACTCTAATTCTTCTTTTTTAGGATGATATTCGATTTTGCAATGGGGACATATTTTTCTAATTAATCTTTGAGCAACCGCTCCAAGCATAGAATCAGAAACCATATAAGCTTCGGCTCCCATTTGAATAAGTCTTGTAATAGTGCTTATTGAATCATTTGTATGAAGCGTCCCAAGCACTAAATGCCCCGTAAGAGAAGCTTGAATAGCTGATGAAAGTGTATCCGTATCCCGAATTTCTCCTATCATTATAATATCTGGGTCTTGTCTTAAAATATTTTTAATAACTCCGGCAAAAGTAAGACCTATTTTATAATTTACAGGTATTTGCTGCACTAGTGAAAGTTCATATTCTATAGGATCTTCAATTGTTATTATTTTCTTTTCTGGGCCTTTTACTTCATTTAATGCAGCATAAAGAGTCGTTGTTTTACCACTTCCTGTAGGACCTGTTACAAAGACTATTCCATAAGGTGATTTTATTAAGAATTCCAATCTTTTCAGATTATATTCACTCATTCCAAGTTCATTCATTTTTAAAAGTATTTTTTGTTGGTCAAGGATTCTTAAAACTACGCTTTCACCATGTAAAACAGGAGCTGTGGAAACCCTGAAATCATAAGATTTATTATCATAATCTTTTGTAAATCTTCCATCTTGCGGTTTTCTTTTTTCACTTATATCCATATTGGAAAGAAGTTTTATTTTTGAAACTAATGGTGCATAAATATCATCATTAAAAGAAAAGAGTTCATTTAAAACCCCATCTATTCTACCTCTAATTAAAAAATTATATTTTTGAGGTTCAATATGAACATCTGTACATCTTTTTTTGATAGAATCTTTTAAAATAAAATCTACAAAATCATCTATTGCCCCTGAAGTTAAAGTAACCGTTTCATTCAAATCATTTTTGATTTTTTTTATTAATTCTTTTGCTTTTTGATATCTTTTCACATTTTCTATTACTGCTAAAATATCACGGCTAAAAGCCAAATAAATTTTTGCATCTTTATTTACAAGTCTTTTAATGGTATCTATTATATCATAATTCAAAGGATCAGCAGTTGCTACATAAATTAAATTTTCATCCATTCTAAATGGTAAAACCAAATTTTCTTCAAGCATAGAAATCGGAAAACTTGTTAATAAATCATAATCTATTTTTTGGGCATATAAATCAATAAAATCAATTTCAAGCTGTTTTGAAAGAAGTTGGAGTATTGTTTTTTCATCAACAAAGCCCAAATCTACAAGTAATTCACCAAGTTTTTTATATTGAGTAATAGATTTTAATCTTTTTTGTTCTTCAAGGGCTTTATTTAACTGCTCTTGGGTTAAAATCCCTTCGTTTATTAATAATTCCCCAAGCCTTATTTTTTTTCTTATCATCTGAACCAATGCCTTTTTATTAAATTATTTTTATAATATTCATCAACAATTAATCTGTTTTTTTGAGGGTAAACTTTTATAGTTTCTTTTTTCAAATAAATATTTATTATATCTCCTTGTTTTTTATACTGCCCATTTTTTATTTTATTAAAAATAATAGAAATAATATAATTAGTATTTGGCAAATCAAAACCTTTTAAAGAAAATTTATCAAAAAAATATGCATATAAAAGTCTTTTTTGCATATAAATTGTATCTAAATAAATAGCATTTTGTCTTGCTGATTTTGTATGTTTAAGTTTAGCTATAATATATGGCAAAAGATATAAATTATCTGTTTTAACACAGCTTATACCTACAAGAGTAAGCAACTTTTCATTTTTTATTGTATATATATTTTTAAAATTACAAATTTTACTAAATTCATTATTTTTATACTCATTTATTATATTAGCCTTTAAGAATCCTAAAAAAATTAAAAATAAAAATAATTTATTTATCACCTATTTCCTTTATAAGCTTTTGTATTTCTTTATTATTATAATATGAATTATATATTTTTAAAAGTTTTATTGCTTCATTTTTTTTACCTAAAAGATATAAAGCTTTAGCACTTACAATCCATGATTTAGGATCTTTTTTATTTTGTATATTTGCATATTTAGCCCATTTAAGAGCATTTTGATAATCTTTTTGATCTAAATATTTTAATGCAATAGAAATACAAGTTTTATATGAAGGTAAATTTGTTGTTTGTAAGATTATTTCTTTTTTTAATTGTTTGTTATTTTGAATAGTTTTATTTTTTTCTATATTTTTTTTAATTTTATTTTTAAAAACATTCTTTTGTGTAATATTTAAATCAATTAGCGGCAATACATATCTTATCTCTTTTTGCTTTGTTTTATGGATTTTTTTTACTGCTTTATGAATTTTTTTGGTCACTTTTTTTGATTTTTGAATTACATTTATTGAACTTGGAATAGTTTTTTTTGATTTTTGATAATTAAAAAAACAAAACACTCCTAAAAATAAAAAAATCACTATTATTAAAAAGAAAATAAAAAATATTTTTATAATTTTTTTCTTTTTACATTTTTTTTCAAGTTCATAAAAAGTCATTTTAATCCTATTTGCATTAATGACATTTCAAGTATACAATCATCAATTTTTTTATATTTAAGCTTATTTCTTAATGCAAAATCCAAAAGATTAAGAGAAGTAAAAATAATTTTTTTACCTAATCTAAAATTTCCTTTTGAATATTTATATATTTTTTTTATATTTTTTTCATTTAATAATTCTTCTTTTTCCTGTTTTCTAAATTTTTTTATAATATATTTTTTAAAATCTTCAAAATTAAGCAATTTCATATATATTTTCTGGAAATACCTTGAGGCAAACTGTGGCTTATTTATAATCATTTCACCTTCTTTTAAATGCATAGCAAATAAAACCTGTAATCCTTTATCACTTAAAACCCTAATTTTTTCTAATTCATTTTCCTCTAAAAGCTGTGCTTCATCAATTAATAATGTCTTATTGTTTTTTATTTTTTCATATCCTTTATATAATTGAAATTTATCAGGAAATTTATTAAAAAGATAATTTATCATAAAAGTTTTACCACTTCCTGGTATTCCTAATAAAAAAATTAAATTATTATTGCTTGAGAGAATTTCTTCTTTAACTATTTCAAAGTTAAAATAACTAAAATAATCATTTAAATCAACTTTATCTTTAAATTCTTCAATTAAATTATTTAACATTTAAATCCTCCAAACTAGGAAGTTTTTTAAATCCATAATCCTTAAGTGTTTTTTTATCATTAAGATTAATAATATGAGGTGTTATTACAAATACAAGCTCTTTTTTAGAAGTAATTTTTTCTCTTGATGAAAAAAGATACTTAACAATAGGTATTTCTTTTAATACAGGCACCCCATTTACCTCTAATTGAGAATCATTTGTAATAAGTCCTCCTAATACTAATGTTTCATTATTTTTTAGTTTCACTACACTCATTAATGTATCATCTTTTGTATCTGGAGGCATATCTCTATTTGAATTTTGAAGCTGAGTTATATTTTTAAAAGAGCTGATTTTAGGATTAATACTTAAAATTATATTTCCATTATCACTTATTTGAGGGGTTATAGCAAGCACTACTCCCACAAATTTAGAATTTATTGTATAAGAAGTAGTCGGATTTCCATTATTATTACTAGTAACATTTGAAGCATATTTATAATAAATTGTATCTCCTATACTCATAATCGCTTTTTGAGAATTAAGAGTTACTATTTTGGGATTGGATATTGAATTAACATTTCCATTTTGTGCCAAAAAATTTAAAAAAGCCCCAGCATTAAATGTAGCTGAATTAAATATAGATTCATCTCCAAAAATTCTTTTAGCTCTTAATGATGTACTAACATTAGGAAGTGCTAAGGAAAGTTTAGACCAGTCAATCCCTGTTTTATGTGAAGAAGAAAGTTCTACACTATAAATATGTACATCTATTAACACTTCTTTACCTAAACGTTCATTTAGTGTTTGTAAATAATTTTGAATTTCTTTTAACTGCTCTTTGGTTCCGGTTATTGTAACTAATCCTGCATTTTTATCAATTATCGGAGCTTTGTAAAAATTAGATGTATTTTTTAAAATATTTTCCAGATTAACTTTTAAATCACTCCAAAAATTAAATGAATAATTTGTTTGAAGATTATTACTTCCTGTATTAATTGATGAATTAGGATTACTACCTCCATTTCCATAAGTTGTATCACCGCTTATGGAACTTGGAATATAATTGATTTTAAATATCTTTGTTTTAAAATAACTTATATATAAAATATTTTTATCTAATTTATGAAAAAGATGTTTTGAATAAAATATAATATTTAATAAACTTTTTAAAGGTTCATTCACAATATTTATATAATTTATTTTTGAAGCAAGTGCTTTTGCTGCATATTTATCTGCTATAACAATATTTAAATTACATTCAGAACTCAAATCATTTAAAATATTTTTTAATTCAATTGGTGTATCAATTTTTAGAGTAAAAAGTTTTTTATTACAGTTATTAGCAAAAACAGGCGATATTAAAACCATAAAAAGAATTATAAGCTTTTTCATTTTGAAACCTTTATTATATTTGATGAAAAATTTAATATTTTTATTTTATTATTTTTTCTTAAGATAATATAATTAGGGAAAATTTTTATTATTTTATAATCATTTATATAATCTCCAATATTTTTCCATTGTCCATTTATATTAACTTTATTATTAAAAATTGCATATATTTTCATTTTTAGAGATGGAGTTGTAGATTTTATTATTAATTGTATATTCTTATGAAGAATTTCATTTATAAAAATATTATATAAAGGATATTTTAAAAATATTTTTTTATTATTTTGTATTTCTTTTATTTTAAAAATGATATTACTAACATCAGAAAAAGAAAAAGTAATAATCAAAAAAATTAATATCTTTTTCATTTAATACTCCAGATAGAAAGATTAATATCATAATTAATATATTTTTTATAATTTAAATCTAAATTATTAATAGTAACAATTGCTTTTGGATTTTGAAGAATTTTTAAAAATTTAACAAATATAAAATATTCTTCAGGCAAAAATTTTCCCGAAATATATATATTATATTTATCAATTTTTTTTGTTTGATTAAATTTAAAAGAGGCATTAAGACTAGAACCTATTTGTAAATAATTATCTATTATGTTTAAATATCTTTTTTTATTTATATTTATTTTAGGAACTGAATATATTAAAGCATTTAAATAATTCAAATCTTCTCTTAATGAATTTATTTTTAATTTTTTATTTTTATAAATTTTTTTTAATTTTATAACTTCATAATTATTTGATTTTACTTCTCTTATTTTTTTAATTAACGAAATTTCCTGATTAATTAATTGTTGTTTTTTTGGAAAAATAATTTTTTGATAAATAAAATATCCCATTATAAAAAAAAGAATTAATATACTCAAATAAAGCATAATTAAATTTTTTGTGTCTAAATTTTCCAAATAGTCTTTAATTTTATTCATTTTTCAAATTCCACATAAGAAATATATTTATTTTTATTCACTTTAATTGTCTTGGATGTTACATTTTTAAAATTTTCATTTATTAAATCCTGCATAAATTTTGCTATTTCATGAGTATTATTAAATTTTGAAACAATCTTTAAAAAATATTTATTATCAGTTTTTTTTATCTCTTTTACTTTTAAATCATATTTTTGTAAATAAAAAGTAAGTTTTGCAAAAATATTATATATTAAAGGCTTTTTATTTTTATTAAATAAAATATTAATTTTTTGAGTAATATTATCAATTTGATTATTTATTTTATTATACTTTTTGTTTAATATAGTAATTTTATTCTGTAATATCTTTAAAACAAATAAATGTTTATTATTTCTTTGTTTTAGTATTTCATATTTAACTTTTAGAAAGGATATCTCTTTTTTTAATTTGTATGAACTATAATAATTTTGTCCCAAAAAAATTATAAATAACACAAAAATTAAGAAAATAAAACTTATAAATTTACCTAGAGGCGTTTTTATAAATAATGGAGGCTTTTTAAAAATAGAAAAATTAATATCTTCATTTGAATAATTTTTTGAATTAAAAACGGTTATAATATATTCAAACTGATTGTATTCTGTTTGAAGTGTTAAAGACTTGAATTCTATTCCATTTAATTTCCAGTAGTTTGTATACTGTTCAAACAAATAATTAATTTTAAAAGAAGAATAAAAAAATATTCTTTCATATTTAGAAATTTCATATTCATTAATTGAATAATTTAACTGATTAAAGATTTTTAAAAAAAATTCAGAAAAAAACTTATCTATTTTTAAAAAAAACTCTTCATCTTCATATTTAGTTCTATCAAGCCCTTTTTCATTTAATATAACAAGTAATTCATCAGCTTTTTTATCAGTAATTTTTAAAAGATCAGAAAATTTATTCAGTGATTTATGAAAAAGATAATCTCCGTCACTAAATACACTTAAAAAAGCCTCATTTTCATCAAAATATACAAAAACATCATTTTTTTTATCTATCTTTGCTAAATTATAATATTCTTCCCATACCAAAAAAGAAGGAGAAATAAAATCTATATATTTATAAATATCTATTATTTCTTTAAATTCATTCTTTAAATTATCGTTATCAATAATAAGAGCTTCCATTATCGTTTTATTTGTTCTTTCAACAAATAAATAAATAATTTTATATTCTTTATTAATATCTATACTTGGATAAGAAAAAATATATTTTTCCATATCGATTATCATCTCTTCACGAGAAACAGTTTTATCAAATTTTTTACTAAGAGAAAGAAATGATTTTGGAGTTAAAGATGAAGTAATAATACCTTTTTCTTTAATTAATTCTTTTTTAACAACTTTTCCGTCTTCATATACATATATATAGTCTTTTAACGCATTAATTACTTTCACTCTACATATCCTGTTATTTGATATATTATAATATTTTTATCTTTATTTTTATAACTTAATGTAATTGTAACATTTTTATGAAGTAAATTTTCATCTTTTGTATCAATTGAGTTATCAAAAGGTCTTCCAAACTTATCAAAACATACTATTTTAATATTTGAACTTATGTCCGATTTAAAATAATATCTTATTTTTGAAGAATTTTCTTCGTTATTTAAAATATTTTTATCAAAAGTAATACAAACCTTTTTTTTATCATTATCATCACTCATATTAGCTTCATATCCTAAGGCATAAGTTTCTTTTAGCTTTATTAAATTTTTAAGTGCTTTTGTATCATCAACTAATGTATTATCCGGAATATAAGATATAGCTATAAAAGACAAAATCCCCATAATAACTATTACAAAAATAAGTTCTATTAAAGTAAACGCCTTCATTTACGGCCTTTGCAATGTTGTTTTTGAAAGTTTAATATGATCTTTTTTGCTTATTACAGTAACTTTCATCAGTACATATCCATTTGAAAAAGGTGTTTGAATTACTTTTTTATTACTGCAAGGACAATTTGCATTTTTATAACAATAAAATCTTAAAATATTTACATTACAAGAAAAACGATTTTTTTCATCTGTGAAATTAATATGTTCCAAACATTTATTACTTGAATTTCTTTTATATCCTTCTATTGCTAAAAGAGCATTTTCAATACAACTTTGCATAAAAAGTTCTCCTCTTTGAATACCATAACTAAAAGTTACCTGTTTTTGAGAAATAAAAGCTACTTTTGCAATGAAAACAAGCATAAAACTAACAAGCAGTAAAATAATTAAAGCCCAAATAAGACCTATCCCTTTTCTCAAAAAACAACCTTTTGTTTAGATACTTTTATTGTCATATTTCCTTCTTTATATAATGCGCTAAAAAATAATTCCAAATGAGAATTTATAGATTTTATATTAAATCCTTGTATATTTTTACTCAAAATCTCCACATCCCCAGCTTTATTTCCATTATCATCTGCACAAAAAGTTTCACCTTTCCAAGGTCTATAATTATAAAACAAAAACAATGTATTATTTATTTCATCATTAGTAATATTCAACTCTTTAATACAACTAGCAGAAGTATTTATATCAGCACCTCTTGCAACAGCATAAGCACTATCGACTAAATAAAATTTTTCATAAATTCTTGCATGATTTATATCCGACCCATTTGAATCTTTTAAACTTAAATTTGTATCATTTCCAGTTTGAGTATAATTATTTATTATAAAAACATATTTAGCTTGATGCCCATGCCATCCAAAAGAATTATTATAATCACTCAATGCACCTTCTCCTCCTCTATCAAAGCTTCCTGCAAAAATTATTCCTACTAAATTCTTAAAATCCTCATTTGTATTAAATTTATTTTGTAAAGTTTCATTTATATCAGTTGCATTAAAATCAATAGCTTTTAAAACAGGTTTCTTACTCGCATATAAATCTGCAAGCCCACTAAAATTAAGCCCGTTTTCAACATCAAAACTCTGGCTTATCCATTCAAATACTGTATAATTTCCATCATTGTTTACAATATCTCCCAAATACTTAAAATCACCCGTTTTAGGATTATAACCTATTGCACTAAGGGGAATTCTATAATATAAAATATTAGCAAGTTTATCAATTGTATGTTCGGTATCAAACTGAAGCTTAAGAAAATTTGATACCAAAAGATTTCTTTTATAAATCTTACCGGCTATCATCATTCCGCCTGTAATAATAAGTGATAAAATAACTATTACAAAAATAGCCTCTATTAAAGTAAAAGCTTTTTTTACCATTGAACGCTCTTTATTTCGACATAACCAATATTAGCACTGTCATAATAAATTGAAGAAATATTGTTTTCATTATTAAAAACTCTTACAAAAACTCTTTTAATTTGTGATTTAGTGTTATCACTTTTATCTGTAAAATTAAAATCTAAAGTCTGATTAGAATAATCATAATTACTACTGTTCCAATCATCTGTATAGCCTACTGTAACTGAAAGATTATATTCTTTATTACCGCTGTAAATTTGATAATTAAGCCCGTTATAATCCTCTAAAGCTTCAAAAGGTTTTTGAGGAGTAGATGGAATACTACTTTCGTATACTTTATGAAAACAGTTTCTACTACCTACAAATCCTCCGTCTCTATAACCTGTACTGCTGTTACACTCCAATACACTATTTTCGCCTGTTAATAAAATATCATTATAAATTGTATTATTTTTATCATATGGTTTTAAAATTATATTCATCATTTGAGAATACATATTAAAAAGAGCATCTTCTTTAGAAGAAAAAGAAAGAACTTTATTTGTTGTTTGAAACATCTTAGGAATAACACTAAAAACAAACGCTATAATAACAATTGTAAAAATAAGTTCTATTAATGTTAAACCTTTTTTCATTATATTTCCCCGTCTTCCTTTTCAACACATTTCCCTTAACTTTTCTGAGAAATTAACACATCTTCAATAACCTCATCCAAATCTCCGTCTAATATATCGTCAACCTTTGAATAAGCTTTATTACTCCTTGTATCTTTTACCTGTTGATAAGGAAATAAAACATAACTCCTAATCTGATGCCCCCATCCCATTTCATCTTTTTCTTTTCCTTCTTCTTCAGCTCTTCTTTTTTCAAGTTCCAATTCATAAAGTTTTGATTTAAGCATTTTAAATGCCATATCTTTATTTTTATGTTGAGACCTGTCATTTTGACATCCTACAACAATTCCTGTTGGAATATGGGTAATCCTAACGGCACTTTCAGTTTTATTAATATGCTGTCCTCCCGCACCACTTGCTCTAAAGACATCTATTCTTATATCTTTTGGGTCTATTTCTATTTCTATATCTTCATCAACTTCCGGTGAAACCTGAACCGATGCAAAAGATGTATGGCGTCTTCCGGCACTGTCAAACGGTGAAACCCTGACAAGTCTGTGAATTCCATTTTCTGCTTTTAAATATCCGTAGGCATTTTCACCTTTTACAATAAAAGTAACATCTTTTATACCAGCTTCCTCGCCTGCTTGATAATCAACCACATCAACTTTCCATCCTCTTCTTTCCGCATATCGTAAATACATTCTGTATAAAATACTTGCCCAGTCGTGAGATTCCGTCCCACCGGCACCTGGATGAATAGTAATAATTGCATTTTTTTCATCATTTTCTTCGCTTAACATTACTGCAATTTCAAGCTCTCTAATTGATTTTGAAATATTTGCCACATCTGCAAAAACTTCATTAAGCGTCTCTTCATCTTCTTCTAAACTAGCAAGTTCATACATATCTTTATTATCAATAAGAGCCTGTTTTACAATCTTATATTTTTTTAGTTTTCTTAAAATAATATTTTTCTCTTTTTGAATTTTTGCTGAAGTTTTAGGATCATTCCAAAAAGAAGGTTCATTTTCCATTGTTTCAATTTCTTTAAGTCTTTTTTGAAGCTCATCAGGCTTTAAAATTGATTCAATATTACTTAATTTATTTTCAAGTTCTTTTATAAGTTCACTATATTCAAACGCATCCATTTAAAAACCTTTTTTATTTACTAAATCTTTTATTATAATTCTATCAAAAAAGAGGTTGTAATGGAAATATTTAAAACTCCGCAAGAAACAACAGAATATATAAAATCTCTTCAAGGTTCAATAGGTTTTGTTCCTACAATGGGTGCATTACATAAAGGACACTTAGAACTTATCAACAAAGCAAGAAATGAAAATGATTTTGTAATAGTTTCTATTTTTGTAAATCCAACTCAATTTTTACCAGGAGAAGATTTAGATAAATATCCAAGAAAACTTGAAGCCGATTTAGAGATATGCAAAAGAGCAGGTGTTAATGCCGTTTTTACCCCTATATCCCAAAATATCTACAGTGAAGATGAAATTTCAATAAAAGCTCCAAAAATTAAAGGCTATATTTTAGAAGGATTCTTTAGACCCAGACATTTTGATGGAGTTTTACAAGTAGTAAATAAACTTTTTAATATAGTTAAACCTACCCGTGCATATTTTGGTAAAAAAGATGCCCAACAGCTATATTTAATAAAACAGATGGTAAAAAATTTCTTTTTTGATTTAGAAATTGTACCTGTAGACACTATAAGGGAAAAAGACGGATTAGCGCTTTCTAGCAGAAACATTTATCTCTCAAATGAAGAGAGAAAAAGAGCTCTTAGCATTTCAAAAGCCCTAAAAAGAGCTGCAAAATTATCAACAACTACCACAGATATAGAAAAAATAAAAAAAGAAATGTTAGAAATTTTAGATGTGGATAGGCTTCAATATATAGCTTTTGTTGATAATGATTTCAACTACATAAATAAAATCACTCACGGAAATACTATTATTTTAATTGCTGCTTATATAGGTCAAACAAGACTAATAGATAATATTTGGTTATAAGGAAAGAAATGAAAAAATTATTAATATTTACCTTAAAAATATAACAATTATTCCTTATCAGAATAAGGTAATAAATTCAAAATTTTCATAGAAAAATAATTATCTAAAAATTTTCACTCCTTTTAGAGTTTCATTACTTTCATTAACATCTGCTTTTGTTCCATTTATATTTCCACTCCATACTCCACTGCTATTTTGTTCATTTTTAGGCCAAGTTACAGTAAAACAAAAATGATTTGTGCAACTACTCCCTTGTGAAATATTATATTCATTACCGTATTTTGAATACCATAAATGAGAAGCATTAGTATCAATAATATGAATAACTGCAAAATTAATATTTGAATTATTTCTTTGAACATTTAAATTTAGTGATTCATTAATATCATTAACTTTTACTTTAACAGAATTTAATTCATCATTTTTATTATATACATATCCTTTTGTAACTACAAAATTTGAAATATTTGCATCTTTTAAATGATTAAACAAATTATGATACCAATTCAATAAAATCTCATCTGAATTAGGTTTATAAGTATCACTTGAATTATTATCATACATCAAAAATTTTTGAGATATATTAAAATCATTTTTAGGTGTAATAATATCTTCCATGTATATATTTCCGTAATAAAAGGTAGCATTTCCTTCGGTACTAAAATAAGTATTATTAACATCACTGTCATTAACTTCTGCATTAGTTATATTATATTCAAAAGGGTCCTCAGGATTCGAAATATTTCTTTCAAAATTCAAATGAATTTTTACAATAGCGCTTCCATTGTGATCTGTAGTAAAATTACCTTCACCTATACTAAAATTAATATCTTTGTTTTTATAAATAGATGAATTTGAATCTACATAAAAAATTTTATATAAAACCTCTTTTGATAATTTATCGTTATGTCTAAATATATTTGGTGTTAAATTTACATCTACATTTTTTGCATAACATTTAGAATTATAATTTTTAGTAGTTTTATTTTGTTCATTTTGAGCCGTTATATTTAAATCAATTAATGAATATATGGTTAAATTATTATCGAGATATGTAAAATTATTATCAAAGTTACTTACAATGGTATTTACATTAAAATGATAAGGAACAACAGTTATTGTTTTAGTTATCGGGGTTATGAATCGTTGCTTAGCTGGAGTGTCGTCTTCATCAACACTAGCAAATTCACTACCGTTTATTTCTTTTAAAGTTAAATTCAAATCTCCTACTTCATTATAAGTTAAAGTTACATTTGTTTCTCCATTTTTAAAATCACCACCATCTGTTTTATTTAAATCCCCAGTAATACAATTTGATTTTTTATCTGTCCAATTTAAATCTGGAGAATTATTTGTGTTTTGACTAACAATCAAGGTTTCATTATAATCTTGAGCAGGCTTATTGTTATTATCTAATGCCTGAATAGTTAAATTAAATTCTTTTCCAGCATATATTTTAGAAGGTATATTTACAATATCAAAATCTTTTGGTCGAATACTAAAATCATCTGTTGA
>Ga0256829_1002529_pt1 | contig 13549 bp, 9 predicted proteins | sample 131447metaG_FD_185979 | JGI IMG/M metagenome (GOLD analysis project Ga0256829, IMG submission 185979) | Hydrothermal vent microbial communities from Lau Basin, Pacific Ocean - 131-447 | ecosystem: Environmental > Aquatic > Marine > Hydrothermal vents | place: Pacific Ocean: Lau Basin | collected...
CCGCAAGGCTTTCCGCAATCACCGCGTTGGTTGCGGCATGGCGGCGGCGGGTGGCAAAAGAGCGCATGTAAATACCACCCCCGGATAATACATTCATGCGGATGCGATCCCCGAGTAATGCCCCACCGGTGCGCCAGCGCGTCGGATCTACCGCCACCACGGCTATCCTGAGCCACGGCAAAGCGCGGCGAAACCGCAGCAACAGCTCGTCGGTCAGGCTCGACTTTCCCGCCCCGCCGGTCCCGGTCAATCCCACCACCGGCACCCGACGCTCCAGCTTGGCAATGCGCGCCAGGAAGGCCTGGAGCGCCTCCTCCCGCTGCGGCCCGGAATTTTCAATGCAGGTCAGCATTCTCCCTATGGCAAGATCGTCGCTCACCGGCTCCTCGGGCAGCCGCCACCCGAGATCGCGCGCCGCCTTCACCCGGCGGAAAATATCCTCGATCATCCCATCCAGCCCCAGGGCGAGCCCATCGTCGGGGCTATAGACCTTTTCGATTCCGTATGCCTCAAGCTGGGCTATCTCCTCGGGCACAATCGTACCGCCGCCGCCGACCACTACTCGTACATGCATCGCATTACGCTCGCGCAGCATATCAACCATGTATCGAAAATATTCCATGTGCCCGCCCTGATAGGAAGAGACGGCGATCCCATCGGCATCCTCTTGGAGTGCGGCACAAACGATCTCGGACACTGAACGGTTGTGTCCCAAATGAACCACCTCGGCGCCATGCGCCTGAAGCACCCGCCGGATAATGTTGATGGCGGCATCATGACCATCAAACAAAGAGGCGGCGGTAACAAAGCGCAGCGGCCGTTCCAAGGCGGTATCCTGATGTGTTTCGACGGCTTTGGCAGGCCTGACCATGGTGCATCCGTTAGCGGGAAAATCAACCCGAATTATAGACTGCCCGCCCGGCCGTTCGTCCCGCCCCAGCCTTCCCTGACTATAATAGTCGGATTATGAGTGCATGTATCGGCACATTTTTTGCCCACCTGACATAAGGAGTCAACGCATGGGAATCATGTCCTCCATCACCACGATGGGTCACGAAGAAGTGGTGTTTTTCCACGCCCGTGATTTTGGCCTCACGGCCATTGTTGCAATCCACGACACCACCCTGGGACCCGCACTCGGGGGCTGCCGCATGCTGCCCTACAACAGCGATGAGGAAGCCCTTCGCGACGCCCTGCGGTTATCACGGGGAATGACCTATAAAAACGCCGTAGCCGGACTCAATCTCGGCGGTGGCAAATCGGTCATTATCGGTGACCCAAAGAAAGATAAAAGCGAGGCCTTCTTTCGGGCCTTCGGGCGTTTCATCGAATCGCTGGCCGGGCGCTATATCACCGCCGAGGACGTCAACACCTCGGTTGAAGATATGGAACAAATCTTCCAGGAGACCACTCACGTAGTCGGCATCCCCATCGCCCACGGCGGCAGCGGTGATCCATCCCCGTTCACGGCGCTCGGCACCTTCCGTGGCATTCAGGCGGCCGTCGCCCGCAAGTACGGCTCGGCCGACTTTTCCCGCCTGTCATTTGCCGTGCAGGGCGCGGGACATGTCGGTATTCACCTGATCCAAATGCTCCGTAAAGAAAATGCCAAGGTTTACGTTACCGACACCGATGCCGAGCGGCTCAATCACGCGGTGGAAAAATTTGGCGCCGAGTCCGTCGGCCTTGATGAGATCTACCAAACCGATGCCCAGATTTTTTGCCCCTGTGCCCTGGGGGGGACGATCAATCCACAAACCCTGGAACAACTCCGGTGCGAAATTATCGCCGGCGCCGCCAACAACCAGCTCGAAAACGAGGCAACCGGCGAGGAAGTGCATCGCCGCGGAATTCTTTACGTCCCCGATTACGTTATCAACGCAGGCGGCGTCATCAATGTAGCCATCGAGCGCCAAGGCTACAATCGCGACCGAGCGACACACCAGGTTGACCGCATCTACGACATCGTCAAGCTCATCTTCGCCCTCGCCGAGCAGGAAAATATCCCCACCTACAAGGCCGCCGATCGCCTAGCCGAAAAACGTATCAATGACCTGGCCAAGGTACACCGGCCCTACCTCCCCGCCCGGCGCCGCACTATCAACGGGCGCCATCAGTTGTCCTGACCACCGATGCCTGCCTCCTCAGAGGAACAACTGGAGCTGCTGCGCGAAACGGTCAGGCGCTTCGCCGCCGAGGAGATCGCCCCGAGAGCCGGCGAAATCGATGCCGCCAACCTCTTCCCGCGCGATCTATGGCCCCGGCTCGGTGAATTGGGCCTGTTGGGATTAACGGCACCCGAAGACCTGGGTGGCGCCGGCCTCGGGTACCTGGCACACGTGATCGCCATGGAAGAAATTTCCCGCGCCTCGGGTTCGGTGGGCCTCTCCTATGGTGCCCACTCGAACTTGTGCCTCAACAATCTCTGCCTCAATGGCACGCCGGCCCAACTGCAAAAATACGTGCCTAAATTAATCTCGGGAGAATGGGTGGGAGCACTGGCCATGTCGGAATCCGGAGCCGGCTCCGACGTGGTCGGCTCCATCAGCTGTAGGGCCGAACACCGTAAAGGGCAGTGGATCGCCAATGGCTCCAAAATGTGGATTACCAACGGTCCGGACGCCGACCTGCTCATCGTCTACATGCGTACGGCCTCCTTCAAAGAGGCGGGATCCCGCTCGATCACCGCCTTCCTGGTCGAAAAGGGCATGCCCGGGTTTCACGCCGCACAAAAGCTCGACAAATTGGGCATGCGTGGTTCAAGCACCTCCGAACTGGTGTTCGAAGACTGCAAGATCCCGGAGGAAAACGTACTCGGCGAAGTCAATCACGGCGTTTATGTATTGATGCACGGACTCGATTCCGAGCGCCTGGTGCTCTGCGGCGGCCCGTTGGGGCTGATGGCCGCGGCACTCGATCTCGTTCTGCCATATGTGCGCGAACGGCGCCAGTTTGGCCAGGCCATCGGCGAATTCGAACTGATGCAGGGTAAACTCGCCGATATGTACATTGCCCGGGAAACGGCCCGTGCCTACGCCTACAGCGTGGCCCGCCGATTCGACACCGGCGCGGCCGTACGCAAGGATGCCGCGGCAACCCTGCTTTACGCCTCGGAGCGGGCGGTAAAAGTCGCCCTCGAGGCCATTCAGGCCCTGGGCGGTAACGGATACATCAACGAGTATCCCGCGGGTCGCCTCCTGCGGGACGCCAAGCTATATGAAATCGGTGCCGGAACCAGTGAAATCCGGCGCATGCTGATCGGCCGGGAACTCGTGGGAACCACGACCACCGGCTGAATCGTCCGCACCTGCAGTCACACTATTCGGAGGTCAATCATGTCTGAAGATTCCATCGTCATCGTCGCCGCCAGGCGTACCCCCATCGGCTCATTCCAGGGTGCCCTGGCACCGGTAACCGCGCCCGCATTGGGGGCAACGGCCATTCGCGCGGTGCTGGAAAATACCGCAATCACCGATACCGAGATCGATGAAGTCCTGATGGGCTGCGTACTGCCGGCCGGCGTGGGCCAGGCCCCGGCGCGCCAGGCACTGCTCCAGGCGGGACTCGCGGTGAAGGTGCCTGCGGTTACGATCAACAAGGTCTGTGGCTCGGGCATGAAAACCGTGATGCTGGCCCACGATGAAATCCGCGCGGGAACTCATGTCATCGTGATCGCGGGCGGCATGGAATCCATGTCCAACGCGCCCTACCTGCTTCCCGGTGCGCGCTCCGGCTACCGCATGGGCCATCACCAGGTGCTTGACCACATGTTCTTCGATGGCCTGCAAAACCCGTACGATAACAACATGATGGGTTTTTTTGCGGAGTGCACGGCCGATAAGTACCATTTCACCCGCGAAGTGCAGGATGCCTTTGCCATCGACTCGGTCGAACGCTCCCAGACCGCCATCGCCACGGGGGCCTTCGCCGCCGAGATCGTACCCATAACGGTGAAGACACGCAAAAATGAAACCGTGGTAGATACCGACGAAGAGCCGGGACGGGCAAAACCGGAAAAAATCCCCGGTTTGCGTCCCGCCTTCCGCAAAGACGGCACGGTGACCGCAGCCAGTTCCTCGTCCATTTCCGACGGCGCGGCCGCGCTTCTTTTAATGCGCGAATCCGAGGCCGCCCGCCGCGGGCTGGCCCCGCTGGTTCGCATCGTCGCCCACGCCGGAGCCGCGCAGGAACCGGCCTGGTTCACTACCGCCCCGGTGGCGGCGATCCGGGCGGTACTGGACAAAGCGAATTGGTCGCCCGACGGGGTGGATCTGTACGAGATCAACGAGGCCTTTGCCGTTGTGACCCTGGCCGCCGAAAAAGACCTGCGGCTGGATCACGCCAAGGTCAACGTGAACGGGGGCGCCTGTGCCCTGGGGCACCCGATCGGTTGCTCCGGCGCCCGCATCCTGGTCACCCTCATCCATGCCCTGCGCAGCCGCGGCCTCGCCCGCGGAGTCGCCGCGCTGTGCATCGGCGGCGGCGAGGCTACCGCCATTGCCGTCGAGACACTCTAAAGCCCACGCCGAGTTCCCCGCATGCCCGTGATCGCATCCTCGCTCAATCCCGATACGGATGAATTCATCACCCGGCGGAAGCATATGCGCTCACTGGTGGAGGCCGTTCGTGAACTCGAACATAAAGTCGCCCTTGGCGGCGGTAAGCACGCCCGCGAAAAACATATCCGCCGGGGCAAACTACCGGTGCGTGACCGCATCGAGGCCCTGCTCGATCCGGCAAGCCCCTTCCTGGAGCTTTCGCCGCTGGCGGCCCACGGTATGTACGGCGACTCGCCCGCCGCCGCCGGACTGGTAACCGGCATCGGACGGATCTCGGGCCGGGCGGTGATGATCGTCGCAAACGATGCCACCGTCAAGGGTGGAACCTACTATCCGATGACGGTGAGAAAACACCTGCGGGCCCAGGAAATCGCCCGGGAAAACCGCCTCCCCTGCATCTACCTGGTAGACTCGGGTGGCGCCTTCCTGCCGCTACAGGACGAAGTTTTTCCGGACCGGGATCACTTCGGGCGCATCTTCTATAACCAGGCCCGGCTCTCGCGCGAATGCATCCCGCAAATTGCCGTTGTCATGGGCTCCTGCACCGCCGGCGGCGCCTACGTCCCGGCCATGTGCGACGAGACCATCATCGTGCGCAATCAGGGCACCATCTTCCTCGGCGGCCCGCCGCTGGTCAAGGCGGCCACCGGTGAGGTCGTAGATGCCGAAACGCTCGGCGGTGGAGAAGTACATGCCCGCAAATCCGGCGTGGCCGACCTGCTCGCCGAGGACGACCGCCACGCCCTCGTGCTCGCCCGTGAGATCATTGAGCATCTCAATGTCCCCCCTCCCCGAACCATACCCGCGGCGGACTCCGAGCCTCCACGATACCCCGCCGCAGAGCTGTACGGCATCGTTCCGACCGACACGCGCTTTCCCTACGATGTCCATGAAGTAATCGCCCGGATTGTCGACGCCTCCAAACTGCATGAATTCAAACCGCTCTATGGCAAAACACTGGTTACCGGTTTCGCCCGGATCGAGGGCTACCCGGTCGGAATTATCGCCAACAACGGCATCCTGTTCTCCGAATCCGCGTTGAAGGGAGCACATTTCATCCAGTTGTGCGAACAGCGCGGCATTCCGCTGGTATTCCTGCAGAACATCACCGGCTTCATGGTCGGGGCCAAGTATGAACAAGGCGGTATCGCCCGCGATGGGGCGAAAATGGTCACCGCCGTCGCCTGTGCCACGGTACCCAAGTTCACCGTCATCATCGGCGGCTCCTTCGGCGCCGGAAATTATGCCATGTGCGGGCGCGCTTACGGCGCCCGTTTTCTGTGGACCTGGCCTAACGCAAGAATCTCGGTGATGGGCGGAGAGCAGGCCGCCGCCGTGCTGGCAACCGTACGCCGCGACGCACTGGAAGCGCGCGGAAAAACCTGGTCGACGGCGGACGAGACCACCTTCAAGACCGGGATCCGGGAACAGTATGAACGCCAGGGCAACCCATACTACGCCACCGCACGACTGTGGGACGATGGCATCATCGACCCCGCCGATACCCGGCGGATCCTGGCCCTGGCCCTGGCCGTCGCCGATTACGCACCCGACGCGGCAAGCCGACGCTACGGCGTCTTGCGCATGTAATCTAATCCCCTTCGGCACAAAAGGAAGAACGCGAAACCATGAGTATCAGAGCATGAGCCAGCAGTTATTGACCACAACCCGGGACCCACGGGGTGTCCTGACACTCACGCTCAACCGCCCGGAGATTCACAATGCCTTCAACGACCGGCTGGTCGCGGCGCTGACCGAGCGCATCGAAGCCGCTGGACACGATTCCGACGTGCGGGTTCTGCTGCTTGCCGGCGAGGGGAAATCCTTTTCCGCCGGGGCCGATCTTAACTGGATGCGCAGCAAGGCCGAGGCCGCCGAAAGCGAAAATCTTGCCGATGCCCTGGCCCTCGCCGGGCTGATGGAGCGGCTCGACCGGTTGCCGAAACCGACCATCGCGCGGGTTCATGGCCCGGCCTTCGGCGGCGGCGTAGGATTGATCGCCTGCTGCGACATCGCGATCGGGACTCCGCAGGTCAAAATGGCGCTCTCTGAAGTCAAGCTCGGACTAGTTCCGGCCGTGATCGGACCCTATGTCGTGCGCGCCATCGGCCCCCGGCAGGCGCGGCGATACTTCCAGACGGCCGAAACAATGAATGCGGATACCGCCCAACGGCTCGGCCTGCTGCATGAGGTCGTTGCCGCAACGGTGCTCGATGAGCGCATCGCGGAAATCGTGAATAGCGTTCTTGGGGCCGGCCCCGCGGCCTTGGAAACGGCCAAGAAGTTGGTCGCACTGACCCAGGAAGACCGGCCCGCAAAGCTCAGCCGCCGCACCGCCGAGATCATCGCCCGGCTGCGGGCCTCCGCGGAAGGGCGGGAAGGCCTTAGCGCGTTTCTCGAAAAACGCCAACCGAAATGGCACCATGGGTAACCGCCGGCCTAAGCCCCGATCGAGGCGGCCATTTCTCCCCTCGGCCAGGTGGCGGTCCGAGGAGCATTCGCCAAAACGACCGGCGTGGAACCGCGCCGATTCGATCCATGTTTCATAAGATCCTGATCGCCAACCGCGGCGAAATCGCCTGCCGCATAATCCGCACTTGCCGCCGGCTCGGGATTACCACCGTGGCCGTGTACTCCAGTGCGGATCGTGGCTCCCCTCACGTCGCACTTGCAGACGAGGCTTATCATCTCGGCCCGGATAACGCCACCTCTTCCTACCTCGATATGGCGGCCGTTCTGGCCGCAGCGCAACGCAGCGGTGCCGTGGCCATCCACCCGGGCTACGGTTTCCTGTCGGAAAACGCGGATTTCGCCCGCCGGGTCGCCCGGGCCGGCCTCATATTCATTGGTCCAAGGCCGGAGACCATCGCGGCGATGGGGCTTAAAAGCGCCGCCAAAGCCACTATGGAACGAGCCGGCGTCCCGGTGATTCCGGGCTACCACGGCGAAGAGCAGGACGATGACCGCCTGCTGTCCGAAGCGCGTCGGCTCGGTTTTCCACTCATGATCAAGGCGTCCGCGGGTGGCGGCGGAAAGGGCATCCGGATCGTGCGTAAAGCCGATGAGTTCCGCACCGCGCTCGCCGGTGCCCGTCGCGAGGCCCAGGCCGCCTTCGGTAACGCCCGGATTCTGCTCGAGCGTTATATCGAGCATCCCCGGCATATCGAATTCCAGATTTTCGCCGATAACTTCACTACCACGGTGCACCTTTTCGAGCGGGAGTGTTCGCTGCAACGCCGGTTCCAGAAAGTTGTCGAAGAGGCTCCTTCGCCGTTGCTTGCGGAACCGGTTCGGGCGGCCATGGGTGCGGCCGCCGTGGCCGCGGCCCGGGCCGTCGATTACCTCAACGCCGGAACCGTCGAATTTATCGTCGGCGCCGACCAGTCATTCTATTTCATGGAAATGAATACCCGGCTCCAGGTCGAGCATGCCATCACCGAAGAAACCACCGGCATCGACCTCGTCGAATGGCAACTGCGTATCGCCGCGGGTGAACCCCTGCCGCTGAGCCAGGATCGGATTCACCGCCACGGCCATGCCATCGAAGCCCGGATTTATGCCGAGGACCCCACCCGCGAATTTCTTCCCGCACCCGGTTTGCTCGCCGCGCTCCACTGGCCCAAGGGGAACGGGGTACGCATCGACACCGGCGTACAGGTGGACTCCAACATCGGTACCGCCTACGACCCGATGGTAGCCAAGCTGGTTGTCTGCGCCCCGGACCGGGACGCGGCCATCCACCGACTGCGCAAATCCCTGGCCTCGACTAGCCTGTTCGGCTTGACCACCAACCTCACCCTTCTTCGTGGCCTTGCCGCACATCCGCAATTTGCCGCCGGTAACTATGATACCGTCTTCCTGGACCGTGAACTGGATACGATCCTCGCTCCGATCCCGCTCGCCCCCTGGCATGCGGCGGCCGCGCTCGCCCGCTTCCTGCATGACCTCTCCCTCACCACGCCCGGACCCTGGCGCCCCGACGCCTTCCGGGTGGTACCGGGCGAGGGCTGGCGCTTCGGACTCGCCCGCGAGGAAAGCGGTGAAACCTCCCATTGGCGCGTTCAGATCCGCCCTCCGGATCTGCTCCTTTACGCCGAATCCGCGACGGAGCCGGTTCGCATCCGGGCCACCGCCCTCCCGAACGAAACCTGGCTGCTCGAACTCGACGGGCATGAACAACGCCGCGTGACCGTCCGGCGTCATCGATCGCGGTTCCATCTAAGCGACGGGGAACAGGCCCTTGACCTGGTCTGGTCAGCCGCTTTTACCCCCGACCCCCAACGCCGGAGCGGCGAAACCAACCCCCTGAGCCCAATGCCGGGACAGGTGGTCGCAGTCCATGTCGCCGCCGGGGACCGGGTCCGCAAGGGCGATCCCCTGGTAACACTGGAAGGAATGAAAATGGAATATACCGTGCGGGCGCGGAACGACGGGATCGCACGCAAGATCCACTGCCGCGAAGGCGAGCGCATCGAAGCCGAGGTCATCCTGATTGAAATCGACGCGGCGGAACCCGCCGATGCCTGAGTACCCCCCCCACGTCAAACTGGTTGAAGTCGGCCCCCGCGACGGGCTCCAAAATGAGCCACGGCCCATCCCCACGGCCACCAAAATCGAGTTTATCGACCGCCTGTCCGCCAGTGGATTGGCAACTATCGAGGTTACCAGTTTCGTGCGTCCCGGCGCCATCGCCCAACTTGCCGATGCCGCGGAGGTGTTTCGCGGCATCCACCGCTATCCGGGTGTCACCTACCCGGTTCTCGTCCCCAATGAGCATGGACTCGAACGCGCGATCGACGCGGGAGTACGTGCGATCGCCGTGTTCACCGCCGCCTCCGAGACCTTCAACCAGCGCAACATTCACTGTTCGATCGCCGAATCGCTAACCCGCTTCGCGCCCGTTCTGGCCCGCGCGCGGCAGCAAGGGATTTGGGTTCGAGGCTACATCTCCACCGTTATCGGCTGTCCTTACGAGGGCCCGGTTTCCCCGGCACAGGTCGCGGCGGTTGCGGCCGATCTCGAGGCGCTCGGCGTCAATGAACTGTCGCTCGGTGACACCATCGGTGTGGGCACGCCACGCCAGGTACGAACACTGCTCGAAGCGGTCACCAGCCGTGTCCCCGCCGCTAAACTCGCAGTACATTTCCACGACACCTATGGCCAGGCCATTGCCAATGTTTGCGCCGCCCTGGAGCTGGGCGTCACCACCGTCGATGCCTCCGTCGCCGGGCTGGGAGGATGCCCCTACGCCGAGGGAGCCACCGGCAATGTCGCCACCGAAGATCTCCTGTACCTGCTCCAGGGGCTCGGCATCGATACCGGCGTCGACATGGACCGCCTGCTCGAGGCCGGCCGGTTTATCACCCATGCGCTAGGGCGCAATCCCGCGAGCCGCCTCGGGCGCATTGCGCACCGCCATCAATTTACCTTACATTCCACCTAAAACCGACCAAACTACGAAACCGGAAAACTTGGCCAAGCCACGAATTTTTATGGCTCCCGGGAGTAAGGTGGATCCCATAGTCAAGACAGAAACCAGCTGAATTTAAGCTGTGCATTCTGTCTCACCCACAGCTATGCGGTGCTGCCCCGATTTTTCATTTGCCTTTGATCCAGCCCCTTCATTGGGGAGCTTATTGACAATCAATGCGCCACCACCCTGTCCACTCTTGTAGACCTGCTCAGGTGTCAGGTTGGCAAGTGACTGATGGGGCCGCTCTGCATTATAGAACGTGAAGTATTCAATCAGTCCCAGCGTCAGTTCCGCCATGTCGGCATACCCCTTGAGATAGATGTCCTCATACTTGAGGCTACGCCACAGCCGTTCCACAAAGAGGTTATCCAGCGCCCGGCCCCGGCCATCCATACTGATGCGGATCTTTTCGCGTTCGAGCACTCCAGTGAAAACCGCGCTGGTAAACTGGCTGCCCTGATCGGTGTTGAAAATCTCTGGTTTACCATGGCAGCGCAGAGCCTCTTCGAGACACTCGACACAGAAGCCCGCATCCATCGTATTGCTCAAGCGCCAGTTCAGCACCTTGCGGCTGTACCAATCGATGATCGCCACCAGATAGACAAAGCCCCGTTCCAGGCGAATATACGTGATATCAGTGCTCCAGACCTGATTGGGACGTGTAACGGCGACACCTCGCAGCAGATAGGGATAGAGCTTGTGCTTCGGATGAGGCCGACTGGTGTGGGGGCCCGGCGCCATTCCGGCCAGTCCCATCAGGCGCATCAGCCGCTGTACCCGTTTACGATTGACCTCATGACCCGCGCGCTGCAGGAAGACGACCATCCGCCGGCTGCCGTAGAAGGGACGCCGGGTGTATTCCTCGTCGATCAGGCGACACAGCCGCAGCTCGGTCTCCTCCATCGCGACAGGCCGGTGCTGGGCATAGACCGCTGATCGGGTGATACTGGCCAATTCACATTGGCGAACCATCGGAATCTCCTCGTTTGGCTCAATCCAGGATCGACGCTTCATGACAGGCTGATCCCGGACTTTTTTTCAGCCAGTCCAGTTCCATCTTCAGCTTGCCGATCTCGCTGTACAGCATTAAAGGCTGTTGGTGCTCGGCCACCGGCTTGGGACCACGCTTGCCCTCAAACAGGCTCGCAGCCTTCTCCCGAATGGCCTTCTTCCACTGACCCACCTGGATCGGATGAACCCCGTATGCCTGACCAATCTCGTTGATCGTCTTCACACCTTTGAGAGCCTCAAGACCCACCCTGGCCTTGAACTCCGGGCTGTAGACCTTCCGCTTCTTTCTCTCGCTCATTTCCAATACCTCAGACTCTTGGTGGACAGCTTAAATTACTGTCCGGAATCCGGGGTCCACTTTAGTTCACGCACCAGCGCCTGGAACGAGGAATCGTCGCGAATCGAATCCCACACGGGGTCCAGTTGCAACGAGGCGGCAGACATGCATTCTCCCGCCGGCATGGACAGCAGTCGGTCCAAAAGCGAGACGGCGCGCCCGGTATCCCCGCCAGCAGCGTAAATTCTAGCCAGATCATAAAGGTATACGGGCCCGTAAAAGGCATCCCTGCCGACCGGAAGGATCGAAGTGGCACGAATCCCCGCCTCGACCGCCTGGGCATGGTTTCCCAGTCCGGCTTGGGCAATGCCGACAGATGCCCAAAGCGTCGCATCGTTCGGCCATGTTCCCAGCCTGGTTTCCAGCCGTTTGAATGCCAGCGAGTAGTAATGGCGGGACTTGTTCCAGGAGCCCTTCAGTACCCAGGCTTCGGCACGGAGCAAATCCGACGGCAATTTGTAGTACATCCTGCCGAATTGCCACACGGGTGAACCCTTCAGCGTCGCCAGCGCTTTGTCGGGTTGGCGTTGGTACATGTAGGCGCGGAACCGGAAAGCCGAGACCAGCCCCCCGAGGCGGGCTTGCTCGGGTATTTTATCGAGCACTCTGAGCGCGTCCTTGGGCTTGCCGGTAAGCAGTTTGATTTCTGCAAGCCTGACCAGAGCATGGTAATCATGGGGCTCCAGTGCGAGTGTCTGGGCGTAAGTCTGTTCTGCCTGATCGTAACGACGTAACACGGTAAGCGTTATGGCGACTTCTTTTAATCTGTGTGGATTTCTGGGGTCGAGAAGAGCAGCCTCGCGCAATTCCCTCAGCGCTTTCCCCCATTCGCCTTGACGCCTGTGAATATAGCCTATCGCGGCTATGGCTCCTGCATTGTTGGGTAGTCTTTCGCTCGCGGTATTGAATTCCTTCAATGCGGCAGCGTAGTTGCGCTGGCCGTAGTACAGTGCATATCCCAGTGCCAAATGGGCTTCCGGAAGGTCGGGATCTAGTTGCATGGCCTTTCTTGCCGCCCCTTCGGATTCGCTTATTCTGGCCTTCTGGTAGCTGTCGAAGTTGGTCGCAAACCAGTAGGATCGACTTTCCAGCAGCGACAGCCGTGCATAGGCCAGTGCAAAGTTCGGATCGAGTTTCAAGGCGCGATGGTAATAATCCACGGCCAGGCGCTCGGTTATTGTCGGATCGGTTGAATCTTCCCGCCTGAAAAGCCGATTCGCCAGATAGTTGCCTTTGAGAAATAACAGGTAGGCCCTGGCATCGCTGGTTGGCGGACGGGCCAGTCTTGTAGATTCTTCCGGGATCAGCCGGGTGCGCAGCGCACCCGCGATTTCCTGGGCAATCTCGCCCTCGACGCCGAATATATCTCGCAACTCACGGGTATAACTATGTGCCCATATATGGGCAAGGGTTCGAGCGTTTATAAGCTGTACATTGACCAGCACCTTGTCACCCACTTTTTGCACACTCCCTTCGAGAACCGCGGAAACCCCCAGTTGTTTGGCGATCCGGGGAAGATCCTCGGGGTGACTCGTGTACTGTGCCGTGGAGGTGCGCGCCACGACCTTGAGGCCGCTAATGGCGGCGATACGGGTCAGGATTTCATCCTGGATGCCGCTCACGAAATAGGAGTTGGTGGAGTCTGCGCTCAGGTTCTCGAAGGGCAATACGGCGATTGACCTGGGTTGGGGAGATAAGCCGGTCGTATGGCGTTGTGCGACGATAAGTTTCCAGGTCAGCGCGCCTGCGGTGACAAGCAGGAAAAAGACAATCGCGACCAGAGCGGTTTTGCGGCGCGTTAACGGGTTTACACCGCTTGGGCTATCCGCCTTCCCAGTGGGTGTATCTGCCGCGCACTCCTCGACCTCGGCAATGAACCGGTAGCCGATCCCGCGTACGGTTTCGATGTACTGCGGTTCTTTCCCGTTATCGCCCAAGGCTTTGCGCAGCGCGTACATTTTGGTGGCAAGACTTTGTTCACCAACGATGCGGTGGGGCCACAAGGCTTCCATCAAGGATTCCCGTGTCTGAAGACTGCCGGTCGATGCAATCAGGACCAGCAGGAGATCGAACACCTTGCGGGTCAAGGGCACCAACCGGCCGTCTTTGTGCAGGGTTCTTTCGTTTGCGTTCGCTATAAAAGAGCCAAATCGATATAACCCTTTTATT
>Ga0256829_1002530_pt1 | contig 13532 bp, 12 predicted proteins | sample 131447metaG_FD_185979 | JGI IMG/M metagenome (GOLD analysis project Ga0256829, IMG submission 185979) | Hydrothermal vent microbial communities from Lau Basin, Pacific Ocean - 131-447 | ecosystem: Environmental > Aquatic > Marine > Hydrothermal vents | place: Pacific Ocean: Lau Basin | collected...
GTCCCCGACCCACGTTTAAAGCCTTTGATTGATATTGTGAACCCACAAGCTGTACAACATGCTGTAGTTGAGTTTGTTGATATTGCAGGTCTTGTTGCAGGTGCTGCAAGTGGTGAAGGACTGGGTAATAAATTTCTAGGTAATATCCGTGAATGCTCAGCTATTGCGCATGTGGTGCGTTGCTTTGATGATGATAACGTGACCCATGTCAACGATGCCGTCAATCCACTTTCAGATATTGAAACCATTGATACTGAGCTCATGCTTAAAGATATGGAAAGCGTCGAAAAAGCCATGGAACGCCAACAAAAACTTTCCCGCTCTGGTGGCAATAAAGATGCAGAGAATGCACTTGCTGCAATGAAAGCAGTACTTACTGAACTGGAAGACGGAACAACTGTACGCCGTCAGAAACATGAAGGCTCAGTCTTGGAAATTATTGAACCCTTAAACCTACTCACAGCAAAACCTGTATTGTACGTAGCCAATGTTGATGATGGCTCATTGCCTGATGGCAATGCTTATGTAGACCAAGTGCGTGCATTTGCCAAAGAAGAAGGCGCAGAAGTTGCTGTAGTCTCTGCACAAATTGAATCTGAACTCATTGAAATGGACGAAGAAGATAAGATGGAATTTTTATCGGATTTGGGTTTAACGGAACCTGGGTTAAATACCGTCATTCGCACAGCATTCAAACTATTAAAGCTTGCAACCTATTTCACTGCTGGTGTTAAAGAAGTACGCGCATGGACCATTCATGTGGGTGATACAGCACCACAGGCTGCAGGTGTGATTCATACTGATTTTGAAAAAGGATTTATCCGTGCTGAAGTGATTGCTTATGATGATTTTGTAAGCTTAGGCGGCGAAGCCAAGTGTAAAGAAGCGGGTAAAATGCGTTTAGAGGGTAAAGAGTACATCGTGAAAGATGGTGATATTCTCCACTTCCGCTTTAACGTTTAAGCTTCACCCTGCTCATCGTTATTCACTTCCACACGATAAGGAACATTTTCCCGTTTCATATAATGCAAACGCGCCAGCACAAAAATGATAGCAAATGAAACTGCTGGCAAAATAAATGATGGTGCAGCAAGGTAAACAGGCAAGAAATAAAGCAGTTTGGTGGCTTGTTTCCATGACTCTTCAGATGTTAGGTGTGCAGCAAAAATCCAAGGCAAAGAACCGACCAGTACCGCGAAAATAAAAAGTACAGGAAACAACACCGCACGCGCATTTTCGTCAACAATAAATTGACCTACCGCAGCTCGACTAAAGATACTTACCATAATAAATATCGCTAACCCAACCAAGCTCAACACAATTGATCCAAACAACCTTTTCATAAAACCCAACTCCTCATCTGACTACGCAGCAAACCTAACCTGCACCTTATAAAACACTAGCATATGATTGCATAAATAAAAAAGCCGCCACTTTCGTGACGGCCTTTCCCTACCTTAAACTTCCAAGAAGAAGTTATACAGAGTAGTACATTTCCATTTCAATAGGATGTGGACGCATACGAATCTGTTGTACATCTTCCATTTTCATGTCGATGTAAGCATCAATCATATCATCATCCATCACACCACCGACTTTCAAGAAGTCACGATCTGCACTTAATGCATCCAAAGCTTGATCTAGGCTAGAGCAAACTGTTGGGATTTTCGCTTCTTCTTCAGGTGACAAGGCATACAAGTTCATATCTGAAGGTTTACCAGGGTCCAATTTGTTTGCAATGCCATCAAGACCTGCCATCAACAAGGCTGTGAATGCCAAATATGGATTTGCAGAGCAATCAGGGAAACGCACTTCAATCCTACGTGCTGGATCAGAACCAACCACTGGGATACGAATTGATGCAGAACGGTTACGGTTTGAATACGCAAGCATTACTGGCGCTTCAAAACCTGGAACCAAACGTTTGTATGAGTTTGTAGACGCATTAGTGAATGCATTCAAAGCGCGCGCATGTTTGATAATGCCACCGATATACCACATCGCTTCCTGAGAAAGGTTAGCATAGTCGCCATCTTTGCCCGCGAACAAGTTTTTACCATCTTTCCAAATGGATTGGTGAACATGCATAGCCGTACCGTTATCATTAAAGATAGGTTTAGGCATGAAAGTAGCTGTTTTACCATGCGCATCAGCTACATTGTGTACGATATACTTGTACCATTGCGCTTTATCCGCTTGTTCAATCAACTCACCAAATTTCATTGCCAATTCACATTGACCTGCTGTAGCCACCTCATGGTGATGACATTCCATATGAATACCAACATCAGACATAACCAAAGACATATCGTTACGCATTTCGTGAAGTGTATCAACTGGTGGTACTGGGAAGTAACCACCTTTTACTTTAGGACGGTGACCAGTGTTTCCGCCTTCATAACTTACATTAGAATTCCAAGCCGCTTCTTCTGAATCAATAGTATACCCACAAGAACCCATTTCATTATTGTAACGCATGCCATCAAATACGAAGAACTCTAGCTCAGGGCCAAAGTACACAGTATCTGCAATACCTGCTGATTTGATATATTTAAGTGCGCGCTGCGCCACTTGGCGAGGACAACGGTTGTAGTCTTCACCACTGATTGGGTCAATCACTTGAGAAACCAATACAAGTGTTGAAGCTTCAAAGAATGGATCGATACGTGCGCTTTCTGGGTCTGGAATCAAAGACATATCTGAGTTGTTGATTTCACACCAGCCTTCAATAGAAGAACCATCAAATGCAAAGCCTTCTACAAAACTATCTTCACTCAACTCATGAATAGGGAATGTTACATGCTGCCATTTACCTTTGGTGTCTGTAAAACGTACATCCACAAATTCGCAGTCATTTTCTTCAATAAGGTCAAAGACCTTTTTTATTGCATCGCTCACATCTCTCTCCTTATTTACCTGCTGTTTTAGATAAAAAAACAGGGCGGTTACCCTCTATATTTGCATGAAGGCTAATCTTTACATAAAGCCAAAGCCTACGCAATGACAAATCATCAACTATTCAAGCAATAAACCTTCAAGTAAACCAGAATCCACTGAGATTAAAGCATCATAGTTCCAACGTTCAAATAACACATCTATAATTGCAACACCTGCAATAATAACATCTTCACGCCCTTTCTCTAAGGCAGGGATAGCCAAGCGTTCTTGATTGCTCATATTTAATAATTGGTCACGCAAATGATTAAATCTACTTCTGGTCATCACATAGCCATCAATTTGCTCAGCCTTATACGTTTGCATATCTTGGGCAATAGCAGCCAGAGTTGTTACTGTGCCAGCCGTGCCAACCAAATATTGTGGCCGTGCAGCACCCTTACCCCAAAAGCTTTCTAGCTTCCCAAGAAAAGGAGTCACAGCTTGCTTCATCTGCCCATAAGTTTGTTCAACAGGTTGTTGTTGAGCCCATTGTTCAGTCAATCGAACCACACCAAGTTTTAAGCTGTAGCTATCTCTAGCTTGTCCTTGAAAGACGCGAGTAAACTCAGTGCTCCCCCCACCAATATCAAACAAACACATCTCATCACCAACTTCACTTGGCAAACCAAGCCTAGCGCCTGCCAATGCCAACTTCGCTTCCTGTTCACCTGAAATCACTTGAATACATAGACCAAGCTTTGTTTCAACTTCTGCCACAAACATTGAACCATTACTCGCTTCACGAATCGCTGCCGTAGCCACTGCATAAATATCTGCCGCTACAATGTCGTACTGTTGACATACATCTGTCATTGATGAAAAAACAAGTAATGCACGTTGCATACCCGCATCACTTAACATGCCTGTTCCTTGTAGCCCTTCGCCTAAACGGGCTATTTTGTGTTCATAATGTATGCGCTGAATAATGGTGTTTGTATCAACTTCAGCAATCAATAAGCGAATGGTATTGGAGCCAATATCCAATACTGCTTTGGTCTTAAATGACATCCGTTACCGTATCACGATGTGCCTTGCTCAACTTTACATAATGTTTTGCTGATTGTATTAGAAAGTCTTTCTCTTCATCCGTTAATTCGCGGCGCTCACGGGCAGGGCTACCAGCATACAAATAACCACCTTTGAGCACTTTGCCTTCTGGAACAAGTGAGCCCGCAGCCAAAAAACAGCCTTCTTCCAATACCGCATGATCCATGACAATAGAACCCATACCAACCAAACATAAGTTTTGTACTTCACAGCCATGTAACAACACTTTATGCCCTACTGTGACATCATTACCCACCACACAAGGTGCATCACCACTATTATGAATCACTGTATGGTCTTGAATATTTGTACGTTCACCAATGGTGATACTATTCACATCACCACGCAACACAGATTGATACCAAATCGAAGTATCTGCGCCTAGTTTTACCCGACCAATCACATCTACATTGGGTGCCAACCAAGCTGTGGCATCAATGTCTGGTGTATAATCGAGATACGAACGAATCATTCTTATTTTACTTCTATCACTTCTACTTTTTCTTTGGGTTTACGGGCTTGACCATCCACATCATCAATACGTGCACAACGACCATTAATTGCAGAGCCTTCTTCCAGCATAATGACTTTATACTCCACATCGCCGTTAAGTACACCCTTCACACCAATCTTTAAACTGTGACTAGCACAAACATTTCCATTGATATCACCATGCAAAACCAAGTTAGGAACATTCACTTCACCCTTGATAAAGGCACCTTCGCTAACAATCAATGTACCATCTTTTTCAGACTGAATATTACCTTCAAAACGTCCATCGATGCGCACTGCACCTTCAAAAGATAAATTTCCTGTAAACACAGAATGTACACCAATCAGTGTATCAATATGTTGTGCTTCTTTCATTGGTTTCACCTGCTTTTGTTCTTTTTTACTAAACATACCCTACATCCCTTGAATCGGTATTGCTTGTTTCAACACTTCTTTCTTACGATAATTGTAAATGACAAGCTCAAGCTTAGTCGGCTTCCACATTTCCTTCCACTCAATTTTTTTATCCAACACAGCATGTGATTCAAATCGGTAACGCTCAGCATCGTCAAACAATGCCTGCCTATGCCCCTGCTCATCCAAGGCAAATATTTGATAAGTACCTGTCAAATAACGCGGATAGCTACCGCCTTTCACAAACAAAGCTTGCCATAAAAGCAAGCCATCACCCTGCCAGTCAGCCTTATGCGCAAGAATTTGAATTCCCTTGCCCTTGCGCTCTTCCAAAATGCTTTTAAACATCTGCAGCTCTTTGGTAAGCCCAAGCACTTCCCGTTCTTGCACTCCTATTTGTTCTTGCGAACTATCAAGTTGCTCATCTTTTAACGCATTTACCGTATTCGCATCGGCAAGCTTCCTCTGCAGCTCTTGATTTTGCCGCTTCAACTTTAAATTTTCTGGAATCATTTCTTTGATACTATGAAAAGGTGCAAACCACGCACCAAGTGCAAACGGCACAACCATCAACAATGCCAAAAAAAGCAACACTGTAATACTGCGCACATAAAAGTTTCGCGCAGGTTTACCACCATGCGCATCCATGACAACAACTTGTCTTGATTTAAACCAAAATGACATCAGCTCATAAACCGTTAAGGCCAACTGGCATTGACTGCCAACCCCATAGTCTCATCCATGCCAAACATTACATTAGCATTTTGAATCGCTTGCCCTGATGCACCTTTCAACAAGTTATCAATGCAGCTCACGACCACAGCTTCTGTTTCACTCAACACTGCCACACCAATTTCACACCTATTACTCCCCTTCACTGCACCTGTAGAAGGCATTAAACCCAAAGGAAGCACGCGAACGAACGGTTCATTCTTATAAGTATCAGATAAAATACTGTGCCACTGCTCACTATTTTTGCCTGATAAATGAATGGTACTCAACATACCTCTTGTCATAGGAATAATATGTGGCACAAAACGAACATGCACATCTTGCCCAGAATAAGCTTTAGACCACTCTTCCATTTCCCAAGCATGCCTATGTTTGGGTAAACCATACGCAGCCAAACTTTCATTGATTTCACAATACAATAAACCTGTTTTGGCGGCACGCCCCGCACCTGATGTGCCAGACTTGGCATCAATAATAATCGATTGTGTATCAATAATATTTGCCTTGAGCAACGGCAACAATGGCAGCAATACAGATGTGGGATAACAGCCAGGGTTTGCCACAAGTTTTGTTTGAGCCACATCTTTCCTTGCATGTTCGGTTAAACCATAAACACAGTCACTTAATAATTCAGGATAGGGATGAGGTAGACCATAAGCTTGTTCGTAGTTATTCGTATCAGGGTGCCTAAAGTCAGCACTTAAATCGACAACCTTTTTACCAGCATCCAATGCTTTTTTAACACTACTTGCTGCTGCTGCATGCGGAAGCGCTGTAAACACAAGTTGCACTTCATCAGGAATAATATCGTCTGCTTTAGCCAAGGTCATGGTCGCACTTTGACTTACAATACCAGGTAACACTTCCGATACCTTTTTCCCAGCTTGGCTAAAAGCTGCCAAATGTTTAATCTCAAATTCAGGGTGTGCATCCAGTAAACGGATAAGTTCAGCCCCCGTGTAACCTGTTGCACCAAGAATGGCTACTGCAATGCTCATCCTACCCTCCTTAATCTACCAGCAGGGCAAACTTAACACGCCCTTTTATAAATATCACTACCCAACAAACATACGAAAAAGCAAAAAAAAGGGAGAGCAAATGCTCTCCCTTGAATCTTGAACCAAAAACGAATTAACGTTTTGAGAACTGCGGTGCGCGACGTGCTTTTTTCAAGCCGTACTTCTTACGTTCTACAACACGCGCATCACGTGTTAGGTAACCTTTTTCTTTAAGTTGAGGGCGAAGACCACCATCATACTCAAGCAATGCACGAGCAATACCATGACGAATCGCACCAGCTTGACCAGAAACACCGCCGCCCTGAACATTCACACGAATATCCAAACGGTCAGTAAGACCAACAAGTGCTAGTGGGCGCAAGGCTTCTTGGCGAATGATTTCGATTGGGAAATAGTTTTCCATATCGCGACCATTGATGCTAATTTGACCACTGCCTGCTTTAATCATTACACGAGCAATACTGCGCTTGCGTCGTCCTGTTCCACGGTACATATCATCTGCCATTGTCTTTACCTATTCTTCCAATAATTCTTTTAGTTAATTGCTAACGCTTGTGGCGCTTGCGCTGTGTGCGGGTGTTCAGAACCAGCATATACTTTCAATTTAAGAAGCTGCTTACGACCCAATGGACCTTTAGGCATCATTCCTTTAATTGCTAGCTCAAGGATACGTTCTGGAAAACGTTCACGTTGTTTTTCCAAAGAAATCGTATGTAAACCACCAGCAAAACGGCTGTGACGGTAATACATTTTTTGCATTTCTTTGTTACCCGTAACTTTCACTTTCTCAGCGTTGATGATGATGACATGGTCACCACAATCTGCATGAGGGGTATACATAGGGTTATGTTTACCACGCAAAATGCGAGCAACTTCAGTAGATAGACGACCAAGAATCATATCCTCAGCATCTACGATATACCATTTACGTTCAATATCGCCAGGGCGAACAGTCCAAGTAGACATGTTTGACACTCCAAAAATCCAATCAAAACCGACTGAAAAAACTTCTCTCCAAATTCCACAGGGCTTCTCGCCTTACTGTCGAACGGGTCGCGCATTGTAGGAAACCGTTTCATAATGTCAAACACCTTTATGCAAGTTGTTTACCTACAAGCTTACTTCACCTCACTTAGGTTGGTGATTTTTATTTTTGATAGTAAGCTGCGCCACCTTATTATATATTAATACAGCATATCCACAAAGGAGAAACATATGACACAAGATGAAATGAAAGAAGAAGTTGCAAAGGCAGCACTCGCTTATGTTGTTAAAGACTCTATTGTTGGTGTAGGCACTGGTTCAACAGCCAATAAATTTATTGATGCACTTGCAACCATGAAAGCCGATATTAAAGGCACAGTGGCAAGTTCTGAAGCTACCGCAGAACGTTTGCGCGGGCATGGTATCCCTGTATTTGAGCTCAACGATGCACTTAGCCAAGTCAGCAAGCTATCTGTATATATAGATGGTGCTGATGAATTTGACCCGCAAAAGAACCTCACCAAAGGCGGCGGTGGCGCATTAACCCGCGAGAAAATCGTAGCTGCAGGCTCTGAAAAGTTTGTATGTATTGTAGATGAAAGCAAGCAAGTTGATTATCTTGGTGCATTCCCCTTACCCATTGAAGTCATTCCTATGGCGGAAACATTGGTGATGTCTATTGCTAATAACCTTGGCGGCAAAGCACAGGTTCGTGAAGGTTTCACAACAGATAACGGCAATATCATTATTGATGTCAATGGTTTAACCATTAAAAATGCACGCCAGCTTGAAGATGATTTAAATCAAGTGCCCGGTGTGGTCACCAATGGTGTTTTCTCCCATCAAGGTGCCGATGTTATTCTTATGGCAACCCCTCAAGGCGTTAAAACAATTCTTTAAAAAATACATTCACTCTGCAAACATTGCTAGGGAAGCTTATCATACCTATGTTGTTTAATAGGTATGATATGGGTATTCATCGGTGTAATGTCATTTCATTGGGCACATTTCCATTTAAAATTATCTCACACTGACAAAAAACGGAACTTGTCAACACTAGGCTTTTAACCTACCATGACACTGAGCTTTGTTCTTGCTCACATAGTCTGGAGGGATTTAATGATGAGAACGACAGTGTGAGCATTACCCTTATAGTCTCAATTATATTAAGACTTATCGCATTCGTTTGGTCTATCAGTTTGATGCGCCAACTCAAAGATAGGCGTATCATGTTCTTATCTGGCATGTTTGCTCTCATGGCGCTGAGGCAAATCCTCGCACTACCCCTTGAAAGTGAATCTTGGGCAATTGAGTGGTATGACGTTAAAGAGTTACCTGGTCTAGCGGTTAGTCTTCTTGCGTTCTTTGCCCTCTACTACCTCAAAAACATCATCGTCGAACACCAGCAAGCAGTAATAGAGCAACATAAAAGCGAAAATAGATTTCATAACCTCGTAGAACAATCACCTTTCAGCACACAACTCATGCAAACCAATGGCACTATCATCCAAGTCAATAAAGCGTGGGAAAAACTTTGGGGCATTAAGCTTGATGCGTTAAATGGATACAATATCCTTCAAGACCAGCAGCTTAAAGACAAGGGCATCATGCCCTACATCGAACGTGGTTTTGCAGGCGAAGTATTATCTATCCCTGTTATCAACTTCAACCCTGAAGAGGTACCAAATGTAAAAGCACCTGCCAGTCATAAATTTGTGCGCGCCCACATTTACCCTTTAAGAAATACTTCTGGTGAGGTTTACCAAGTCGTTTTGTTTCATGAGGATGTTACAGAAGGTTACTTGCAAAACTTATTTCAAGTCGGGCAAAACAAAATTCTTAAACAAATTGCCGACCCTGACATTCCCCTTGCTGATGTACTTACAGATCTCGTGCTCTTTATTGAGGAACTATCTCCCAATATGTTTGGCTCTATCTTGCTCTTGGATGAAAGTGGCAAACACTTGCTTGATACCGCTGGACCAAGCCTTTCTACGTCATACCGTGATACGATTGACGGGCTTGAAATTGGTCCTGATGTTGGCTCATGTGGCACAGCTGCATACACGGGAAAACGCGTTATAGTATCCAATATCGCCACTGACCCTCTTTGGGCCAACTTTAAAGAATTGGCATCCGAATATGGGTTGTGCGCATGTTGGTCTCAACCTATTTATGACAGCGCAGGGAAAGTTCTTGGCACATTTGCCATGTATTATCAAAAACCTCATGAACCTCAAGCATTGGATATTCGTCTTATTTCTGATGCAGCTCAACTTGCAGCCCATGCAATTTTGCACAAACAATCCATGCAAGAGATTATTAAATCGCAAGCCATGCTTGTAGAGGCTCAGCGCTTATCCAAAGTTGGTAACTGGGAACTTGATTTAATCGGTGACAAATTGCTATGGTCCGATGAAATTTATCGTATTTTTGAAATCGATAAAAATACTTTTGATGCCTCATACGAGGCTTTCCTTAATGCCATACACCCCGATGACCGTGATGAAGTCAATCAGGCATATACAGAATCATTAGAAAACAAGCTTCCATATGAAATAACCCATCGCTTATTAATGCCTGATGGTCGCATCAAACATGTGACCGAGCGATGTGAAACCACCTTTAGTAAGAATGGAAAACCATTGCGCTCAAGCGGCACTGTGCAAAATATTACCAAACTTGTTGAAGCACAGAATGAGAAAGAAGTGACCATTTCAAAAATGGAACATGTACAACGTTTAGAGAGTTTAGGTGTGCTCGCGGGTGGTATTGCCCATGACTTCAACAATATTTTAACAGCAATCATGGGCAATGCAGGTTTGGCTGGCAGTAAGCTACCAGAAACTTCACCCGTACATGATTATATTGAACATATCACCCAAGCCAGTCAAAAAGCAGCTGATTTATGCAAACAAATGTTGGCTTATTCGGGCAAAGGTAAGTTTATCATTAAACCCGTACTTTTAAGTGAAATCGTAGAAGATATGAGCCAACTTCTTCAAGTTACCATTGCAAAGAATATTGTGCTTCGCCTTAACCTAAGCAAACAAACACCTGCTGTAGATGCCGACATCACTCAAATGCAGCAAATTATTATGAATTTAGTGATTAATGCTTCTGAAGCTATTGGTGAAAACAGTGGTGCTATTTCAGTTTCTACAGGTGTGATGCGTGTAGACGCGCAGTATTTGTCTTCCACCTTTGTTGATGAAAATCTTGAAGAAGGTCAATATGTTTACCTTGAAGTATCTGATACAGGGTGTGGTATGAGCCCAGAAGTTCAGTCCAAAATATTCGAGCCTTTCTTTACCACCAAGTTTACAGGGCGCGGGCTTGGTATGGCGGCCATCTTAGGCATTGTACGTGGGCATGGTGGAGCTATCAAAACATACAGTGAAGAGGGTAAAGGTAGTTCATTCAAAGTGCTGTTTCCTTGCTCAAAACACACACCTATTTCCTTAAAACCTCACCACGAACCAAAGCCCCATTGGCATGGGCATGGCTGTGTATTGGTCGTAGATGATGAAGATACAATTCGAGAAGTTGCCTCATCCATGTTAAAAGACATAGGGCTAAAATCCCTCACGGCGGCAGATGGTGTTGAGGGTATTGAGATATTCCAACAGCATCACCAAGACATCAGTGTTGTTTTACTAGATATGACCATGCCACGCATGGGTGGTGAAGATACATTTACAGAGCTTTGTCGCATAGACCCCAATGTTAAAGTTATTTTAAGCTCAGGTTATAATGAACAAGATGCCACCAACCGCTTTGCTGGCAAAGGTTTAGCAGGCTTCTTACAAAAGCCATATACACCCCAACAACTCTCTGAAAAGCTTGCTAACATTTTTGACAAGACCTAAGCCATATACTTCGGTTAGTATTGCCACATGAATGTTTCCGACTTTGATTTTAAACTCCCCGAAAGTTTGATTGCCAAACAACCTTTGAACCAACGCGATGCTTCACGTTTGTTATCCATACAAAAAAACAGCTTTGATGACTTACATATCCCAGATCTTGTAAGTTTGGTTCAAAAAGGCGATATATGGGTGGTCAATGACACCAAAGTGATTCCTGCTCGGTTGATGGGTAAAAAGGAAAGCGGTGGCAAGGTAGAAGTGTTATTGCTTGAACCATTGGGGCAAGCCAATGTTTGGGCAGCATGGGGTAAAAGCAACAAACCCTTACATGAAGGTCAAATGATTCACTTCTCTGAATCTTTTTCAGGGGAAATCACCAAACGCCATGGTAAAAATATTGAAATCAGACTTATCGCCGATGATGTGGGTCATGCCATTGAGCAACATGGGCATATGCCTCTGCCCCCTTATATCAATCGCCCTGACTCTGAAGAAGACAAACAACGCTATCAAACAGTATTCGCCCAACATAAAGGTGCAGTCGCAGCGCCCACCGCAGGGCTTCATCTAACCCCTGAACTTATGGCTAAAATGGAAGATGCAGGAGCAACATTTGTTCATATTACTTTGCATGTTGGTCCAGGTACATTCCAGCCTATTCAAGTAGACAACACCGATGAACATGTGATGCACGAAGAAGCATATATTATTTCAGATGAAGCAGCCAAAACCATCAATCAAGCTAAGTCTAATGGTAAACGTATTGTTGCCGTAGGCACGACCAGCTTGCGTACTTTAGAAGCTGCAGGACAAAGTGGTATATTGCAATCAGGCAATAATCGAACTGACATTTTTATCACACCAGGCTATACATTTAAAATGGTAGATGCCTTGCTCACCAATTTTCACTTACCCAAATCAACCTTGCTTATGCTTGTATCTGCACTTGCAGGGCAAACTCGCATCAAGCAAGCTTATCAACATGCCATTGAGAGCAAGTATCGCTTTTATTCCTATGGTGATGCCATGTTTATTCCAAGCTTCTTTACTCAAGACCTAACTTCCTAGAATAAATAAAGATGGGGTTGATATTTACCCATCTTGAGCTCAGGACAAAAAACAATCTGACCAATATTTAAAAGAGCTGGAATCCTGCTTTATACACCTAACATGGGCATTGGCGGTATAACATCAATTCAAAAATTGGCGTTAGCTGCTTAACAACTCTCTACTTTTAACTGATGTTATAAATGGGGGGATTACCACACCTATAACCAGAATCAATGGAGCCATTGATTTATGACCCCATTGATTTACTAAAATGCGTAATGAATACAAGCCTTCACCCTTTTCGGAGACACTGCCTATAAACCACCCCTTACCAATCTGACGGAAGCTGGCAAACCGAGCCCAGAGCCTCCCACGACTGCGCCATCAATATTATCAACGCGCCATGGGATACCATTGGTCACTTGCGCCGTTGACGACCAATAAACATACCCAGCGGTTGTAGGGCTACTCCCACTATTGGGGAACATCGTTGTATTGATAGCGGGCTTATAGCAAATGGGTGCCGCCAGTGAGGCAATCTCTTTAATATTGGGCACACGCCAATCGGTGTATCCTGCAAAAGGGCTACCATCCTTGGCGAGTGCTGCTCCCCAAGTCATGAGTGTTGGTATGCCAGAGCATGTGCTTCCAGTAAAGGTTTGCCCTTCAGCGCATTGTTTCCACATTAAGGTGGTCTTTTTATCGGTCACGGTGCCATCGTTATGATCTGTGTAGCGACTATCCGACCATTCATTGAGCATGTTTTCATAACATGAGGTTAATCTTCCCGATATAGGTGCGCCAGATGCCGTCGATGCACCAGATACCAACCTAGTCCTAAATGGCGTAAAAACAACACTACCACCACCAATGCCATAAGGATCCGCATACCTGATAGGTCCTTCCGCGCCGTCATAGAAAGACAACACAGTGATGTCAAATTCACCGTTAAACGGGTTAACCGCAGGCGTTGCCGACCAATAAGCCT
>Ga0256829_1002531_pt1 | contig 13525 bp, 16 predicted proteins | sample 131447metaG_FD_185979 | JGI IMG/M metagenome (GOLD analysis project Ga0256829, IMG submission 185979) | Hydrothermal vent microbial communities from Lau Basin, Pacific Ocean - 131-447 | ecosystem: Environmental > Aquatic > Marine > Hydrothermal vents | place: Pacific Ocean: Lau Basin | collected...
AGATTTGGGAGTTGACCTTGAAATGTCCTTCCTATGCCCAATTTAGCTATTTTGTCTGCTGACCAATTGGTAATATCTGTTTGCCTAAATATTATTTTGCCTTTCTGCGGGTGATACAATCCGTTTATGCAATTCAAAAGGCTGCTTTTCCCCGCTCCGTTAGGACCGATAATCGAAAATATCTCTCCGTTATTAATTGAGAAACTTATATCTTTAAGTGCTTCTATGCCTCCAAAAGAAAGGAACAGTCCTTCTACCTCTAAATCCGGCAAACGTTACCCCCGCAGTTTCACTATGTTTCATATAGTGAAACAAGTTTTTGTATGTTAAAATAATATCTCTTTTTTACAGTAAAATTATCAAATGTCAAGCTTATATTTGATAAAGATTTTTTTAGCGTTTGGGCGTTTTGTTTATTTGAAAGAGAGGCTATGAACCATCCAGGTAAAATATGCGTATCGATTTGTTGCTTTATTGAATGCTTTAACAACAATTCGGTCGCGGAAGCGGCCTATACTGCCTGATTTTGCATAAGCTGTGCCTGTTTTTTTGTTATAAGTTGTTTGAAGCCATCCATGTTCGGATATATAGATTTTGACAACGGAGTAGCGCTCCGGATTTTCGAGGGTAACTTTAATGGTTTTGTTGCCAGAAACCGTTTCTTTTGGAAAATAATCAGCAAGATGAAGCGGCTTAATATTAAGTTTTTTTTCAAATTCAGCCATATTTAAATTGCTTCCAGTCATTGCAATTCTTGGAATTATGTACGGATCTGTCCGATTATCAACCGCACCAATATCCTGGCTGAAGGCGCATTTGAATCCAAAGTTTTTAACCGATTGAATGGCATTTCTGTTGTAATAGCCATAAGGATAGGCAAACAGACTTGCATCGATTCCGGTTAGTTTTTTAATGCGTTTCTGGGCTGCCCGGATTTCTTTGTCAAGCTGTTTGATGCTTAGTTCGTCAAGTTTGGCATGACTTGCAGTGTGATTTCCTATGTCAAAAAGCGGATTTGCAACAATTTGCTCAATCTGAGTCCAGCTTAGAAAAGCCGGCCAGCCGCTATATGCATTGGTATAAAGAAATATGGTTGCCGGGAAATTGTATTTTTTTAAAATGGCAACGGCTTTTGCGGTGGATCTATATCCGTCGTCTATAGAGATAGCAACGGTATCATTCGGTATGTTTTTGTGATTTTTTATCAGATTGCAAAGATTGGAAAGTTTTATTACTTTATAATGGTGAGTTTTTAGATATTGCATCTGTTTTTTAAATGTTTCTATCGGTGTGTTTGTTGAGGGCGAATTCGGATTGCCAAACTTGTGATAAAGCAGAATTACCGCTGAACCTGCAAAAGAGACCTTGGCGTAGAAAATTATGACAAAAAATAGAATAAGGCTATGTCGGATTGTTTTTATCAAATCTTTCAAAGTTGTTTCGGACTATTACATTCTTTATAGCCCTTATATAATCGCTTCTTCTTATGGAATAATAGGTTAGATTATCCGCAAGAATATATGGATTTTCGTTGGGGTAGATAGCGTTTCTTATCTTTCTTAATCTTTTGTATGCCCACCCTATGTTAAAATTGATGATATAGCTTCTTATGGAAGCTTCAAGATCTTTGTAAACAACCACTCTGAACCGTTTTCCATCCTCGGAGTATTGCCTCGGTTTCATTCCTTTCGAACTGTATGTTCTTATGCCAAAAAGATTGTTGCCTTCTATGGCAAAACGCGATGCTCCCCAGTTGGACTCTATCGCCGCTTGAGCAAGAATAAGACTGATAGGAACGCTTCCTGTTCGTATCAAAAGTTTGTTGATTTTTTCCGGCAAACTTCCGGTTTTGATTTTATAACGGGCAAACAGCTTGTTCAATTTTTCTCTGTTTTGCTGATCTATAGAGCCGATTTGATTAATCTTGTTTCTCATTTCAATAACATATCTATGCTCGCGGTCAAACTGTTTTTTAACCGCAACCGCAGCAGGCAATATCGCAGCTATAAAAATCCGCTTTCTTTTGCCCAGCGGCAGCCTTGAGAAATCTTTCGGCAACCGTTCTATTATCGGTGAGTTTTTATAGCTAAACCATTCCGATCTGTTTCCCAGCAGCTTAATAAGATCACCTGTTGTTTTCGGGTAGTCAACTCTGTGCACCGCTTCCCTGACTTTATTCGAAGAGCTTGCCACATTGTTGCTGAGCGTTTTTGCGGGTTTAGCGATTTCTAATCCCACAACCATGTGCAACCCAACAAACAAAATCATAAAAGCGGGAACAAAAAAACGTATAATACTCATGGCAACAGAAAGATAAGAATATATTTCAGAATGTCAAGTTTATTCGTCCAACGCCTTGAGTTCTTCTTTTACAACCTCAAGAATATTTCTCAGCATAGACTCATGCCCTTTTTCCTGCTTTGCCAGTGTGAGAAAGAGATTTTTTGAGTCTTCAGTTGCAGCTTTTTTGGCAGCATCCATATAAAGCGCCCTCGAATCGATTTCTCGCGGAATAGACAGGGTTATGATTTCTATCATTTCCTCTAACGCTTTTCTTCTCTTCTTTTTGTCTTTCATTTTTTCTCCATTATATCCATTATACCGGAAAGGTTATCTTACCGCCCTGATATGCCACGTAAATCGTCAATCCGGCAGATAGCCAGATCGCTATGCTTGTCAAATACAGAGGACCATTATAACTAAATAGTAGCATGGTGATGACAGAAAGTGCAAAAAGCAGCACCGATCCGGTAATCTTTTTACTGAATGTAATGGTTTTGGCTTTGTCATAGTTTACCCACCAGCTTAGAAAACCTGACGGTATTGCCAAAAAATTCCCCAAGAATGCCACAGTATATGAATAAAAGGATGTAAGCATAAAAGAGTGCTTGGATGTCAGCAACCATAGTATATTGAAAAGAGCGCTAAAGGTAAATAATGCTATAGGAAAATGAATCATTACAGGATGAGGATGAAATTTTCTATATATGAGCCGAAGTCTTTCTCTGGCGCTCAATTTTGCGGTTTCCTCTTCGAGGCTGTCTATTACCTTGAATTTCTCAAGAACATTATCCCGGTGAGGCGCAACCTCCATACTCGAAGTTAAATCGCCTCCCGCCTTGTGCAGCCGCATATGTATACCCTTTTCCCACATTTTGCTATCGGAGAGATCATAGACTTTGCCTTTGTATGCTATGTATGTTCTTTCACCTTCTCCGTTGTGTTTTTTGAGTTCTTCTGCTTTCATACCGATTATTATAACGACTGAATTATTCCATGCAACCGATTAAGTAAGGTTTTGCCGGATTATGAGTTAACGCTTGACATCCATTAGCGGAAGGTTAAATTTGAAAAAAAGGAGGTGTTGTATGGATAAGTATAGATGTACTATTTGCGATTATGTATATGATCCGAAGGCAGGGGATCCTGACAACGGGATTGAAGCAGGAACAGCGTTCGAGGATCTGCCTGATGATTGGGTATGTCCTGACTGCGGAGCAGGAAAAGAGCTTTTTGAGAATATGAGAACCAAAAAGATGTTTGAGTAAAATCGTATGGGTAAAAATGGTATAGAACCTGTACAGGTTACAGAAAGCAGTTGGTGGCTTGCCGCACTCGATCCTAATTTGCGGATTTTTGATGTGATAATGCGTACCGAATCAGGCACAACATACAATTCCTATCTAATCAGAGGAAGCAAGAAAACAGCAATAATCGATACTGTAAAAGAGCCGTTTAAGGACCTGTTCTGGAAAAATCTTTGCAGTCTTGTCGATCCTGAAGAGGTCGATTATGTAGTTGTCAATCATAACGAATCAGACCATTCAGGCGCGTTGCCCCTTGTTTTTGATAAACTTCCTAACGCAAAATTGATAGTTTCCGCAGCAGGCAAAAGCTTTCTAACAAACATTCTCAACAGGGAAACCGATCCGATAATAGCAACAGATGGAATGGAAATCGATCTGGGCGGAAAGACGCTTAAATTTGTTATTACTCCTTTTTTACATTGGCCTGATACGATGTGCACCTATGTGCCGGAGAAGAGGCTGCTCTATTCATGCGATATTTTTGCTTCCCATTATTGTGATGATAGAATCTTTAACGATCTTACAAACGATTTTGCAAGACCGTTTCACTACTATTTCAATGTAATTATGAGACCTTACAAAGAGTATGTTCTCAGAGCACTTAAGAAACTGGATAAGTTTGATATTGAAATGATATGTCCGAGCCATGGTCCTATATTGCGAGAGGATGCACTCTCCTATATAGAACGCTATAGGCAATGGAGCCAACCCGAAGAGAAAAAGAAAAAACTTATGCTGGTTGCCTATACCACTGCTTACGGCAACACGGCAAAGCTCGCAAAGGCATTCGGCAGAGGTGTGCAGGAAGCTGGTGTGCGTGTGGCAATGATGGATATAGGAAATCTTTCGGAAATGGAGCTTTCATCTGTTGTTGATGTTGCAGAAAGCGCAGACGGAATAGCCATAGGAACACCCACAATAAACGGTGATGCCCCGGAACCTGTATGGAAATTTTTGGCAAGTACCGCCACTATAAAGCGAAAAGGAAAGCTTGGATTTGCATTTGGATCATACGGCTGGAGCGGAGAGGGACCTATTTCAATTATCAGACATATGAAAAGCCTGAGGATGAGGACGCCGTATGAGCCTTTCAGGATAAAATTTCGTCCTACCGAGGATGATTTTGCGCAGATAAAAGAACTCGGACGCACTCTTGCAGCCGGCCTGTAAGATAATTTAACCTCTATCGATATTCTGATAAAGAACCCAAGGCGATGACCTTTTTTTTGGCTCTTGTAAGTATAATTCTTATAATTTCGGCAAGCGAACTCTTTAGCAATGCGGTTGAATGGCTTGGAGACTCTTTTTCTCTTTCAAGCTCAGCCACCGGTTCTCTGCTTGCTGCGACCGGGACCGCACTGCCGGAAACTATTATTCCAATCATAGCGTTTTTATTGGGCAGGTCGGTAAATCAGATAGGCGTCGGAGCAATTCTGGGCGCTCCGCTTATGCTTTCGACATTAACCAGCTTTCTTATGGCGCTGACAATAATTGTTATGCGGTTATCAAAAAAAAGGGAAAATCTCTATTTTGATGTTCCGAAAAAGCCGATAATTCGCGATATGCTTTTTTTTATATTCAACTATCTGACGCTGTTTGCCGTTTCATATATTTTTAACGGCAGATTATTTCATATTGCAGCCGCCATAATTCTGGTCTGCTCATATGTGGCTTATGTGATATTGAATCTGAAAGATAAATCCGGCAATCAGGGTGAATCCGAGGAACTGCTTCTTGCAAAAATTGCAAAACTGGAAGAATCAATCTACTTTGCCCTGCTTCAGTTGGGGTTATCTTTGGTTGTGCTTGTAGCTGCCGGCAGGCTTTTTGTCGGGCAGATTGAGCATTTGGGGGCAAGTTGGGGCGCTTCCTTATTTGTAATTTCTGTGATTATTGCTCCGTTTGCCACAGAGCTGCCTGAGAAATATAACTCGTTTCGCTGGCTATTGAAAAAGAAGGATACACTTGCGCTGACCAATATAACCGGAGCTATGGTGTTTCAATCGGTGCTTCCTGTTGTGATAGGGCTTGTAGCGACCGGGTGGATTATGAGCGGGGTATCTGTTCAAACTGTTCTGACACCAATAGTTTCTTCCTTTCTTATTCTTGCTTCGCTGCTGCTGACCGGACGCCTTTCGGCGATTATTCTTCTCTTTTTTGGGGCGGGATATCTGATTAATCTCTATTTTCTTATTCATATTTGAGCCAGTTATTTACATAGTTTTACTGAAAAGGAGGATTCTCTGCTTATTTTTGGTTAAAACGGTTGACAAACTTACCAACAATACTTAAAATTCAGTCCTTGCAAAAAGATATAGAGGTGAAATATGAGTAGTTATGCAGTTATAGAGACCGGAGGCAGGCAATATTTTGTTAAGCCTCAACAGATTATAAAGGTCGAGAAAATCAAGGGTGAAGCTGGAGAGAAAATTGTATTTGACAATCCTCTTCTGGTTGACGGGCAAAGCGGAAAAAATATGAGCGTAGAGGCAGAGATATTATCACAATCAAGAGGAAAGAAAATTATAGTTTTCAAGAAGAAAAGAAGAAAAGGATATAAGAGAAAACAAGGTCACAGGCAGGATTTGACAGAACTTATGATAACCAAGATAAATAGGGGAAACTGATATGGCTCACAAAAAAGGAATGGGCAGCAGCCGTAACGGAAGAGACAGTGCCGGCAGACGGCTTGGCGTAAAGGTTGGCGACGGACAGTTGGTAAGTGCAGGCTCTATTTTGGTCAGACAAAGAGGAACGCCTTTTGCACCCGGAGAAAATGTTGGACGCGGAAGAGACGATACTCTTTTTGCAAAAATCACAGGAAAAGTTAAATTTGAACATAAAGGTTACAAGAAAAGGGTCTCGGTTTATAAGGTTGCATAACCGGCATCTTTATTGAATTTTGTTAAGCAGTAATTGAGGTTTTCTTTTGCCGATAATGTAACGATTACGGTTGTCTCCGGTAAAGGCGGCAGAGGTGCTGTAAGTTTCAGACGCGAAAAATATATTCCCAAAGGCGGTCCTGACGGAGGCAAAGGCGGCAAGGGAGGCGATGTAATCATCAAAGCTGATAACAATACACATCTGCTGCGGGCATTCAGAACAAAAAAGATTTTCAAAGCCGAGGACGGACATCCGGGACAATCGAAAAATCGAACCGGCAAAAACGGCGAAAATCTTATATTAAAGGTTCCTCCCGGAACCGTCATATTCAACGAGACCGGCGACCTGATTGCTGACCTTCTTGCCGGTGAGAGTTTTCTGGTATGCAGAGGCGGCAAAGGCGGGCTTGGGAATTCAAGTTTTGCGACATCAGTCAGGCAGCGACCAACAAAATATCAGGAAGGAGAGCCTGGAGAGAAGAAAACGATAAAACTGATGATTAAGATGCTTGGAGATGTCGGAATAGTGGGCTTTCCCAATGTTGGCAAATCCACATTCATAAGCAAAATCAGCGACGCAAAACCTGAAATATCAGACTACCGGTTTACAACAATCAATCCCCATCTCGGAATGGTAAAACATGCAGAAAAAGAGATTCTGTTTGTCGATATACCCGGGATTATAGAAGGGGCGCATAGCGGAAAAGGGCTGGGGCTTAGGTTTTTGTCCCATATTGAACGCTCAAAGCTTCTGCTTTTTATGCTTGATGGAACCGAGGATCCGGTAAGACAATTCTCCATACTTTCCGGTGAGCTCAAAAAATATGGCAAGGATGTTTTCGAAAAACCGAAGATTATTGCTATAAACAAGATTGATTGTATGGAAACAGTCAAAGATTACAAAGATGTTTTCAATCTTCCCGTTTTCCATATTTCCGCTCTGAAAGGCACCAATATTGATGCTCTTTTGGATTTTATAGCAGGAATAATATAGCAGATGAGAATTGTAGTAAAAATAGGCAGTTCGGTTCTGCTCAATGGCGGCAAGATAGATAAAATCAGGCTTGAAGATATAGTAAATCAGATAGCTATTCTGGAGAAAACCGATGATGTGATTGTTGTTTCCTCAGGAGCGATTGCAGCCGGAACCGCGGTTTTGAATGTGGAAAGACAATCCGGCAATATTACTCGTCAGCAGGCGCTATCGGCGGTAGGACAGCCCTATCTTGTTTCCTATTATCAAAAACTGTTCGATAAAAAAGGAATAAAGATAGCCCAGGTACTTTTAAGCAGAGACGATCTGGCAAACAGACGACGCTATCTTAACGCAAAGAATACGCTGCTTAACCTGATAAAGATGAAAGTGGTTCCGGTGATTAATGAGAACGATACGGTGGTTGTTTATGAACTATGCTTCGGCGACAACGACAATCTTTCAAGCCTGGTTGCAAGTCTGATAGAGGCTGATCTGTTGATTATACTTTCCGATGTCGAGGGTATTTACGATGATGATCCGAAAGTCAATCCCAATGCTAAAATAATAAAAAATATAAACAATATTGAAAAATTGAATATAAAGGCAACCAATCATACCTCTTTTTACGGCACAGGAGGAATGAGAAGTAAAATTGATGCGATAAGGCGCGCATCCTCAAGCGGGATAAAATCGGTTGTTGCAAACGGAAGAAAAAACGGGATTGTTTTGGATATAATATCAGGAAAGGCGCGCGGGACGGTTGTTTTGCCTTCCAGAACCCCACTTCAGGCAAAAAAATATTGGCTTCTTTATGACGGGGTTTCCGCCGGCAGCGTGCATATTGACCAAGGCGCCTATGATGCTGTAAAATCCGGAAAGTCGCTTCTTCCGGCTGGAGTAAAAAAGGCGGAAGGTGCTTTCCAAAGAGGCGATATCGTTGATATAATTATAGATGCCGGAACTGTAGGAAAGGGCATAATAAATTACAGTTATAGTGAGGCTATAAAGATTCTTGGCAAAAACAGCGCAAGAATATTTAAAATTTTAGGCTATAGTTATGGCGAGGAGCTTATAAGAAGAGAAAATATGGCATTTTTGTAGAGAAGGAGCAAGCTATGAGTATCGAAAAAATTGATGAACAGATAAAAAAAGTCAAAAAGGCTTCGGAAAAAATTTCCTGCGCAAACAGTGAAGAAAAGAGCCGTTTTTTGGACAACCTTGCAAAACTGCTTGATAAAAATAGAAAAAAAATCATAGAGGAAAATCGGATAGATATAGAGCAGGGCAGAAAAACGTTAAGTAAAGCAAAGATCGACAGACTTATGATTAACGATGAAAGGATTTCAAAAATCATCGAGTCGGTCGAAACAATAAAAAAGATTGAAGATCCTGTGGGCAGGATTGAATCGGGAAAAAGATTGCCCAACGGTCTGATTCTGATAAAAAAACGGATACCAATCGGACTTATACTGATTATTTATGAGTCGCGTCCGAATGTAACCATAGATGCTGCCAGCTTGTCTTTGAAGGCAGGAAACGGGGTAATTTTGAAAGGCGGAAAAGAGGCAATTAATACCAACAGAATTTTGGCAAAACTGCTTAAGGAAGCGCTCAGCCTTGCTCAAATTGATGAAAATGCGGTATATTTCGTAGATACAACAAGCAGAAAAGCAACCGAAAAACTTCTTAAAATGGACAATCTTATCGATCTGGTTATACCAAGAGGCGGAAGTTCGTTGATAAAATATGTATCTGAAAACAGCAGAATACCGGTTGTAAAACATGACAAAGGCTTGTGTCATATATATGTTGACAGTTTTGCAAACCTGACAATGGCAAAAAAGATTGTTTACAACGCAAAGGTCTCAAGACCTGGCGTCTGCAATGCCATAGAAACGCTGCTTGTTCATTCCGATATTGTCGAAAAGTTTCTGCCCGAGATGGCAAGGGAGTTGATTTCAGCCGGCGTCAGGCTGATAGGATGCGAAAAAACGGCACGCATTATAGATATTAAACCTGCTGATGAGGATGACTGGTTCACCGAATATCTTGACTTGACGCTTTCGATAAAGATTGTCGAAAGCATAGAAGAAGCGATAGAACATATAAACTATTACGGATCGCATCATTCCGACGGGATAGTAACCGATAACTTCTCAAATGCAACAAAATTTACTGATATGGTAGATTCAGCCGCCGTTTATGTAAATGCTTCAACAAGGTTTACCGACGGCGGAGAGTTCGGAATGGGAGCCGAAATCGGTATCTCAACCAACCGTTTGCATGCAAGAGGACCTATGGGAGCCGACGAGCTTACCACATATAAATATATTTTGATAGGCAACGGTCAGATAAGAAATTGAAGATAGGGGTATTCGGCGGAAGATTCGACCCGATTCACATAGCTCATCTAAGGGCGGCAATAGAGTTTTATGAGCAGATACATCTTGACAGACTTATCGTACTGCCCTCAGGCATTGCTCCTCATAAAAAAGTTTTCGCTCCGGCAAAGGACAGATTGGAGATGGTTCGTTTGGCGTTTGCTCCGCTGCAATTTGCCCAAGTCGATGATTATGAGATAAAAACCGAAAAACCTGCATACACCGTCGAAACTCTCAAGCATTATAAAAAACTGTATAAGAACTCTTCTCTTTTTTATCTTGTCGGGCTTGATGAGTTTATTAACATCAAAACCTGGAAGAATTGGGAGGACTGTCTCAAACTTGCCGAATTTGTCGTTGCGCCAAGAGGTAAAGATATCAAACAGCTTGATATAAGGAAGGATTGTAAAACAATTAGTATGCAAACGCTTGATATCTCCTCATCGGAAATTAGAATGAGGATTGAGAACGAAAAAAGGGTAAATTATCTGATTCCCGAGGCAGTCAGAGAGTATATCGAACAAAAGGGACTTTATAAATGAACGACGAATTAATAGTAAAGGCAATAGAGAAGATTCTGGATGAGAACAAAGGAGCCGACATCGCAACCATAAAGATGTCACCTGAAAAATCGCTGTTCGATTACAGCATAATTGTAACAAGCCAAAGCAAAAGACATTCGGAAAGCCTCGCGGATAAGGTAATTTATGAGTGCAAGAAACTGAATATAAAAAATATAAAACTTGAAGGGGATAAAAATTCCGACTGGATACTTATCGATTTAGGCGATATAATGGTGGATATTTTTACCGAAGAGGGCAGACAACATTACGCTTTAGAGGAGTTGTGGAAAGATCATCAGATACGAAAATTAGGTCATAGCGAGGTTGAAGATATGGATGATATAGAGAAGAAAAACCGGGTAATATTGGAAAATCGTTTAAGGTCGCTTTATGAAGAGCTGAAAATGGTTGAGTCCTCACTTAAAAAGGATAAACATAAAGAGATAATCGACAAAGCAACCTCAACCGAATCGACCCTTATATCAGGAATCGAGTACGAAAGAAAAAACAAAGAGATTCATGCAATTAAAAATGCTTTAAAAAGAATGGAAGAGGGAAATTACGGTATCTGCGTTGCATGCGGCAAGAAAATTGACAAAAACCGACTCGAGATTATGCCTACCGCAAAATTTTGCATGGAGTGCAGAAACAGACATGCAGATAAATAAGATAGGCACAAACGTTTTGTCGGTTTTTTTCCCGACAAAGTGCTATATATGCGGGGCTGAAGCCGATTTGCTCTGCAAAAGTTGCAAAAGTCAGTTTATAATTCCGGCAACAAGATGCGCAAAGTGCGGCAGGGCTTTGCCTGATGCTTATTCAAACTATATCTGTCAGACATGTTTTACCGGAAAACCTGTTTTCAACGGAGGAATCGCCTTTTTTAAATATACCGATACCATCAAACCTTGGATTCACAATGTTAAATATGGCAAAAACAGCTATCAAATCAGGATTATGGATCTGTTCAAGTCTCAAATTGTCGAGGCGATAAGTCAATTTAAGCCGGATATTCTGGTTCCGATTCCGCTTACAATAGAGCATTCGTATTTAAGAGGATTCAATCAATCGCTTCTTATTGCAAAGAAGATTGCAAACTGGATAAACTTGCCTGTTGCAACGGCGCTTAAAAAAACAAAGTTTACCGAAAGCCAAACAACTGTCGGCGCAGATAAAAGAAAAAGGAATGTAAGGAACAGTTTCACGGCTTCGAAAAAGGTAAAAGACAGAAGAGTGATGCTTGTGGATGATGTTTTCACAACAGGCTCAACAATCAATGAAGCAGCCAAAACTTTGAAAAAATATACCGACACCGTTTATTTTTTTGCGATAGCCGGAACATAAGGAGGAGTAATGAGCAAGATTAATGTTGCAATTAACGGATTCGGAAGAATAGGAAGAATGACATACAGAGCGATGAGCAGAAATAAAAATATTGAGGTAACGGCGATTAACGATCTGACTGACCCTGCTACCTTGGCTCATCTTTTGAAGTATGATTCGGTTCACGGCATATTTGAAAAATCCGTAAAAGCAGAATCAGACAGTCTTCTGGTTGATGGAAACAGAATAAAGATTTTTGCCGAGCGTGATCCGTCCAAACTACCCTGGGAGAAGTTGAATATCGATGTTGTAGTGGAATCAACAGGTCTTTTCAGAACAAAAGAGCTTGCCTCACTGCATCTTGAGGCGGGAGCTAAAAAAGTGGCTCTGAGTGCTCCGGCAAAAGGCGGTTCCGTTGCTACGGTGGTCTTAGGCGTAAACGATAGCGACAAATTGATAGCTGATGAGAAGATATTGTCAAATGCATCCTGCACAACAAACTGTCTGGCTCCTGTTATGAAGGTTCTTATGGATAACTTTGGCATACTCAGCGGTTTTATGACTACCGTTCATTCCTATACAAACGATCAGAGAATACTCGATCTGCCACATTCGGATTTAAGAAGAGCCAGGTCAGCGGCAATCAATATGATTCCCACCTCAACCGGAGCAACAATAGCCACCGAGATTGTGCTTCCGGGATTAAAAGGCAGGCTTGACGGTGTCTCGATAAGAGTGCCTACTCCCGACGGATCGCTTATAGATCTTTCGTTTGATTCGGAAAAGGAGCTTAGCGTAGAGGCTATAAACGAAGCTATGAAAAATGCATCTGAGGGCAAACTCAAAGGCATACTCAAATATTCCGAGGAGCCGCTTGTCTCAAGTGATATTGTCGGTGATTCACATTCGGCAATTTTCGATTCTCAGTTTACCAGAACTATCGGCAAAAAAAGCGGACGGGTTATTGCCTGGTATGACAACGAATGGGGTTATTCTTCAAGATTGGCAGAACTTGTTGAAAAGATGGGAAATGCAATAAAATAACAATGCTTTTTATCAACGATATATCGGTATCCGGGAAAGCGGTTTTTATAAGATGCGATTTTAACGTGCCGATTGACCAGGATTCCCAGATAAATGATGACAGAAGAATAAGAGAAGCGCTTCCGACGATAAGATATGCAATAGATGAGAAGGCTAAAGTAATACTTGCATCTCATCTTGGGCGACCCAACGGGTATGACAAAAGACTTAGTTTGAAACCTGTTGCCAGAAGGCTTGAAACACTGCTTCATGCAGATGTTCCCCTTGCGCCTGATTGCATCGGAAAATCCGTTACCGATATGATAGCAAAAATGAAGCCCGGAGAGGTAATTCTGCTTGAAAATCTCCGGTTTCACAAGGAAGAAACGGAAAATGGTCCGACATTTGCCAAAGCGTTAGCACAACTTGCACAAATCTATGTCAATAACGCATTCGGGACATCCCACAGAAAGCATGCTTCGATATTTGGAATGCCCAAGGTTATGGATGTTGCGGTAGCCGGATTTCTTTTAAAAAAGGAGATAAGCTATTTCAAAAAAGTCCTGGACAACCCTGTTCGTCCGTTTGTTTCCATTCTGGGAGGAGCAAAACTTGAAGGCAAGATAGATGCGATAAAAAATCTTCTTTCACTTTCAGACAAGATTCTTATAGGCGGAAAGATGGCATTTCCATTTATTGTTGCTTTGGGCAAAGAGATAGGAATACACTATGATGATAAGATTCTAAATACCGCAAAAGAGATTCTATCCGAATTGAAAACAACAAAAAA
>Ga0256829_1002532_pt1 | contig 13524 bp, 10 predicted proteins | sample 131447metaG_FD_185979 | JGI IMG/M metagenome (GOLD analysis project Ga0256829, IMG submission 185979) | Hydrothermal vent microbial communities from Lau Basin, Pacific Ocean - 131-447 | ecosystem: Environmental > Aquatic > Marine > Hydrothermal vents | place: Pacific Ocean: Lau Basin | collected...
GCTTTTCACCCCTAGCTTCGTTGAATAAAATGGGCAATAGCGGTGCTATTACTCATTCTATTACGCCTTGCTATGAGCAAAAATCAACATCGCTTGGCTCGCACGAGGTTTTTCGAGGTGCCCTGTACTTTATAAACGTCCATTGCCCTATGTCATATGGAATCCTATCCTTGCGGCATGCCAATTTTATTTCGCTGGATGTTTTATGGTTGCCTAAGCCGTGCTGCTGGCACAATGCTGGCTCTTTTAGCCATTTTTTTAATTATCGAGGTTTTTGATAAATCGCGTTATCTTGGTCATGGCATGGATATGCCGCTATTGATTGAGTATTTATTGCTTAAAACACCCTTTATGATTGCTGAATTTATGCCTGTTATTTTGTTGATTTCAGTCAGCATTTACATCACTGAAATATCCCACCACCATGAAATCATCTCTATGCGAGCTGCTGGCTTGGGATTGGATAAAATGATTACCCCAATTGCATGTGTTGGTCTTATTGGTGCCAGCTTGGTGATGGTGATTGGTGAATGGGTTACACCAACCACCAATAGCCGCTTGGATGTTATGGAGCGCGTCATTATTCATCACCAGCCTGCCTCCCACCAAGGTATTCAGTGGCTCAAAGATGGCAATCATTTTTATCAGTTAACACCACTTAAAGATCAAACCTTTAAAATGATGATGCTGGAAACCAATGCAAAAGGCGCATGGCTAAAACGTATGGATGCTAGCCATGCAACATTTAAAAACGGCCAGTGGAACTTACAAGATGTGTATATTAGTAACCCCGATAAACAAGAAGGCATGCTATTAAAGCATCAGGATAATATTCGTTTCGCATCCAATATCGGACCTAGCACCGCAGACCCACCCAGTGCCAGCCATATGACATTTATCCAATTATACCATTATGCTCATAATTTACAGCGAGCAGGTCTCAGCTCATCCAGCTTTGTTTTTACGCTGAACCGCAAACTTACAGCGCCAATCGCATGTATTGTCATGGTTTTATTAGCCATGGCACTTACCATGAATATGGGCAGCCGCATTGCAGCACGATCTTGGGGATTGGTTGCAGCTATAACGCTCGGTTTATTGTTTTACGTATTAGGCAATGCCAGTGGTTTGCTCGCAGGTAGTGAGCAATTACCTCCAGCTTATGCTGCTTGGCTGCCCATACTATTTTTCGGAGGCCTTACTGGCTTTTTACTATTACACAAAGAAGGAAAATAAAACCACTAAAACCCAAAGCCACCATACATTTCACATTGAACTAAACGTAACTATACCTTTAATAAAGACACAAACTTCTGATGTAATATGCCATTGGCGCACAAAATATCACCTTTCTCTACATCAACTGTTGCGCCTTCCAAATCTGTCACAATACCACCCGCTTCCTGAACCAAAAGTATGCCAGCAGCAATATCCCAAGCACACAAACCTGCTTCCCAATACGCATCCAAACGCCCCGCTGCAACATAGGCTAAATCCAATGCTGCAGACCCACCACGACGATAACCTTCCGCTTCACGCATACATGCATCCATACGTTTCATAAAGTCATCCATGTGTGTACGACGACGGTAAGGTGGCAAGCCTGAAGCAAAAATCGCATGCCCAACTTGCCCCGCTTCAGCCACACGTAAACGGCGACGGTTTAAAAATACCCCATTGCCACGTTGTGCTTCAAACGTTTCATCTTTAATCGGATCATGAACCACTGCCAGAAATGGCTTGCCATCACGCCACGCCGAAATAGAAACCGCAAAGTGCGGATAGCCATGAATAAAATTGGTTGTACCATCCAAAGGATCAATATACCACTGAATCGAAGCCTTGGGATTCACACGTTTTGATTCCTCAGCCACAATTCCATGGTCTGGGTAATGACGGCGAATCTCATTCAAAATAAGATTTTCAGCCTTTTGGTCAACCTCTGTTACAAAATCACGGTCTTTCTTTTCCCGAATTTTCAGGTCAGAACGTTCATCAAAACTTCGCGCAATCAAATCACCTGCCTTACGGGCAGCTCGCACAGCAACATACAACATTTAAAACTCCCAAACCTGCATTCAAGGTTTCGCGCACTATAGCCTTCAATGCAGCGAAAATCACCACTGGTAACACCACGTCAGTCGTCTATAGTTGGCTGGGCTAAGCTAAAGGGAAAAACATCAGCTCGGGAGAGGGCATTGAAACAACATTTTTTACATCACTGGATGGCTCACTCAGCCCCAGCAAACACCCAAGGTTTGATTCCCAATCAATATCAACAAACTTGGACTCGCCTGATTCTCATTGCGCTTGGTGCATTATATGTATGGTGGCACGGCAGTTTATTTACTGCGTATCAAACACTATCTTTGAGTGCTGTAAGCATTTATATCCTTTGGCAAATCTACGCACTCATTGACATACCTCGCCGCCCCTTATCCACCTTCCGATTCCTTACTTCGCCCTTGTTAGATGCATTGTTGATTGCCCTTGGAATTATTCTCGATAGCGGGCAAAGCAGCGGTATTTTTCTATTTTACTTCCTTATAATTATGAGCAATGGCGTACGCTTCGGCAACCCCATGCTAGTCTATTCCCAAGCTCTAGCATTGCTCTCCTATCTCCTTACCAGTGCTTTCACATATTTAAACCCTCAATTATCCCTCGATATACCTCTTTTAGTCATGCAAATGTTATCTCTCATACTGCTTCCTTATTATATCTATATCATAAGCAAACATGCCAAATCATCATTCAATGCAAAAAAACAAGCTCAAAACATATCTTTTGGCATACTAAAGCGTAGTCCTATCCCTATTTTTACATTCCAAAAGAGTAATGATGGAGCTCCACGTATCACCTATGTAAATACAGCAATGCAAGATATTTACCGTGATGATCTAACCAACCTTATTGGTGAGCAGGTCGATATCATTGCGCTTCTGGAGGATGGCAACGAGATTATTAAAGCCTGCCAAGATGGTTTGCTCGATACCCGTAATAAACCTTCGCAATTTTATATTCGTGGTCGTAATGCCAATGATCAAAAATTACAGCTTATGGGACAAACGAGCAGTTTGCATCTACAGGGAAAAACAACAGGTATCTGCTTCCTTATCGATATTACCCAAAGTGAAAGCATGCATTCTGAGATGCAAAGAAATATGCATGAAAGTCATGTAAGTACCCTCATTGCTGGCATTGCCCATGATTTTCGTAATGTCCTCACCAGCATTATTGGCTCTGCCGAAGTCATGCAGTTCACTATGAAAGATCAAAGCATTATCGATCAATTGGGACTCATTATTGACGCGGGTGAACGCGGTTCGGAAATGGTTGCAAACATTTTATCACAAAATATGCCCACCATAGACGCTGACTCAACCGATAAACACGCCATATATCAGTCTTTGACCAGCATGGTTAATCTTTTACGTATTCAGTTACCTGCACATATTCAGCTGCTGCTCCATATTGAAGAACACCTACCATCAGCGAGTATCAACCTAGCGCAATTAGAGCAGATTCTAATGAATTTGATCAAAAATTCCACCGAATCTATGCATCAGTCAGGTCGTATTGATATACAGCTACGGGCAGATTCTCATCATAAGCTTGCTACTCCGTATTCACCAGCACTCCATATTTGTATTCAAGATGAGGGTTGCGGGATTGCCCCTGACGATATACATAAAGTTACAAAACCTTTTTGGACATCCCGTTCAAAAGAAGGCGGCACGGGCCTAGGCTTAGCAATGGTAAAGCGCACTGTCCATAGCAATGGTGGAGAGTTGGATATTCAGTCTACTTTAGGGGTCGGCACCCAAGTTAGCATTACAATTCCACCCATTAACAGCGATCAAGGCAACTCAAAAGAGAAAGCTCTAAACAAGCCAGATACAAGTAGCGAGCCCCCCAGCAAACACCCTAGCAGCATGAAACCATGGCATATTCTTCTGGTAGATGATGATCCTGCTGTGTTGCAAATACATCAAAACCTACTTGAACGCATGGGGCATAAAGTTACGACTGCCCAAAGTGCTGAAAGTGCTTTAGAGATTTATGAGTCATCCATAAAAAACAATACCGATATATTTGATTTAATCATAACCGATTTCCAGATGCCTGGCATGGACGGCATCGATTTATCCATGCTTATTCGCAAACACAATGCACACCTACCCATTCTTATGGTGACTGCCTATGGTGATGCCGAAAAACTTCAACAGTGTCAGGATATTCAAATCAATATACTTAACAAACCTACTTCTTACAAAAAGCTAGCATCACAAATCATCATGCTTCAATAAGATGATTACTTTCTTTACCAATCAGCTCTCTTGCAGAAAATGCAGGGTATACGGCATCTGAGAAATAAAGCCCTTGGGCTGGTGCTGTCGCTGCAGCAATAGCGCGATTTTTCTGTTGCATAAGCTCTGGTATATAATCAGCTTGCCATTTACCCATGCCGACTCGTACAAGGTTACCTACAATATTTCGTACCATGTGATACAAAAAACCATCAGCATGAATATCAATACGAATTTCCCAACCCTGCTGGCTCACATTTAAATAACGAACCTCACGAACTGCGCTATGCGACTGACAGCCAGTCGCTTGAAACGCAGAAAAATCATGCTCACCCAAGATATAATCCGCCGCTTGTTGCATGGCTTTTATATCCAATGTTCGCGGCATCCACCAGTGCCGCCAAGCTGATAAAACCGAAGGTGTTGAGCGATTCCATATTTTATAACAATAACGCCTTTCTTTGCATGAAAACCTTGCATGAAAGTCATCTTCTACAGCACAAACTCCCATCACCACAACACCATCAGGAAGAAGCTGATTTACACCTTGTGTATATGCCCGTGCAGAACGCTGCCAGCGCACCTTTGATATATCGGCATGCACCAACATTGCCTCAGCATGAACACCTGCATCCGTGCGACCTGCGGCCATAGTTGAACGTGGGCAGCCCTCAATTTTACTTAATGCCTTCTCCAATACCTCTTGCACTGTGATGGCATTATTCTGACGTTGCCAACCATGAAAAGAACGTCCGTCAAATTCAATGACCATGGCAATACGCTGTGTGTTTATATCTGCATCTAATTCCATAAGTAACGCACTCCGAACTCAAATCCACTATATACGATAAGCAAGCTACTCATAAAACCCAAGGCACTATCAGCAAGCTTCTTTTGCACGATTAAGCCTGTTAATGAAGGCTTATCCCATGCAAGCCATACATACTTGGCACGGTGCCTAGAATCTTCTTTCACAACAACAATTAACTCAGTCATATAAGGCGCAAAAGTTTTTACTTTCTTAGCTTCTAAAGACCATGCTCGATATGTTCGCCGCACCAATATCGCTACTCGCCGTAGCATCATCGGCATTAATCGCAGATAAGGTGTGAGATGACGCTGCAACACATCCACATGGGTAATGGCTTGCAACCATATTTGCATAGGTAACAAACGCCCTAACAGTAACGCACAAATAAACATTTCACATAGACGTAGGCTCAAATGAAAACCCAATGTCAGACCTTCATAACTTACAGGTAGCGCAAAACCTATCCATACAATTTCACCTGGTGTAAATAACACATGAAAAATAATCATCGGAACAAGAAGCCAACGTAATATACGCCAACTTTTCATCCAGCTAGACCAAACCTGCTGAATATTTTCTTCTAACATCCACATCAATAAAAAAAATAATAAAAGGTGCGCCAGAGACCAAAGCCATGCATGCTCTACAAGCACAATTGCGATTAATAAACTAGCCAGCAACCACCTCATACAGAAACTATCCCACCCTAGGGAGGTGCTGATTAACTCTGAATAAGTGGATGTGCGATTCAAAATTTTCAACCCCAAGGCGGCAAGCGCAAGTAATAGCACCGCTATTGTTAAGGGCACCTCGAAAAACCTCGCACGAGTTAAACGACGTTGATTTTCGCTCATAGCAAGGCGCAATAAAATGAGTCATAGCATCGCTATTGTCCATTTTATTCAACGCAGCTAGGAGTGAAAAGCACAAGTTTGGCGAAGTTCCGAGGTTTTTCGAGGTACCCTTAAGTTTGCCAACGCCGGCGTTGGTAATTTTGAGCGTATAGGCATCACTCATTGAGTTGATCAGCACCTCCCTAATCTTCAAAAAAAGAAAATGGGCAGTTTAAACTGCCCATTTTCCATTAAAACCAACGTCCAAATTACTTTAGAACGTTATTTTTTATCATCACTCGAAAAATCATCCAAGTCACTTAAAAGGTTATCCAACTCTAGGTCTGCGTCAAAGTCATCTTTTTCTTTATCTCCAGACTCTGGCTCATCATCGTCAACTGGCTCTAACATGACCTCCAACTCACTTTCTTCAACACCTAAATTAACCAGTGTCGACTGAATAGTGCTGGTAAAGTCATCCATATCTTCATCAGCAGGTGTGGCATCCAAATCAACATCCAAATCATCCAAACTAAATGACATGCTAGATAACTCATCAGTCAAAGTGCTATTAGCAGGCTCTTCTGACACAATATCCGATGAAGGTTTGACCTCATCAATCAAGCTTGATTCCTCGTCATGATCCAAACCTTCTAAAGCTGACAAGTCAATATCAAGCCCCTCTCCTAAATCCGCCTCGTCCAAATCTATACTTACTTCTTCCAAGCTTATATCTGTTTCAACCAGCTCATCATAATTGGCACCACTTTCCCCACCAATATCTTCGCCCGCTGTAATCACGGACGTATCTTTTGACCAATCCATCACAACCGTACTATCTAAATCTACTTCCTCTAAAGTAGAAGCTGCACTTGGCTCTTCATCACTTGAAGTGTTCAAATCAGGCATTTCCAAATCAGATAAATTTAAGTTGTCCAAGCTATCACCTAAATTAATTTTTGGCTCAACAGACTGCTCAGTCGTTTCCATTTCACCTATCGTGTCTATCTCTTGTGCTGGTACAGCTTCTGTATCAACTGGTGTAATCTCTTCTTCCACTAACACATTGGCTTCATCGCTTGCATGCTCGCTATTCAAGTCAGTTGTATCAGAGAGCTCCACAACATCCTCAGTAGCCATCTCTGTTAATAATGCGCCACTGTCTTCAGCTTTAATATCAACATCACTATCAGAAGACCAATCAAGCTCACCTAAATCAAGGCTATCTTCCATCGCTGAAGCACTATCATTTAACTCAACCGCCAGACCATCGTTTGAAACAGTATCACCAAGCTCAGTTGACGATTCATCACTGGCAAAGTCAGGCAAGTCAAAATCATCAATATCAAGTGAACTATCCGCTTGCAATGTACCCTCATCCAGCGAAGTGCTCGATAATTCTTCTAGCGTGGTTGGTGGCATTGTATCATCTAAGTTTACTTCATCCCCAGTCGGCGCACCACCAGCCTCCAAAGCATCAAATGCAGTTGTAAATGCTGCCAAAGCATCGCCCACCAAAACAGACCGTGCTGTAGAAGCAGCTTCTTCAACCCCCGCTTTATTACCTCGCGCATGACGGATTTCTGCCAGTTTTATATGCGCATCTTTATTATCAGAGCGCAAACGCAATGCCATTCCAACTTGCTTTTCAGCCTCATCTTCCATGCCATAACGCATATACACATCAGCTTCTGTTAAATAATCAACATTCGGATCAGGCTCTTCATCTGGTTCGCCAAACGCTTCCATTTCAGATGTATCTTCATCCGTCAATTCAGGAATAGTTTGTGTCAAAGGCCCTTGAAGATCATCAGCACTTGCCATCAAGGTTGCTTCAAAATCTACAGGCTCTACATCAACCTCTTCAATACCTGCAGATTCTGCACCACCTGCCACTTCAACATCAATCGCCTCAACCTCAACACTTTCAACTTCAGGCTCAATCATTGTCTCAGTCAACTCTTGCTCAACAGGATGACTACGCTGACCACGTAATGCATACACAAGATAACCTGCAATCATTGACAATAAAGCTACGATACCCATCAGTATCCAAGTCAACAAACCCATCTCTTCGCCACCACTTTGTTGTGCCGAAGCTTGTTTCCGTGCCTTCTCTAGCTCACCTGCCTGACGCGCTAATTGCAACTCAAGTTTATTAATACGTGCATTCGATGCAGCCAACACTTCTGCCGAAGCAGGTTGAGCAGCCAGCTTCGCCATTTTCATTTCCATATCTTTTAAACGTTTTTGCAAGCCATCATTCTCTTGGCGAAGTGCCGCTATTGCCGTACCACCTTGGCTATTTTCAACAACAGAAGAAGCTGGATTTTCAGCACTCGTCTTCGCAACACCTCTTTCCATTACAGGGCTTTTCAGTTCCGCATTTTTAACATTTTGGGCTATAGGCTGAGAAGCAACACCACTGGCGGTTTCGCCCATACGCACATGTTTACCATAACGGTTTTTCTGTGCCTCTTGCACTTTGGCGTATTTTGTTTGCTTGGTAAGCTCTTTCCACTTGGCATTATGCTCTTTCAATAAACCCAACGCTTGAGCACGACTAATATGCTCAACCTCTTGCGCACTTGGTACATTCAAATACGTGCCAGCATTGATTAAATTGATATTTTCTTTGTCAAATTTATCTTTATTTTTTTCAAACAGTGCCATCATCACTTGTTGGCGGCTATAGCGAGCATCTACACGCAAACGATCTGCCACTGTAGAAATCGTATCGCCATAGACCATCGGTCCATATTGTTCTGTTCTTGCCCAGCCATCATAAGCCTGAAATGTTGATTTCGATTCTTGTGCCACCTCTTTCACAACAGGAGCTGCTTCCAACATAGGGTTGACCGAGATGTCTTCAATTCTTTTTACAGGTAAAACTTTTTCACTTGACCTGTTTGGTTTTGCTGCACGAGGCAAATCCAAAAATATAGAAAACTTCTTAAAATGCGTGGCTCGACCATGACGAACTTTCAGTATCAAATTTAAAAATGGTGCTTCTACAGCACTCGTTGATGTTAGCTCAACACGGCTACCACGGCTATCGCTTTTTACATCGGCTCGAATCGATCCTACCGCTGAATCACGAAAAACTTCCAAGATTTGATAATCCGCAGGCGATGCTAATTCAACAAAAATACTAGAAATAGCTTCATCTTCATCCAGATCCAGAGGAACCTCGGCATAAAAAGGCTCTCCCAGATGACTAGCAACGTCCACCTTGCCCAAGGATGCCGCTTGAGCTACTCCTGACAGTCCAAAAATCGAAAGCGCTATAGCGCAAAAAACATGCATGACACAACGACACATGCGTGCCTCCCTCGGTCAACCTAGCCGAAATCATCCATCAAAATTAAGGCTGGCGAATTAAAATTTCCGCTATTTGCACGGCATTTAGAGCCGCACCTTTACGTACATTATCAGAAACTACCCATAAGTGCAAGGAATTAGGGAAAGAATTATCATCTCTGATACGTCCAACCCACACAAAATCGGTCCCTGCTGCTTCCGATGCCAACGGATAATCTTCACTTGCAGGATCATCTACAACACAAATACCATCAGCCTCAGCGAGTAACTCGCGCGCCTGATTTGCACTCATCTGCCCTGAAAATGTTATATTCACAGATTCCGAATGACTATAGAAAACTGGGACACGTACTGTGGTTGCCGTCACAGCAATATCTGCATCCATGATCTTGCGTGTTTCATCAATCATTTTCTGTTCTTCCTTGGTATAGCCGCTTTCAAGAAAAACATCAATATGAGGAATCACATTAAAGGCAATACGCGCAGGAAACACATCTACTTTGGGCGTTTGTCCATTCAACAATGCGCCTGTTTGTTTGGCAAGCTCATTCACAGCCTTACCACCAGCTCCAGACACTGCTTGATACGTTGAAACCACTACTCGTTCAATAGGGCTCACGTCATGCAAAGGCTTTAATGCCACTACCATTTGAATGGTCGAGCAGTTCGGATTTGCAATAATATGGTTAGAGCGAGCCATCTCCAATGCATATGGGTTTACCTCAGGAACGACTAGAGCAACGCTCTCATCCATACGCCATGCACTGGAATTATCCACCACATAACAACCCGCTTCAGCAAAACGTGGGGCATGCTCTTTGGATGTATCACCACCTGCAGAGAATAATGCAATATCCACACCTGATGGGTCAAATGTTGCTAAATCCTGAACAATATAATCTTTACCATTAAAACTTACGACAGAACCAGCACTGCGACTTGATGCCACAGGAATCAATTCAGCAACAGGAAATTTTCTTTCCGCAAGAATCTCCAGCATGGTCTCACCAACCGCGCCTGTTGCACCCACAACTGCAATAATATAGCCATCTTTTTCAGGCAGAAATGCTTCCATCGTACTACTTTCTATCATGCCAAAGCCTCCAATGCATGACAAACCGCATCACCCATTGCAGAGCATGAAACAGAAGCTCCGCCATTTGCCAAATCAACCGTGCGCACACCAGCATCAAGCGTGTTTTCAACAGCTAATTCAACCTTTTCTGCCAAATCTTCACGATTCAAAGAAAAACGTAGCATCATAGCAACTGATAAAATCGTCGCCAATGGATTTGCCTTATCCTCGCCTGCAATATCAGGTGCAGAACCATGAATAGGTTCATACATCGCAAAGTTTTCACCAACCGATGCCGATGGCAACATGCCAATCGAACCCGTAAGCATGGAAGCTTCATCGGATAAAATATCACCAAACAAGTTGCCAGTTACAATCACATCAAATTGTTTGGGATTACGAATCAACTGCATCGCCGCGTTATCCACATACATGTGTGACAATTCCACATCAGAAAACTCATCTTGATGCACCTGCGTTACAATTTCACGCCACAATTCAGAGACTTCCAATACATTGGCTTTTTCAACACTGCATACTTTATTCGAGCGTAAACGCGCCGCTTCAAATGCCTTGCGAGCAATGCGGCGCACTTCAGACTCACAGTAACGCATAGTATTAAATCCCGAGCGTTCACCCTTATACTCTTCAAACCCACGCGGCTGACCAAAATAAATACCCGATACCAATTCACGAACCACCAGAATATCCACGCCCTGCACCACTTCTGGTTTTAGTGTCGAAGCATCCAACAATTGGTCAAATACTTTGGTTGGGCGATAATTGGCAAACAGTCCCAAATCTTCACGAATGCGCAACAAACCTGCTTCAGGGCGCAAAGGCTTATCCAAAGCTTCCCATTGAGGGCCACCCACGGCTCCCAAAAGAACAGCATCGGATGCATGTGCCAAAGTTTGTGTAGAAGCAGGGTAAGGATCCTTCTCCGCATCATAACCTGCACCACCAATGGTTGCTTCTTGCCATGTTGCATCCAAACCAAACTTTTGATTCAACACATCCAAGACTTTCAATGCTTCATTTACAATTTCAGGTCCAATACCATCACCTGGTAATACTGCAATTTTCACAGCCATCATTTACCCCTTTGTTTGACACCCTCTGTATCCATTGCGGATTTTACAGCAGCCAAAAAATCATCAATATCTTTAAATTCGCGGTACACCGACGCAAAGCGCACATACGCCACACCATCCAAACTCTGCAACGCGTCCATCATATAATCGCCTACTTTACTCGCCGAAACCTCAGACTCACCCAAACCTTGAATCTCTGACAAAATGCCATGCAAGGCTGAAGATACTGCCTCAGCAGATACGGGGCGTTTCTCCAAAGCTTTTTGCATGCCATGTCGCAACTTATCCACATCAAAGCTTTGCCGTGTACCATCTTTTTTAATCACCATCGGCAAACGCAATTCAGCACGTTCATAACTCGAAAAACGCTTGCTGCAAACTTCACATTCACGTCGGCGACGCACTGTCGCACCATCTTCCACCACGCGTGAATCAATCACACGAGTATCAACATTGGCACAAAAGGGACAATGCAAAATCAGTCCTCGTAAATTGGAAAACGATCAGTCAAATCACGAACTTCTTTGGCAATCTTAGTTTGCAAAGCGGTATCTTCAGGTGCTTTCAACACACGCAAAATCATATCACCAATTTGCTTGGCTTCTGGCTCTTTCATCCCACGCGCCGTAATTACCGATGCACCAATACGAATACCTGAAGTCACAAATGGTGACTCTGGATCAAATGGGATGGTATTTTTATTGGTGGTAATGCCAGCAGCTTCCAATGCATGTTCAGCCACCTTACCTGTAATACCTTGCGGACGAACATCCAAACGGAACATATGACAATCTGTACCACCAGAAACCACTGCGAAGCCACCATCTGTCAATGTTTTTGCCAAAGCGCGGGCATTTTTAATCACTTGTGCTTGATCTGCCTTAAACTGCTCACCCAATGCCTCACCAAAAGCCACCGCTTTGGCAGCAATCACATGCATCAAAGGACCACCCTGAATACCTGGGAAAATACGTGAATTTAGCTTCTTCGCCAAATCATCATCATCGGTTAAAATCATGCCACCGCGCGGACCACGCAAAGTTTTATGCGTTGTTGTGGTAATCACATGCGCATGTCCGACTGGGCTTGGATATACACCTGCTGCAATCAAACCAGCATAATGCGCCATATCAACAAATAAGATTGCGCCTACAGAGTCAGCAATTTCACGCATGCGTTTAAAATCAATTTCACGCTCGTATGCCGAAGCACCGCCAATAATCATCTTCGGCTTGTGCTCATCCGCCAAAGCTTGCATGACATCATAATCAATCAACTGATCTTCTTCACGTACACCATAAGCAACGACATTATATAATAGACCAGAAAAGTTCACTGGGCAGCCATGGGTCAAATGTCCACCATGTGCCAAGTCCATACCCATCACTGTATCACCAGGCTCTAATGCCGCCATATACACTGCCATATTGGCTTGTGAGCCAGAATGCGGCTGTACATTGGCGTGTTTTACACCAAAGATTTCTTTGGCACGTTCTTGAGCCAAGGCTTCAACCTTATCAACATGCTCACAACCACCATAATAACGGCGACCAGGGTAGCCTTCGGCATATTTATTGGTCATCACAGAGCCTTGTGCCTGCATCACTGCTTTAGACACAATATTTTCACTGGCAATCAATTCCAATGTATGTTGCTGACGACCCAATTCCTCTGCAATGGCTGCTACCACCACATCGTCATTCAAGTCTGCCTGAAAGAAATCACTACGATCTGTCATGCTTTACTCCATAAACACAAAATTAAAACGCAAACGAGGGCTCACAAAGGAGCCCTCGCTTAAAACCATCACTTAAGGGCGCTGCCCAAGCAAACTTAGTAACGACGCTCGCTGATACGGGCTGCCTTACCACGCAATTCACGTAGATAATACAATTTCGCACGGCGCACTTGACCACGACGCTTCACTTCAACACTACCAAGCATTGGGGAGTGCAACGGAAAAATACGCTCAACACCAATACCATTTGAAATTTTACGCACTGTAAAGCTGCTTGAGATGCCTTTGTTATGACGTGCAATTACTACACCTTCATAAGCCTGCAAACGCTCACGCTTTTCA
>Ga0256829_1002533_pt1 | contig 13523 bp, 8 predicted proteins | sample 131447metaG_FD_185979 | JGI IMG/M metagenome (GOLD analysis project Ga0256829, IMG submission 185979) | Hydrothermal vent microbial communities from Lau Basin, Pacific Ocean - 131-447 | ecosystem: Environmental > Aquatic > Marine > Hydrothermal vents | place: Pacific Ocean: Lau Basin | collected...
GTCAATGCTCATGGGTTCCTCGGGGTTCATGGGTGCCTCCAGTAACATTTTCTTTTGGAGGTTCATCTTACCCCGGTAACATTTTAGATGACAGAACGCGAGCGCATTCCCGCCGCCTTTTCCCAATGGTATAATGGGTGCGCTTAACACGCCAAGCCATCCCCATTGCAGGAGCCCGGTTTTGTTCAACCCCATCAGTTGGCTGCTGAGTTTTTTCGCGCTGGATATCGGCATTGACCTGGGCACAGCCAATACCCTGGTTTATATTCGTGGCAAAGGCATTGTGGTCAACGAGCCTTCGTGGGTGGCGGTGGATAAACGCACCCGCCAGCCGCTGGCCGTCGGCAGCACGGCCAAGCGCATGGCCGGCCGCGCGCCGGCCAATGTTTTGGTCATTCGTCCGTTGCGCGACGGCGTGATTTCCGAGTTTGATATTACCGAAGCCATGCTGGAGCACCTCATCGGAAAGGCGCACGAGCAGAGCATTGTGCCTGCGCCGTATCCGCGGGTGGTCATCGGTGTTCCTGCGGGCGTCACCGAAGTGGAACTGCGCGCGGTGTATGATGCTGCCATGGCCGCAGGGGCGCGGGAAGCCCATTTGATTGAAGAGCCGGTTGCCGCGGCGCTGGGTGCCGGGCTGCCCATTGGCGAGATTCAGGGGCATATGATCGTGGATATCGGCGGCGGCACCACCGAGGTGGCCGTGCTCTCGGTGGGGCGCACGGTGGTTTCCCGCTCGCTGCGGGTGGCGGGCGATGAAATGGATGAGGCCATTGTGCAGTATTTGCGCAACAAATACAACCTGCTCATCGGCGAGCAGATGGCCGAAAGCATCAAAATGCAAATTGGCTCGGCGCACCCCTTGCCGGAAGAGAAAACCGCCGTGGTGCGCGGCCGCAATCTGGTCACCGGCCTGCCGGAAGCCGTGGAAGTTTCTTCCATTGAAATTCGGGAAGCCATTGCCGGCCCCGTGCAGACCATCATGGATACCATCCGCGACACCATTGATGAGGCGCCGGCGGCCATCATCGCCGACCTGATGGAAAGCGGCATTACCCTCGCCGGCGGCGGGGCGCAATTGCAGGGGCTGGCCGAGCGCATCACCGATGAACTCAACCTGCGCGCCTGGGTGGCCGAAGATCCGCAAAGCTGCGTGGCCCGCGGCGCAGGCATGGTGCTGGAAGATTTCCGCACCAACAGCCAGTTCCTTGTCGACATGGAGAATGTCGTCTGAGGGCAGGGTTTCCCTCCCTTGCGTTTGCGATGAAATTTTCCCCTCGCACCTTACGGGCGTTGGTCATTGCGTTGGTGGTCGTTGGGCTGCTGGCGCTTTCGTTGGGGGGGTATCTGACGCCGTTGACGCGGTTGAGCACCCAGCCGGTGTTGGCAGTGCAGGCGTGGCTGGCCCGGGCTTATGCAGGCATCCGGGCGTATCTTAACGCACCCAAAGATGTCAACACCCTGCGCGCCGAAAACCAGCAACTCAAGGCCGAAGTCAGCCGTTTGCAGACCGAGGTCGTCACGCTGCAACAGCAATTGGCCGAGGCCGAACTGCTTTCGGCATTGCTGGATTTTGCCCGCGCTCACCCGCAAAACGAGTACAAGGCCGCCCAGGTCATCGGCCGCGACCCCAGCCCCTTTTTGCATTACATCATCATCAACCGCGGCTCCGATGACGGCCTGCGGGTCGGCATGCCCGTGGTGAGCGCCGAAGGGCTGGTGGGGCACATCACGGCTGTGATTCCCAACGCGGCGCGGGTGCAGTTGATCACCGATACCGACTCGGCTGTGGATGTGGTGGTGCAGCCTACGCACACCAACGCGGTGCTGGTGGGCAGCCTGACCGGCGAACTGTCGCTGGATATGGTTGCGTTGGACGCCAAAATTAAGCCGGGTGACCTGGTGCTGACCTCCGGCCTGGGCGGACGCTACCCTCCGAACATCCTGGCCGGGCAGGTGGTGAGCGTGCGCAAACTTTCTTACGCGCTTTTCCAGGAAGCCGCCGTGCAGCCGGTGGTGGACTTCCGCCGCCTGCAGATTGTGCTGGTCATCGTGAACTTCCGCCCCGTGGACGTCACGCCGCTCACCAGGCCGCAAGGAGGCACGCCGTGATGGCTTCCCTTTCGGGCCTGGTCGTGCTGGCGCTGGCCACCGCCTTGCAGAGCGCGGTCTTCAGCCGGATTCACCTGCTGCAAGGGGCAGCCGATGTTGTGCTGCTCACCCTCGCGGCGTGGTATATGCACGAAGACGCCCCGGCTTCGTGGGTGTGGGCTGTGCTGGCCGGGTTGATGGTCGGCACCCTTTCGGCGCTGCCGTGGTGGTTGTTTGTGGCCGGCTACGGTGTGGTGGGAGGGTTTGCCATGCTTCTGCGGCGAAAACTCTGGCAGCCTTCCTTTTTCGCTTTCTTCACGGTGGTGTTGCTCGGCACGCTGGCCACGCAGGGGCTTTCCTGGGGCTATTTGCGTTTTGTGGTGCGCAGCCCCCTGCCGTTGGGGGAAGCCCTCAACCGCGTGGTTTTCCCCAGCCTGTTGCTCAACCTGCTTTTTGCGCTGCCGGTTTACAGCCTGATGGATGAATGGGCAGCCTGGTTTTTCCCGAACCGCGAGGTGGAACGATGAACGGCGAACCGGAAATCCACGCTGCGCCGCTGGAAGGCTGGCGGCTGGGCGTGACGGCAGCCGTGGTGGCGCTGGTGCTGCTGGCCTTTGTGGCCCGCCTTTTTGACCTCCAGGTATTGCGTTACGACGAGTGGATTGCCCGCGCCAACGCCAATCGGGTGGAAGAAATCAACGTGCCTGCGCCGCGGGGGGCCATCTACGACCGCAACGGCGTGGTGCTGGCGCGCAATGTGGCTTCCTACACGCTGGTGATCACCCCGGCTTACCTCCCCGACGACCTCGGCAAGGTGGATGCCATCTACCGTCAGCTTTCCGCACTCACCGGTGTGCCTGTGAGCCGCGGCACGGTAGATAAAGAGCACCCTTACGTCCCCTGCCGCTCCGACCAGGGCATTCGCCAGATCGTGAATTTTGGCGAAACGTTTGCTCCCTACCGCCCGGTGAAAATCAAGTGCGACATCCCGCGAAAAACCGCGATGATCATCCGCGAACGCGCCGCCGACTGGCCCGGCGTGGGCATTGAAGTGGACCCCATCCGCGATTACCCCACGGGCTACCTGACGGCCGACGTGGTCGGCTTCCTGGGCCCGGTGCCTGAAGCGCTGGTAGATTATTACAAGCAAAAAGGGCTGGTGCCCAACCGCGACAAGGTGGGCTATGCGGGCGTGGAACTTTCTCACCAGGATTTGCTGGCGGGCACGAACGGCCATCGGACGGTGGAAGTGGATGTGGCCGGGCACATTCTGCGCGACCTGAAAGAGCCGCAGCCGCCCAAACCGGGCGCCAATCTGGTGCTTACGATTGATACCCGCCTGCAGGAAGCCGCGTATAACATTCTGGTCCATCAAATCAAATATATCAACGAGCGTTACCCCATGCCCGACGGCGCGCCGCGTACGCGGAGCGGGGTGGTCATTGCCATGAACCCGAAAACGGGCGAAATCCTGGCCATGGTTTCTTACCCCACTTATGAAAACAACCGCATGGCGCGCTTCATTCCGGCCTATTATTACCGGCAACTGGCGGCCGACCCCGAGAAGCCGCTCCTCAACCACGCCATTTCGGGCGAATACGCCCCAGGCTCAACTTTCAAACTGGCCACCGCCACCGGCGTGATGAATGAGCACGTCGTTACACTGGATAAAATTATTGACGCGCCGGGCATTATCTACCTTGCCAACAAGTATTACGCCAACGACCCCGGCAAGGCCGAAAAATTCTACGACTATAACTACAAAGAAGGCGGCTTCGGCAAGATTGACTTCCTGCACTGCATTGCCTATTCCAGCGATGTGTGTTTCTACAAACTCGGCGGCGGCTACGATGATGAAATCAACCCCGGCCTCGGCATCTGCCGCCTGGGCACTTATGCCCGCGCCCTCGGCTACGGCGACCGTACCGGCATTGACCTGCCCGGTGAAGCAAAAGGGCTGATCCCCACGCCGACCTGGAAGCGCATCTACAAAGGCGAAAACTGGTCCACCGGCGATACCTACCTTGCCAGCGTGGGCCAGGGCTACGTGCTCGGCACCCCTCTGCAGGTGCTGATGTCGGCCGCAACCATCGCCAACAACGGCGTGCAAATGCAGCCCACCGTTTTGCGCGAGGTCGTTGACGCCGAAGGCAAGGTGATTCAACCTTTCAAGCCTAAAGTGCGCTGGGATATTACCACCGACCCCATCATCAAGGTTTACCGCAACCCGGGCGGCATCGGGCGCTGCAAATGGACCGGTCAGTTGAAGACCGTAGACCCCTGGGCAATCAAACAGGTGCAGCGCGGCATGCGTCTGGCCGTTACCGACAGCATCCACGGCACCCTGCACCACGTGTTTGAGGGCTTCAAGAAAATTGCGGTGGCCGGGAAGACCGGCACGGCGGAATACTGCGACAACGCCGCCCAAAAACGCCACCTCTGCCGCCGCGGCGACTGGCCGACCCACGGCTGGACGGTGGCGTACGCCCCTTACAATGACCCCGAAATCGTGGTAGTGGCCTTCCTCTATAACGGCGGGGAAGGCGCCGTGGTGGCCGGCCCGATTGTGCGCCAGGTGATGGAAGCCTATTTTGCCCTCAAGTCTGCCGACGCCTCACGGTAGTCGGGCACCTTCCCCCCCGCAACTTGCCGCCGGCCATTTGCAATTTGTCCCACGCCCATCTGTTCTTCCGCAGCCTTTCTGTAATTACCTGCCCCAATCGCGGCGATGGCAACCCCGGGCACGTGTTCCCACCGCGTTTTCCTTTGGCACCGCCGCCGCGTTGCCCCCACCCCCGTCCCCGCTTCGCATGGGGGGAGGCGCTAAAGGCGCAGCGCATCGGGACGCGTGGAGAGCACCACAGCGCAGGCAGGTAATTGCGCCTCTCTCACTTTCGGAGGCCTCTATGCCCTACAACGGCGTCATTCCCCGTTATCGCGACTGGTTGAACCTTCCCGACCACGCGCAGGTGGTTTCCCTGCTGGAAGGCGACACGCCTCTGGTGCCGGTGCCGCGGCTGGCGGCGCGCCTCGGCGGCGGCTTCCGGCTCTTCGTGAAATACGAGGGGCTGAACCCCACCGGCTCGTTCAAGGACCGCGGCATGACCGCCGCGGTGAGCGAGGCCATCGGGCGGGGGGCCAAGGCCGTGATTTGCGCCTCCACCGGCAACACCGCGGCTTCGGCGGCGGCCTATGCCGCCCGCGCCGGCGTCAAGGCCGTGGTGCTGATTCCCGAAGGCAAGGTGGCGTTGGGCAAACTCGCCGGCGCGCTGGCTTACGGCGCACAGGTGGTGCAGGTGGAAGGCTCTTTTGACGACGCCCTGCGCCTGGTGGTGGAGATCAGCCGCAAGCACCCCCTCGCGCTGGTCAATTCCATCAACCCCTACCGGCTGGAAGGCCAGAAGACCGCTGCTTTTGAAATTTGCGACACCCTCGGCCACGCCCCCGACTGGCTCTGCCTGCCCGTGGGCAACGCCGGCAACATCACCGCCTACTGGATGGGCTTCCGCCAGTACCACGAAGCGAAGGGCACCGGCCTGCCCCAACTGCTGGGCGTGCAGGCGGCGGGTGCGGCGCCCTTAGTGCTCGGCCATCCCGTGGAGCACCCCGAAACCGTGGCAACCGCCATCCGCATTGGCCGCCCGGCCCGCGGCGAGCAGGCGCTGGAAGCCGCGCGGCAATCGGGCGGGCGCATCATCGCCGTGAGCGACGACGAAATTTTGGCCATGCAGCGCCTGCTGGCCGAAGAAGAAGGCCTGTGGGTGGAACCCGCTTCGGCGGCAGGCTTGGCCGGGCTGGCCGCCGAAATCCGCGCCGGCCGCTTCGACCCCGCGGGCAAAACCATTGTGGCCGTTTGCACCGGCCACGGCCTGAAAGACCCCGACGCGGTTATCCGCCGCACACCCGAACTCGCCACCGTGCCCCCCGAACTGGCGGCGCTGGAGGCGCTGATCGTGTAAGATATATGGTGCAGCCTTGGTGAAGAGAAACCGCAGATTGCGCAGATTTCGCGGAAAAACCTACCGATTTCGTAACTGCCTACGCTGTGGTGCTCTCCATGCGTCTTGATGTGCTGCGCCTTTGTCATACCCTTCCCCTGGCTCCCCTCCCCGCGTGCGGGGAGGGGACGGGGGTGGGGTCAACGCAGCGGCGGCGGTGTCAAAGAAAAACACGGTGGGAACACAAGCCCAGGGTTGCCGTCGTCGCGATCTGGGTAGGTAATTACCCGATTCCACAGAGAGGAGCCGTTTATGCCCAAACACCCCCCTGAACCTTTCCGCATCAAAATGGTGGAACCCATCCGCCTGCCCGACCCCGCCGAGCGGGAAGCCGCGCTCAAGCGCGCCGGCTACAACCTTTTCGGCTTGCGCTCGGATGAAGTTTTCGTGGACCTGCTGACCGATTCCGGCACCGGCGCGATGAGCCAGCACCAATGGGCGGCCATCATGGAAGGCGATGAATCCTACGCCGGGGCGCGTTCCTTCTTCCAGTTAGCGGAAGCCATCCACGAGATTACGGGCTTCCGCTTTTTTGTGCCCACCCATCAGGGGCGGGCTGCCGAAGGCATTTTGGCCGAAATCATGCTCAAGCCCGGCCAGTATGTGCCTTCCAACATGCACTTTGACACCACCGAAGCCAATATCCTCGCCCGCGGCGGCCGCCCCGTCAACCTGGTGGTGGACGAAGCCTTCGACACGTCCCTCGACGCCCCCTTCAAGGGCAACCTGGATGTAGAAAAACTGCGCGCCTTCATCCGGGAAACCGGCCCCGAAAACATCCCCTTCGGCATGATTACCGTCACCAATAACAGCGGCGGCGGCCAGCCGGTCAGCATGGCCAACATTCGCGCCGTGAGCGAGGTTTACCACGAATACGGCATTCCGTTTTTCATTGACGCCTGCCGCTTTGCCGAAAACGCGTGGTTCATCAAGCAGCGGGAACCCGGCTATGCCGACAAAACGCCGCTGGAAATCGCCCAGGAGATGTTTTCCTACGCCGACGGCGCAACGATGAGCGCCAAGAAGGACGCCATCGTGAACATCGGCGGCTTTCTGGCGATGAACGACGAAGATGTTTACCGCCGCGCCGCCAACGCGCTCATCCTGCGGGAAGGCTTCCCGACCTATGGCGGGCTTGCCGGGCGCGACCTCGCGGCGATGGCTGTGGGCCTGCGCGAAGCCCTGCAGGAAGATTACCTGGCCTACCGCACCGGGCAGGTGCGCTACCTGAACGAGCGCCTGAAGGGCCTGGGCGTGCCGGTGCTGGAGCCTGCGGGCGGGCACGCGGTTTACATTGACGCCAAACGCGCCCTGCCGCACCTCCCGCAGGCGCAGTTTCCTGGGCAGGCCTTTGCGGTGGAACTCTACCGCGCCGGCGCGGTGCGGGGTGTGGAAATCGGCTCGGTGATGTTTGCCCACCCCGACCCCGACACCGGCGAAATGGTGTACCCCCAACTGGAACTGGTGCGCCTCGCCATCCCGCGGCGGATGTACACCCAGAGCCACATGGATTGGGTGGCCGAGAGCGCCGCAGGGGTGATGGCGCTGGGCGAAAAAGTGCCCGGCTACCGCTTCACCTACGCCCCCGAACTGCTGCGGCACTTCACCGCGCGCTTTGAGCCCGTGAAGTAAGAACCACAGAGAACACAGAAAGTGCACGGAAGACACAGAAATCTAAAGAACCTTCTGTGTTTTCTGTGGAACTTCTGTGTTTTCTGTGTTTGCTGCCCTGTTTTTACCAACCGTTTCAGGAGTTTAGAATGCCCCTCCACACGATGACCCCCGAAGACCTGTACCGTTTCCGCCTGATTCAGGACTTGCGCATTTCGCCCGATGGCGAGCACGTCGTGTTTACCGTCCAGCGGGTAGACTGCAAGACCGAGAAGAAATACACCAACCTGTGGCTGGTTTCCACCCGCAACGGGCGCAGCCGCCAGTTCACCAGCGGGAACCAGAACGACGTCATGCCCCGCTGGTCGCCCGACGGCAAGACCATCGCCTTTGTTTCCAACCGCGATGACGAAAAGCAGCCGCAAATCTACCTCATCCCCACCGACGGCGGCGAAGCCCGCAAACTCACCGACCTCAAGGGACGCATTTCCAGCCTCGCATGGTCGCCCGACGGCAAGCGCCTGCTCATCGGCTTCCGCGAACCCGACCCCGAGGTGCTGGAACGCGAAAAAGACCCCCGCAAGAAGGATTTGGGGCCGGTGTTCTTCCACCTGGCGCGGCTACACTACAAGGCCGATGGCATGGGCTTGCTGCCCAAGCGCACCCAGCACCTCTGGCTGGTGGACGCCCGCACCGGCAAAGTCACCCAACTTACGCCCGACCACGAAATTTACGAGGAATACGGCGCGGTGTGGTCGCCCGATGGCAAGTGGATTTACTACCTCAGCAACCGCCAGCCCGACCCCGACCTTGCGCCGGAAGCCATTGACATCTTCCGCATCCCTGCGGAAGGCGGCGAGCCGGAACGCCTGCCCACACCCACGGGCGCGAAGGGCGGTCTTGCGGTTTCCCCCGACGGCAAGTGGCTGGCTTACCTCGGCAGCGAAGGGTTGTACGAGTGGTGGCGGGCGACTTCCCTGTGGGTGATGCCCGCCGATGGCAGCGGGGAAGCCCGCAACCTCACCGCCGCCCACGGCCTGCACGCCGCCGCCGACGTTATCAACGACCTCATTGCGGCCATCACCACCACCCCGCCCCGCTGGACGCCCGATGCCGAGGCGCTTTATTTCCACAGCGCCACCCACGGCAAGGTGCAACTTTGCCGCATCAGCCGCGACGGCGAGCATCTGGAAACCCTGATTGACGAAAACGGTGCGGTGGGCGCGCTCTCGCTTTCCAAAGACGGGCGCACGTTAGCGTATTTCTACGGCGACCTCACCGACCCGGGGCAAATTTACCGCTTAGACACCGCCACCGGACGCCGCCGCCAACTCACCCGCGTCAACGCCTGGCTGCGCCGCACCAATTTGGGCGAAACCGAGGAGGTCTGGTTCACCAACCCCGAAGACGGCTACCGCCTGCAGGGCTGGATTCTCAAGCCGCCCGATTTTGACCCTGCCAAGAAGTACCCGCTGATTCTGGAAATCCACGGCGGCCCGATGACCCAGTACGGCTTCCTGATGATGCACGAGTTTTACGCCTTTGCCGCGAAGGGCTACGTGGTGGGCTTCTGCAACCCCCGCGGCGGCACCGGCTACGGCGAGGCGCACACCAAAGCCATCTGGGGCAACTGGGGCGACCGCGATTACAGCGACATCATGGCCTGGGCCGATTACCTCGCCGCGCTGCCCTATGTGGACGAAGAGCGCATGGTCGTCACCGGCGGCAGTTACGGCGGCTACATGACCCTGTGGGTTGTTGGGCACACCGGGCGCTTCAAGGCCGCGGCGGCGCAGCGGTCGGTTTCCAACCACATCAGCATGTGGGGCGCGAGCGACATGAATTACCTCACCCAGCACCTTATCGGTGTGGGCAAGCCCCCGTGGGAGGCGCTGGACGATTACTGGCGCATGTCGCCCCTGCCTTACCTGCACAAGGCCACCACGCCCACCCTCATCATCCACAGCGAGCAGGATTTCCGCTGCCCGATTGACCAGGGCGAGCAGGCTTACGCGGCGCTGAAATACAGCGGCGTGGAAACCGAGTTTGTGCGCTTCCCGGGCGAGCCGCACGGCCTTTCGCGCGTCGGGCGCACCGACAAACGCATCGCACGGCTGAACCACATCGTCGGCTGGTTTGAAAAATATGTGGGGTAGTCGCGTAGTCAGTTAGTCGTGTAGTCAGTTAGTCGTATAATCGGGGAGTTGGACTAATTGACTAACCGACTATACGACTATACGACTATACGGCTAACTGCCCGACTTTTTGAGATTGGGCTGCGCCCTCGGTTTTTATTTTGCCGTCAGCGTCAGCAAACCGGCCAATATCAGACATCCCGCGGAAAGGATGAAAACACTTCCGAGCGTGAGCATCAGCGCGCCGCCGCGCAGGGTGCGTTTCAATACAGCATCCTGGGGGTTTTCCGGGTTGTAGTACACTGTGACGCTGGCCCCATAAGGATAGGCGGCGAGGGCTTTTTTGGCTTCGCGCAGGGTGTTCTTTGCCGGCGTGCCCCCAAAGGTTATCTGCGAGCCGGTGTAGGTTTGCCCCAGCACGCTGTATTCATAGCGGATTTGGGGGTAGTACACGGTGTTCAGGGAATCGCCGCTGCTTGAAGCCCGCACTTCGGTGTGGATGATTTTGCCTTCTGTGGCCGGCCATCCGGCGCTGGCGCGCGCCTCGCCGCGCTGCTGAAAGTAGGTGTAGAGCAGCGCCGCGCCCGCCATGCCAAAGATAAGTGCGGAGCATCCAAACCAGAGAATCGCGAGGGTCATGTTTTCCCTCCGCCAGGGTGGTGCAGGGTGTGCCTGGAGGTGGTTTCCCAAAGGTAACTGTTCAGCCTGCCCGCGATGCGCACCCAGAAGCATAAAAAGAGGTTAACGCAAAGACGCAAAGGAAGGCAAATGGCGCAAAGGGCAATTCTGTGTTTTCTGTGCCAATCTGTGAAATCTGTGGATTCTCTGCCAGGGCTGAGCAGTTACCGGAAAACACAGATTTTTTCTTTGCGTTCTTTGCGCCTTCGCGTGACTTCCGCCGCCGATTCTCCCAGGGCTGAACAGTGACTCCCAAAGTATAGCACACGAAGCACGTGGCTGTTCGGCGGGATGCACCATGCAGGGCGGAACGCCGTTCCGCTCTGCAACCCGGGTTTACCGGCCAACGGCTACATGCTGATTTCTTGTGTCGCCACTGTTCAGCCCACCTGCGATGAAAACGCCAAGCGCAAAGGGAACAAAGACGCAAAGTCAACTTCGTTTTCTGCGACGCTTTTGTGCTTTCTGGGGTTGCAATCGGTGTGAATCTGTGGAATCTGGGGATGATTTTCTGCGGAATCTGCGTCATCTGTGGTTTCTCCTTGCCTGGGCTGAACAGATACCTTGTGTCAATGCCGCAGGGCCGCAAAAAAACGGCGGCCTGATTTTTCAGGCCGCCGCACCGTTTCGTGGCTATGGGGGGGTTATCCCACCTGCTCGCGGGCCATGTTGCGCAGCACGGTGTGCAGAATGCCGCCGTTGCGGTAGTACACCACTTCCATCGCCGTATCCAGGCGGGCAATGGCGTTGAAGACCACTTCGCTGCCGTCGTCTTTCACGGCGCGCACGGTGACTTCGCTCAGGGGCTGCAGGTCGTTGCTCAGCCCTTCAATGTGGAAGACCTCATGGCCGGTCAGGCCGAGGCTTTCCACGCTGTCGCCTTCCTTGAACTGCAGCGGCAGCACGCCCATGCCCACCAGGTTAGAGCGGTGGATGCGCTCGTAGGACTGGGCAATCACGGCTTTCACGCCCAGCAAAATGGTGCCCTTCGCCGCCCAGTCACGGCTCGAGCCGGTGCCGTATTCCTTGCCCGCCAGCACCACCAGCGGCACACCCTCGCTCTCGTATTTCATCGCGGCGTCGTAAATGCTCATCTGCTCGCCGTCGGGCATGTGGATGGTGTAGCCGCCTTCTACGCCCGGCACCAGTTTGTTGCGCAGGCGGATGTTGGCGAAGGTGCCGCGCATCATCACCTCGTGGTTGCCGCGGCGGGAACCGAAGGAGTTGAAATCCTTGGGCTGCACGCCCTTGGAAATCAGGTACTTGCCGGCGGGGCCGTCGGGCGGGATGCTGCCCGCGGGCGAGATGTGGTCGGTGGTGATGGAATCGCCCAACACCGCCAGCGCACGCGCACCGTGGATTTCCTCAATGGGCGGCTCGTTCAGCCCCAAAGTGGTGAAAAATGGCGGTTCCTGGATGTAGGTGGAATCGGGGTTCCAGGCGTAGATTTCGCCATCGGGGCTGGGCAGTCGGTTCCACATTTCGTTGCCGGTGAACACGTCGGCGTATTTTTCCTTGAACAGGTCGGGCTTGACGTAGTCGGCGATGGTCTGCAAAATCTCTTCGCTGCTGGGCCAAATGTCGCGCAGGTAAACCGGGTTGCCGTCGGGGTCGTAGCCGAGGGGGTCTTTTTCCAGGTTGATGTTCACCGTGCCCGCAATGGCGTAAGCCACCACCAGCGGCGGCGACATCAGGTAGTGCGCCTTGACCAGCGGGTGCACGCGGCCTTCAAAGTTGCGGTTGCCGGAACTCACCGCGGAGACCACCAAATCGCCTTCGGTGATGGCGCGCGCTACCTCCGGCGGCAGGGGGCCGCTGTTGCCGATGCAGGTGGTGCAGCCGTAGCCCACAACCTGGAAGCCGAGTTCGGCCAACGGCTCCAGCAGGCCCGACTGGCGCAGGTATTCGGTCACCACGCGGGAACCCGGCGCAAGGCTGGTCTTGACATACGGCTTGCTGAGCAGGCCCTTCTCGCGGGCTTTCCTGGCGAGCAGGCCCGCACCCACCAGTACCGAGGGGTTGGAAGTGTTGGTGCAGGAGGTAATGGCCGCAATTACCACCGAGCCGTGGGTGATTTCGGTTTCCTGCCCATTGCGCACCAGGGCAACCTTCTTCTCGGTCTCTTCGGGCTTGAGGCCAAAGCCGTGCAGGCCGGCTTTGGTGGTGAGCGCCTTGCGGAAGGCTGCGCCCAGTTCGGGCATCGGCACGCGGTCTTGCGGGCGCTTGGGGCCGGCCACGGAGGCGCGCACGTCGCCCAGATCCAGTTCCAGCGTGTCGGTAAATTCGGGCACGGGGGCGTCATCGGTGCGGAAGAGGCCCTGCGCTTTGGTGTAGCGTTCCACCAGATCAATGAGCTCTTCCGAGCGTCCGGTGAGGCGCAGGTAGTTGAGGGTTTCCTGATCCACCGGGAAGAAGCCCATGGTCGCGCCGTATTCGGGCGCCATATTGCCGATGGTGGCGCGGTCGGGCAGGCTGAGGGCGCTCACGCCGGGGCCGTAGAATTCCACGAATTTGCCCACCACGCCCTTTTCGCGCAGCATCTTCACCACGGTGAGCACCAGGTCGGTGGAGGTCACGCCTTCGGGCAGTTTGCCGTACAGTTTGAAGCCCACCACTTCCGGCGTCACCATGTAAATCGGCTGGCCGAGGATGGCGGCTTCGGCTTCAATGCCGCCCACGCCCCAGCCCACCACGCCGAGGCCGTTGATCATCACGGTGTGGCTGTCGGTGCCGACCAGCGTGTCGGGGAAGGCCACCATTTCGTCGCCCTCTTTGGCGGTCATTACCACCCTGGCGAGGTATTCCAGGTTGACCTGATGGATGATGCCGGTATCGGGCGGCACCACGCGGAAGTTGTCAAAGGCTTTCTGCCCCCAGTGCAGGAACTCATAGCGCTCGCGGTTGCGCTGGAATTCCACCTCGGCGTTGCGCAGCCAGGCGTCGGGGGTGCCGAAGAAATCCACCTGCACCGAGTGGTCAATCACCAAATCCACGGGGATGAGGGGTTGAC
>Ga0256829_1002534_pt1 | contig 13521 bp, 10 predicted proteins | sample 131447metaG_FD_185979 | JGI IMG/M metagenome (GOLD analysis project Ga0256829, IMG submission 185979) | Hydrothermal vent microbial communities from Lau Basin, Pacific Ocean - 131-447 | ecosystem: Environmental > Aquatic > Marine > Hydrothermal vents | place: Pacific Ocean: Lau Basin | collected...
AGAAAAAAATGAATAAATATCAAAAAAATGCAATAAAAATTACAAAAGATATACAAAAAGAAATTAATTTTTTAATTAAAGAAATAAATCAAAATAACATAAGTAAAAAAGATTTAAAAGAACGATTGTTAAAAATTAAAAGAGAGCTTTTAAGCGTTTATTTTTGTATTGCTTAAAAATATTCCTCAAAATTTTTAACCTTTTCCTTCTTTTTAGGAATACTTATTTAAAATTTTAAATAAAAAAAGTGTCATACCAAAAATTTTTTGTATAATTAATAAAACAATTTGGAGAAAAAAAATGAATGAAAAAATTAAAAGATTACTTCCTCCTGCTAACATTAATATCCAATTATATAAAGATTATGAAAAAAAAGTAAACAAAAAATATTTTATTGAAAAAATCAATAAAGAAGATAATGAAATTAAAAAAATTTTATCAGAAAACTCATTAGACTTTAATGTAATTTGTGAAAGTATAGAAAAATCTTTTGAATCTGAATTATTCAAACAATTTAATTTAAAATTACCAATTAATTTCATTGAAAGCAATATAATATTTTTATTAGAAAAAAAAGCGAATATTGTTTTTTCTGATGCTTTACATATCTCATTATGTTTATTATTTAATAGCTATCTACTTTGGAAATTAAATCATAAAAATTTAGCAAAAGCCTATTTTAAAAAACTTCAAGAAAATATTATTTTTACTAATTCAAGTATTCAAATAAAAAATTTAACTCTAAAACAATATAGTTATATTTTAACAGATAAATTTAGCGAAAAAGAGTTAGAAGAATTAAATCTTAAAAAATTTGACATGGTAACTGAATGTTTAATATTTTTCTTTTTACATGAAAATGCACATATTGAATATCCTCACATTAGAAATGAAATTGAAATAGATAATATTGCTATAAAACATTTTTTAAAAAAATATCCAGAAGAAAAATTAATATATCCATATATATTTTTTAAATTTATGAGTTATTTTGATAAAAGTTTAAAAGATAGAGCAATAAATTTATCAAAATATCTTAAAAATTTAGATGAAATTAATAAATATTTTAAGGAAATGCAATGAAAAGAATTATAACTTTTGAAGAATTAAAACAATTTTCTAATTTTAGAAAAATATATGAATCATCTGAACATTTAATGAAAACTGCAATGGAATCTGCTTCCTATGCAAATGTATTTTTATCACATTCATCAAAAGATAAAGATAAATTAGTTGATGTTATTAGTTTTTTAGAATCATACGGTGCAGAAGTATATATTGATAAAAATGATAAAGACCTTCCTAAAATTACAAATTACAATACAGCAAAAATTTTAAAAGAAAGAATAAATTCAATTCCAAAATTTATTCTTTTTGTAACTCCTAATTCAAAAGATAGCAGGTGGATTCCATGGGAACTTGGTCTTGCTGATGGAATAGGAAAATATAAAAATATTGCAATTTTGCCAGCTTCTAATTATCAATATGATTCAAATTGGACAGAACAAGAATATTTAGGTTTATATCAACAAATAATATGGGGAAAACCTGATAATGAAGATATTGAAGATTTGGTGGTATTTGATAGATTTAATAATAAAAAAGTTTATTTAAGGGAGTGGTTATATGAATAAAATTAATCCAGAAGATTTGAAAGGTGCAAGGATATATTTTACAGGTTTTGATTCAAAAAGTTTTAATACAAATTTATCAAAAGAAGAAAAACTTAAAAAGATTGAAAAAACATTAAAAATATTGTTACTAACTAAAAATAAAATAGTATTAGGAGCTTCACATCTTAAAAGTGATTTAGCTAGAGAAACAATTTCAAAATATCCAGAAATCTTTGAAAAAAAATTACTTTTGCCTGCTTTAAGAAATGAACATAAAGGAGATTTGTCAAAAGTTATTGGTAAAAAAGATTCATTATTAAAAATATTTGATACTTATGTAGGATGGAATTTAAAAGACAACACTAGTTGGTTTAAAAATAAAATTTTAGAAGGATTTAAAACAGAAAAAAGCATATTAAGATTAAATCTAAAAAATACACCTATAAAAAACATTAACCAGATAATTAAAGTTTTAGAAGAAAAAGAGTATTTCGACAGAGATTTATCAGAAAATATAATACCTAAATTTATTACTAATCAAGAAGATTTAAATAATTTTAGAAAATATCAAACATTAATATATAATCTATCTGGTGCAAGAGTAGTCAATTGTCATAGTGCATTGGATCAAGAAAATATGTTGTTTGATTATAGTATAGCTGATATTAAAAATAGAAAAACTTATTTAAGTGAAGTAGAAATCTTTCATAGAATTTTTATTGAACAAGTTTTTACAGTTTTAGAAAGAGAAAAAAAAGATTTTTTTGATAAATTATCTTTAAGAGATATTTTACAATTAAGAAGTAAAATTGAAGAAAGTTCATTTGTAGAAAAATATAATAGACTTATTAATAAATCAGTTAAGTTAATTCAAAAAAATGATTATATTGATTTATACAGTATAAGAGAAATCATTGAATTAACTGAATATATTAAAAAAAATTTTTATGATGAAATAAAAAAAGAATCAGAGCGATATGTTAAATCTAAAATTAAAAACAATATTAATGAAACTATAATAATGCCATCTGCAAAACTTGTAATTTCAAATCTTCCTGTACTTGGAAACATAATTAGCAATACTTTTGAACTTTCAAAGGTGTTAATTTCTTCAATAAATCAAATGATGTTAAATTTAGATATTAAAAATTTAAATGCTCAAAAAAAATTATTTAAAATGCAACAAGAAGTTGCAAATGGAATGATAAAAAAACTTAATATTGAAAATAAAATTGAACTTATAGAAACATTAAAATTATTAAAAAGTTTTTATGATGAAAAATATGAAAATTTTTAATATAAAATTCAAAAATGGATGGAATTTTTATCTCTTTTAATGGTATTATTAGAAAAAATACATTGAAGTTAGCAAAATAATTAAAGATAATTTACAATTAAAAAATCCGTATATAATAAAAAAAAGGAAACTTTTATGAAAGAAAAAATAGGAGTAATTGGTGAGATTAATATTAAATTAACAATAAGCTTTATAGTAGTAGTTATTGGAATTTTACTTATTTGTGCATATTGTCTCTTTAATGATAAAGATTTGATTAAATTTATTACTGCAGTAATAGGAGGTGTTGGTGGAATTTATACCGCATTTTATGTAGAATATTCATTAAAAGAAAATATAAAAATTCATAAAATAAATAATAGTTTACAAATTATTTCTGAATATCATAAACCAGAATTTGTTCAATATGCAAATATTATCTTCGACAAAATTAATAATAATTTTAGAAGTGAAGAAGAGTTTTATAATTATATAAATAAAGAGCTTAATAAAGCAGTTGGAATAATATTAAATTATCTAAGTAGAGTAGCTGTGAGTATAAAATCTGGTTATGCAGATGAACATACCTTATATATGTCACTAGATACATTTTTGCCACAAGTATATGAAAAATTATTTCCATACATAAAAATATATAGACAAAAAAGAAAAAGCGATTTAGTGTATAAAAATTTAGAAGAGTTAGTTAATAGATGGAAAAATAAAGAATATTTATCAACTAAAAAAAGAATTAAAGAATTTTATTGGTAAATGAATTAAAGGAAATATAAATGACAATAACTCAAAATATTGATAATTTTATGCAAAAAATCTACAATAACCAAAATCACAGATATACATCTTGGGAAATATGTTATAAAGCGTTTGGAGATATAAATATAAATGATGAAGTAAAAGCTTTACATTTAGCAGGATATCTAGCAAGTTGGGGAATGTATAGAGGAAGCAGTAATCTTTTGAGAGAAAATAATTATATGATTTTTAATAAATTAGTACCTATTTTAAATGAATATATGGATTTAAGAAAAGATTTTTTAGAAGAGAATGATTATGATAGATTTTTAAATTTTGTGAAAAGAATTAAAGAGTCTCTAGAGAAGAAAAACATTACTTCCACTAATACTTTAACTACAAAAATTATATTAGGAGTTTATGGTTGTTTTCCTGCTTTGGATGATTATTTTAAAAAAGGATTTAACTCATATAATAATATTAAAATTTCTATTAATCAAAAGAAAACATTTAAGAATTTTTATAATAATCTAAAAAATTTTTATTTTGCTAATAAAGGTGCTTTTGAGACTAAAAAACAAGAAATAAAAGCTAATAGAAGTATAAACTATCCTCCAATGAAATTAGTAGATATGTATTTTTGGGAGTATGGTAATATGTTAAAAGAATTAGAAAAAATTAAAAAAAGATTAGAAAATGAATCATAAAATTTTTATAAGTTACTCATCAAAAAATAGGAAATATGCAAGAATTATTTATGAATGTTTAAAAAAATATTTTGATGTATGGATAGATGAAAAAGGATTATTAGTTGGAGATGATTTTGAGAGAGAAATTTCAAATGAGATAAATAATAGAAATATTTATATTTTATTGTTATCAAAAGAGTTTTGGGAATCAGAGTTTATTTATGAAAAAGAATTACCAAGAATTTTTAGTAACAAATTTGCACAAATTGTGCCTGTAATTTTAGATAACATCAGTAGTTTAGATGATAAAAAAGGTAATTTTATTTTAAATAGAGGGCTTAGTTATTTAAATGCTTCTCCAAGAGAGGAAAATGGCAATTTAACTTCCATTAAAGAATTAGGGCTTAAAAGAAGTTTAGAATATTTAATAAATGCTATAAAAAAACTTCCTTTAACTGAAACTTATTTAAAATTTAGTTTAGATGTTTTAAAATTACTTCATTATGAATGTAAATATGAAAAATTAGAAATAATTGAAATAAAAGAAAATGAAGTTTTATTTAAATTAGATGGCATGAAGAATAGAATAAACTATTCTCCTATTTACAATCTATACTTTAAAGAGTACTTAGCTAATGAATTTATAAGAAATAACACATTTATAGAAATTAAAAATAAACTTTATAAAGAAAAATCTATCACAAAAGCATTTTTAAAAGAGAAATTTGGATATATCTTTCCTGCTCCTAACAAAGTTACTAAAAAAGTTTTCAAAACCAATGCAATTGAAAAATTACTTCAAGATATTAAAAACAAAAGAAAAGTACATATTATAGCACCTGCTGGTGTTGGTAAAACTTCTGCTATGAAATTACTTAAAAAAGAGTTATTAAAAGAAAAAATAGTAATTTTTTATGATGTATTTGGAGAAGGAAATTATAAGGAGAATAAAAGATATCAAAAAGAAGTTTTATTAAAACAAATTACCAATGAAATAGCTATATTAGCTGGATTTGAACCTATTGAAACTGGAGATTTTGAGTTTTATTTAAAAAAATATTTAGACAAACTTAATAGTTTTGAAAAAGAAGTTGTAATAATAATTGATGCTATTGATAATGCCATAAGCAGTTTAAAAGAAAATGGAGACAAGAATTATTTAGCTGATTTTTTAAAATGGGATTTGTCTAAAAATGTTCAAATAATTGTAACTTCAAGAGAAGGAGCAAGAGCGGAAATAGGAGTAGAACTTGAAAAAATTGAATTAAAACCCTTTACCATTAGAGATACTCAAAAATTTTTGCAACTTAAACATATTAAATTAAAAGATATTAAAAAATTTCATTATCTTACAAGAGGTATAGGAAGAGTTTGTGAATATGCTATAAAAAATTTGGATGATTTTATGAATAATATTGAGCCGGTATTATTAGAAGACATTTTTCAAACTATTTATGATAATGCAACTGAAACTTTATTAAAAGAAGAAAAAGAGATATTTGAGATTTTAGTTTTATTAAAAAGACCTTTAAAAGTAGATGATATTGTAGAAATTTTTGGTTTTAAAAAAGAAAAAATTATAAAAGTAATTGAATCTATGAAGCCAGGTATGTATATAGAAAATAATGAGGTTATATTTAAAGATGAAGATTTTGAGAAATTTTTAGAAGATAAAATTGAAAATAAAACTCAAATTCATAAAAACATTGCTTTACATTTACTTAAAAACAATTCTATTTATTCTCAAAGAGTTATTGCTTATCATCTTTATAATGCTGAAATGATAGATGAGCTTTATGAAATTGCATTTAAAGAAATCGAAATAGATAATGAAATTATTAAAAAAGAAATTTTAAAAGAAAGAATTATCTTAGCTTTAAAAGTGGCATTTAATGAAAAAAACTATTTTTTAATTTCAAAACTTTTGCTTCAAGCCCTTGAAATAAAAAAGTCTGAATATATATTAGAAGAATTTATCAATGAAATACCAGAATTATTATTTTTGAAAGGAGTTGAAGAAGGTATTAATTCTTTACAGAGCAAATATGAAAATGAAGAATTATTTTTTTTAGCTTATTATCTTTATGATATAGATAAAGAAAAAGCAAAATATTTTTATGATGTTGCATTAAATAGCATAAAAGATTTATCAAGATTTACAACTCATGAGCAAATTGGAAAATTAGCTTATTATCTTTCTTATCAATATGCATTAATTATTGAAAAGTCAGGACAAAAAGAAATTCCTATAAATCAAAATTATAACATTTGGTTTGAATTAGAAATTATTAAAAATTTAAAAATAAACTTTAATCTCTCAAAAGATGAATTTCAAAAAATGCATATTTTAAAACAACTTCTAATTGCTTATTTGGAATATAAAAAGGGAAATAAAAAGTATTTGAATTATATTGACGATGAATTTGAAATAAATAACGAAGAAATAGATGATTTATTAGAAAGTAAGTACGACAAAAAAGATATCAGAGATATTTTAGGAATTGAATTAAGTGAAATATTTTTAATTGAAGGTAAAAATTATAATAAACTTTTGAAAATATTTAAACCAAAAGATTTTAAAGAGTTTTATGGAGAATATTTTATAAAAGAATATAAAAACACTATTTTTTATTATGCTTTTTTCCCATCAAATGAATTGCTATTAAATGAACATGAATATAAAGATTTTTTGAATAAAATAAAATTAATTTATGATTTTTATGTATTAGCTTTAAAAAATGAAATTGATATAAAAGCAAGATGGAAAGATTTTTTTAAAAGTAGCTTTTTTAAAGATTATAATAATGGATATAAAGAGCAATATTTAGAATTTCAAAAACATATAATTTTATTTAAAGTAGCGGTATTAAAATTAAAAGATAAAATTGATATTGTTTTAGATAGGTTTAAAAAAATTCCTTGGTATGATTTTGAAATAATTGAATTTTTAATCTCTCAAAAAGAAGTCTCATTAGCATATCAACTAATAGAAAATTATTTTGAAAAGATTATAAATGATGAAACAACAATGAATGAAAAAATTAGTGAGCTGTTAAAATTATCAGAGATAGTAAAAAGGATTGATGATGAGTATGCAAATGAAATTTTAAAATCTGCATTAGAATTATCTAACAAAGTAAATGATAATGTTTATAATAATTTTGAAATTATAAGACATCTTGTTAAAACAACCAAATTAGAAAACAATTTTCAAAAAGAACTTATAACAATTCTTTATAATTCAATTAAAGACATAAAAAAATATAGTTATAAGTTTAAACCATATTATATAGTGAAAAAAATTGCTGCAAATTTAGATGAAGAATTGTATTTAGGTACTTGTTATAACTTAGATATTGATAATTATAAAGATTTTAGTAGTAGTTTTGATTATTTTTTGGATAAAAATTTATCAAAAGAGGAAAAATTTGCATTTAGATATTTTGTTAATAACAAAAGGTTACTTCAAATTTTAAAAGATACTCCATTATATGAAAAATTAATTGATTATATAATAATTTACGAAAAAAATGAGATTAAATATGATTTATTAAAGGATATCAATAGAGATGATGTAAAAGAATTTATAGAATTTTATGAAAAAGAGTTTGTTACAAAAAAGGAAAGCGATGAATGTGACTTAGTAGTTACTAAAAAAAATTATAAAGAATTATTAAAAACATCATTTGGCTGCAAAAAAGAGATATTTAAACAACTTAAAAACATATTATCACACAAAGAACTACGAGATTTAATGTTTGAAAATATTGAGTATGATTTTTCATATTTTTATGAAGATTTTTTTGAAGTTTTAGAAACTCCTATTTTAAAAAGAAAAAAACAAGAACATATAAAAGAAGCTATTAAGCAACATTCAAGATATCTTATTATTAGAAATTGGTCATCATTAAAATATTATCATTTTTTTGAACATATAGATAAAAAAGAAGTTGTTAATATTTTAATTGAGAAAAATTTAAACCCATTTAGAGAGGACTTATATGTAGAGAATATTGGGTATTTAATAGAAATTGTAAGTGAACTGTTAAATGATGAACAAAAAATAGAACTTATAAAAGACAATGTGCAAATTATTACAAAAGATATTAAACTGCAAAATAAAAATATTGAAGAAATTGACTTAGTTGAATATTTATGGAGATTTTTATCTCATCCAGATAAAAGAAAAAGATTTAAAGCAATGTATATTTTAGAAGATGTAATTTATGCAAATCCAAGTAAATATCTAAAAATTATTGACAAATTAGATGATACAAAGCCTTATGAAAATAAATATATTTTAAATTTATCTGGAATATGGTATTTATTGATGTTACTTCATAAAATTTCTTTTAAAAATCCTCAAACTTTAAAAGATATTGAAAATAAACTTTTTAATTTTTTCAACTCTACTCATCATATTTTATATAAACGCATTATAAAAGAGATTTTAATAAATATTGATGAAAAATATAAAAAAACTTTAAAATTTGAAGCTATTTCAAAATCTAATAAATTAAAATGCAAATATTTTTATAGCGAAAAGTTTAAAAGTCCTTGTATGAGAAATAATTGGGATACTATTCATTATTGGTATAGTAGAATTAGCAATATTTTTGATGTAGATATGCAAGAAATAATAGATGTAGCTGATAAATATCTTAAAAGATGGAATGTTTGTATAAAAGAATTGAATTATCAAGAAATGCATATCAATTTACCTTATTATGATAGGGATAATTATTATATTAGTGATAATCGACATGGGAGTTTACCTACTATTGAAAAGCTTGATATTTATTTAGAATTTCATTTAATGTTTTATATTGTAAATGAATTTTTAAATAAAAAGAGTGTTTGTGTTGATTTTTATACCGATGGCGTATTTGATAGATTTGAAGATTGGATTAATAGATTTTATATTAAAAAACTTCCTTGGTGTAGTGAGAAATTATCTCCTTTTCCTTTAATAAAAGCAGCTTTTAAAGATATGGAGTTAAATGAGTTTCAAAATACAAATAAAATTATTTTAGAAGGGAGTTTTAATGGCATTTTTATATGTTCTGCTTTTATTTCTAATGAATTTGCTAATGAATTTTATAAAAAAATTAAACAATATGAAAAAATGGATTATTATGATTTTGCTTTTCCAGGATGGGATTATGAACAAGAAGAATGGTTAAAAAAAGGATACTTAATCAAACCTTATAAAATTATAGATACTAATCATTGCGAAATTCAAGATGATGACTTTTTGAATAGAGGATATTGTTATGAATTTGAAACTAATTTAGACTTTTTAAAATATAAAGAATGGGGAGAAGAAAAAGATTTATATTCCAAAGAAAGTAAAAAAGGATATATGGTATATTGTAAAAAAGAGGAGTTATTAAAATATTTAAAACAAAATAATTTAACTCTTTTTAGAATGGTTGTAAAATATAAAGATAAAAAGTATGAATTTATTTTTGATAGATTGGAGGAATGAAATGAAACTTTATAAATATATGCAATATAGACCAGAATTTTTTAATCACTTTTTAATTAGATTAACTCCTTTTAATGAGTTAAACGACCCTTTTGAAGGAAATTTAAGTTTTAAATATTATGAAAAATTTTTATCCGAAAACTTTAATAGTACTGATACTAGTTTAGAAGAGATATATGGCATTACATTAGAAGATTATGAAGAAATCGGAATAATATCACTAACAGAAGATCCTGCAAATATCTTAATGTGGTCTCATTATGCTGATGAGTATAAAGGATTAGTAGTTGAATTTAGTTTTGAAAAAGATAATCAAAAAAATTTATTGAAAAATTATTCTTTTCCTGAAAAAGATATATTTGGAATAGAAACTTTTTATCCTAAAAAAGTTCATTATTCTAATTATAGATTTGGAATAGTTTTTCCTGAAGAAATAAAATCGGAAAAATTTGAATATCCTCTTAAAAAGTTTAATGAAAGGTTTTTATTTACAAAAGCAAATGATTGGATATATGAAAAAGAATATAGAATTGTTATGGAGTTAAAAAGAGCAGATGTTATAATCATTAAAGAAAATATTGAAGATGTTTATAATGAATTAATGAATCTAAAAAATTTTTATAAATATTGTAAAAATATTGAAAAATTTATAAAAAAAGATGAAAATAAACTTATTATAGAATTTCCAGATAATTTTGAAACTGATTTTTTAGAATGTGGTGATGAATGTATTCGAAATGAAATTTATATATTAGTAAGACGTTACAATCCTTTATACTTTTTAAAAATTAATAAAGATTCTATAACAAAAATAATTTTTGGTTACAGATTTAATAATGGTGAAATTGAGAGTATTCGTAATAGTAATAATAAATTTGAATATTATAAAATTAAACCTTCTGTATTTGAATATAAACTTGAATTTGAAAAACTTAAAGGCAACCAATGAAACTAAACATATATTATTCAAAAAATTTCTTACAAAAAGATGAATATAAAAAATTTTTTATTGATAATTTTCTCTTTAAAGAAAAGAAAGATTATTTAGCGGGTGAATTGATAGATGTGTTTTTTTATGAAATTCAAAATTATCAAAGAAGAGATGGAATAGATATTATTTTAATTGATGAAAAATTTGTTAGTGAATATTTTGATGAAGGGATAAAAGAAATTGTAGAAAACAAATTGAAACAAAAATGGGAAAATGATGAAAGAAGTATATTTTTTGTAGCTCTTACTGAAAATTTTGCCAAGTTAGATATATCAAACTATGTAAATATTATTAGAGTATATGACAAAGAAGATATTTTTGAATTTTTGTTTACAGAGATTGCTCATAATATATTAAGAAAATTATTAAATAAAGAAAAATTAAAAATTTTTATCTCTCACGCAAAAGCTGATAGCAGAGAAATTGCAAAACGTATTAAAGAATACATTGATGGGTATTTAAAACTTGATAATTTTTTTGATGAGGTTGAAATATTAGATTCTCAAAATTGGTCTAAAAAATTAGAAGAAGAAATTAGAGATAAAAATTCATTGTTTATGTATATTTTATCAGATAACTATGCCAAAACTTTATGGACAAAAAAAGAGCTTATGATAGCAAGAGAGAGCAAAAAGCCAATAATTGGAATTGATGTATTATCAAAACAAAATGAAATTCCTCTTTTAATTGCAAATACAAAAATATTTAAATTATTACAGGATGTTCAAAAAATTGAAATTAATTGTAATGATAAATTTTTACTTCATACAAAACATAATTTAAGAGAAATTATCAATGTTTTACTAAAAGAAGCTTTAATTTTTGAAATCGGGAAAAATAAAGGTATTAATTTACCAAGAAAACCAGATTTATTTGATACTTGTAAAACAGAAGATGATATAATTTATCCTGACCCTCCTATGATGAATATAGAACTAAAAGAGATTTTTGAATCTTGTGGCAAAAAAAATATCTATACACCTCTTACAAAAGATACAAAAAATTTGAATAAAAAAATTGCTATTTCTATAAGTGAATCACCTGATTTAGAAGAAAAAGGTATGACAATAGAGCATCTAAATTTACTTATGATAGAAATAGCAAGATATTTAATTATTAATGGTGCTACTTTAATTTATGGAGGAGATTTAGGATATAAAAAAGAATTTAATTTTACAACTATTTTAGCAGAAACTTTTAGAGCATATAATAGACTTTTTGAAAATTCAAATCAAAAGCTTATCAATTGTTCTGCTTATCCATTTTGCAAACATATAGATGAGAAAATAAAAAATAAAAATAGAGATGCAATAGAATTTGATTCAGATTGTAGTTGTATAGGAGAGGATTGTAATTTTGATGATATAGATATTATTGCTAAAAATTTAACTAAAATGAGAGAAAAAATAACTCAAAAAATGAATTTAAAAATTGCTGTTGGAGGTAAAATAAGTGGATTTAGTGGATTTTATCCAGGTGTTTTAGAAGAAGTATATTTAGCATTAAAAGAAAAAAAAACTGTAATTTTAGTAGAAGGCTTTGGAGGAATTGTTGATAAAATTGTAGATTTTATAAATGGAAAAGAAGTGGAAGAACTGACTTTTGAATATCAAACAAGAGTTAATCCAAAGTTAGATAAATTTCTAAAAGAAAAAAATTTAGTAAATAAAGTTGAAAATTACTATAAAAAAATGATAAAAACTATTAAGGAAAATAAAAACTGTTTAAAAGTAATAGAATTTAATGGATTTAATAAATTTCTTGTAAACTTATTAATATGTTTATAAAAAAGGCACTTAATGTATGATATTTTTTTATCATTTGATGGAAAATATAGAAAATTGGCTGAAAAAATAAAAAATGAGTTAGAAACAAAATATAAACTCAATGTATTTATTGACTATGAATTAACTGTTAAAGATGATAGATTTGATTTATTGAAAAAATAATAGATAATAGTTTATATATGTTAGTTTTATATTCTAAGGAGTATGAAAACAATATATGGTGTATAAAAGAATTTACATATTCAGAAAAAATATCAAAAATAATTTTTGTAATTGATAATACACAAGAATTAAATCAAAATATTTTAAGCAAAAACCAAAAATCAAATTTTATGATAAAAGGAAAATTTACAAATCCAGATCCAAAAAAAATAAGTTTATTATCCACTAAATATATTGTAAATGATAATGTTATATTTGATTTTAAAAAAAGATTTAATTTTGTTAATGGTAAAATTTTATTAAAAAAAATTTTATTTGCTCATTTAATAGCTTTTTTATTATGGTTTTTGTTGATTTTCATCTTGGTAATTTATTTTATATTTAATGGCTATAAATTTTATTTTAATAATAACTATAAAAATAGAAACAACATTATTATTTTAATAATCACGGATTCAAATAAATATAATATAAAAATAAGCTTTACAAAAGCCCCTAAAACAAAAGAAAGAGTTTTATCCCAAGATTTTTATAAATTTTTGGTAGGACTTCTTCTTTTAACAAATGGTGCCTATTGGTTTGTTTTTTTTCAAATAAATAATGAATATAAAGATATATTGCGTTTTTTTAATGTTAAGAAAAATGATATTGAATATGCTTCTTATAATGCCCCCATTTGTCAAGACAATAATTTAGAAAAATTAGTTATCATTTATTAAGCTACTTTATGTAACATTTTTTTATAAACACTCATCGGTTTAT
>Ga0256829_1002535_pt1 | contig 13518 bp, 8 predicted proteins | sample 131447metaG_FD_185979 | JGI IMG/M metagenome (GOLD analysis project Ga0256829, IMG submission 185979) | Hydrothermal vent microbial communities from Lau Basin, Pacific Ocean - 131-447 | ecosystem: Environmental > Aquatic > Marine > Hydrothermal vents | place: Pacific Ocean: Lau Basin | collected...
TGCGTGTATCACAGGCACACCTTCTGCGGCAAGCGCGCGCGCAAAAGAATGGGCTGTCTTGTTGGTGCGTGTAATAACAGCGATCTCATGTGGTGCCGTACTTTTTTTGATCAGAGATTTAATACACGATGTTACCTTCGCCCGTTCGTCCAGAATATCTGTAGCAATGATACGCGATACTTTCTTCCCGATACTTTTGCGTGTCGCAATAAGGCGCGCGCTCTCCTCCGGCGCGCCCACAACGCTGTGGGCGGCGTCAAGAATGTGTTGATAGGAGCGAAAGGACGAGGTGAGGGTAATGACTGTTGCTCGGGGAAAAAGTTGAGTAAATCCTGTAAAAGCGTCTGCCTCAGCTCCCTGGAAACGGTAAATTGTTTGTTTGTCATCTCCTACGATAAAAATATTGGGGTAGTCGTCATAGGCAAAAAGCGTGAGGAGGCGGTGCTGGAGAGCGTTTGCGTCTTGGTGCTCGTCGGCGAGAATATACTGATAACGCTCCTGCAAAGCGCTGCGGAGCTCTTCATGAGCATGAATGCATTGGACGGTCTGTGCGAGCATCTCGGAAAAGTCTGTAAGGCGGCGTTCTTCTTTTAATTCGTCATAGCGTTCAAAGACGCGAATTGCCTCTTCAACCTTAAGAAACCGCTTTGCCTTTTCTAGTCCCACCTTTGTGGGTTTGCCGACGTGGGGCCCTTTTTTATAGCGAAGAGTAGGATCGGCATTAATGTCCCGGACAGCTTCTTCTTTCCATGCGCGATAGTCCTCATATCGTATGCCTTCGCGCATAAAAAAATGATAGAGAGTTTTTAGATCGGGAAGGTATGTGTAGGGTCTCTTGGGCGGGCGTAGGGTATCAAGAGACGCAGTATCAATTGCTTCACGCAAAAGAAGTGTCTCCTCTACTTCCCCCATAAGGCGTTTGTCGGCGTCTTCAACAAAAAATCCCGGATAATCACTCCGTACATGCGTGGCAAATCCATGGAAAGTGGTGATGAGGACGCGCCGCGCCGTTTCAACGCCGATGAGGTCGGCAAGCCGCGCGCGCATTGTGCGCGCAGCCGAATCGGTAAAAGTAAGAGCAAGAATCGCATCCGGCCGCGCTTGAGTTACCTGGAGAATATTCGCAATACGAAGAGTAAGTATATGAGTCTTCCCCGTACCCGGGCCGGCAAGGACGGCAACCGGCCCCTCCACTGTCTCTACGGCAAGACGCTGTTCCTTTGTGAGGTTTTGCAGGGCTTGAGAAAAGGGAGTACTGTGCGCCATATACTCCCTAGTCTACCCAAAAACTTCCCAAAAAGGAAAATGGCCTGTTCTCTAGTAGCTTTTCAAGTGGCGCGCCTTTTCGTGGAGACGGATTTTCTCCAAGGCCTTGGCCTCAATTTGACGAATGCGCTCGCGCGTTACACCAAACTCCCGCCCCACCTCTTCCAGAGTATGGTAGATGCCATCGGTAAGACCATGGCGCAACTCAAGAATTTTGCGCTCTTTGGGAGAGAGATCACCGAGAATATCTCGCATTTGCGCGGCAAGAATGCGCTCAGATGACTCCTGAACGGGAGAGGGCATCTTCTCGTCGGCAATAAAATCTCCTAGGGTGGAACGTTCGTCGTCGCCATTTCCTACCGGATTCTCCAAAGAGAGAGTATCTTGGTTTATTTTCTCTATTTGATAAATTTTCTCCGGCTCAACATTCATTTCCACGGCAATTTCCTCCGGCTGGGGGTCACGGCCGAGCGCCTGCGCAAGACGACGGGATATTTGTTTGTATTTCGCTATTGTCTCCACCATGTGGACGGGAATACGAATAGTGCGCGACTGATCTGCAAGCGCACGAGTAATTGCCTGCCGAATCCACCATGTTGCATAGGTAGAAAACTTGTACCCTTTCTTCCAATCAAATTTGTCAACAGCTTTAAAGAGGCCTAAATTGCCCTCTTGGATGAGGTCAAGAAGAGTGAGATCTGGAGAACGCCCCACATATTTTTTTGCAATAGAAACAACGAGGCGGAGGTTTGACCGCGCGAGAATGTTGCGCGCCTCATCATCGCCGGCGTCAATGCGTTTTGCTAACTCGCGCTCTTCGGTGGCGGTAAGAAGGGGATATTGGCCTATCTCACGCAAGTAAATTTGGATGGAGTCATAGGCGGTAGACTCGCGGCTTTTGATATTCCGCGAAGCAAGATATTCGTCCGTATTGTCTTCCAGCATGCCTCCCTCAAGAATGTCAATGCCCGCCGCGGCAAGCCGCTCGTAAAGCTCCTCAAGAAAGGCAACGTCATTTTCAATATGGGGAAATGCCTCTAATATTTCGTTATAGGTAATGTAACCCCGCTCGCGTCCTTTGGTGATAAGAGACTCTGTTTTTCCCGCGCGCGCGGTAGAACTTGCACGCGGTGCACTCCGAGAGGAAGACGCCTTGCGAGGATTTTTTTTCGCTGCTGCGCGCGCGCGAGAACGAGAAGCGGTTTTTTTTACTGTCTTTTTTGCCGGCGTGCGGCTCTTTTGAGTGCGAGAAGAGCTCCGCGCACGGGTAGTGCGAGGAGAAGATACTTTTTTCTTCTTTTTATCTTTTGTCTTTGCCATGGGTAATACTACGGATGAGAGGGTTACTTTGTGCCCGGGGGCGCATCCAAAGCAGCTATTCTCTTCTTAAGAGAGTCGCAGCGAGTTGTCGCCCGCGCCTCGGCCTTGGCATCCTGCGCGGCTTCGGCACGGCGCAGATCTTGGAGAGCTTCTTGATACTGTTCGTCAAGAAAGGCTCGCTCAAAAGACCGTAGAAGATCGCTCACCTCTGAGTCGCTTGGCTCCTTGTCGCGCGCCAACTCCACTTCAAAAACCGTCCGTTCAGACGGTTCGGGAAGCGGCGACCCAACTATCTGAGCGTACTCGCTTTTTATCCGCTGCGCAAGGGCGGAGGTAGGATAACTCGCCGCAAGCGCGGCGAGTTCTTCTGCGCGCCTTGCTCGCACCGAACGAAGTACGGGGGATTGCATAGGAGGGGAAGATGTGTTCTCTTCCCCACTCTCTTCCAGAAGAACCTCCCTCTCAAGATCTCTCTTCTGTGCAAGCGATTCGCGTACCGCACTCTCAGAGAGAGCAAGCGTACGCGCCACAATACTCACAAAATGCTCGCGCTCAAGGGGGCTAGGAATAGCAGCGAGAAGGGGGAGGACTGTTTTTTCCGCTACGAGAATTAAGCGATGAGGGTCTTTTTCCTGCGTTGAAAGGGTGGCAAGAAAAAACTCAATGACAGTTTGCGCGCGGGAAACCCCCTCAGTAAAATCGTGCGGACTTGTCGTGAGAATATCTGCTGGATCTTTCCCCTCGGGGAGGAGTACTGCCTTGACGCGCATCCCCGCACGCAGAGCAAGCATCGCCGAGCGCGCAGTAGCGGCAAGGCCCGCCCTATCACTATCAAGGACAAGCATAAGGTTGTCTGCATAACGTTTGATAAGCGCGAGGTGCTGAGGTGTGAGAGCGGTACCCGAGAGAGCAATGGCATTGGTAAAACCTGCCTGATGACAGTGAAGAACGTCCATTTGCCCCTCCACTAAAAGCGCGAAACCGCGCGTACGGATCGCATCCTTCGCGCGATCCATACCAAATATAACCTCAGATTTCTTAAAGAGTTCCGTCTCAGGAGAGTTCAGGTATTTTGCCTGTGCATCATCAGATAAAGCACGGCCAGTAAAGCCAACTGTTCTGCCCGCCGTATCCCGCAGCGGAAACATAAGCCTATTGCGAAAACGGTCATACCACGTTCCTGTTTTCCCCTCTGCCTCTTTAATAAGCCCTACGGCCCCAAGCTCCGCAAAAGAGAAACCGAGTGCTTGAAGGTGTTCAAGGAGGGTGCGCCACGCATCCGGTGCATACCCCAACCGCCACGACTCTATGGTCTCCTCGGTAAGCCCTCTTTTTTTCGCATAGGCAAATGCACTCCCCTGAGGGTCTAAAGAGGAAACAAAAAAGTGCTCTGCGCGCGCGAGTGCTTCCCGCAAGCGCTCGGTACGGGAGCGGTCCTGGCCCGTACGCTCATAACGGATTTCTACACCTGCTTTTTCTGCGAGAATTTTTAAAGCACCCTTAAAGTCAACACCCTCCATTTTCTCAATGAACGTAAAGATATCTCCTCCCTGCCCCGATGAGAAACAGTAGTAGGTGCCCCGTTCAGGCGACACAAAAAAAGAGGGTGTCTTTTCTTTTGTGAACGGAGAAAGTCCTTTCCAGTTTTTACCCGCACGGACCAATTTCACATAGGGCTGCACAACATCAAGAATAGAGAGCTTTTCTTTAATCTCCTGAACCGTATCGCGGCCAGCCATAGAGCCAGTAAATTATGCGACGGACGGATTGCGTACGATCGTACTTCTCTGGTCTACTGATTCAATGTCCTGCAAGCGTTTCTTTTGTTCTTCTTGGAGTGTTTGAATGGCGCTGTGTTTCTTGCTCTCCGCAAAACCCGTACCAGCGGGAATAAGACGACCGAGAATGACGTTCTCCTTTAAGCCCCGCAGAGGGTCAAGAGAACCTTTGAGGGCCGCGGTGATGAGGATTTTTGTCGTCTGCTCAAAGGAAGCGGCTGAGAGGAAGCTGCGGCGAGAAAGAGCCGACTCTTTAATACCAAGAACAATTTCTTTCCCCTGAGGAGGCATCTTCCCCTCCTTTTCAGCTGACGCAACTGCTGCAGAGAACTCCCAGTCTTCAATCACATCCCCAATGGAGTACTCGGAATCTCCCGTATCGGTAATGCGCACCCGAGAAAACATTTGTCGTACGATCACCTCAAGGTGTTTGCGGGAAACTGATGCGCCTTGGAGCTCATAAATTTTGCTCGCCTCCGCGATGATGTACTCCTGTGCCGCGGCACGCCCGGCATACTCAAAGAGGGTGTCAATGTCAGCGGAGCCATCGGTAAGAATCTGTCCGCGCTTCACCGCATCGCCCACCTTAACCAGAGGCACGCGCGGATAAACGACAAGGTATTCAATCGGCGCACCATTTTTCTTACCCTGCCCTTCCTCGGGCGTCACAATAATAACTTTCTCTTTGCCTCTCTCTTCAATGGAAGTCACGAGGCCGTCTGTTTTAGAAATAAGTGCAGGATTTTTTGGTGAACGCTTTTCAAAGAGCTCCTCTACACGCGGGAGACCTTGGGTAATGTCGCCCCCCACAGAAGCAGTGCCGCCTGCGTGGAAGGTACGCATAGTAAGCTGCGTACCCGGCTCACCGATAGCTTGTGCCGCAACGGTACCCACCGCCTCACCCACATCAATAGGCTCAAGAGTCGTGAGATCCATGCCGTAGCATGTTTGGCAAATTCCATAATGAGTCTTGCAAGTAAGGGGAGAACGAACTAGTACACTGTCTACGCGTGCTTGCGCAATAGCTTCGGCATCCTGTGTGGAAAGATAGTGCCCTTTCTTGAAAAGGGGTGTGCCATCGGCGTCAGCAACAGAAGCAGCGAGGGTGCGCCCGCGCAACGCATCAGCAAAATCAATCTGGACACCTGAGGCGCTTAAACGCTTCACGGTTACCCCTTCCTCAGTACCACAGTCTTTTTCAGTAATGATAGAATCTTGAGCGACATCAAAAAGTCGCCGCGTGAGATATCCCGCCCGCGCAGTGCCAAGAGCGGTATCAGTCAAGCCCTTACGAGAGCCGTGGGTTGACATAAAGTATTCCACGGGATTCAGGCCCTCAATCATAGAAGACACGATCGGTACTTCAATTGTTTCCCCGCTCGTGCTTTGAATAAGGCCTTTCATCCCCACCATCTGCGTAAGGTTGCCCATGGAACCGCGCGCGCCCGAGGTGATAATGTCGTGAACAGAACCTGCGGGATTAAGATTTTCCTCCACGAGCTTTTCTACCTTCTGTTTCGTATCGTGCCACAATTCAATCACCATACGACGCTTTTCCTCTTCGGCGAGAAGGCCATTTTTGAAGTCTTCCTCAATACGGGCAACTTTGGTGCGTGTCTCTTGGATAATTGCCTCTTTGCTCTGGGGGGCAGAGACATCATCGAGCGACCAGGTGATGCCCGCCTGCGTCGCGTACGAAAAGCCAAAATGCTTGATGCGGTTAACAATGTGAGGGATTTTCTCAAGCCCGTAACGGGCGATGCTGTCGTTTACGATGCGGCTCAGAACTTTCTTTGTCACCGCACTGTTTACATAGGGGTAGTCGGTAGGCAAAACCGTGTTGAAGAGAATACGCCCCACCGTTGTCTCAAAGGGCTTATCTTCAAACGCAGAATATTTTTCTTTCCCCGAGGCGGGAAGCACAAAGATCTTCGCGTGCAAGTCTATGGCGCCAAAGTCATAGGCGAGCACAGCTGCGTTGGGGGAGGAAAAATATTGCCCCTCTCCACGGGCGTGAGGAACATCCTTAGTGAGCCAATAGGCGCCAAGGGCAATATCGTGCGATGTGGCAATAACGGGTGAGCCGCTCCCGGGTTTCAAGATATTTTTGTTCGCACTCATAATATGCGCGGCTTCCCACTGCGCCTCATCTGAAAGAGGGACGTGGACTGCCATTTGGTCGCCGTCAAAGTCTGCGTTAAATGCAGGACACACGAGAGGGTGAAGCCGAATTGCATCTCCCTCAATAAGACGCGGCCGAAAGGCTTGGATCCCCTGCCGGTGCAAGGTAGGGGCGCGGTTTAAGAGCACATACTTTCCCTGAATTACCTCTTCAAGAATTTCCCACACTTCGGATACGCCATCTTCAATAAGACGCCCCGCGCCACGAATATTAAAAGCGAGTTCGCGTCGCAAGAGACCGGCAATAACAAAGGGGCGGAAGAGTTCAAGAGCCATATGCTTGGGGAGACCGCACTCATCAAGCTCAAGATCGGGACCAACGACGATAACGGAGCGGCCGGAGTAATCCACGCGCTTACCGAGAAGATTTTGGCGGAAATATCCCTGCTTACCCTTCAGGTAGTCGGCAAGAGATTTGAGTGGCCGACGCTGTGAGGGAGTGAGGGCACCCGCATTTGCGCCGCCTTTGCGCATTGAGTTATCAAGGAGAGAATCAACCGCTTCTTGTAAAATGCGCCGTTCATTGCGCAAGATGACTTCAGGTGCGTGAATATCAAGAAGCTTTTTAAGACGGTTGTTGCGATTAATGACGCGGCGGTACAGGTCGTTAAGGTCAGAGGTTGCGTGCCGGCCGCCTTCAAGGGCAACCATGGGGCGCAGGGCGGGTGGCGTGACGGGAATACGGGTGAGGAACATCCACTCCGGACGAATGCCAGCCGCGATCATACCGTTAATAAGCAGAAGTCTTTTAGCTATTTTCGCCCTCTCTGCCGCACCTGCGTTTGCGTAACGCGCATGGAGCGTATCACGCAATTCTTCAAGATTGAGCGTGCGGAAAATGTCATAGATGGCCTCCGCGCCAATACGTGCTTCAAAGAGCGCGCCGTACTTAACAGAAAATCTATGGTACTCAAGCTCATCCAATACACGGCCAACGACTATTCCGTCAATTTCATTTTTCGCCTGTGTCATCCTCTCCTTCAGAGAGTCGCGCGCCTTGTCGTCTTTCGCCTGCTGATACTTGCTCTTGTATTCAGCTTCCAGCTCTCCGATAAGCCTCTTTTTCACGTCCTCCGAAACTTTCGTAATGATATAACCCGCAAAGTAGATAACCTTTTCAAGGTCGGAGCCGGAAATGCCCAAAACAAGCGCCATGCGTGAGGGAACAGAACGTAAAAACCAAATGTGGGCAACGGGCGTCACAAGCTCTATGTGTCCCATGCGCTCGCGCCGAACAATAGAGCGGGTAATTTCTACGCCACACTTATCACAGACGATGCCCTTATAGCGAATGCCTTTATATTTCCCGCAGTAACACTCGTAGTCTTTCTCGGGTCCAAATATTTTTTCATCAAAAAGACCATGCTTTTCTGAACGCTGGGTACGATAGTTGATCGTCTCAGGCTTAGTGACCTCACCTGACGACCAGGCAAGAATTTGCTCGGGAGAGGCGAGTGATATTTTAAGCGCATTCCAGTCATCGCGCGGCATAAGATTTTTCCTAGAGAAAGAAGATGGTGTTGGCATAAGACAATACGTTACTCGTTATCAAGTTCTGGGGGAAACTCCACGGGCTCAACATTGAGGGCAAGTCCGCGAATCTGATTCGTCAGCACCGAAAATGATGCGGGGGTGCCCGTGTGGCTAATGGGATCCCCCTTCACAATCGCGTCAAACGCAGCTGAGCGGCCCTGAATATCGTCTGACTTAATGGTAAGCATTTCTCTCAACATATAGGCGGCACCGTAACCAAGGAGCGCCCACACTTCCATTTCTCCAAAACGCTGGCCGCCATTTTGCGCCTTGCCACCTAGAGGTTGTTGCGTGATGAGTGAGTACGGACCAATGGAACGCATATGGATCTTGTCCTCCACCATGTGATGGAGCTTCAAGATATACATATAGCCAACCGCAATCGGCTGGGCAAATGCTTCTCCTGTGCGACCATCAAAGAGTGTCATTTTCCCGGAGGAATCAAATCCGGCCCTTACGAGTTCGTTGCGAATCTCTTCGAGAGAGGCGCCCGCAAAGGGCGGCACGATTGCCTGATAATTAAGCGTGTGGGCGGCAAGACCGAGATGCATTTCAAGAATTTGCCCAAGGTTCATACGGCTCGGAACGCCAAGAGGTGTCAAGATCACGTCAACAGGGTTTCCCTCTTTGTCATAGGGCATATCCTCAACGGGAAGCACGCGGCTGATAACACCCTTGTTCCCATGCCGGCCCGCAAGCTTATCTCCCACAGCAACATTACGCACCTCGGCAACGGTAACAACGATTTTCTTAATAATGCCACTCTCAAGCTGGTCGCCGTTCTCGCGCGAGAATACCCGCACGCCAATAACGCGCCCGCGCTTCCCTCCCTCCATACGCAGCGAGGAGTCCTTCACGTCTTTTGCCTTGTCACCAAAAATAGAGCGCAGAAGACGTTCCTCGGGCGTAAGCTGTGTCTCTCCCTTAGGAGTTACCTTTCCTACCAAAATATCTCCTGAGCGCACCTCGGCGCCAATACGAATGACACCCTCTTCGTCAAGATTTTTGAGACGCAATTCGCCTACATTAGGAATGTCATGGGTGGTCACCTCTGGTCCAAGTTTCGTATCACGGACAACACACTCAAAATCCTCAATATGCACCGTGGTAAATTTCGCATCTTGGACAAGCCGCTCGGAAATGATGATGGCGTCTTCGTAGTTCGCCCCCGCCCAACTCATAAAGGCAACCCGGACGTTTTGCCCCAAAGCAAGCTGCCCGCTGTCAGATGATGTCGCGTCGGCGAGAACATCTCCCTTCTTCACTTTGTCGCCCACCCGTACGATAGGCCGCTGCGCGAAAGCTGAGTTTTGGTTTGTCTGGGTAAGGCCTTGCAAACGATAGGTGTGAGGTTTCCCTTCCTTGGGGGTAATTGTAACGGTGCGCGCATCAACATACGTTACCTCTCCCGCCTCTTCCGCGATAACAAGACGGCCTGTGTTGCGGGCTGCGTGCTCCTCAATGCCGGTCGCCACAAGAGGGGCTTCGGGAATGAGAACAGGCGTTGCCTGTTTTTGCATGTTAGAACCCATGAGGGCACGGTTTGCGTCATCGTGATCAACAAAAGGAATGAGGGACGGGGCGACGGAAAACATTTGATAAGAGGAGGCGTCCATAAGCGTCACCTCTTCGCACGGTACAAGAGCAGGTTTCCCTCCGCGCCGCACCTCAACGACGTCGGCAGCAATGCGGCCTTTTTCGTCAAGGAGCGTCGCGCTATGGGCAATTGATTCATTTGCCTCATCAAGCGCGTTTAGGTACACAATTTCGTCTGTTACCACACCTTTTTTCACGCGTACGTAGGGAGTTTCAATAACACCAAAATCATTCGTACGGGCATGTACCGACAGGCGCAAAATAAGTCCGATATTCTGCCCCTCGGGTGTGTGAATGGGACAAAGGCGCCCGTAGTGCGAAGGGTGCACGTCGCGCACCTCAAAACCAGCGCGCTCACGAGTCAAACCACCGGGTCCCAAGGCAGAAAGGGTGCGCAAATTCTCCAGCTCGGCAAGAATGTTTTGCTGGTCCATGAACTGTGAGAGCTGGTTTGCGGTGAAAAATTCGCGCACAGCCGCCTGAAAGGGGCGGGGATTGATGAACGCCATGGGGAGAGAAGTTTCGCTCTCAACCGTTGACATGCGGTCTTGGATATTCCTCTTCATACGGCTCATACCCACGCGCATCCGCGCCTGAAGGAGTTCTCCAACAAAGCGAACGCGCCGAAAACCGAGATGGTCAATATCGTCAGGCACAGCTTCCGGATCTGTGTTTAAGCGGGCGATTTCACTAATGATGCGCACGAGATCATCTGCCGCGAGATCTCTTTTTGTGAGAGCTTTTTCATCGGTGGGAAGGCCAAAACGCTGATTAAGGCGATAGCGCCCTACGCGGGAGAGGTCATAGCGTCCGGACGAGAAAATTGACTGCACATATTCACGGGCGTTGTCGGGAGTTGTAAGATCTCCATCGCGCATACGACGGTGGATCTCTATAAAGACATCATCCAATGTTTCGGCGGTATCGTGCGCAAGAGTCGCCTGCATCGCGGCAAGAGCTGCCTCATTACCCTTAAACGCCTTCAGTATTTCCTCGCGCATACCTACTCCAAAAACCGCGAGAAGTTGCGTAATGGGAAACTTGCGTTTCCTGTCAATCTTCACGTAAATAGCACCATCGGGCTCTGAATCTATTTCAATCCACACACCGCGCGCAGGAATTATTTTTGCGCCAAACCAATTCTTCCCCTTGATATTTTCCGCGATAAAAAAGGCGCCAAAAGAACGGGCAAGCTGGGGAACAATGACCCGCTCAACGCCCGAAACAATAAAGCTGCCGTGTGGGGTCATCACGGGCATATCAGCAAGGAAAATGTCTTGTGTCTTCTCAGAACCAAGCGTTTTGTTGATAAGCCGCACAGAGACTTTAAGAGATGCCTCATAGGTGCGCATATTTTCTCGGGCAAACTCCTCGTCATATTTCGGTTCACCAATTTCAAACCCTTCAAACTTCAACTCAAATTTCTTCCCCGAGTAGTCGGTAATGGGAGAGAACTCCTTAAGGAGTTCAGAGAGACCCTTTTTGAGAAGCCACGCAAAAGAATCTCTTTGGTGGGCGACAAGGTCAGGGAAAGAAACCTTGAGGGCGCGATATGCCCCGAACGTTTTTTGCGGGAGTTTAGTACTCATGCTGTTGTATAGAAATAAAACGTTACTAAAATATGCACGAGAGCAACGTAAAAAGCGCCCTGCGCTTTTCATACGCTCGCGATAAGTCTTCTCTTATAACCCCAGATCTGCCCGCAACTCAATCTATTCTGGTAAAGAGAAGTGTATCAGCTGATTTAAAATATGCAAGGGGGACAGATATCCACATCTGCCCCTCGCGAGGGTATATTCTTTTAGGCCCTTTATTTTATGCTTGCGGGGGGTAAAGCACCGCGCGTATGAAAGAAGAAAGGGGGTGTGTGCGTATCGTATGGTGTATGGCGATATTCCAAAGCATCATTCCCTCTCTTACAATGGCGCTTTCAGGATGCGCATTCTTTGGAGCGCCGTGGTGCGCGACTCCGCCGCCTTCCGTACCTTCCGCACACGTTTTTATGGCAACGTACGCTACATCCTCTTCGCCAAAAGTGCAGGTTGTCACGGATATTAATGGAAAAAAGAATACGTCTGTGGTAAACGCACCCTACGGCGTAGAAACGCACGTTACCGTCACTCAAAAGAGTGGCCAGGCACCTGACGTCCGCGCTTCAACGACACCCCTGACACCGGCGCAAAGAGAGAAAATGCTCACTCAAGAAAAACAGATGGAAAGGCAGATACAGGAACAAATTACGCAGATGCGGCAGGAGATGAATCAAATGTTTGCTGAACAAGAAAAACTTTTCCAGTAAATACCCTCTCCAGAGAAGTAAGAAAGTGGGGAAAAAGCGGGCGGCCAAAGGCCGCCCGCTTTTTATTTTCTTTTTGCGGGAAGGTACTTCTTTGGTACTATAAAAAATAGATAAAAGAAAGGAGGTCTTTTATGGACATTCATCAGATGATCCTCTTCGGAGGACTCGGCATTGTAACGGCCTGTTTCATCCGTGTGGCCCTTTGGGGGAGATTTGTGCATAGTATCTGGCAAGGTGCACAAGACTTCCCCCACGCGCGCGTGAAAGAAATGCCCAGTACGCGTGCACATCACCGTGCCGCCCGCACAGCCCTCGGGGCTCTTGGGTTGTATATCGTTCTCATCGAGATAATGGTGCGCCTCTATGGCGGAACGCACATCAACACTCTGTTTATTGTGCACCTCCTCTTTGGCGCTTCCCTTCTCACGGGGATCATACTTCTCAACTTCCCTATGAACGGTCTACGGAGCTCTCGCCATGGGCTTTTGGCATACACAACAATCTGTTGCCTTATCGGCACTCTCGCGACGGGGATTCCCCTCATTCTTTTGTACTTTTAGCGCGCGCCCGCTATTGATTGCGGCGCGCGTTCTTTGTTTTCTATCTCACGGATAGAGGTGTTGCGGTGAATGATTTCGTCATTCCGCACTGATAGGAAAAATTCATACTGGCTGCGCGGATAGCGGCCGTACCAGGCGAGAAAATCGCTCATAATAGGCCTGTGCCGAAGCGCGTCTCCCCGCACGCGCAAAAAAGCGTCGTATTGTTCAAAAGCATGATTTTCAAATAGATAATTAAGCTCGTAGGAATATCGCGGGTTAACGAAGTAGAGAAAGTAAGATAGCCAAAAATAGAGGAAGGCAAAGAGCATGGGAATGAGCGTGTGCCGTATAAATCCCGCGTGCTCTTGTGCGCGTGCGAGAGAGGAAATAACAACAACATGCATTGTTTCATTATCCTGCGCAAAACGCGCGTACTCGGTAATATGTCCCAACTGGATTGCCTTCTTTTCGCTCGTATAAAAAAGAGTGAGGAGCGTATACGCGGCAGAAGTCCATGAATAATAGGGCACGCGCGCAATAACCTCAACGGCCCGAAACTTTAAATAAGATGGGAATTTCCCATAAACAATATTGCCGCATAAAATCAGGAAAGATCCGCATAGGCGGGGGACAAAGGCAACGGGATAATTGTCTAAGGGCTCCTTGTACCCGCGCAAAAAATCAGGGTCGTTGAGGGTTTTGTTAAGTTTCTCTAACTCTGCGTCTCCGCGCGTAAAATCCATGATTATTAGTATAACGCACGACGCGGTGAAGTACCTTCTTTTTTGAGAAAAATTTTATGTCGTTGAAATAATTAAATAGTAGGTGCCTGCCAGAATTCTCTCGCGCCGAAGCGGAATTGTTTTTGTTTCCGCCCGCGCCTGGGGCGCGGGCGTCCGGTTTGCTCACGCAAGCGGAAGTTACATTTGGCGGAGAGGGAGGGATTCGAACCCTCGATGGGGTTTCCCCCATGCCGGTACTCCAAACCGGTGCCTTCGACCAC
>Ga0256829_1002536_pt1 | contig 13514 bp, 9 predicted proteins | sample 131447metaG_FD_185979 | JGI IMG/M metagenome (GOLD analysis project Ga0256829, IMG submission 185979) | Hydrothermal vent microbial communities from Lau Basin, Pacific Ocean - 131-447 | ecosystem: Environmental > Aquatic > Marine > Hydrothermal vents | place: Pacific Ocean: Lau Basin | collected...
AACGCACTTTGTGGGGGCCGAGGGGTTCAATGCCTGCCGTGCGCAGCCACAACCCCAGCGGCGGCAGGCCGCCGAGGGCATCGCGCCCGCCCATCGCCTCGCCGGTATCGGCATGGTAGGCTTCGGCAAAGGTGCCCTGGGCGGTGAGGGCGCTTTCGGCGGCCGCGGCGAGGGCTTCCAGCAAGCGGGCGGCGTCGGCCACAAAGCCGTGCGCCAGCAGCCCTTCCACCGCAAAGAGGTTCCACGGCATGTGAACGGCGCGCCGCCAGGCCGCCGCCTTCTGCCCGCCGCGGGGCGAGAGGGGCGCGCCGTAAGGCCGGGCATAGTCGCGCTCGGAGGTCAGCGCCCGCCGCACCGCATCGGCGGCTTCTTCAGCCAACATTTCGGCCCAGAAAGGCAGCAACAGGCTGATGTCGGGCGTGGCGTAATCGGGCGTAAGCACCACAAAACGGCTGCGGCTGCGCAGTTTTTCGCCTTCCACCGTCACCGTGGCAAGGTGGCGAAACACGCTGCGGGAAACCGCCACGCCGCGGCCTTCGTGCCAACGGATGCGCCCCCCGCCGAGGGTTTCTTCCAGCGGCTTGCCGCGGGCATCGCTGCCCCGCAAAGTAATCGTCGCCGAGGCAACCTGCCCGCCTTCGGGGAAAAGATGCACCACCACGCGGCCGGGCAGGGCAAAAGTTTCGGCCACGGCCAGCGTGCCCGGGCCGCGATGTTTGCCCAGGGTGAGGTGGGGCGGGCGCTCGTGGGTTTCGTAATCGCGGTACAGAGGGGCGCGGCGGCGGGCATCCCACATGGCGGCCACGGCCTGGCGCAGGCGGCGGCGGCGAAGGCGCAGGTCGGGGGGTGGGGCCTCTCCGGCGGCCGCGGCGAAGGCTTCCAGCCGCTCCAGCGCCCGGTAAAGGAAGGCGTACAGGGCCGGGCTTTCGGCCTGGGCGAGGTCGGCGCCCACCGAATCGCGCCGCCAGGGGGCGAAGCCGGGCAGGTCGGGCAGCCCCATTTGCAAGGGGTGCGACCATTCGGGGAAGCCGTCGCGGTTGGCGTCGCTCTGGGCGTACCACGCCTCCACAAAGCGCAGCAGCGGGCGGTAAAGCGCCGCCAGCCCTGCCGGGTCGTGGGCGTAGGCGCGGTAAGCCAGTTCCACCAGCAGCGGCGAGGCCAGGCGGCGGCTTTCGGGCTGCGCCGGCCGCCAGGGGATGAAGCCGTCGTCTTCCTGCCGGGCGAGAAAGGCGGCCACCCACCCCTGCACCGGCCGGGGGGCGGTGGGCAGAAAGGCAGTGGCAGCAAGGTGGTAGGCGTCCAGCACCGAGGCCGCGCGGTTAAGCGCCCGCGGGTCGGCCGGCCCGCCGTGGTCGGGGGCGCGGGCGGTGAGCAAAAAAGGCTGCGGCAGGTCGGGCAGGCGGACGAGCAGGCGCTGGGCGGTCTGGCGGGCGCGCAGGAAAACCCACGTGCGCGCCGGCGCGGCGGTTTCCAGGCGCGGCCGGCCGCTTTCCAGCAGGGCAAGGCGGGCCAGGAAAGCCGGCCAGGAACGGGCGGCCAGTTTGCGGGCCAGTTCAAAACCGGCTTCGGCATCGGCCAAGGCAGTTTGCACCCATGTCAGGCTTCGGCTTCCCCCTGCGGGCAGGCCGAAGGCCACTTTCAGCGAAGGGAAGGGGCTGAGCGCGGCTTCCGCCCCGCCGGTGAGGAAAACCACCGGCTGCAGCCCTCCGGCTTCCCCTTGCAAGATATGAACGGCATGGCGCTGCCGGGGCGTCATGCCGTGTTCATCTTCGGTGAACGGCCGCAGCACGGCGGCGAGGCCCAGTAAGCCCTCGCGAGGCTTTTCGGCGCGGTTTTCCAGCGTCAGGCGGCCGATAACGGCCTGGGGATGCGCCACCCAGTATTCGCAGCGCAGCAGCAAGCCGCGAAAAGGCTCGCAGGTGAGGTGCGCGTAAGCCGGGGCAAGGTCGTGAATCTGGGGCCGGCGCGCAAAGGCCGGCGACGCCCAGCGGGGCTGGCCTTCCGCCACCACATAAGGGAAGAGCGCCAGAGACTGCACCCGCAGGCCGTAGGTGGTTACGAGTGCCAGGGCGTCGCGTTCCCCCCACGCGGCGTGGAGCGCCCAGACATGGTCTTCGGCAGGGGGAGTGTCGGTCAGGCGGGCATCGGCGGCCAGCACCACCTGGGCAGGGGGGCGAAAAGGCAAGGGGGACATGGAAGTATTTTACCGTAAATCCTTTGTAACTGTTCAGCCCACCTGCGATGAGAACGCCAAGGCACACAGGAAACCCAAAGGCTACAACGGCGTAACGCAAAGAGCGCAAAGGGAACAAAGACGCAAAGTCAACTTCTGTGTTTTCTGCGGTAATTACCTACCCCGAAGCACTGCGGATGGCCCTGTGCCTGTGAACGCTCACACAGAGGACACCCACACGCTTTCCTTGCAAACACTTTTTGGAGCGCGGTGCCTGGGCACCGCTTTGGAAAGCGGCGACTCGTCGCCGCACTCCAAAGAAAAACTGCCGACAGAGGCGTTTTGCCACCACGTAGGTAATTACGACGCTTTTGTGCTTTCTGGGGTTGCAATCGGTGCGAATCTGTGGCCGATTTTCTGCGGAATCTGCGTCATCTGTGGTTTCTCTTTACCAAGGCTGAGCAGTTACAATCCTTTTTCTTTTTGGCGGCGGCTGGCATTTGCCGCGGTTTTGCGTTACCATAGAGGCATGACCGCGTGCAAACGACAGTTTTCGGTGTATGATCCGCGCCTGCAGCGCGAGGTGGAAGTGGAAATCCGCCGCGACAAACGTCTGAAACGCACCGTGCGCTGGCAGCAGGAAGCCGGCGGCCGCATCGTGCTGCGCCTTCCTTTCTACCTGCCCTGGCGGGAAGTGCCCCGCCTGCTGCAACAGCTGGAAGCCGACCTGGCGAAGGCGGCCGAAAGGGCTTCCCGCCGCACGGATGAAGCCCTGGCGCGGCGGGCGCAGGCGGTCAACCGCAAATATTTCGGCGGCAAGGTGCCGTGGGTGGCCATCCGCTGGGTGGGGAACATGCGGCAGCGGCTGGGCAGCGTCACGCTGGGCGGCAGCACCCACGGGCACATCCGCATTTCCGAGAAAATCCGCCACTGGCCGCCGTGGGTGGTAGACTATGTTATCGCCCACGAATTTGTGCACCTGCTGCTGCCCAAAGAAGGCCACAGCGCCAAATTCTGGGAAACCCTGCAACAGGCCTACCCCCTCACCGAGCGGGCCCGCGGCTTTATTCGCGGTTACTACTTTGCGCAAGGGGAAACCGACGAACCCACGACAGAGGAGACCGCACTATGAACATCCCCACCATTCGCGCCATCATTCTGGATTTCGGGGGCGTGCTGCTGCAGCCCGGCGACCCCGCCGTGCACGAAAGCCTGGCACGGGAACTCGGCATTTCGGCAGATACCCTGCGGCGGGAAATTTTCGTCGGCCCGTTGAGCCTGGCCGCCCAGCGGGGTGAAATCTCGCCCCAGGCGCTGTGGGCGGCGCTGGCGCGGCAGTGGGGGCTGCCCGCCGAAAAAGGCGAATGGCTGGCCATGCGCTTTTGGGAAGGCATCCGCATTGACACCGAGCTGGCCGACTGGCTGCGTCAGCGCAAGCGCCGCTACCGCACCGGCCTGCTTTCCAACGCCTGGAGCGACCTGCGCGACCTGCTCCAGCGCCTCGGCATAGACGATGCCTTCCACGCGATGGTGATTTCTGCCGAAGAGCACCTGATGAAGCCCGACCCCGCGATTTACCGCCTGATGTTAGAGCGCCTGGGTGTAGAGCCTGCCGAAGCCGTGTTTGTGGACGACCGGCTGGAAAACGTGCATGCCGCCCACACGCTGGGCATGCGCACGGTGCAATTCCGCCACCGCGGCCAGGCCCTGGCCGAATTGCGTAACCTGGGCGTGGGCTAAACGCGGGGCAAAGCGCACCCTGCCCGCTTCCCCCGCCTTGTGCTATACTCGCGGCATCCCCGCCGGCGTCCGGCGCGGCGGCCGATTTCGGAGGTTCCATGAAACGCCTGCTTTTCCCTCTGGTGTTGCTCTTTGCGTTGGGAGGGCTTGCGGCATGCAGCCCGCAGCCCGTGGCTGCGCCGACCCCCACCGCGGCCGCCGGCGCGCCCGCGGCTTCCCTGCAGGTGCTCTTCCGCGATGACTTTTCCAACCCCCACAGCGGCTGGGATACCGACCATGAGAAAGATGCCATTCTGGAATACACCCCCCAGGGGCAATACCGCATCTGGCTCAACTACCCCCACACCACCATCTGGGCCAACCCCGGCCTCCAGTTCACCGATACCCGCACCGAAGTGGACGCCCTCAAAGCCGCCGGGCCCGATAACAACCAGTTCGGCATCATTTGCCGCTATGAAGACGCCGACAACTTCTATTTTTTCCTCATCAGCAGCGACGGCTACTACGGCATCGGCAAGAGCAAAGACGGCCGGCAAACTCTGCTGACCGGCGGGGGCAAGATGACCTTTTCGCCCCGAATTGCCCAAGGCCACGCAGCCAACCACCTGCGCGCCGACTGCGTCGGCCAGAACCTGGCGCTGTTCGTCAACGGGTATCATCTGGCCACGGCCGCCGATGCCGATTTCACCCGCGGCGACGTCGGCCTGATGGTGGGCACGTTTGATGAGCCCGGAGCAGACCTGCGCTTTGACAATTTTGCCGTTTACGCCCCCTGATGGTATCGGTTCAGCCTCGGCAAAGAAAAACCGCGGATGACGCAGATTTCGTAATTACCTACCCCGAAGCACTGCGGATGGCCCTGTGCCCGTCAATGCTTCCACAGAGGACACGGAGAATATTTCCCTTTGCAAGCGCTTTTTGGAGTGCGGTGCCTGGGCACCGCTTTGGAAAGCGGCGACTCGTCGCCGCACTCCAAAGAAAAACTGCCGCCAGAGGCGTTTTGCCACCACGTAGGTAATTACCAGATTCCGCAGAAAAACATCCACCGATTTCACAGATGAGCACAGATTGGGCAAAATCACCGCCCGGCCTTTGGCAGCGCGCCGGGGCACCTTGTAGGGCGGGATGGCATCCCGCCCCACGCGGCAGCAAAGGGACTTTGGACGCCTCCCCGGCCGAGCGGGCAGCCTTTTTGGTATCTCTCAGCCCGCGCATCGCGAGCAGGCTGAACAGTGCCCCCTGATGCCTTTTCTTCCCCCCTTTTTTGACTTTTTGGCGGCCCCACGATGCTCAAAACTCTTAAAACCTACGGCTTTTTACTGCTGCTGGGCGGCGGTGTGTTGCTGGCCGACCAGGCTGCCAAAGCCTGGGTTGAAGCCCGCATTCCCTTTGGGCGGCAGCTCACGCCCCTGGCCGCCCTGCCGTGGCTGCGAATCACCAACTGGCACAACAGCGGCATGGCCTTTGGCCTCGGCCAGGCCTGGGGGCCTGTGCTGCTGGCGTTAGGCGCGGTGTATGCTTTAGGCGTGCTGGCAGCCTTCCCCGCCATCAGCAACGGCGGCTGGGGCATGCGCTGGGGCATGGCCATTCAGTGGGGCGGGGCGCTGGGCAACCTGCTCGATCGCCTGCGCCACGGCTATGTGACCGATTTCGTCGCCGTGGGGCGCTTCCCCGTGTTCAACCTCGCCGACGCTGCCATCAGCCTGAGCGTGATTGTCCTCCTTCTGGGTGAACTGCTGAGCGCGCAGGAAGCCTCCCCCGCAGCCCCCGCCGAGGCTTCCTCGCCCGAAGCCCCGCCGGTTTCCGAAAAAACGCCCGATGCCTGAAGCCGAACGCCTGGCCGCCTTTGCTTTCCCGGGCGGCACTCCCCAACGGCTGGATAAATTCCTCACCGTAGCGCTGGAAGGCACGTATTCCCGCAGCCGCATCCAGGCATGGATCAAAGCAGGGCGCGTGGCCGTGAACGGCGCCACCGCGACCAAAACCGGCCTCATGCTGGAAACCCCCGCCACCGTCACCGTGGCCATCCCCCCCATTTTGCCTGCCGAACTGACGCCGGAAGCCATCCCGCTGGATGTGCTGTTTGAGAACGACGACGTGCTGGTGGTGAACAAACCCGCGGGCATGGTGGTGCATCCTTCCCCCGGCCACAGCCGCGGCACTTTGGTCCATGCGGCGTTAGCCCACGCGCCCGAAATGCTGGGCGTGGGCGGCGAACACCGCCCCGGCGTGGTGCACCGGCTGGATAAAGACACCTCCGGCGTTATCATTCTGGCAAAGAACGACGCCGCCCACCGGTTCTTGCAAGCCCAGTTCAAAGCCCGCACGACACACAAGGTTTACCTCGCCATCGTGGATGGCGCGCCGCCCACCCCTACAGGCCGCATAGAGGCCCCCATTGACCGCGACCCTGCCCACCGCAAGCGCATAAAGGTCGTGCCGCCTGGCAAAGGCCGCGCCGCGGTCACCGAATACCGCACCGTGGAAGCCTTCCCCCGCCACACCTTCGTTGAAGCCCGCCCCCTCACCGGCCGCACCCACCAGATTCGCGTCCACCTGGCCTTCGTGGGCTGCCCCGTGGTTGCCGACCCGCTCTACGGACGCCGCCGCCCCAGCCTGCCCCTCGCCCGCCACGCCCTGCACGCTTACAGCCTCACCATCCGCCTGCCAGGGGAAGACGCCCCCTGCACCTTTACCGCCCCCCTGCCCGCCGACATGGAAGCCGCGCTCGCGGCGCTGCGCGCCGCTTCGTCGGGTGGTCGGATAGTCGGGTAGTCGGGTAGTCCGCCTCCTGCAGTGACACGCCTCCGCCCCCTCCTCCTCTTCCTGCTTCTCCTCACGCTGCCGGCGTGCAACCTGCCCGCGCCCGCCGGCCTGCGGGCTACCCCCGCGCCTTCCGCCACCTTCACGCCCGCGCCCTCGCCCGCGCCCACCCTCACCCCCACACCCGCGCCCTCGCCGACGCCGCAGCCTTCCGGCTGGCTGGATGCCGGCCAACGCGCGCTGTTCTACGGCGACTGGGACGCCGCGCAGAAAGCCTTCCGGAAGGCCTCCCAAAGCCCCGACCCGGCGGTGCAGGCCGCGGCGCAGTTGGGCCTGGGGCGGGCAGCGCTGGGGGCGCGGCACTATGCCGAGGCACTGGACATTTTGCGGGGCGTCCTTACCACCTACCCCAACACTGCCGCGGCCACCGATGCCTATTTCTTCCTCGGCGAAACTTACCGGGCGCTGGAACGCTACGCCGAGGCCGCCGAGGCCTATCAGGGCTTCCTGCAGCACCGCCCCGGCTACATCGACGCTTACCTCTACGAGTGGATGGGCGACAACCGGTTCAACGCGGGCGACTACAGCGGCGCGGCTTCGGCTTACCAGGCCGCCCTCAAGGCTTCCCCGCCCGCAGACCGCATCTACGGCATCAAACTGGGCATTGCCCGCGCCCATCACATGGAAGGCGACCTCACCACGGCCATTGCCGAATACCGGGCGCTCTATCAGGCCGACGCCAACGGCTACCGCCGCGCCGCGCTGGACTGGTACCTCGGGCAGGCTTACACCGCCCTCGGCGACGCCGAAAAGGCGCATGTCGCCTACCTGGACGCCGTCAACAACTACCCCGCGGCGTACCGGTCTTACCTTGCCCTCACCCAACTGGTGAAAGCCGGTGTGCCCGTAGATGACCTCAACCGCGGCCTGACCGACTATTTCGCCGGGCAATACGGCGTGGCCGTGCAGGCGTTTGACCGCTACCTCAACGCCCAGCCCGGCGGCAGCGATACCGCGCTTTATTACAAAGGGCTTGCCCTGCGGGCGATGGGGAAGGCTGCCGAGGCCACCGCCGCCTGGCAGGCGCTCATCGGGGGCTACCCCAAAAGCCGCTTTTGGGATAAAGCCTGGGAGCAGAAAGCCTACACCGAATGGGCTTACCTGGACCGGTACGACCAGGCCACCGAGACCCTGCTGGCCTTCGTGCAGGCCGCGCCCACCCATCCGCGCGCGGCAGAATTCCTTTTTGATGCTGCCCGCGTGCAGGCGCGCGGCGGCAACCTGGCCCGCGCGGCTTCCCTGTGGGCACGCGTCGCCCGCGAATATCCGGCTTCCGGCTATGCTTTCCGCAGCCTGTACCTGGCGGCCATCACCACCCACCGCCTGGGGAACGACGCCGCGGCACGCGGCCTGTTGCAGGAAGCCGCCGACGCCGCCGCCAAAGCCGAAAACCGCGCCGCAGCCTACCTCTGGCTGGGAAAACTGCGCGCCGCCGCGGGCAACAAGGCCGCAGCCCGCAGCGCCTGGGAACTGGCAGCCGCCGCCGACCCCACGGGCTATTACAGCGAACGCGCCCGCGACCTGCTGGATGGCCGCCCTCCCTTTGCTCCCCCGCCGGCTTTCCAAACCGCCGTAGATTGGGAAGCCGAACGCCGCCAGGCCGCCGCCTGGGTGCGGAACCGCTTTGACCTGCCCACACCCGCGGCCGATCTGCTTTCCCCTGGCGCTTTAGCCAGCGACCCGCGCTTCATCCGCGGCAGCGAACTGTGGCGCCTGGGGCGCTACGAGGAAGCCAAAGCCGAATTTGAGGCCCTGCGCGCCGCCGTCGCCGACAGCCCCGCCGATACTTTCCGCCTCGCCGAATACTTCCGCCAGATCGGCCTTTACCGCAGCGCGGTGTTTGCCGCCCGCCACGTGCTTGACCTGGCCGGGCTGGGCGACGCGGCTACCCTCACCGCCGCCCCGCCTTATTTTGCCCATCTGCGCTTTGGCATTTTCTACAGCGGCCTGGTGCTGCCCGCGGCCCAGGCTTACCAATTCCATCCCCTTTTTCTTTTTGCGGTGTTACGGCAGGAATCCCTTTTTGAAGGCTTCGTGCATTCCTCGGCCGGGGCGCGCGGCCTGATGCAGTTGATGCCGGCTACCGCTCAGGAAATTTACACCCAGACCGGCTGGCCGCCCGATTTCACCGCCGATGACCTCTACCGCCCCAAGGTCAGCATCACCTACGGCGCACACTACCTCGCCCGCCAGCGCGATTACCTCGGCGGCGACCTCTACGCCGCCCTGGCCGCCTATAACGCCGGGCCGGGCAATGCCGCCGCGTGGCAAAAACTTGCCCACGGCGACCCCGACCTTTTCCTGGAGATCATTGCTTACGGCCAGACCCGCGACTACATCCGCCGCATTTACGAAACCTTTGTCATTTACCGCAACCTCTACGGCACCCTGCCGCCCGGGTGAAAATGCCGGGAGGGGGGCACCGCGAAGGCTGTGGTTTCGCCGCCAACCCATAAAATTCCGGGAAGGAAACACAGAAAGCACAGAAAATTACAGAAAACACGTAATTGCCTACCCAAATCGTAGCGCTGGCAATGCAGGGCGTGTTTTCACACCGCGTTTTCCTTTGGCGCCGCTGCCGCTGCGTTGACCCCACCCCCGTCCCCTCCCCGCATGCGGGGAGGGGAGCCAGGGGAGGGGTATGGCAAAAGCACAGCGCATCAAGACGCATGGAGGGCACCCCAGCGTAGGCAGTTACGAAAACACAGAAAATGCGTCTTTGGGATTTCTGTGTTTTCTGTGCCAATCTGTGAAATCTGTGGTTTCCCCCACCCGCCAAAACCAGAGGCTGCCATGTCATCCTTGCACTACCTCGACCCCGCCCCACGCGGCGAACCCGTCCTGCTCCTGCACGGTCTCGGCTCCAGCGCCGAATCGTGGCAGGGGCAAATGCCCGCGCTGGCTGCCGCCGGTTTCCGCCCCATCGCGGCCGATTTGCCCGGCTTTGGCCGTTCGCCTTACGGTGGCGCCTGGTCGCCTGAAGGAGCGGCCCGAGCCGCCTTCGCCCTGCTGGAAGACCTGAACGCCCTGCCCGCCCACGTGGTGGGCATTTCCATGGGCGGCACGGTAGCCCTGGCCGCGGCGCTGGCACTCCCCCACAAGGTGCGCTCGCTCACGCTGGTCAACACCTTTGCCGCACTGCGCCCCGAAGGGCTGCGCGGGTGGGCTTACTTTGCCCTGCGGATGGTGGTGGTGCACACCGTGGGGCTGGAAGCCCAGGGGCGCACGGTGGTGAAGCACATCTTTCCCAAACCGGGGCAGGAAGCCCTGAGAAAGGCGCTGCTGGCCGAAATCCGGCAGGCCAACCCGCGCGCCTACCGCGCCGCCATGCGGGCGCTGGCGCGCTTCAATGTGGTTTCCCGCCTGGGGGAAATCTGCTGCCCCACGCTGGTCGTCACCGGCGAGGAAGACACCACCATTCCTCCGGCGGCACAGGCTGAACTCGCCCGCAGCATTCCGGGGGCGCGGCACGTCGTCATCCCCGGCGCAGGCCATGCTGTGATTGCCGATAGCCCCCCGGCCTTCAACCGCGCCCTGCTGGACTTTCTCACCGGTCTCAAGGCAAATCCAAATCCACAGATTGTCACAGATTGACACAGATTACACCGAAGCACCCGCCTCACAACTCGTTCACTGTTCACCGTTCACCGAGCACTTTTTCTCCCATGCCCTACATCATTGACGGCCACAACCTGATTCCCAAACTTCCCGGCCTGAGCCTGCGCGACCCCAACGACGAAATGCGCCTGGTGGAACGGCTGCAGCGCTACTGTGCCCGCCGCAACACCCGTGTTGAGGTGTACTTTGACCGCGCCGCGCCGGGGCACGCGGGCCGGCGGCGTTTTGGCGCCGTGACCGCGGTGTTCGTGCGGGAAGGCCGCACGGCCGACCAGGCCATCGCCGCGCGGGTGCGGAAACTGGGAAAGCAGGCCCGCAACTGGGTGGTGGTTTCTTCCGACCATGAAGTGCAACAGGCAGCACGGTGGGCCGGGGCCCGGGTGGTGGATTCCCAGGCCTTTGCCGCCGCACTGGGCGCGCCTTCCAGCGCCGCAGCGGGCGAAGAAAAGCCCGCGGCACTTTCCGATGAGGAACTGGATGAATGGCTGCGGCTGTTCGGGGGCGAAGGGGCCGGAGAGGAATGACGCCTTTGCCGCACACCTCTTGAAATCCATCCCCCCCTCCAGCGCGCTTCGGCATGCCGTCAGAGGCTGAACAGGTATCCAAAAACACCGCTCCCCCCGGCGGTTGGGGGGAGCGGTTCGTTTTCTGTCAGCCTTCGGCGGGGGCTATTTTTCTTCGGCCAGTTCGCGCTGGCGCTCGGCGATGATTTCCTGCTGAAGGTGGGCAGGCACTTTCTCGTAGTGTGAAAATTCCATTTCAAACACGCCGCGCCCGCCGGTGAGTGAGCGCAGGTCGGTGGTGTAGCGCAGCATCTCGGCCAAAGGCACCTCGGCGGTAATCACCGAGCGGCCTTTTTCGGTGTCCATGCCCTGCACTCGGGCGCGGCGGGTGTTCAGGTCGCCGAGCACATCGCCCATGTTGCTTTCGGGCACGGTGATGCGCACCTTCATGATCGGCTCCAACAGCACCGGCCCGGCGTTTTGGAAGGCCAGTTTGAAGGCCTCGCGCGAGGCGATTTCAAAGGCCACCGGCTTGGAATCCACCGGGTGCTCTTTGCCGTCGTACACCGCGATCTTGACATTCACCACCGGATAGCCCGCGATGACGCCCTGTTTCATCACGCCCTTGATGCCTTTCTCAATGGAAGGCTGGAAACTGGACGAAATTGCGCCGCCGAAGACTTCCCAGGTGAAGTCGTAGTCGCTTTCGGGGTTGGGTTCCACCCGCATGTGCACCTCGGCGAACTGGCCTGCGCCGCCGGTTTGCTTCTTGTGGCGGTATTGCGCCTGGCCTTTCTTGGTGATGGTTTCGCGGTAGGGCACTTTCGGTTCTTCGGTGCCGAGGTTGAGCTGGAATTTGCTCTTGGCCTTGCGGATGGCGACATCAATGTGCTGGTCGCCCATGCCCTGCAAAATGGTCTGTTTGGTGGAAGCGTCCTGATACCACGAGAGGGTGGGGTCTTCTTCGCACAAGCGGGTGAGGGTGGGGCCGAGTTTGGTGGAATCGGCCTGGGATTGCGGCACCACGGCGACGCGGTAGAGGGCGGTAGGGTATTCCGGCGCGGGGAGTGTGAGCGGGGTACCTTTGTCGCAGAGGGTGTCGCCGGTGCCGGTTTCGCTCAGTTTGGGCACGGTGCCCAGGTCGCCCGCGTGCAGCACTTTGACGGCAATTTGTTCTTTGCCGCGCAGGACGTGCAACGTGCCGAGGCGCTCTTCGGTGGTTTTGTTGGCGTTCCAGACGCGGGTGTCGGAGTGGATGGTGCCGGAAACCACCTTGAAGTAGGTGATCTTGCCCACGAAGGGGTCGGCGGTGGTCTTCCAGACGTAGGCCGCGAGGGGGCCGTTGTCGTCGGCGGTTAGTTCGATTTCCTCGCCGTTGGGGCCTTCGGCCTTGACGGCCGGGGCTTCGGCGGGGGAAGGCAGGAGAGCGATCATGGCTTCCAGCAGCGGCGCCAGGCCGATTTCCTTTTCGCCTGCGGCCACGAACACGGGGACGTAATCGCCGCTCATCACCACGGCTTTCAGGCCGCGCACCACCTCGTCGGCGGTCAGTTCTTCGCCTTCCAGGTATTTTTCCAGCAGGCTGTCGTCGCCCTCGGCGGCGGCTTCCACCAGCGCCATGCGGGCTTCTTCGGCCGCGTCGGCCAGTTCGGCGGGAATGTCTTGCGCTTCGGTGCCCGCACCGGCGTAAGCCTTCATGGAAAGCAGATCAATCACGCCCTGGAAGGCTTCCCCTTCGCCCCACGGCAGTTGTACCGGAATGAAGCGGGCGTCAAAGGTTTCCTGCGCCTGGGTGAGCATTTTCTGGAAGTTGGCGTTGTCGCGGTCCATCTTGTTGATGAGCAGGAAGCGGGGGCGGCCAAAGCGGTCGGCATACGACCAGGCTACCTCGGTGCCCACTTCGATGCCTGCGACGGCGTCCACCAGCACCACGGCGGCGTCGGCCACGTAGAGCGCCGAAATGACCTCGCCGACGAAGTCGGTGTAGCCGGGGGTGTCGAGCAGGTTGAGTTTGTGGTCGTGATATTCTACGGGGATGAGGGCGGTGGAAAGCGAAAGGCCGCGGCGGATTTCCTCATCTTCGAAGTCGGAAACCGTGGTGCCTTCTTTGATGCTGCCCAGGCGGGTGGTTGCGCCGGTGAAATGCAGAAGCGCCTCGGCGAGCATGGTCTTGCCCGCGCTGCTGTGGGAAACCAGAGCGATGTTGCGGATGGATTCGGTCGTGTATTCTTTCATGGGAAGACCCCTTCCGTGATAAGATGGCTCGCTTGGGGGGCGAGGTTGGTTCAAGGCAAGCGGGTGGTATTTTAAGTGAAGAAGGCAAAGTTGTCAAAGCAGGTCATAACCTGCCCAAATCGCGGCGATGGCCATACCGGGCATGGGTTCACCCCGCGTTTTCCTTTAGCGCCGCCCGGCGCTGTGTTGACCTTCGCCCCCGTCCCCTCCCCGCATACGGTTCAGGGGCGGACACCTGCCTTTGAAAACGCCTTTTTTGGCATGCGGTGCCTCGGCACCGCTTTGGAAAGCAGCGACGAGTCGCCGCACGCCAAAAGACGCGCCGCGGAGAGGGCCTAGAGCCTATCCGAAAAATCCACCATGCCCGCGGCTCTCTTTCTCGGCAAGGACGCCGATCTCCCCTTCCCCCAAGGAGCCTCGCT
>Ga0256829_1002537_pt1 | contig 13511 bp, 13 predicted proteins | sample 131447metaG_FD_185979 | JGI IMG/M metagenome (GOLD analysis project Ga0256829, IMG submission 185979) | Hydrothermal vent microbial communities from Lau Basin, Pacific Ocean - 131-447 | ecosystem: Environmental > Aquatic > Marine > Hydrothermal vents | place: Pacific Ocean: Lau Basin | collected...
ATGCAGCGTTCTCCGTTTTCCATGGAGACAAATTCATCCAGGTACTGCATCAGTGCCGGAGATGACCAATAACATCCTAGGCCTAGCTCCGTGCATAGCAACCACATATTTTGTACAGCCATAGCAGTCGCCGCCAATTCTTCCCAATAGGGCACCCGTTTTTCTGGGTCTTCTTGCACACAGATGGCTATAACACAAGCAGCTTGTGTAGGCTTGTTTCTGATCTTAGCCTCCTTGAATTCCGAGTAATTCCCTATGGTATCTCTGTACTTCTTCCCCAAAAACTCACCAAGAGCCGACCGTTGCTGCTCTGAATGAAATACCTTGAAGCGCCAAGGTTGGGTTTTACGGTGTGTAGGCGCCTGATGTGCCGCCAATAGCAATTCCTCTATAGTTTCTTTAGCAATTGGCGCATCGCTGTACATAGCGGGATACACGGATCTTCTCTTATGGATTATGTCTTTGATCATCACTTTGATTTGTGCTTCAAAACTAAAGAATTCTGCCATTCTTAATAGTTTCTATTTCTTAATTAAAAGTTAAACTATTGATTAATGATAGTATTACTATTATTTTTGCGACGAATTATTGCAGATATGGAGAGACTATTTTCAAACCTGACCATTACCGTGCATCCTAAGATCTATCTGAAAGACCCAGAGTCATCAGATTTAGGCCTTAGGATCATTGAGCACAGTATCCTTCTCATTGACGAGATCGGATTTGAAGCCCTGACCTTTAAAAAGCTAGGGCAACGCATCGGATCCAATGAAAGTTCCATTTACCGCTACTTTGAGAACAAGCACAAACTCCTGCTCTATCTGACCAATTGGTATTGGGGATGGCTGGAGTACAAATTGGTTATGGAAACTTACAGCATGACCGATCCGCAAGAAAAACTGAAACAAGCCCTAGAGGTTATTACTCGCCCTGTTCAGATCGATGCAAGCTTTTCCCATATCGACGAGGTTAAACTCGGACAGATCGTGGTCAATGAGTTCAGTAAAAGTTATCTCACCAAAGAAGTGGACGACGAGAACAAAGAAGGCTACTTCGCCATATACAAGCGCCTGATCCATCGGGTTCGAGATATGATACTCGAGGCTTGCCCGGAGTACCAGCACCCGGCCAGTTTGGCCAGTACGGTAGTTGATGGAGCCTTGCATCAGCATTTTTTAATGGATCACTTCACCTCCATTACCGATTGTAAAAAAAGCAGCCCGCCCTCGGTCTTCTTTAAACAATTGGTCTTATCAACCTTAAAAATAGACGCATGAGTCAGAAAATAATATACACCCCCTGGAAAAGGCTAACCGAAATGCTAGAGCTGGATCGCAAGGACGTGATCCAGGTATTTTACTATGCGATCTTTGCGGGAGCCGTTAGTTTGTCATTACCTCTTGGAATTCAGGCGATCATCAACCTCATCCAAGGAGCACAGATCAGTTCTTCCTGGATCGTTTTGGTGATTCTGGTAACCCTAGGAACCGCTTTTGTTGGAGCCTTACAGCTGATGCAATTCCGCATCATTGAGAACATTCAGCAGAAGATATTTACTCGAGCTTCTTTTGAGTTCGCCTATCGATTTCCTAAGATCCAACTCAGTGAACTCCGCAATTACTATCCGCCAGAGTTGGCCAACCGCTTCTTTGATACGCTCACGGTACAAAAAGGCTTATCTAAGATCTTGGTAGATTTCCCGGCAGCCTTACTGCAGATCATTTTTGGTCTGTTGCTGCTATCGCTTTACCACCCTTTCTTTATTGCCTACGGCATACTCTTGCTACTATTCTTGTACTTATTGTTCAGTTTCACCGCTAAGCGCGGGATGAGCAGCAGTCTGGAAGAGTCTAAGAACAAGTATAAGGTGGCCCACTGGATACAAGAGGTGGCGCGTACAGTTGTGAGCTTTAAACTCTCTGGAAAGACCAGTTTGGCACTGAGAAAGAACGACAACTTGGTGGTCGGTTATTTAGGAGCAAGAGAGAAACACTTTAAAGTATTGGTGATCCAATTCATACAACTCATTGGATTTAAAGTCTTGGTAACGGCAGGACTACTGCTTATCGGAGGAATCTTGGTACTGAATCAGGAAATGAACATTGGGCAGTTTGTCGCTGCGGAGATCATCATCATTATCGTGATCAATTCCGTAGAAAAACTCATTACCGGACTAGAAACCATCTACGATGTACTGACCTCTTTGGAAAAGATAGGTCAAGTAGTAGATAAAGAGTTGGAGCCACAAGAAGGAGACACCTCTTTCTTAAACTCAGACACTTTAGCTATTGAACTCAAAGAGATCGGTCTTGAGGTACCTGGTAAAAAGCTTCCGATTCTAAAGGATATCAACCTTGATCTAAAACCGGGATCCCGCATTTGGATCACTGGCGAGAACGGTAGTGGAAAGACTACCCTTCTCCGCGTCATATCAGGAATCGTGCCTCCAACAAGCGGACAAATGTTTGTCAACTCTGTAGCCCGCTCTGCCATTCATTTGAGCAAATTCAGAGCCTTGGTGGGCCAAACACTATCAGAAGAATCTCCTTTCGAGGGAACTTTTCTAGAGAACATCACCTTTGGCGATCCGGACATAACTCGAGAACGCGTGAACTGGGCCATAGAAAATGCAGGACTTATGGAATTTGTAAAGTCTTTGGACGACGGCATAGACACCGTACTCTATCCTGAAGGCCGCCAGATTCCCTTTACCATAGGAAAAAAGATCTTACTGGCCAGAGCCATAGTACACGCACCAAAGCTGTTGTTGCTCAAGGACCCATTAGATCATTTCAAAGCGGAAGAGGCTCGCAGATTGCGTGCATTCTTAACTGACAAATCCCATCCGTGGACCTTGGTGGTAGTAAGCCAAGACGAGGAATGGGGAGAATTTTGTGACACAACACTCACCATGGAAAAAGGTGCATTTAAAAAGTAAATTATGTTAAACATCTCTCAAGAAAAACTCAACCAGAAAGTTTCTCTGGAAAAGTACAAGGCAGCAGGGCTGGTTTTTCATAAACGGCACTTTAAATATTTCAATCGATTCTTAAAGATCTTTGCAGTCATCTTTTTGGTGGTCATGTTTTTGCCCTGGACCCAAAATGTATCAGGTAATGGCTATTTGACCACATTGGCTCCAGATGTTCGTCCGCAGACCATACAATCACCTATCCCCGGAACAGTGGCCAAATGGTATGTGCAAGAAGGTGACTTTGTAAAAAAGGGTGATACAATTTTGCATATCACAGAGATCAAAGACGAGTACTTTGACCCGGAGTATTTAGCGCGCACTGGGCGTCAGATAGACGCTAAAGCCCTTTCTTCTGAAAGTTATGAAGGCAAGGTCAAAGCGCTGGAGAATCAGATCTCGGCACTCAATCAAGAATTGAGATTAAAAACAGAACAAGCCAAGATCAAGATCAAGCAATCTCAGTTCAAGGTAACCAGTGATAGCGTGGACCTTATCGCTGCCCGTATCAACGACAGCATTGCGGTAGCCCAATTCAAGCGTACGGAAAGCCTGCTCAATGACGGTTTAAAGTCTCGTACCGAATTAGAAGATAAACGGCTAAAAGCTCAAGAGACGGCGGCCAAATTAGTTGCCCAACAAAATAAACTCTTGGCTTCGCGTAACGAACTTATCAACGCTCGTATAGAGCTCAACCGAGTTCAAGCCGAGTATGCCGACAAACTCTCTAAGGCAGAGAGCGAGAAGTTCACGGCAGCCTCCAGCAAATTCAGCACCGATGCAGAAGTAGCTAAACTGCAAAGTCAATATGCGAGTTTTGAGGTGCGCTCCGGACTATATTATATCAAAGCTCCTCAGGACGGCTATATCAACCGCGCTATAGTGGGCGGTGTAGGCGAGACCATTAAAGAAGGCGACCCTATCATTCGGATCATGCCCTCAGGCTTTAGTATGGCGGTGGAGACTTATGTGAGTCCTATCGATATTCCACTGATCCACGTTGGAGAGCAAGTGCGTGTTCAATTCGACGGATGGCCAGCCATAGTATTTAGCGGATGGCCTAATGTATCCTACGGAACTTACGGCGGAGTTGTAGTTGCCATAGACACCTACATCAGTGAAAATGGAAAATACCGGGTGCTGATAGCACAAGATCCGAACGACCACGAATGGCCCAAGGAGCTAAGGGTAGGATCTGGAGCCTTTACCCTAGCCTTACTGAACGATGTGCCGATTTGGTTCGAACTCTGGCGACAGCTCAACGGGTTCCCGCCAGATTACTATCAGCCGCAGGCAGAAGACAAAACCAAAGCGACCAAAAAGAAATAATACGATGAAGTACAAACTGCATCTGTTTTACATACTGCTTTTTTGCTCAGTGGGTTTATTTGCCCAATCGGATACGCTTTTGCTCAGCTACAGAGAATATCTGGGCTATGTTAAGGAGTACCATCCGGTGGCCAAGCAAGCCGAACTTGTTTTGAGCAATGCCGAGGCAGAGCTGCTCAAAGCTCGTGGGGGTTTTGACCCGAAGATCGAAGTTGATTACGATCAGAAGCAATTCAAAGGCAGCGAGTACTACGATCTGCTCAATGCTACCTTTAAGATCCCGACCTGGTACGGAATTGAACTTAAAGCAGGTTTTGAAGAGAACGAGGGCGTTTTTCTGAATCCGGAGCGAACTGTACCCGAGAATGGACTCTACAACGCAGGACTGTCGGTTTCCGTAGCTCAAGGCCTACTTATCGATGAGCGTCGTGCCATGCTGCGACAGGCCAAGTTCTTTGTAGAACAGTCCAAGCAAGAGCAGACCCTTTTGGTGAACGAACTCTTGTACAAGGCAAGTGAAGCCTATTTCGATTGGTTACAGGCCTACAAGAAGCTGCTACTGCAAAGGGAATTCTTGGGCAATGCCGAGCAGCGCTTTCGAGGGGTAAGAGCGAGCGCTTTGTTGGGTGATAAGGCGATTATTGATACCGTGGAGGCCAATATTCCCGTTCAGAACCGATCCTTGTTGTTAGAGCAGGCGCGAATTGAGCTGAACAACAAACGCTTGACGCTGTCTAATTATTTGTGGATAGCCAATAACGTGCCCATGGAGATTCGCCCGGATGTGATTCCGGAGATAGATCTGGAAATGACCTTGGCGCAGACCTTGGGAGTTTCTCCTATGAATGTGGAAGCCTTTGACCTGAGTAATCATCCGAAGCTATTATCATTACAATACAAAGGCGAGGCTTTAGAGGTAGATCGACAATTCAAGGCCAACAATTTGTTGCCCCGAATAGATCTGGAATTCAACGCCCTTAGCACCACTCCAGACAGAACAGAGACCTTTAACAGCAACGATTACAAATTTGGGATCAATGCGAGTTTTCCTCTTTTTCTGCGCAAACAGCGTGGAGCGCTGCGGATGGCTAAATTCAAGATCCAAGACAACGCCTTTGAGCAAGAACTAGCCCAGGTGAGTATTGCCAACAAGGTCAATGCTTTGCAACAAGAGCTGTCCTCACTGCGAGCGCAGATAAATATTAACGACAATATGGTAGAATCCTATACCCAAATGCTCGCTGCAGAGATCCGTAAGTTCGAGCTGGGTGAAAGTTCGGTCTTCTTGGTAAACAGTCGTGAACAAAAATTGGTAGAGGCGCGCGTTAAGCAGATAAAGCTCGAACAGAAATACTACAGCGGGTTTGCTAAGTTATTCCAAGCCTTGGGTATCACAGAAATTGAGCTATAAAAAAATCCGCTCGTTGAAGCGGATTTTTTGTTAGGCTACTAGGGGTTTACCCTTTAACCTTTTCTCTATTTTCTGTTTAATCACGGTGAGCCTTTTCATAAGTTCCATGAGTTTGGCGTCGCGATTTTGTTTATAAACTTCGTTCACTCCTAAGATCAGCTCCTTTACTTCTCGCGCAGCGAGAATACGGTCCGATGTAGTCTTAAAAGAGTGCTTTCTTTGCTCGAATTCGAGCGCTTTTTCAACTATATCCATTCGCAAAAATTGTGTGCTTTTTAGACAGTTTAAATATGGGGCAAAATACTTAAACAAAGCCTATTGAAACACAATTACTTATTAACATTATTTATGGTACAATCGTCTTGGACAATCACCAATTGAACAATTGTACCTATTTTCATTAGTCTTACAAATACCGCTGAGATTACACTATTACTGGGGTTTTAACAAAGCTTAACATCTGATTACTTGACTTTTGTCTAATTTTTTCGTATTATAATTAAACAAAAATACAAAGCTATGATACGAACATATTTAAAATACGGAGCCGCGATCGCTCTTTCCTTGATCGTCTATTTTTTAATCATGAAATTATTAGGATGGCACGAATATCCTGCCTTGAGTATATTCAACGGAGTAATTTACGGTGCCGGGATCCTAAAGGCCATGCAGGTCTTTAAACAAAACAGTTCAAGTTTTTCTTATGCCGATGGATGGCAGATCGGATTCTTGAGCGGGGCTGTAGCCACGCTGATCTTTACTGCCTTTATGGGCTTTTATATGCTAGAGATCAATAACGACTTTGCCAACGCAGTCTTATCTAATTGGGGACTCACTTACACCAACGGAGTTGTCGTTATTCTCTTGTCTACCGTACTTATGGGAATGTCTACAGCAGTAGTACTCTCACTTACCTTTATGCAACTCCTAAAAAACACTTTGAACCCAAAAAGATTAAACGCATAATTCATGGATTAGGAATTAGTTTAGTCTATCGCCCCTGCCCAGCAGGGGTTTTTTTATGCCGCAACTGAGTAGTTATACATCAAAGTCAGCTTATAAAGAGGCTTGAAAAGATCCAAATTTTCAATATCCCCATTACCGGGTATGTTTTGCCGCAGTCCATCAGAATAGATTTGAGAAATCTTTAAAATGAATGATATGGAAAACAAACTGACATTTTCAACAGATCAGGCCGCGGTTAAAAGAGGGCTTCCTAAGTCCTTGAAGTACGCGCTGGTCAGTGCAATTGCAATTAGCTCTTTGACAGTTAGTTGTCGAGAGTCCGACGATTGCACCACGACCACTACGGACACCGGTAGTGTAGCCGATTTGGGCGCACAGCAAGATCCGAACACATTCTGTGATAATGATTAATGATTGTTCTATGAAGAATTCATTAGATTTTCTAATCTCTCCCTACACCAGGGAGAGGTTTTTTCAAGACTATTTTGAGCAACGGCACTTACACATTAAGGCCGACGACCCAGAGCGATTCAATCACATTCTAAGTGCGGCAACCTTGGAGCATATAGTGTCGAGCCAAAAACTCACCCTGCCCAATACGCGTATGGCCCACAAAGATTCTGATCTGGACGCCAACCAATTGACCCTAGAAGGAACCAATATTATCGACCTTAATCGGGTAATTGAGAAATACTCAGAAGGCGCCACCTTGATCCTCTCGCAATTACAAGATCGGGTGGAGACCTTAAAATCCTTGTGTAATACGCTTACTGCGGATTTTGGCCAGCGCTTTCAGACCAATATTTATTGCACACCAGGAAATTCCAGTCAGGGGTTTACCATTCATCACGACACCCATGATGTGTTCATTTTACAGATAGAAGGTTCTAAAGATTGGAAGATCTATGAATCTCCCATTGAATTAGCCATCAAGGACCAGGGATTCAAACAGGAATTACACCAACCCGGAGCCGTTATTGACGAGTTTACCATGAACCCGGGTGACCTGCTCTATATACCAAGAGGTTTGATGCATGCGGCTAAGACGTCTAACAAACGCTCTATCCATATCACTACAGGGTTTATGGGCTTCACCTGGCAAGATTTCATGATCGATAAGATCAACAAACTCAGCCAAGAACACCTGGACCTACGCCGCGGATTTCAACCCGACTTTTGGAACAATCCGCAGCAATATGAAGCTGTCTACAAGCGGATATTGGGTATACTAGGGCAACCTCAGGAACTACAATCAGGACTGAACCATTTATATCAGCGTTCGCTGAATAGGTTCCGAGTCAGCACACTGAACCCTATAGCGCAAGCAGAAGCCATACATCATTTGAACTTGGATACACAATTGATGGTAGAGGAAAACAGCATGTCCTTTGTAGAACAAATAAGCGATACAGAACTGTCTATAACCCTCTACAATAAAGAAGTAACGCTTCCTGCGGCGCTGATGCCTGTAATAGAATTCATTAACGAGACCAAGAGTTTTCAACTTAAAGATCTGCCGCTTCTAGACGACGCGGGTAAGATCAATTTAGCGCAAACCTTGCTCAAAGCAGGAATGCTCAGGTCTAAAACCTTAAGGCAAGAGCGAACTACCGAAGTCTTAAACGGATTTGCCACCAGTCTGTAGTCCTTAACCTTTTTGTAATTAGCTAAGTCCGGCCAATGGTCGGGCTTTCTATTTGGTTTTCTGTGACTTGGCTTTTAGCGTACTTTGAACGTGCTTAGCTGCGCGCTTTTTTAGCTGTTCGTTAAAGCGAACTCCATCGCCGTGCATATCGGCTAGGGGTCTATCTATTATATAAGGTTTTTTCATGGCTATTTTTTTCACCTTAAAATAATCATAACTAGCAAATTAAGAGGTTAAGCTCGCGTTAAAATCCGCAGTAATCACTAGGCACTAAGCACACAGTCTGCGCATGCTTTGACCTCACCGTAATAAGTCTCACGATATTTGTAAAGGGTTTTGACGGGCACTCCTAAAACACACTTCTTAATATAGATCACTCGGGTTCGGAGCCTTCCCATATTGGGGTGGAATCTGTTTTCGTATTTACTGTTTCGCTGTACACTTATCATTTTCATTAATCGTAAATTTTACCTTAACCTAAAGGAATAGCAGCCAATCGCAAGTTTGAGTTGTTAGAATTTTGTTAAGTCTCGTTTGACTAATTCTGCTATCTTGTGTTGTCTATGCAAGAAGCCAACAACGCACATAAAAAATTTGGCACCTTTGGAGGTGTATTTACCCCTACGCTCTTGACCATTTTAGGGGTTATTATGTATCTGCGGATGGGTTGGGTCGTCGGAAACGCGGGGCTTCTAGGAGCTTGGTTGGTCATTATTATTTCTTTTCTGATCACCCTCTGTACCGCCCTATCCATGTCTGCCATTACAACCAATATTAGGATAGGCGCCGGCGGGGCTTACGCAATAATCTCACAGTCTTTGGGCCTCGAAGTTGGCGGCAGTTTAGGTATACCGCGCTATATCTCACAAGGCTTGGCAGTTACTATGTATATCTTCGGATTTAGAGAGGGTTGGCTGGGTATATTCCCGGAGCACAACGCCTTTCTGGTGGATGTCTGCGTTTTTGCAGGCCTAATAACCATTGCCTATATAAGTGCCAATCTGGCCATTAAGATCCAGTACATCATTATGGTGATCATTATTGCTTCTTTAGTATCGGTGGTATTGGCCGCTTATGACGGTTCTATGCAGATCCCTACCAGTGAAGCCTTGAGCTGGGGAAGCTTTAAAGGATCGCCCGAAAACGGATTCAAAGGCAGTAATTTCTGGTTGGTCTTTGCGGTTTTCTTCCCTGCAGCAACGGGCATTATGGCTGGTGCAAATATGTCCGGCGAACTAAAAGATCCGCGCTCAAGCATACCAAAAGGCACCCTTTGGGCTATAGGGGTGAGTTTTGTGATCTATATGTTATTAGCTTTTTGGTTGGCGAGATCCGCATCAGAAACAGAACTGATCAGCAACTACAACATCATAATTGAAAAGGCATATGTCGGGCCCTTGATCATAGCCGGAATATTAGGCGCAACCTTCTCTTCGGCTCTGGCCTCTTTGGTAGGTTCGTCTAGAATACTGTTCGCTATGGGAGAGCATCAAGTACTACCCAAATCAAAGTTCTTAGCAGGAACAAGCGCTAATGGGCAACCCAGAAATGCCATGATAGTAACCGGTATCTTGATCTTTGCAACTATGCTGCTGCGCAATCTCAATGCTGTGGCGCCCTTGGTTACGCTGTTCTTTTTAGTGACCTATGCCATGATCAATATAGTGGTGATCATTGAGCAAAATTTAGGCCTGATCAGTTACAGACCCTTATTCAAAGTACGGCGATGGATCCCTTGGCTGGGACTAATCTCCTCGGTATTGGCCATGTTTATCATCAACCCGACGATCAGCTTAGTAACCATAGGGATCGTTTTGGCGGTCTATTGGTATTTGTCGCGTCAGAATTTAGAAACACCCTTTGAAGATGTGCGTTCCGGCCTCTTTGTATCTTTTGCAGAATGGGCAGCAAAGCATACTTGGGGCATGAAAAAAATGCAGCAACGTGCTTGGAAACCCAATCTTATGGTTCCGGTACGCGACCTAACCGGAGCGCGAGGTAATTTTGACTTCCTGCGCAACATAGCCCATCCTAAAGGCTCCATAAAACTCTTAGGAATAGAACCTAGCTCGGATGGCAGCACTATGGGAGAACAGCTGGAAAGCCTGGCTCAATCCTTTAGAGACAAAGACGTATTCTCTAGCTGGACAATTATTAACACTACAGAATTTGCCAAAGGGGTCAACTACGGTAACCAGGCCTTGTTGGGAGCTTTCTTTAGGCCTAACATAGTGTTCTTAAACCTTCAAGCTCATGACGATTATGAGTCAGAGCTCCGGCCTGTGATAAAAGAGTGTATTCGTTTGGAAATAGGTTGTGTGGTCTATCAGCAGCATCCAACGGCTCTCTTAGGCCAGCGAGACACTATAAACGTTTGGCTGAGCAGTAGAAAAGACAACTGGAATCTGGGTTGGGACATTGGGAACTTAGACCTTTCTACGCTGATCGCATACAAACTAATGAAAAACTGGCAAGCCAAGATCAGGTTGGTTATGGTTATAGCCGATGAATCCCAGCGCGAGAATGCCGAAAACTTTATGCAACAACTCATAAGTCTGGCCCGTTTACCGGAAACTTTGACCGAAATCTTTGTAGGTAATTTCAGAGCTATCTTACCCGCTGCCCCACGAGCAGACCTAAATATCTTTGGCATGGACGCCGATCTGCGTTTTGAATTTGTAGAAGAAATGACCCAAGCCACTAATTCTTCCTGTCTGTTTGTAAAAGACAGTGGTCATGAGAGTATTTTGGCTTAGTGAGAATGCCGATTCGGAATTGTCATTAATAAACACCCCTCTATTCGACAAAGCATTAGGTCTTTGCTGTTTTCTGTAGTATTTTTAGGCTTCTTAGAAAAACCAACCGGCCATGCGAAACAAATTAGCACTTACCATACTTTCTCTGTTCTTGCTTTGGAGTTGCAAAGAACAACCTCAAGCGGAAGCCACAGCTACCACTGTTGATCCAGCAGCCTATTGGGGAGAGAATCCCTGGCCGGAAATTCGCAAGGCACGCATTAACACATTGCTACCAAAGGCTATGCAAGCTGCTGGAGTGGACTGTTGGATAGTGGTCTGTAGAGAAAATAACAACGACCCCATAGCCGATCATATCGGCGGAGAAAATGCCGGAGGCACGGCGGCTTTCTTGTTCTATTTAGATGCCGATGGTTTCCATTCAAAAGTGTATTCTCCTTCAGGAGAATCGACCGCTTTGGCAGATCTAAAGATCCATGACGAAGTAGTTCCAGTGGCTAGAGGAAACTCCGCCTTAAAGGAAGCCGCAGACTTTATTAAAAGCAAAAATTTTCAGGCCATAGCAGTAAACTCCTCAGCAACCAATTCTACTGCAGATGGCTTGTCCTATACGCAGCGCTTGGAGCTAGAAAAACTCTTAGGCCAAACAAGTGAAAAGCTAAGTTCTTCTACAGAACTGGTATACCAATGGCTCAGTATTAAATTACCGGAAGAAGTAGCCATAATGCGCAAGGCGGCACAGCTTACTGCAGATTGGCAAATTGAGGCTTACCAACAAGTGGTGCCCGGTGTTTCTACGGATGCAGACATTGCTGCCTTTTTAAAAGTGAAGATGGCAGAGTACGGTGTTAAAGACGGTTGGGCACCCGACCAAAATCCGAATGTGAATTCCGGACCAGACCGCGGACACTCGCATGCCACAGACAAAGTGATCATGCCCGGAGATGTGATACAGATCGATTTTGGGATCAAGGTATACGACCGTTGGGTAAGCGATATTCAACGTTTTGCCTATGTCCTAAAACCAGGAGAAACAGAGCTACCCGAACAAATGAAACACTACTGGGAAAGTGCTAAAGCAGGAAATAGAGCAGCACTCAATGCCATGGCACCTGGCGTAAAAGGTATTGAGGTAGACCGCGCCCAACGCGTGCTTATGGAAAAGGCCGGTTCCGAATATGTGATGTGGAGCACAGGCCATCCGGTAGGATATGTAGCGCATGATGTTGGCCCGAATCTAGGAGGCTCTCAAGCTCCTTCGGTTAGACCTGCAGCTCAAAAAGAACTCCAGGCAGGAATGACTTTCGCTTTTGACGGTTTTCATGCTTGGAAACTGGATCAAGAAAACTTAAAAACCATCTCTGTAGAAGAGATGGCAGTAGTTACCGAAAATGGAGCAGAGTACCTCATCGCTCCACAGGAAGAGATGATTTTGATACCTTCTGGTAAAAATTAGGTGTACTGATCGGCAATAAAAAAAGCTCACCTTTTTAGGGTGAGCTTCATATCGTTTTTAAAGGATTTTTTAAGACCCTAAAAGAACTTAGTCTACCAATTCTACGTTGATAGCATTCATACCTTGGCGACCTTGAGCCACCTCAAATTGAACTTTATCATTTTCTCTGATATTGTCAATAAGTCCGCTCATGTGCACGAATAGATCTTCGTTGTTGTCTTCTGGTGAGATAAATCCGAATCCTTTAGTTTCATTAAAAAACTTTACAGTTCCTTTTTTCATTGTGTTTGATGTTGTGGTAAAAAATACCTGTTTAATAATTTGAATCAATTTCATACTGATTGCGTTTAATTGATTATCGGCAACGTCTAAATCCGAAGGAATTAGAAAGTAAACCATACGAGTTGTGATAAATGATAAAGGAAGAAAGAAAGGATACTAAATACTAGTGGAAGAAAACTTACTTCTAGAAGAAAATACTGCTTGTCAAATAATCCTTGGGAACATTAAAAACTTGTCCTCAATACGTTGCGATGCATAACTGCACATCGCCAATAATGGGCGCAAGGTACGCCTAATAAAATTATAAACAACGATTATTAAGCACTTATTTGAAAATAAATAATTCCAATAGCGAAAGAGCCCTCTAATTTTTATCAAGCATATTCTCGCCCGTCTGATCGTGAAAGAGGTCGTATTGTTGTAACTCCGGGTAATACTTTCGAAATTCGTCTATAAATCCATAGATATGAAAATGCTTCCTGTTGGTTCCAATAATTGCCCCGATTACGGTTCCACATAACCCAAAAAAGGTGCCTAAAACTACTGCCTTTTCTTCTTTGGTGAAACTAATAAACCCACTGTTATCATCGCCATCTATGTATCCTGCAATTGCACCCAAAGCTCCTCCGGCGGCAAGCCCTCTTAGGGCTCCACGGGTAACAGCCCCTTTTCTACTGAGCTTTATCTTGGCTATA
>Ga0256829_1002538_pt1 | contig 13509 bp, 20 predicted proteins | sample 131447metaG_FD_185979 | JGI IMG/M metagenome (GOLD analysis project Ga0256829, IMG submission 185979) | Hydrothermal vent microbial communities from Lau Basin, Pacific Ocean - 131-447 | ecosystem: Environmental > Aquatic > Marine > Hydrothermal vents | place: Pacific Ocean: Lau Basin | collected...
CTAAATAATTAAAAAAATTATAAAAGAAAAATATAAACAATCTTTAAAATTATTAGATATTTCTTATTATAAAAGTATATTAAGAGATAAATTAGAATTTTAATAACCTAAATAAGTTATAAAACTGTTTTATTTATCTTGTAATAAAAAAATATGAAAACTTATATAGTTAAAACTAATAAAAGAGAAATTAAAATTAAAGCTAAAAACGAGGAAGATTTAGAACAAAAACTTAATAAAAAAATACAGGATTGAGAAAAATATTTTATGATTTATACAGAAAATAACATAGAAGTTTAAAATATATATTACTTAAGTAATATATATATAATGTAATTTTTAAAATTAAAAATTAAATAATGTTAAATTGAAGAATTAAAATATTAAAATCTATTTCTAATCAAAATATATTTCATTTTAAACAAATTTATGAAAAAGTAGATAAAAAATTTGATAATTTTTCTGAAAAAGATTTAGCTATATTAAATATAACAAATAAAGAAAAAGAAATTATAAAAAAACTTGGTAAAATTCAAACTTGAGCTTTAGATTTTTTAAAACCTAAAGCTTTTGGAGAATTTAAAGTTTTTCAAAAATGAGAAATTAGATATTTTGAATCAGAAGGAAATAATATTATAGAAATATCAACTCTAAAACCTTTATTGTTAGATATTTTTAATTATATTAAAAATATAGATTTTTGATTTATTTCTAATAAAGAATTTAAAGAAAAAACAGAAGAAATAATTACATTAGATATGTTAAAAAATAATAAAGAAAAATTAGAAAATATTTTTATAAAAAATGCAATTTTAAATGAAGAGAATAATGAAGACTATGTTTTAAGACAAAAAATAGAAATATTTTTAAATGAAAAAAATAAAATAAATTATAATATAAAAAATCTTGTTTTAGAAAATTATAAGAAAATATTTACTCATTTTTACTGATATTTTACTATTTTTTATCAAAATTATTTTCTTAAAAAATGAAATAATTTATATCCAATTAAAATATATTTTAGTTATGAAAATAGTAAAATAATAAATAAATGATATGAAATTATTTGAACACATATTACAATAAATAAATTGTTTGATTTAATAAATATAAAAAATTGAATTATTTATAAGGAAGATAAATATATTTGAAAAAAAGATTTTTATAAAATAAAAGATATATTAAAATGATTATAATAATGCAATTATTTTTTATTTTTTCAATATTTATGACTATATTTTTAGTATTGAAAATAAAAAATATAAATTTTATAAAAACTTATATATTTATAATATGTGTTTTAATTTTATTTTTATGAGTATATTTTACTTATAACTATTGAAATTCTTTAAATAATTATTTTGTTTTATTGCAAAATTTAGTATTATTATTTTTACTTATTACAATTATTATAATAATTATTGAATTGAATTGAAATTATTATATTTGAAAAGATATAAATTCAACTGATATTAAAACAATAGATAAAATAAATTATATAAAAGAAAAAAATATTTTACTTATTATTAGATTTCTAAATTTATTATTTTTATTAGTTATAATGTTTTTATTTTTTAATTAAATCTAAAAGAAAATGAAAAAAAGTATAATGTTAATAATGTTTATCGTTATTATATTTAATTGAGCTTTTTGAATAAGTTTTGATAATTTAATTAAATCAAGTGTTATTAGTTTTTTCTCAAGTTGAAAATTTAATAAAGTTTACATAGATAATTTTAAATATGAAGGTAATAAACTTGCTAATAGATTTTTTAAAAATAAACAAATAAATATAAAAACATTATTAAAAAGAAATTGAGAAGATATAAAAATAGAGCAGTATAAAAAAATAAATAATAAAAAAATATATGATACATTATTATATTTATTAAATATTTTAAATAAAAATACAAATTTAAATATTAGAATTACTAATATTCTATTTCAAATAAATTGAAATATAAATGTATTAACTAATAATAATAAAAATATTTTTAAAAATTATTTTAAAATATTAAAAAATAATATAAATAATAAAAACATTTTCTTATTTAAAAATAAAACAATAGAAGAACAAATGTATAACTTTTATAAAAATATATATAATTTTTCTATTTTATTAAATATGGTAGGAGATTATTTACAATTTAATAATCAAATAAATAAAGATAATATTGTTAAATATTTTAATTGAAGTTATTTATATAAAATAAATAATAAAGATATATATAATATAATTTATTTATTTGATGTCAATAATAATACTAATTTTATTAAATATTTAAATATGTTCAAAATTTTATCTAACTAATATTTTTAAATGATAACTGATACAAACTTTACTACAAATAAGAATATTTGAAAATTTAATAGTTTTATTTTTCTTATCATTTCATATTTACTTATTTTATGAGATAGTATTTATTTTTATATAAATAGTTTTAATAGTTATGAAAAAATATTTATAGTAATAATAAATATCATACTAATAATGTTAATATTATATTATTATAAAAGTTATAAAACTATTAAAGTAAATACTATAACTTATAAATATAATGTAGATGAAATGATTTTAGAAATTTTAAAATCTATAACATTTTTATTTAAAAAACAAACTAAAAAGACTTGAAGAAGATAAAATAATCTTTATATATGGAAGTATAAATAATTTATTTAATAGATGTAAAATAATTAGAAAATGAAAAAAATTAAAAAAATATTTATAATAATAGAAATAGTTTTTATAATTAGTTTTTTATATTTTTTTCATACTTATTCTTTAAACCAAAAATATATTAGCCCATTCAAACAGATTATTTGAGAAAAAGTTATAAATCCTATACAAATAGATAAAAATTTAAAAAATAAATATTTTTTTATTCCAAAATATGTTTATTTAATAAATAAAAAATGAGAAAATGCAGGTTCGACAAATATGTTTTGAGTAATAAATTTATATAATGTAAAAAATGAAAAAGAAGTTTTATATCACGAGCTGACACATTATAATATATATAAAAGATATACTAATAATAAAACTTTTAGAAAATTATTTGATAATTTAAAAATCAAATTAAGAAAATTTAATAAAGTTTATAATAAAAATATAAATAATCAAAAACTAAATAAAGAAGATATATTATTTTTAGAATATATAAAAGACAATTATTATTTTATAGATTTATGATTATATCAAAAAAATATAAATAAAAGTAATGATTTATTTAATAAAATAATAAATAAATTAAATATATTACCCCAAAATTATACAGCTAATAATTGTATAACTCAAGAGATTATTGCTTATCAGGTAAATTATCATTTTGTTAATTATCTTAAAGTAAATAAAACTTTATATTTACAAGAAAATAATCAAAAAATAACTTGTAAATATATTAGTTCTAAATATTTACAAAATATATGTTATACATTAGATAATATAAATAGTTATATTTACAAAAATTATCAAAAAAGTTTTTAATAAATAATAAATAAAAATGATATATATTTTAAAAGAAAATGAAAAAAGAAAAATTACAAACATTATTAAATATTTAACTAATAATAATATTAAATTTTTAGATTATTATTATTATAGTAAAACAACAAATAATATAAATGATTTTAAACAATATAATGAAATCATATCTTTTTTTGATTGAAATATTACAAAATTAAAACTATTTTTTATATTTATAAATACTTTATATACATTTTTTTGAAAAACAAAAGTTATAAAAACTTTTAAATCTAAGTGAAATTTTAAAAATAAATTACAAAATGTTTTATTTTTAGAAGATATTGAAAAATATATAGTAAGAACAAAAAATAAAGAAATTATTATAAATAAAAAAGAAAAATATAAAAATAGTATTATGCAAAAAATAATTTATCTAAATAAAAATATATTTAATAATATTATAATTCAAAATATTATTATTGAAATAATAAAAATTTGAAAGATAAATCAAGATAATTTTTATTATTTATTAAAAGATAAAATTTAATAACCTGAACAAGTTATAAAACTGTTTGATTTTTAAAATATTAAAAAAATAAAAATGATTTGATTTAAGGATAAAGAATTTGTAAAAGCATTAGAAAGTTGAGTTGCTTTTAATAATAATAATATATTATTAAAAGATAGAAAAAGTGATGCAATAAAGTTCCAATTCGAAAAGAAATGAAATGAGTATTTTATTAAAAATGTTAATGATATAAATAAAATTAAGAAAATAATAATAAATAATAAAAATATAAAAGATATTACTTGAATTTGAAACTTTACTAATTTAGTAATTTTAAATTTAAATAATAATAAAATAAAAAACTTAAGTTCAGATATTATAAATTTACAAAATTTATCTTATTTATATTTAGAAAATAATAAAATTGAAGACTTATGAAATATCTTTTATAAATTAAAAAATATTTATAGATTATATTTAAATAATAATAAAATTGAAAACTTGTCAGAAGATATAATAAATTTACAAAAACTAAATTTATTAGAAGTGAATGATAATAATTTAAGAAAGTTTCCTAAAAATATTATGAAATTGAAAAATCTGAATTACTTACAATTTTTTAATAATAAATTTGAAAAATTTCCTGATGAGTTATTTAGTTTAAAAAAACTAGATAATATTTTATTAAATGTAAATAAAGATTTATTTTATGATGAAAATTGAAAAGAAAAACCTAAAAATTTTACTTTTACATAAGATAATATAATACTCTGTAGAAATAAAACCTTCGTTAAAAGATAATTTATAAAGTAAATAACTATAAATTGTTATAATATAGTTATTTACTACCTTTATTTGTATTATAAATAAAAAATGATTTGATTTAAAGATAAAGAATTTGTAAAAGCATTAGAAAGTTGTAAAATATTAAATAAAGCTACTTTATTTCCTAATAAAAAAGATTATATTTTTTTTCAATTCGAAAAGAAATGAAATGAGTATTTTATTAAAAATGTTAATGATATAAAAAAAGTAAGAGAAATTATAATAAATAATAAAAATATAAAAGATATTACTTGAATTTGAAACTTTACTAATTTAATAAAATTAACGATAGAAAAATGAAATATACAAAAATGATTTAAAGATTTTGATAAATTAAAAGAATTAAAAGTTTTAAATTTAATAAATTGTAATTTACAAGAAATTCCTAAAAATATTTGAAATTTAAAAAAATTAAGAGTTTTATGTTTAAAGAAAAATAATATCAAAACAGATACAGATAATTTATATAAATTAAAAGAATTAAAAGTTTTAGATTTAAGTGATAATAAAATACAAAATATTTCATATAAAATAACAAAACTCGTGAATCTTTTAACTTTAGATTTAGAAAATAATAATATTGAAAAACTTCCAGATTATTTTAATAAATTAGATTTTATTATTCTTATTATACTAGATTTTGATAAATTAAAAAATATTCCTAAAAATTTATTAAAATATAAAGAAAAAATAGATAATTATAAAGATTTTGATTTATAATAAAAAAGAGAGATAAATTTATCTCTCTTTTTTATTTAACTCTTATTTTATTAAATATCTCTCTTTGTTTTTTAAAACTTTTAATTTCATTTATATTTATTCAATCTTTTTCTTTAGTAGTTTTAAAAACTTCTTTTATTCCTCCTACTTTATTTTTTACTTCTTTTAATCCTTCAATTATTCAAGTTTTTATTATTTCAAATTTCATCTTATGTAAAATTATTTAAATAAATTTATTTTTTATATTTTCTATTATTTTTCATTAAAGAATTTATAATATAATTATTTTTCCTGTAAATTCAAGATTATTTTTTGTAAATTAGTTATTTTATTTTGGAGTATATTTATTTGTTTTTGATTATTTTTTTGTTTATAAAAATTATATTCTAATTTTAATTTATCTAATTCTTGTTTTTTAGTATTTATAAATTTTTTTTTAATTATAGATTTTTTATTTATATTTATATCTTGAATTATGTTTTGATTATTATTTTTAATTTGTCAAGTAAAATTAAAATTTAATACATTTATATAAGGAATTATTATAATTAAAATTACAATAAAGAAAATAAGTTTTATTATAAAATCTATAATTATTGTATTATTATCTCAATCATATTCTAATGTATCTACTCATAAGAATTTATCACTTGTTTTTGATATTTTTTTTGTTTTTCAAATAATATTTTTATGTTTTTCAAATAATTTGTTTTTATTTTCAATTAAAGTATTGACAAGATTATTTTTTGAATTTATAATTTCTTCTTTATTTTTATTTAATCAACTTTTAATATTTCATAAATAATCTTTATTTTCTTTATTTATTAACTCTTTTATTTTGTCTTTTATATTTTTATTAAATTTCCCTTCATTATTATAATAATTTCATAAAATAGTATTACTTTTTGAAATAAAAGATAATCCTACAAGTCAATATTTATCTAAAAATTCTATTATATTTTTTTCTAATTCTTTTTCTAATTCTTTTTCATCTAATTTTTTATTTTTTAAATTATTTATTATATTATTTTCAAAACTTTTAATTTGATTATATTTTAAAAGAAAAATATATTTTTCTTTATCTTTTTTGTTTCATTCTTTTTCAAAAAAAGCATATTTTGATAAAGATAAAAATATTTTTTCTTCTTTCTTATTTAATTTTTCTTGATTTTTTATTTTATTATATAAATTGTCTATTATTTCTTTTTTATTATATTTTTTTTTAATTATTTTTTTTTCTTTTAAATCTACTTTCTTTTTATAATCATCTATATTTAATTTGTAGTTTTTAAATAATTTTAAATTTGTTTTAATAAATAATTGTAATTTTTCTTCATCTGTTTCATTTTCTAATTTATTGTTTATATCTTTTATTATTAGTTCTTTTTTTTTATTATAAGTTAATAATTTTACTTTTTCTTTTAATTTTAATTTTATTAAATTTTCATCTTTTATTATATTTTTTTCTAAATTACTAATTTCTTTTATAGTTTTTATTTCTTGTATTTGTTCTTTTATTTCTTTTAATTTATCTTGTCTTTCTTTACTATTAAATATTTCTATTGCTTTTTTATTTTCTTCTATATTTTCTTGTTGTTTATTTTTTGTTTCTTTATTTTCTAATTGTTTTTTCTTTTTTAATTCTATAAAAGTATTTTTTATATCAACTAACTTTTTATTTATTTTTTTAAGTTTTAATTTATTAGAAAATAATTGTTTTTCTAATCCTTCTTTTTCTTCTTTTAAATCTTCTATTTCATTTAAAATTGCTTTTTTTTCAGCTTCTTTTATATCTTCTTCTTTTCATATTTTTTCAGCTTCTTTTATATCTTCTTTTATTTCTTTTACTTCTTTCTTTAATCATTTTTCTCTTAATTCTAATTCTTCTTTTTCTTCTTTTAAATCTTTTTCTTTTTCTTTTAAATCTTGTATCTTTTCAATTTTATTTTTTTCTTTTTTCATTTTTTATTTTTTTAACTTTTAAAAATTATTATCTTTATTTGTTGTATTAGTTATTACATAAAATGTTTTATTATATTTATTATTATAGATAAACATAAATAAATAAACATTATCTTTTATTTTTTTTAATAATTGAATTTGTAAATTATATTGACAAGTATAAACATAATTTTGAATAATTCAATTTATATTATAGCTTATTCCTCATTTACAAATAAATCAGTGATTTTTATATTTTCAACTTAATAATATATTTTTTATATTATATAAATTACTTTCTCAAATAAAAGTATTTGAAATATTTAAATAATTTATGTGAATATTATTAGTATCTCTAAATAATTTATATTTATTTTCTATTTGTTTATAAAAAATAAAGGTTTTTATATTATTTTCAGTTATATCATCTCAATAATTTTTTCAAAAAATTGGATTTGCAAAAAAAACTTTTCAAAAACTTGTATTTTTATTTTTTACAAATATAATTTGTGATGTTCTATTATCAACAAAATTATTTAAATATTGTAAAGTTCTTCAAAAATATAAACTTCATTTTGCAAATTCAATTGAATTTAAAATAAAAATTAAAGAAGGTATTATAATTACAGATAATATTCAAATATAAATAATTATTCAAATTAAAGTAAATCATTTTTTTAATTTCATTTATTATCATTATTTATTAAATATATTATTATAATCTAACGTAATTTTCGCTTGATATGATAAATAATTTTGATTATTATTATTTACTTTTATATTTAAATTTTTTATATCAACATTTAAATTATATAATTTCATTGTTTTTAAAATATAATCGAAAAAAGCATATTTGACAATATTATTAAATATAATTATTATTTCATTTTTTCATTGTATTTTTTGTATTCAAGTTATTTTAATTTTTGTATTTCAATTATCAAAATTTATAGTTTTATTATAAATTGTATATAAAAAATTTAATAAATTAGTATTTCAATTTATTTCTTGATTATTATTTAATTTTTTTAATAATAATAGTTTATTATTATTATTATTAAAAAATGTTATTCTTTTATTTAATGTTTTTATATATAAATTATATTTTTTATTTGCTTGATAGTAAGTATAGTTTATATAATTTAAAACTATTCAAAAGATAAAAATTATAAATATTACACTATAAATAATAATCTTTTGTTTTTTAAAAGTCTTATTTTTAAAATAATCAAAAAATGTTGTTAAATATTCTAAACTAATATCTTTTATTCTTTCAATTTCTTCCATTTTTATTTTAAATTATTTTACTAAAAAACCTTATACATATTTCTATATATAAGGTTTTTTAGTAAAATATCAAGTCTTTTTTATTTTTATATATAATCATTTATAATATCTTCTATTTCATTTATATTTATGTTTTTAATAAAAATATTATCATTATATTTAATTATTTCTTTTTGTTTTTCATTATTATTTTCAGTATTTTCTTCAGAAGTTATTTCAGTATTTTCTTTAGAACTTATTTCGATATTTTCTTCTACAAATCAGTTGTCTTCTTTTTTTATTTTTAAAACAAATAATATAATATCTATTATATAAAAGATATTTATTAAAATATATAATAAATATAATTGAAAAGAAAAATAATAAAATACAAAAAAGAAAATTAAATAAATTGTATTAAATAATAATTTAATAGTTTTATTTCTTATAAAATTTCATAAAATTAAATAAATAACAAACACAAGAAAATAATAAAATAAATTGTTATAAATAAATAATTTATGATTTATAATAAAAATATTTATTATAAGTAATAATATTATTATAAAACTATAATATAATATATTTCATATTTTATGAAGCATTTTATTTTATTAAAGAATTTAAATTAGATATTTAATTATTTCTGTTTGTTTTTTTTCTTTCAACTCTTTATTTACTTTTTCTTTTATCTTTTTTCTTTTATATTTATAATTTATCATATAATCTATTGTAATATATACAAATGAAATAAAAATAAGTATATAATTATATTTATAAATAATACCTACTATAAATGAAAATAGTATAAATAATCATCATAAAATAGGATTTCAAGTTTTTATTATTATATATCAAATATAAAATAATAATCAAAATATTAAAATATTTAAAATCATTTTTTTACTTCTTAAATATTAAATTTCAAGTATAATTGTAATATTTATAATCTAAATTAGAAAGTTTATTATAATCATCTACATTTAAGTTATTTATATTTTTTCAATTATATTTATTATACATATTTTTATTTCATAAAAAATATATATATCAAGTTTTCATAATAACATTATTATAATTATTATATCAAGTAAAAATTTTTATACTTTTACCTGTTAAATTATAAAAGATATGTGGATAAATTACTATTTGACTTTGTTTTACAATTGGTGCATAATAATATTTAAAATATCATAATAATGTTAATCATACTAATAATGAAAAAAATATTGTTTTCATTTTTATTTATTATTTTTAATAAAAGTAATTTTTCAATTCTCATATATATAATTAAAATAAGAATTTTTAATAAAAATTCAATAGATTTTTCATATTTTTTCAAGTTTTTTTCATATCTTTATTAAATCATTATATTTTTTATAAAATTTTCATATTTCTTTATAGATTTTCGTTATTTTTAATATATTATTTTTATTTATTCAAAATATAATTTTATCATAATGATTATATCTATAATTCTTATGTAAAATTATTTCTATAAATAAATTACAATTTTTTATTTCTTTTTTATTATAAATAATATCTTCTTTTATATTTATTATTTCTTTTTTTCATATAAATTTAAAAATTATCTTTTTATTTTCATTTCATTTTTGTAGCTTTTTATTATCATTTTGAATATATTTATTTATTTTTTTTCATAAAAGAATAATATATTTTTTTAAATCTATTATATTAGTATTTTCTTTAATAAAATTATGAAAGTCAATTAAATTCCTATTTCAAAAATTAGTTTTTTCTTTATTATTTGTAATATATAATGTTTCATATTTATTTAAATATTTCATTTGTTTAAAAGGGTTGTTTAATAAAAAGTTAATTTGTTAATAATTTATAATTATTTCTTATGATGTTGATAGCATCTCAACTATCTATAACATATTTATGTTTTAATAATAAAATATCATAATTATTTCAACTTAATAAAGCATTTCAATTTTTATCATTAAAAATGTTTGTTCAAGAAGTTAAATTACAATAATTTTTCTTTATATTTTTATCTGTAAATAAAATTAAATTATCAAATCAAGTCTTAAAATTTTGAACATCACCAGTATAATTTTTTAAAAAGCATATTTGCTTAAAATTATTTTTAGATAAATTATTATAATATTTATAATAATTATTATTATTATAAACTTTAGTATATTTTAAAACTTCATAATCTGTAAAATTATTTTGACAAATAGATAAAAATATAAATAAAATAGTTAAAGAGGCACATACAATAATTTCTATAAAAGTTCATATCATTTTTTTATCATTTATAATTTATAAATTTTCATTTTTTTACATAAGTTTTAATTTTAATAAATAATGTAAAAATAAAACAAAAGATAAATAATCAAAAGTAAATACTTCAAAAGAAATTTGATATATAAGTAGTATAATTAGTTTTATTATACAATTTACTATTATCTTTTATGAGTAATTGTTGTAATTCACTATCTATTTTTACTTTACAAGTTTTAGGATTAAATCAAATTTGTATATTTGGAACTAAAGGTTGTAATTGTATTGTAAAATCATAATTACATTTAAAATCTTTTCATTTAATATTTAACTTTCAAATATTATTATTAACAATAAATATATTTTTTCATTTTGTTTTATAATAATCAAATATAAAATTTGATTTATTTTTAATTATTATTTTAGTAAATTGTGTATTTATCATTTTTTTATTAAACATTTAATTAAAATCATTTTGACAATCAAATTATATCAAGAAAATTTACATTTTTATTTTTTAAAGTTATTAAAGCATTTAGGAATATAGGAATATATTTATTTTCATTTTCTATTATTTCATTTTCATTTTCTTTTAAATATAATTTTCTATTTTTATTATTAAATATAATAATTTCATAAGATAATAACATTCAAACACTTTTATTTCATTTTTGTTTTATTTTAAAATTATTTGATATATATTTATAAAATGTATTTATATTTTCTAATGCTTTTACTAAATTTTCAAAACTTTCTTTTTCTTTTTTTATTTCACTATTTTTATATATACTATTATTTTCTAATGTAATTTTATATAATTTACATAAATTATAAAACTCTTTTAAATTATTTCATATTTTATTTTTTACAATATATTCAAATAATTCTTTTTCAAATATATTTTCTATTTCTTCTTTATTTTTATACTTTACTTGTATATTTTTTATATCTATCATTATATCATATTTTGTAAGAAGTTGTTGCACTATAATAGATTTAGTAGAATTTAATAATCAGAATATATTTCATCACATTTCTTGTATTCTTGTTTTAAGTCAAAATATATTAGAAATATGTGTTGTTGTAAATATTCAATATCAAATATTTGCTAAATTTATTATTCAGGACAAAGATGATTTATCTCTAATTTCTCAAATAAAAGTATAATCTCAATCTTTTCTAACTAAAGCTCATATATATTTATTAAAAGTCAAATCTATTTTTTCATTTCAAGTTTGTTTTATTTCTAACTGCTCTATATAATTAAAAGTTTTTTCAATAGGGTCTTCAATAGATATTATTTTCTTATTTTTTTCAATTTTATGTAAATAGTTTAATAATGCAAAAACAGATGTAGATTTTCAACTATTAGTTTTTCATCATATTATAACTACTCATTTTCAAGAAATAACTCATTTTACAATATTATTATAACTTCAATAATTAAATTCAATATTTTTTGTAATTAGTTTTCTTCAAGTAATTGAAAATAAAATTTCTTTTTGAAAAATAGGAGTAAAATTAAATCTATAATCAAAGTTTTTATTTCAAAATCTTAATCATACCTTTACATCATAAATATTTCAACTTTGATTACTATTTCAAATTAAAAGATAAAGACTTTTAAATATTTCAATTAAATTATTTTGAAATGATGGTTTTAATCAAATTGTTGAAATATTTATATCATATAATTCTTCTAAATTTTTAGGTTGTTTTCATAAACCATTTTCTGCAATTATAAATAAAAAATTATTTATTATATCATCTATACTTTCATCTTTATTTAAGTTAAAATTATTTTTTAAATATTTTTCTAATTGTTTTAAGGTTTTATAAATATATCAAATTTTAATATTTTCTAAGATTTGATTTTTTCTTCATAATAATTGTATATCTCAATTTCAATTTATTTGAAAATGTATATCAGTATAATTATTATCAAATAAAGATAAAAATGATAGTTGAATTAAATCATCAAAATTTAATTCAATTTTTCTCCATTTATTATTTATTTCTATTTCAATAATTTCTTTATAATTATTATTTATTTTTAATTTTTCTATATCTTGTTTTTTTATTCACAAAATATTAGTAATTATTTCATTGTTTTTAATAAAAATATCTTCTTTATTTATTATTTTTAATATTTTAGATATTATATCTTCATTTTCTTTATATTCTTTTTTATTTATTTTTTTAAGTGCTTTTTTTAATTTATTATAATCTTCTTTTTGTAAATTATTATTTAATAATTCTCAATATATTTTTTCTAATTGTTCTTTCATTTTTAAATAGATTATTTTATTTAAATATATATTTTCATATAATTATTGTATTTTTTCAATTTTTCAATAATATTCAACTATTAGTTATAGTATAACTATCAAAATGTCAAGTATAATTATTTATAAGTTCGTTTTTACAATTATCTTTATTTATATTATCTATCCAGTCTTTATAACTATTATCATCTCAAGTTTTATTAGGGAAAAATAAATATTGTTTTTCTCAAGTTAAACTTTCAATTCAA
>Ga0256829_1002539_pt1 | contig 13504 bp, 15 predicted proteins | sample 131447metaG_FD_185979 | JGI IMG/M metagenome (GOLD analysis project Ga0256829, IMG submission 185979) | Hydrothermal vent microbial communities from Lau Basin, Pacific Ocean - 131-447 | ecosystem: Environmental > Aquatic > Marine > Hydrothermal vents | place: Pacific Ocean: Lau Basin | collected...
GTGGAGACGAGAGTAGAAGTCAGGAAACCGCAATACGCCGACGGTTCCGATCACCGCCAAGACAGCGCCAACCAGCAAAAGCGCGGATCCGAGCGCCGGCCGAAACGCTTCCCAAAGGTCGAGAATAGCACTCATTTGGACTCTCCTTTGCCGCGCCGCGTCAAAGAAACCTGGAAGGAGCGATAGCGGAAGAATTTCAAAATCGCGATCGTCGAGACGAAATTGATCAAGGCGTAAAGGATTGAAATATCGAGGAAATCTGGTCGACCTGTCAAAAACCCGATCACGCCCAAGAGGAGAATAATTTTCGTACCGATCGAGTTCACAGCCAGAACGCGGTCATACAGCGTTGGTCCGCTCAGGGCGCGGATCAACATCAAAGCAATCGCTACAACGAGCGCAATCGCGGCGGCCCCAATCATGAATTCGCCTTTCCATCGCAGGCTTCGCGGGATCGGCGGTCCATTTCATCGAACGCCCCCGGCCCTGCGGAATCTTCATACAGCGCGTGAACCAGAATCTTGTTGCCCTCGACCTCAACGCTGACGGTGCCAGGCGTCAAAGTGATCGAATTGGCAAACACGGTCCGGGCAAGATCACTCTCGCACCCCGTTTTCACCTTCACCAAAGCTGGGTTGATATCGAGCGTCGAGCGGAGGCATGCTCTGATAACGACCAAATTGGCTTTGAAAATCTCGACCACGAGCCACGCCCAATAGGTCAGCAATTGCGGCAGTCGCGCATATGGCGACCCTTCGCGGTCAAGGATGTCCAATCGGTAGGCGAGCAATCCTGAAAGGAGGATAGAAATTACGCCGAGCGTCGCAATGAGAGGCTTGGTCAGCGTATATTCGCCAGACAAACCGGTCCAAAGCGCAACCAGAACAACGATCAACCCAAGAAAGTAGCCCACGCGCCCTGCGCTCCCAAAAACTTACTCAATTAGAGGCGCAATTAGAGCTGGAATCAACATTTGACCAGTCAAAACCGACCAGTCATGTGAGAAAAATTGCTTAGTTCCCGAAAACGAGGCTTGCCGTGCGGCGAGCGGTCGAGAAGGCAGATTCATCGTTTGCCTGCTCTGATGCCAAGCCAGGGTCTTTCGATCCGCGCGGCGAGAAGGCCGATGAGAGCGACCAGTTCCAATATCTTAGAGTAGTCTGCGCTTTCGCCACACTGAGGAGATCATACGTCTCTTCAAGATAGGCAAATAATTGATTCACGGAGCCGTCTTCCGCCTCCAATGGGCGCTTGAGGGCGAGCCAGAAATTCTTCAGCGACGGTTTTTTGAGCCCCGTTGCTTTGCATAAGACCGCAATCCCGTCAGCGCCCGGATCGCTCAGGATTTTTGCGCTGGTCACAGGTTTGATCCCGGCCAGATAGCCAATTTCCTGGACCAATTCGGGTGTCATCCCGGATTGTGCCGCAGCTTCAACTGCATGTTCCAAACTGTCATAGGGACTGCGCTCAATCGCAGCGCGATTTCGCTGGCGGCGCTCGATCAATTGGAGCGTCTTACGGGCGACCGGGTCGGCCCAGCCTTCTTTTGCCGCGATCGCAAAGACATCTCCGCACATGCCGACCATTTCTGATCGGTCGGCGGCGTGTCGTTGCAGAATGGTTCGGCGGGTATCGCGATCTGACCACCAGAACATCGCCATGGCTTGCGCAGGCTTGAGCTCGAGGCGCGTGATCAGAAGCTCGACAATTCCTTCTTCGGTGCGTGAGCGCTCCACCAACCGGTCAACCGCCGTTTCAGAGAGATCAGCGCCCTTATTCTTCAATAGCGCTTTGACCACGGAGATTTCACCGCGCCGCGCGAGCTGGTCACAGACAGCGACTGGCACGCGCTTTCGTTTCGCAATCATGATCCGATGATCAACCGCGACCTGATCGATGATCTCCAACAGATCAGAACTATCAAAGGCTTCGCTGACCTCGAGCAGAGGCCGCGCAATCTCCAGATCGCATTGAGCGAGATAGCGCAGCACGCGGCGGGGTGCTTCGCTCATCACCGACAAACGACTGGAGCATAGATAACGCTCTTCTTCAGTCGCATGAAACAGCATATCGAGCAGGATGTCGCCGCCCATCGAACGATCTTGCGGCGCAACCTGAGAGCCTGGAAGAGCAATGTAATCAATCAAGCGACGCAGCAAAATTTTGCGTGCATGACCGATCTCATTCGGTGTCTCTTCAATCGGATTTAGTTCGCTCATCGCCCGACTCCGGCTGTGAATCTGCACAACCTTGCCGTGAAGTCGTTAATTTTCCGATGAGATGATCAGGTGTTCTTTTTCGGATGGATGACGAAGAGAAGCATGCTGGCCGCCAGCATCGCGATCGCCAGGGCGAACAATTGGCCGCCATCCGTCTCGCTGGTAGATCCGAGCGAGAGCGGCACTTCCCGTCCCAGAACATCCGGCATCAGGTGGAAGGCCACAGCACCTGCAAGGATCAAGAAGGACAACACAGCGCCAAGACGGCGCGTCATTGGCAGCAAAAGCAGGAAGGCCGCGAGCAATTCCCCGATCGCAACCAGAATGCGCCCCGTTGGCTCGAACAATGGAATTTGAGTGTTCGCCGCGATCGTCGCAAAAACGATATTCTGCCCGGGTGGGTCGAACAGTTTCACACTGCCCGCAGGCGGGTTTGGCAGTGGATGAATGGTCGCCTGCACAAACATGGCGATCAAGAATAGAGCCAGCCCCCAACTCCCCAACTGACGCATGGCTCGCATGGATATCTCTCCTAGTTTTGCGCATTAGGCCTAGCATGCTGATGTCATAGGTCCAAGCCAAAGGCTTGCTCTGCGCCGATATTTCCTGTTGCGTGATCGCAAATCCCACGACAATCTGTGCGGCTGGGAGCAAGGGCTAAAAATATGAGTGACAAGCCAGAAACGGCTGAAGACCTCGACGAACCAGATATCCTGGAAGAAGCGCGTTCTCCCTTAAGCGGCATGGGCTCAGCGATGAGCGCGGGTGCGTCTTTGCTCGAGACCGCGCAATCCATGATGGCGCAAAAAACCCGCCGCGGCGTGAAAGTGGAATTGCCTGCTTATCTCTCAGTGCAGGCGACCTGGTTTATCGCCTTTGGCCTACAAATGGTGCTGTTCCCGTATCTGATCACCAATAAATTGGGGCTTGGCGGAACAGAACTCGGCATTGCCAATCTTGCGCTCTCTGGGCCTTCCGTGATCTTTTTGTTGCTCGGCGGTGTGATTGCTGAACGCGCTTCTGGAAAATCACTGCTGATGATTTTGCATGTATTTGCCGCGCTTCCTGCTTTTGCCCTGGCCTTCGCCCTCGCCACTGACAATCTGTCTTATCCCTTGATGATTGCTTATGGTTTGGCGCTCGGCACGGTGGGGGCGTTCATGATGCCAGCGCGTGATTCCATCCTCAATGAAGTTGTCGAGCGACGCGGCCGGGTCGGCTCTGGCGTCACGCTGCAACAAGGCGTTGCGTTCGCAACACTCGCGCAGTTTGCTGCACAAATTACCGGACTGATCCTGGGCGGCTATGCCGACAAAATGACCAAGATGCCGGACTGGCTCGGCGGGTTTGGGGTCGGACCGATCGACAGCTGGTTCTTGATGGCGCTGCAAGGCGCCGTGGTCGCCGCTGGCGCCTTACTCGCCTTCCTGCTCGCCAGAGGGCGGAAAGTGAATACTGGCAGATCAGGGTTCGGCGCCGCCTTTGGAGACATTGGCGAAGGCTTTAAAGTCGTCGCCTCTGATGCAAAGCTTTGGGCGATGACCGTGCTGATGTTCGGTGTTGGGATCTTTGTCATCGGCGCCTTCTTGGTGGTCCTGCCAATCATCAATCGCGACGTTTACGGGCTTTCCGGCGACGGCATCCGCGACATGTTCGTCACCTTCTGGCTTGGCGCTTTTGTCTCTTCCGTTGCCTTGTCGCTGTTCAAGAATATCAAACGCCAGGGCCGCCTTCTATTGATGGCGCAGCTTTTGGGCTCACTAGCGATCCTGCCAATGATGACCCGCATCCCCCACGAAGCCTTTCTGGCCATCGTCTTTGTCTGGGGCTTGTCGGCGGGGGTTTCGATTGCGATGAGCCGGTCAATCGTGCAGGACGCAGCGCCGAAGGATCAATTGGCGCGAGTCCTCTCCATCTATCAGCTCGGCTTCATGGCAGGCGCACCTTTCGGGGCCGCGATTATGGGCTGGCTGGTCGACGCGTTCGGGCCTTACAAGATCGCCATCGTTCCGGCAGGTGGGATGACCTTGCTGATCATTTGGATGGTTGTACGCACCCCTATCTGGAACCTCAAGAATGAGGCTTACCAGCCAAAATCATAGTCTTCACCAGGAGCGCAGCAGATGAGAAAATTGACAATTGGACTCGGGATTGTTGCGCTTGTCGGCGCCCTGACTTGGTGGATGATCGGATCTGATTGGCGGCGCCTGCTGACCAATTTGCCAACCGACGCCGAAGTCCTGTTCTGGACGGAAGGCCAACGCGATGCAGGCTTTCGAATGATGGACCGCGTCACAATGCTGGTGGCGTCGCGCGAAATCCCCTCTTCCGGGACCGTCCGCCCCCTCGAAGATGGCACTGAACTTCAGCTGCCCATTGATGTCGATGCTTATATGGAAGCGCAGCGCCATGCGGCCTTGGTGATTGTTCAAGACGGCGCGGTTCGGCTCGAACGTTATGGTCTCGGTTTCGAAGATGACGGACGCTGGACAAGCTTCTCTGTGGCCAAATCTTTGACCTCCACCCTGGTCGGGATCGCCGTGAAAGACGGCGATATTGAAAGCCTCGATGATCCAGTCTCGAAATATATTCCTGGGCTTGAAAACTCGACCTATGATGATGTCACCGTGGAGCAGCTTTTGACCATGTCCTCCGGCGTCGCCTGGGACGAGACATATACCGATCCAAACTCTGATGTGGCGCGCTTCAATCAGCATGTTGCCGAGGATGGCGGCTCTAACCTGGTCAGCTATATGGCGAAGCTCCCGCGCGCGCACCCGGCAGGAGAGGTTTGGAACTATTCAACCGGTGAAACCAATCTGATCGGCGTCTTGGTCAGCGAAGCGACGGGCAGAACCTTATCGGAATATCTCTCAGAGAAAATCTGGAAGCCCTATGGCATGCAACAAGATGCGAGCTGGCTACTGAACGAGGATGGGACTGAAATCAGCGGTTGCTGCATTCAAGCTGCCACACGCGATTTTGCCCGCTTTGGTCAATTCATCCTGGACGGCGCTCAAATCGATGGTGAACGCCTGGTGCCGGATGATTGGCTAGAGCGCGCCACCACAAAACGCATTGGATATGGCGAACCTGGGCTCGGCTATGGCTATCAATGGTGGACCTATGACTCCGGCGCCTTCGCAGCAGATGGGATCTTCGGGCAAGGCATCTACATCGATCCAAACCGCAATTTGGTGATCGCCACCAATAGCAATTGGACAACCGCCCTTGGTGATGTCGATCGCGAACATGCGAAACGTGAAGAGCTCTATCAAATCGTCGCGGCCGCAATCGACGCAGAAGCCGCAAACTAGCCCCGCGCCCGCATCTCTGTCAGATTCCGCATAGGACCTATGGACCGCTTACGCGTTCCATTTGGCGACCGCGTGCTTACATCAACCGGAATCAAGGAGCGCGCGATGAAGCATTTCGGAGACATAGCTTTCACAGACCACGTCAAAGCCGAGCAAGAGCTGCGAGGCTCCCGCGAGTTGTATGCAGGCATGACCGCACGCCCTGCCCCGACAGGCATCGGCGAGCGCGAGGCCGCCTTCATCTCAATGCGTGACAGTTTCTATATGGCGACGGTTTCCGAAGATGGCTGGCCCTATATCCAGCACCGCGGCGGACCACGCGGGTTTCTGAAAGTGCTGTCGGACACGCAAATCGGATTCGCGGACTATCGCGGCAATCGCCAATATGTCTCGATCGGAAACTTGCAGACTGAAAGACGCGTATCACTGTTCTTGATGGATTATCCAAACCGGGCCCGTTTGAAGATGTTAGGACGCGCCAAGGTCCAGGAGGCTGAGTCGAATCCAGATCTCGCTTCAGAGCTCGCGATTGAGGGCCAGGGCAAGGTCGAACGCTTGTTCACAATCGATGTCGAAGCGTTCGATTGGAATTGTCCGCAATTCATCACCCCGCGCTTCACCGAGGCTGAATTGTCAGCCAGCCTGACACCGATGGTTGAAGAGCTTCAGCTCTTGCGCCAGGAAAACGCCTTCTTGAAGCAGGAACTCGGGCGCTGACGCGAAACGCAGACAAGCTCAAAAAATCTCTTAGCAAAGTGTTGACGTGCGGGACCGCCGGACCTAACTGCACGGCATCGTTAGCAGTCGAGGGGTGTGAGTGCTAAATCTCACATCGGGCTAACGAAACAAACACAATGAACTGACGAACAAGAGGTTTGCTCATGAAGTTCCGTCCACTTGGCGACCGCGTTCTGGTCCGCCGCGTTGAAGAAGCCACCAAAACCGCTGGCGGCATCATTATTCCAGACACCGCTACTGAAAAGCCACAAGAAGGCGAAGTCCTTGCTGTTGGTAATGGCGCAATCGGTGATGACAATGAGCGCGTTCCGCTCGACGTCAAAGCTGGCGACAAAGTCCTGTTCGGCAAATGGGGTGGCACCGAAGTGAAAATCGACGGTGAAGACCTGCTGATCATGAAAGAAAGCGACATCATGGGTGTGATCGAGGGCTAAGCCTCGTCTCCCATTTTTTCCAATCATTCAATTTGAAAGGTAAGCATTATGGCTGCCAAGCACGTAAAATTCGGCGCCTCTGCGCGCGAAAAAATGCTCGCCGGTGTCGACACACTGGCTGACGCTGTAAAAGTCACGCTCGGCCCTAAAGGTCGTAACGTGGTCATCGAAAAGTCTTTCGGCGCACCGCGCACCACGAAAGACGGTGTCACTGTCGCAAAAGAGATCGAGCTTGAGGATAAGTTCGAGAACATGGGCGCACAAATGCTGCGCGAAGTTGCCTCTAAAGCAAACGATGTTGCTGGTGACGGCACAACCACTGCGACTGTTCTGGCTCAAGCGATCGTTCGCGAAGGCATGAAGCGCGTTTCTGCCGGCATGAACCCAATGGACCTCAAGCGCGGCATCGACAAAGCGGCTGCTGAAGTTGTCAAAGACCTCGCGCACCACTCGCGCAAAGTGAAAGACAATTCTGAAATCGCGATGGTTGGCTCAATCTCTGCCAACGGCGACAAAGAAATCGGCGAGATGATCGCCAAGGCGATGGAAAAAGTTGGCAATGAAGGTGTGATCACCGTCGAAGAAGCCAAGTCTCTCGAAACTGAGCTCGACGTTGTTGAAGGCATGCAGTTCGACCGTGGCTACCTGTCACCTTACTTCGTCACCAATGCTGACAAGATGACGGCTGAACTGGACGATCCGTACATCCTGCTCCACGAGAGCAAGCTGTCTTCGCTCCAGCCAATGCTGCCAATCCTTGAGTCTGTTGTTCAGTCTCAGCGTCCACTTCTCATCATTGCAGAAGATGTTGACGGCGAAGCGCTCGCAACTCTGGTTGTGAACAAGCTGCGTGGCGGTCTGAAAATCGCTGCGGTTAAAGCCCCAGGCTTTGGCGACCGTCGTAAAGCTATGCTGCAGGACATCGCGATCCTGACAGGCGGCCAGGTCATCTCTGAAGACCTCGGCATCAAGCTTGAGAACGTAAGCCTCGACATGCTCGGCACAGCCAAGCGCGTGAACATCACCAAAGACGACACAACTGTTGTTGACGGTGCTGGCACGAAGAAAGACATCGAAGCGCGCGTGGGCCAGATCCGCAAGCAAATCGAAGACACATCTTCTGATTATGACCGTGAGAAGCTGCAAGAGCGTCTGGCGAAACTCGCTGGCGGTGTTGCTGTGATCAAGGTTGGCGGCGCCACTGAAATCGAAGTGAAAGAGCGTAAAGACCGCGTCGATGACGCCCTGAACGCAACCCGCGCTGCGGTTGAAGAAGGCATCCTTGCGGGCGGCGGTACAGCGCTTCTGTCTGCGGCTGGCAACATTGACGTCACGGGCAACAATGATGACGAGCAAGCCGGTATCGATATCGTTGCAAAGGCTCTTGAAGCTCCAGTCCGTCAGATCTCTGAGAACGCTGGTGTTGAAGGATCTGTTGTTGTGAACACAATCCGCAACGGCAAAGGCAAAGGCTTCGGCTTCAACGCGCAAACTGAAGAATATGGCAACCTGATCGACATGGGCGTTATTGACCCTGCGAAAGTGGTTCGCTCTGCGCTTCAAAACGCTGCTTCTGTTGCGGGTCTTCTGATCACGACTGAAGCTGGCATCGCAGACGCACCTAAGCCAGACGCACCAGCCATGCCGGCTGGCGGCGGCATGCCAGACATGGGCGGCATGGGCTTCTAGCCCAATCGCCAAAGGCGAAAACACAAAGGGCGGCTCCAACGAGCCGCCCTTTTTCTTTGTCCCGGGATGAAGCGGTCTACGCCGCGACGGGTTTCGGATAATACTGGTCCATGAAGCGCTCGACATAAGCCATCAGAACCTTGTCTTGCTTGATAAACCGTCCCATCGGTTTCTCGACCGGCGTTACAATCGCGGCGCGCAGCATTGGAACAGCACTGAAATCCGCCGCGGTCGCTTTGTCCCCGAACAGGAAGGGCTTATCGCCCAAGACTTCCCGGATCGCGATCAAGTCGCGCCGCACCCGATCAAAGCGCTCTTCCGGAGAATGCAGACCCGTCCCCTGCCCTCTCACCTGCGCTAGTGCCTGTTTGCGCACATGGCTGGTGACAAAGCCGCGAATAAGGCCCGGGATTTCATTGAAGAACGCCGCTTTCACATATTCCCAATTGTCGTCCTCGCCCCAACGGTCGGCCACAATCGCGAAATAGATATGTTCCTCAACCATACGGATGATGGCGCGAGAGATGCCGCGGTCGCGTTCAGACAGACCTTCGTCAAAATCAATGTCGGCGATGGTCTCGATAAAGGCCCGGATTTGTTCGCTATCAGGGACCTGCATGCCATCGACTTCGATAAAGGGAAGCTTGCCTTTCGGGGCCTTGCGTGGATCGCCCGTTTCGATGATCTCGAACGGAACACCGGCCTCTTGCAACATGCACAAAGACTTCATGCAAAATGGGCTGGCGGTCGGCTCTTCAAAGGCGGCGGGATAAACGGTGAGTTTGATCATTTGGGAACATCCTTGCTGCTGACAGCTGGCTAGCACGTCCCTCTTGTCACTTTCTGTCAGCAGTGTTTGGTAAGGTCAAGCATGGCCAAAAGTGACCGCCTCCTTCAATTGATGCAGTGCCTGAGAACCTTCCCGGCGCCTGTCAAAGCGCATGCTTTGTCAAAAGAACTCGGCGTGTCTCCGCGAACGATCTACCGCGATATCGAGTCGCTCAGGCGCTCTGGTGCCTTGATCGATGGTGAGGCTGGATATGGCTATACGCTGCAAGAAGATCCCGCCCTGCCGCCAATGATGTTCAGCCGGGACGAGATGGAGGCCTTGGTTCTGGGCCTGCGGGAAGTCGTCCAGGTCGCGGACCCCGTGCTTGCAAAGGCCGCTGAGAATGCCCTGTCAAAGCTCAAGGCCTCGCTGCCGGAACGTATGCGGGCAGAATTCGAACATGCAGTTCTGTATGCCAAACGGTTCCATTGCCGGCCGGAAATTTCGATTGATATCGAGGCCTTGCGGCATGCCACGCGCAATGAGCAAGTGATCGAGATCGACTATTCGGATGTCGAGGAAAACCGGACCCGGCGCACCATACAGCCCCTCGCCATCGTATTCTTTGACCGTTCGCTCGTGGTCCTCGCCTGGTGCGAGCTTCGAACCGCGTATCGATCTTTTCGCATCGACCGGATCGTTGAAATGACGGCGACCGAGCGATCGTTCCGGCCGCGCCGTGTGCCGATGCTCAGGGAATATTTGGATCGATTGGAACAGTCTTATCCGAATCAATGATCGCTAGACGGAGATGAGCGAAACTGTTCATTCTAAATGCGCGCTCGTGTCTCTTGCATTTGCAAATGCCGCCGCGTAACGAGGGGCCATGAGCAAAGTCTATGATAGCGCCGCCGCTGCGCTCGAAGGCGTCCTGTTTGACGGCATGATGATTGCCGCCGGCGGATTTGGCCTATGCGGGATTCCTGAACTCTCGATCCAGGCCATTCGCGACGCTGGAACCAAGAACCTGACCATCTACTCGAACAATGCGGGCGTCGACGATTTCGGCCTAGGTCTGCTTCTGCAAACCAAGCAGATCGCCAAAATGTGCTCGTCTTATGTCGGCGAGAATGACCTGTTTATGCAGCAATATTTGTCGGGCGAACTTGAGCTTGAGTTCAACCCGCAAGGCACACTGGCAGAGCGCATGCGCGCGGGCGGCGCGGGCATTCCAGGCTTCTATACAAAGACAGGCGTCGGCACGGTCATCGCCGAAGGCAAAGAAGTGAAGTCTTTCAAGGGCGAGGACTATATCCTCGAAGAAGGTATTTTCGCTGATCTGGCCATCGTCAAAGCCTGGAAAGCCGATACGACCGGCAATGCGATTTTCCGCAAGACAGCGCGCAACTTCAACCTGCCTGCAGCGACCTGCGGGAAGATTTGCGTCATGGAAGTTGAAGAGATTGTTGAGCCCGGCGAGCTGGATCCAGATGCGATCCACATTCCAGGCATCTATGTGCACCGATTGGTACAGGGGACTTTCGAAAAACGGATCGAGCAGCGTACGGTCCGAACGAAGGAGACCGCATGACGGCGCCCGACAAGTACACTGATGGACGAAACAAGCTAAAGGCAATTTTTGGGACGCATGGCGAGAACGCCGTGGCGGCGCTGGAGCCGGTTGCGCCGGATCTCGCCCGGCAAATTTACGAGCACGCTTATGGTGACACTTATGCCCGTGAAACGCTGAACCTTCGCGACCGCTCACTGGTCACAATTGCGGGCCTGACGGCGCTTGGATACCCACAACAGCAACTTGCCTCGCATATTCGCGGCGGCCTGACGGTCGGGCTAGAGCGCGAAGAAATCGTTGAAACCATCACACATATGGCGCTGTACGCAGGCTATCCGGCCGCCGTGAACGCCGCACTGACCGCGAAAGACGTTTTCGCAGACTTAGACACACACCCTCAGGAGACGCCGTAACCATGCCTTGGACACGCGATGATATGGCCGCCCGCGCGGCGCAAGAGTTGGAAGATGGCATGTATGTCAACCTTGGCATCGGTATTCCGACCCTGGTCGCCAACCATATTCCAGACGGCATGACCGTCACCTTACAATCAGAAAATGGTATGCTCGGCATGGGTCCGTTTCCGTTCGAAGGCGACGAAGACCCAGACCTGATCAATGCCGGCAAGCAGACCATCACGGAGCTGCCGCACACTGCCTATTTCGACAGCGCCACCAGTTTCGGGATGATCCGCGGCGGCAAGATCGCAATGGCCATTCTCGGCGCGATGGAGGTTGCCGAAAATGGTGACCTCGCCAACTGGATGATCCCCGGCAAACTGGTCAAAGGCATGGGCGGCGCAATGGACTTGGTCGCCGGCGTCGGACGCGTCGTGGTGATTACTGATCACAATAATAAAAAAGGCGATCCGAAGCTGCTCAAGGAATGCACGCTTCCGCTCACTGGCAAGGGCGTTGTGGATCGCATCATCTCAGATCTCGGCGTGTTCGATGTGGTCGAAGGCGGCCTGAAAGTGGTTGAGCTCGCACCTGAAGTGACCATGGATATGGTGAAAGAGCGCACGGCGGCTGCCTTGGTGGCGTGACCCCACGGCACGGATTGAACCTGCGTTTTATCGGGCTATCCCTCCTTCTAATATAGATAGGGAGTAGAGCGATGCCTAAAGGCGCGATGCCAGTTTTGGTTGGGGTTGGACAGGTTACCGATCATTGGGACGGCACAGCTGGCCCGGACGGCGCGCCCTCCCCGAACAGTCTTTGTGTCAGCGCCAGTCAGATCGCTCTGGAAGATGCCGGGATCGCGGCATCTGAGATCGACACACTGGCGGTCGTTCGAATCTTTGAAGACAGCGTCCCTGGCGACCGCCATCCGCACGGGCACAACACAAACCTGCCCGGCACCATCGCGCGCGATATTGGCGCCAAACCAGACCGCGCCATCTATGCGGCAGTTGGCGGCCAAAGCCCGCAGCAGCTCGCCAATGAAATGGCCGCTCGCATTCATGCCGGAGAGATTGAGTGTGCGCTGGTCACCGGCTCAGAGGCGAACAAAGCCTCCAAAGCCGCGCGTAAGCATGGCGTTGAGATCAACTGGGCTGATAGTGCCGATCTCGACATCGAAGATCGCGGCATGGGCGACATGTTGCTGTCTCGCCCTGAGATCAAACATGGTATTATCGCGCCTGCCTATTTCTATGCGCTGTTTGAAAACGCTATGGCGGCGCGTGATGGCCAAACGCGCTCAGAGCGACGCGCTGAGATGTCCGATCTATTTGCCAAGTTTGCCGCGGTTGCTGCGGATAATCCGAAATCGCAGTTCGATACAAAAAGCTTCGATGCTGCCTTCTTGGCGACGCCGAGCAAGGCCAATTACCCGTTCGCGGATCCGTTCTTGAAATGGCATATCGCGCAAGACGCAGTGAACCAGAGCGGCGCGTTCATCATCATGTCTGAAGACAAAGCCGACGCGCTCGGTGTCGCCGCAGAGAAACGGATCTATCTGCATGGCAGCGGCGAAGCCTCTGACGATTTTATCTCCGAGCGCCCGGTCTTGGATGGATCATGGGCGATGGAAACAGCGATCAATCGCGCCCTTTCGCAGGCCGGAACAAGCCCAGATGCGATCGGTGCATTTGATCTCTATTCCTGTTTCCCATGCGCGGTGTTCAGCTCGATGGCGGTGCTCGGCATAGATCATAAAACCGAAACACGACCGCTCACCTTGACCGGTGGATTGCCCTTCTTTGGCGGCCCCGGAAACAATTATTCCATGCACGGCATTGTCAGCATGACAGAATGGCTGCGGGCAAACCCCGGCGCGCAAGGATTGGTCCTCGCCAATGGCGGCTGGATGACCAAAGAGGCGGTGGGCATTTGGTCGACCGCCAAGCCTGACGCATTCACGCCAGTCGAGCCGATGGCCAAGCCGAGTGAAAAAGCGCCGCTTATTGAGACGGCGAGCGAGGGCGTGGTCGAGACCTACACGGTCACTTATGGCAAAGACGGCCCGATGAGCGGGATCATCTTTGCCCGCACGGCAAACGGCGAGCGTTTCATTGCTGCTGCCGCGCCCGAGGCCATGCCGAGATTACTTGAGGAAGACAGCCCAGTCGGGTTGAAAGTCTCTGTCACCCATGCCGACGAGCGCAATACATTCGTGTTTGCATAGCGGGCGCCCGTTCAAAGGGCTGGAAACCTGCTTGCATTTTCGCTAAACGACGAGAATGACAGCGCTAGACAAAAATGCCCCGACCGTTGAAAATGCCAAAACCGCCTTGCGGAAACATGCTGAACGCATCGCCGCTG
>Ga0256829_1002540_pt1 | contig 13502 bp, 9 predicted proteins | sample 131447metaG_FD_185979 | JGI IMG/M metagenome (GOLD analysis project Ga0256829, IMG submission 185979) | Hydrothermal vent microbial communities from Lau Basin, Pacific Ocean - 131-447 | ecosystem: Environmental > Aquatic > Marine > Hydrothermal vents | place: Pacific Ocean: Lau Basin | collected...
CAATGTAAAACCTAATAATCCAACTTCTGACATTATAGAAGATGCAATGGACAAAAAAGAAGAAATAGTGATATCAGAAAACAAAGACGACAAAGCAAAAGAAATGTTAAATCAGAAAAAAATAGATATACAAACAATTAAAGAGTTTTATACTAATGTATTACAATATAAACATTTATATGAACCTCCTGTTTTTAATAAAGAAAATTTAATTAAAAATTTAAATGTATTAAATGACAGAACTGGAATTGGTCTCTTTTTTAATAATTTGGCAAAAACTACGCCTTTAATTTATACGGATAATAAAGAAAGTGTTTTTGCTGATTGGAAAAATATTTATATAGCGTTTGCTATGCTTTATGGGGCTGAATTTAAAAATGTTATTACTGCCTTATTAACACCAAAAATGGAAGAAAAAATTCAGTTTAACAAAGCTTTTGCACATGTTTTATCCGATTATATAGATGAACATTTTACAGGGGGTTCTGAATTTTGCAGTATGGTTTTAATTAATAAAAAAACAAATCAAAAATTCAGAGCATATGGAGCATTTTTTTTAATGAACGACTTTAAATTAGGTTTAAAAGAAAATCAAATAGATTTTTTTAGAAGTTTTCCGTATAATAGCTTATACAAAATAGAGACAATTGCTAAAGGTTTAAATCTTTTTGAAAAGAAATATCCTGTTTTAATAGGAAAACCTAATGAAGTATTAATTAAATAATGGAGAAAAAGGATGGAAAGAATAGAAAACGCCAAATACGAAATACCTTTTGATAAAAGTTTTGCTAAAGGAGAAAAGAATATGTTTGATTTAGACAGGAAAGGAGAAGAGCTTCTTGAAGGTATCGTTTTAGAAAAACATAAAGGTTTTGAGAGAATTTATTTAAAACATGAAGTTGTAAGTATTTATCCTATTGAAAACACTACATTAGGGCGTTTAGAAGGAGTTAGAATTCAGTTTTTTGAAATTGATGAGAGGAAAACATATTACAAATCAAATGGAGACGGAGTTGCAGGTTTTCCTAAAAATCTTTACATTGATTTAGATATTCATAATTTAACTAAATTAACTTCTGTTTTATTAGGTGCGGTTTCCAGTTATCTTTATAACATTAGAAGTAAAGTTTTGCATGATACCAATTTATATCAAAGTATTAAAGTTAGAAAATTCAATAATGATAAATATTTAAAATTAAGGCTATCAAAACATTTTTTCAGAGAAGGTGAAAAGGGTAGATATAAAGTTTCTATGGCTTTTATTAAAAAATCGGATATCGAAGAAATAGATGATACGGAACTTATTAACTTTAACTTTACAAAAAGAGATGTTTTGATTTTACTAAATTTAATAAAGAGATTAACCGGTTCTTATTTAAAGGATGCCGCTATTCCTATGTCTGTTCAATACATAGATAAAGACACAGGGGAATTTGTAGCGGAAAGAACTGCAATAGTAGGAAAAATATTTAATGCAATTATTGTAGATAGTGTTTGGTTTCACGGACAGGAACTTCTTAATATGATGTATGCTACACATGAATTAATTTATAAGCTTTATATTGAAAAAAGTTTAGAAGAAGCTCAATGTAATTATAGGCAAATTAAATTTTATCCAAGAGAAGATATAATGTATCTTGATATTATTAAAATGAATTCAAAACATGAGGAAGTTTATCAAGAATATAACGGAAAAAAAGTTATAATTAGAATTCCAATAGGTTCACTTTTTTTAGCCGCAATGTTTATGTATTTAGATGTAGATATTTTGAGGCACACAAGTTTTGATGCAGAATATTATGAAGAAACGGGAGAAAACAAATTAGCACAATTGTTAAGTGATAATAATATTAAATATCACATCTCATTAAAAGAATCATATTTAGGAATAGGAACAAAACCAGATAGTAAAGACCCTGAAAATACAAAATTATATTTTGCAGGAATAGCAAAAGAGGGTAAATTTAAAGCGGAATTGAACGATGGAGATGTTCTTGAAAATTATATTCTAAAGTATGATGAACACAATATAGCCCATGCAATTCCGGTTATTGGAAATTTTCACATAGACTTAAGAGACAAATGGACTATATTTATCAAAGCCCTTTCTTATGGATTTACAAGAGAATATTTAGAAGAAGACAGAGAATTTGATATGAATAAATTTTATGTAATAAATCAAGATATTACGGGTTATTATAAATATGAGTTCACAATATATTCCAATACGGAAAACAAAGCTCCTGTAGTTCTAATTATTGATAAATATAAGCTTTCAAGAGGTGAAGACCCAAAATTAATAGGAAGATTTAGACAGCCTTTATTTAGGAAATATATATATCAGCTATTATCTGTTTTTCTTGCTGCAGGTAAAGAAATGACTAATATTAAACTAACAGAAGAAATCAAAGCCAATGAACTTCTTCCTTATAAACACAAGTCTTATAAAACAGTAGAAATTAACAAAAAGAACGATGAAGTTAAATATGGTATTAAGAAAATAAACGATAAAGTCTATTGGGGTAATTTTAAAACAAAAACACAGTATGTTGAATTGCCTAGACAAGATATAGATTTGCTTAATATGTCCTCTGAATTTAGGATTTTTAATGCAAAAAGATGGATACCTTTTACGGGGGAAAAAATCACCCTAACTCAAAACGGATATATTACGGACATGTTTAGTGAATACCATTTGGAAAAAGATAATAAGGGAGTTATCTGGGCAACAAGGCTGTATTATGGCACAAACACAAAATACTAAAAAAAATGTTTTGTTTGATAATGAAATAAAAGAAAGAAACCTTTCGGAAAAAACAAAAAACTTTCTTCTTTCATTGCCTGAAAAAGAAAAAATAGAAATATTAAACGGAGCTTTAATAGCAAACAGTATATCCGCATCTACTCCTCAAAATTCTTTTTTCCTTTATTTGCTTTTTAATTCTAAAATTTCAAAGAAACAAAAGGACTTGGTTTTTAATAGGATGAAAAGAGTATATGAATTTTACAATTCTTTAGGAGCAATAGATAAGCAAATTTTTAAACATGGAATTTTAAATAGATTTAAAACCAATAATCCTACTGTAGAATATTGGGATTTTAAGAAAAAAGGTTCCAATATAGAAAATTTTGGGGATATTTATAAAGAGATTAATAAACGTCCAAAATACATAGGAATGCAAACCTTTGTTGAGCTTTTCGGAATGATTTATTCAAGAGTTCAAAGACTTCTAAATAACGGTAACTTCTTTAGAAAAAATTTTTAATTGTTTTTTTTGTTATAATAAGGAAAAAATACTTAAAAAATAAGGATATTTATGTCTTTTTTAGAAAATAGAGATATTCAGGAGTTAATAAATTATTTTAAAACAGGTAATTTTTTAAAGTCATTTAAAATAAAATGGAGAAAACCTACATACGATAGCGGCTTTTTATATAGATTAATGAAAGCTAAACACTTTTTATATCCAATAGAAATTCCTCGAATGACTTTATGGCATTGGGAAACCAAATCAAGAGGAAAGATAAGTTTTTCTTCAAATTTTAAAAAAGCATCTAAAAAAAGAATAAATGAGCATTATTATATATATGAAATTTTTAAAGACCTTGTCGTCTTACAGGATATTTATGAAAAGAAAATTGCTAAAAAAATTACTGAAGAAGACAAAAAGTTTTTAATTGAAGTTTTTAAGTATCAGTTTAAAATGTCTGATTATCCGGAAAGAGAAATTAGAGAAGCTTTGTTAAATTTTGAAGATTTTAAAAAGAAGATGTTTGCTTATCTTAAAGATAAAATGAGTGTTGAACAAAAACAGAGAATTGAAAAATTGGATGAAATGGAGTTTTTTTTAGTTATGAAAGAGAGTTTGGTGTTAATAAACAAATAAAATGTAAAAACTCCTAGAAAGGAGAAAAATTTTAAAGCGTTTCTATCGCTTTTTTAAATTTTTTTTCTAAATGTTTTATATATTCATTTTTTGAAATTAGATTCTTATTTTTTAGCTTTGCTATATCTCCTTCTGCTAGCTCTTCTATTGAAGAAATGTATTTTCTCAATTCTACATCCACCACAATGTTTGGATTTACAACTAAAATTTTTTTATTTACTTGGTAAGAACTCTCAATGGAAGATATCTCTTCTATTGTTTCTACATCAGGAGATATTACAATTTTAAAAAGTACAGCCCATGTGTTATAGTTCCAATTATACGGCTCTACAAAATCCCAATATTTTAGGATTTCGCCGTTTTTCATATTTATTAACTCAACTATATCCCCACTTCCCCAATCATCTGCAGTTTGATAAGAATGTAAAAAAAGTTTTTCCATCTTTCATCTCCTACTCCCCCAACAATAAAAACAACTGCCGCAAATAAACATCTCCGGGCACAGAGACACTTCACTTTGCCCTGCTCAAGTTATACAGTAGAGCTCCTGTTGGCTGTTGTTGAGGGAGAAAATTTCACACCATCTTAAAAAAATAGGTCTTGTTATAGGAAGGTTTCAAAAAAATAAAATCTTACAAATATCGTAAGAATTTCTATTGTAGGTATCTTTAATCTTATAATTTAAAGAAAAAATAAATATTGTTAGCTATCCCCTATAAAAGGGGAAAATTAATATTTCATGTTCCACTCTAAAAATTTTTCCAGTTCTTTTTCATCTTCGGTTTTAAATATTTTTTTTATTTTTGACCAAAAATGAGAATCTTTTAAAATTTTTATTTGTTCTTCTTTATCGTAAGGTTCTGGCCCATAATAATAAATTGAAGGTTGGAGAGTACAACAATAATATCTGTCGCTCCCTTCTTCTACAGGATATTTTACTTCAGTTTCCACAATCCATTCTGAATATCCTTCGTTAAATTCTTTAATAGCTTTTTCGACATATTCTTTTGTCTCTTCTGCTTCTTCTGGAAAATTTACAAAAGGATGCACGATAACATATCCAGCTATACCTGAATCCCATGGGTCAGTATATTCTCCTAAAGAAAGACTCATATCTCCATGAATGTAAGCATATACAGGAAAAATTAATAATTCTTCTTTGTTTGTATTTGGAAAGTTTTCTTCAATATACGATTCTATTGCTTCTTCTATTGAAGCATGACCTTCAGGGATTTTGTCTCCGCCTAATGTGTATCTTTTTAAATTATCGACAACAACGAATTCATCTGGGGCAAAATATCTGTCCATATATTCTTTAAAAGAATAAGATTCTACCAATTTCATTGTTACATTAATTTTTTTCATGTTTACTCCTTATTAAAAAATTTGAATCTTGTTATAAGATGAAAAAAATTTAAAAAACAAATTGTTTTTCTCTTTAATTTTTTATATTATTTAGCAATTTCTTTAAATTGATTTTATTTAAATAAGGAGAATTTTTATGGCATTTAATAAAGAAGCTTTTGAAGCTTTATTGGAGCGTGAAGGTGTAATGGATTTTATATGGGCTCGTACATGGGAAGATATTCCCAATACGGAAATAGGTATTTATGAATTAGCTAACGATAGATACGGAGTAATTTTTAGAATTTTCCCGCCTGTTTATGCATCAAAAGAAACAGAAAAAAAATTGAAAGGTTTTTTTAGGATTCAATTGCCGGAGGGTTCCAGTATTCAAATTTTTACATTTGCTTCAAGAAATTTGACCGGGTATATAGACGCATATGTTCAAGAACATGAAAATTCTTCTAAAGTAGATAATCAAGATGTATTAAAAGAATTAAAAAACGTAAGAGGAAAATTTTTGGATATTCATTCTAAAAAATCTGTATTTGAAAATAAAGGAATGGATTTAAGATTTAGAAATTTTGTAAATCTTGTAGCTATTACAATTCCTAAAAAAGATGAAGAAGGTAAAGAATTTTCTAAAAATGAAGTTATTAATATTTTCTCAAGAGTTTATACTGCATTAAGTGAATTTGGAGCTAAAAAGTTTAGACAGGCAGAATATGTTGCAATGATGAGAGAAATACTTGTTCCTGATTCAGATATTTGGGCAGTTCCCGAAGATAAAAGGACATATATAAATACTCAGGTAGTAGATAATGATGCTATTATAACTATAGATGAAAAAAACAATGTATTAGGAATAGGAAAACAAATTTCTGAAGAAGAATATAAAAAACAGCTTGAACGTGAACAAATGGAATTTGAATCGGAATTATCTGATGAAGAAAATGAAGATGATGATTCTGTTTTCAGTTTTTTAAAAAATTTATTTGAAAAAAAGAAAGAAAAAGTAAAAAAGAATAATACTATTCCACATACCAATTGGTATGCAAAGGCTCTAACAACAAAAATTTATCCGCCAAGAATTGACCTTATTCATATGCTAATGATGTTTACAGATTTTTTTGGTCAGGAAATAGAACCTACTTTACCATGTCCGTTTTTCTTAAATTTAACTGTTTATGTAGGAAATAGAGACAAACAAAAATTAAAAATACAAGAAAAAACTCAATGGAATATGTGGCAAAGTCAACATTTAGGTGAAAGTGTTAAGTTTTTCCCCAAACTAGAAGAAAGAGCAAAAGAATCAGAAATTGTTAACTACTGGTTAGCTCAAGGGGAAATTCCTTTACCGGCAATGTGGTCAATGGTTGTTATGGATAATTCCATTACAAAACTTACAAGATATACTGAAAGAATCAGGAAAAAATTTTCAGAAATAAACTGGATTTTACAAGAAGAAACGGTAATTCCTCATTGGCTTTTTCTTTATTCATTACCTTTACAATTTGAACCTTATGTTTTATTGAAACATTCAAAAAGAATGAATACTTTATTTACGGCTAACTGTGCAACAATTGCACCTATTATAACAGGTTCTCATGGTATAGGGGCTCCTGTTCTTTCTTATGTTGACAGAATAGGGCAAGTTTCCGCTTATGACATTTTTGCCGCCGATACAAACTATAACTTTATTGTTATAGGGACTTCCGGTTCCGGTAAGTCTTATGCTATGGCAGATTTCTTTACCAATCATTTAATGAATGGAGCAAAAATTAGAATTATTGATGTCGGAAGAAGTTATAAACATCTTTGTTCTTTAGTCGGTGGGCAATATATAGAATTTACCGAAGACGCAAACATTTGTTTAAACCCTTTTACAAAAGTAGATACTACACCTGATGGGAATATCCATCCTGATGAGCTGCAAACTATTGTACCTTTAGTTGGATTAATGGCGGGACTGTCGTTAAATCCAAGAGACATGGAAAATAATTTAGACCTTACTACAATAAAAGGTTATATTTCTGAAGCAGTGGTAAGAGCATTTCAATCTAAAGGTAGAAATGCAGGAATGCAGGATGTTGGAATAGCCTTAGAACAAATTGAATCTGAAATTGAGCAAAGAGGAAGAAGAGATGAAATACTTTCAAAACTTATTCGTTCACTAATTCCTTATACATCACCTCAAGGAGAATATTACCGTTATTTTAACGGTCCTAATAATCTTGATTTTGAATCGGATTTTGTAGTTTTAGAATTAGAAGAAATAGACCAAAAAGAAGGTTTAAAATCTGTTGTATTGGCCGCTATCGCTCAAACTATTTCTACCGAATTTTTTATAGGGGATAGAAGCCAAAAGAAAATCCTTGCAGTTGATGAGGCATGGTCTATTGTTGATGATAAAAATGTAATGAGATTTCTTGAAACAATGGCAAGAAGAATTAGAAAATATTATGGTGCATTAGGTATTATCACACAAAAAATAGGAGATTTTTTCAAAAACCAAGCCACAAGAGATATATTTGATAATACTTCAAATAAGATTTTCTTAAGACAAGACCAAATGTCTATACAGGCGGCAGAAGCAGATGGAAGTTTACCTTTAGATAAGGGAATGATTGAATTAATGAAAACCGTTAAATCCAAACCGCCTCTATATTCGGAGCTTTTAATAAAACAAGAAGAAAAATTTTTTATAGCCAGATTAATTACAGACAGAGTTGCTCATTGGATTTATACAAATCATAAAAACGATATGCCTACCGTTTATAAGATAATGAAAATGTTTGGAGTAAGCGAACTTGATGCAAGACTGATAAAAGGTTATTCCGAATTTAAAGGAATTACCGTAGAAGAAGAATTTAATTACAGATTAAGTAATGGACTAATTAAAGTTCAAAATACAAATATTGAAGAAGAAATAATGAAATCTATTATCGAAGATTAAAAAATAATAAGGTGATTAAAATATGCAAAATAACATTTATCAGCAAAACATAAAAAATAAAATAATTGAATTGGAATCTGAAAGAGAAAAAGAACTAAAATCAATAAGTTCTTTGGATACCAAAATATATTTGGAAACTAATGCAAAAATAAAGCTTTCACATCATTTAATATTGGAAATGTATAAAATTGAACAACAACTTCAAGAATACATAGATTTTGTTGAAAAACAATTATTAAGAGGAGGTAATCCTCCTTTAGCGATAAAAGAAAAAATTTCTTTAACGGATTTAAAAATTTTAAGAAAACAATTAACAAAAACTCAATATCATTTTCCTGATGTTTTGAAAATTGGAGAATATATTTCATTGCAACAAATTCCATCTAAAATTTTTCCTAACAATAAATTTGTAACAAAAAGTCCTTTTTTTCTTCCTATTAGAGATGCTGGAGTTGCCTTTTTAATTAATCCAAAATACAAAAACAGAATTAATGAGCTTATGGAAATAGTAGGACTTAAATTGATAGCTTCAGTGCCTGACGGACTTGCAGAAGTTACCATAATGGATAAAGCTGGGGCAGGGCAAAACTTTCCTACTCTTTCCAAGCTTCATTCTAAAATAATAGAGGGGAAAATAGTTTCTGATGATTATGAAATTGAAAGAATGATGCAAGAATTGAAAAATAACATGAAAAGTATTATTCAAAATATTTCAATGAACGGGTTTGAATCAGTAGAAGATTACAATAAAAATACAGATGAGGTTCCTCAAAGATACAATTTTGTTTTTATAAGTGGCTTTCCTGCAGGTTTCAATAAAAGTGCAATAGAAAATTTAACGGCTTTAATTGAAGAAGGTTATAAAGCCGGAATGTATATAATAATGAGCATTGATTATGACCCCGTACATGGATTAAGACAATCTTTATCAGGAGGAATAACGCTTGAAAGGCTTTTAAAAAATATGGTAGTTTTTGAATTTAGCGAAAGACCTCATGAGTTTATAAATAAAAAACTGATAAAGGAAAATGTAGAACTTATAAAATTTCCTTTAAAATGTGAACAGAAAGTAAAACAAGCGACAAATGTTGCTTATAAATTAAAATTTGAAGATTTTTATAAAGATTATTATGAAGAAATTTTGAAAGATATTAACGCAAGAATAGAGCATATTTCATTAAGACCTGTAATTCCTATTACAAAAGTAGTTCCAAGTAAGGAAGAATGGTGGAGTAAAACGGCAGGTCCCGGCATTTGTGTGCCTTTTGGTAAAAAAGGTATTGATAATGTTTTTCTATCTGTCGGCATTGATGAATATGGAGAGCCATCCGCAACACATCATGGTTTAATTGGGGGTAAGACAGGTTCGGGTAAAACAGTTTTTATTCACGATGTTATTTTAATGGCTTCTATTTATTATCCTCTTGATGAACTTGAGTTTTGGCTTTTAGATTATAAAGAGGGGACAGAGTTTGCTTTATATAGTGATTTTCCTCATGTAACTATACTTTCTATGGAAAGTGAGATAGAATTTGGAATAGATGTATTGAAAAAAGCTATTGATGAAATAGCAAGAAGAGGTGAATTTTTTAAAAAAGAAGGCGTTTCAAATTTAACTGGTTATAATAAAAGAATGGAAGAACAAGGGAGATTTAAAGATAAACTTCCAAGAATAATTTTATTTATTGACGAGTTTCAAGTTTTGCTTTCAAGAGATTCAAAAACAACGGAAATCGTAAATAATCTTTTAGACGATATTGTAAGAAGAGGGAGAAGTTTCGGTGTTAATTTATTTTTAGCAACACAAACTTTAAAAGATATCACCTTTAAAGATTCCATTCGTTCAAATATGCCTTTAAGAGTAGCTTTAGCAATGGAAAAAAAAGATGCCGCTATTATTTTATCTCCAGAAAATACTGTAGCTGAATTTATACAAAATCCAGGAGAAGGTATTTTAAATAAAGCTGCCGGAATCCCTCAATACAATATTCATTTTCAGGCATATTTAGCTTTAGATATATCAGAAAAAGAACAATATTTCTCAAAAGTAAAAAACGAAATTATTGATTATGCTTATATTCACTACTCAGATATTAATTCTCATATGAAAAAAAGATTTGTTTATAATGGAGAAGTTGATGTATTTATAGAAGAAAATGAAATTTTTATGAATGCTTTAAAAGAAAACAGACCTTTTAAAGATAAAAGAATATATTTAGGAGTTCCTGCTGGATTAAATAAAGAGCATATAAACATTAAATTTAACAATGATTTTGCAGAAAACATGATTCTCGTTGGACCTGATATTAAAAGAGCTACATCTACATTTTATTTAATGGTTAAACAAATAGAGTTTAATTATTCAAATGTAAATATTAATTTAGTTAATTCAAACGCTGTAGTTGAACAATTTTTTAAAGCATTGCAATCCGATAAAACAACTTATATTCATAATAGAGATTCAATCAAATGGTTAAATGAGATGGAGACTTTGTTAAAAGAAAGAATGCAAAAAATTGAAAATCAAGAACTTGATTATAATAATTTAACTCCTGTTTTCAATTTTTTATTTTTTATTGAAAGCAGTAAAATTTTTGCAAGCGGAGGTTATTCTCCTGAAGCTAAAAAAATTTTAAATTTAATACAAAATGGGCCTGAATATGGTATCCATATGATAATTTATACATCGGATTTTTCTGCTTTATCGGAAAACGGATTAAATGCGGAACTTTCTAAATTTAGAAAAAAAATAGCTTTTTATGACAGCGGTGAAACAAGCTTAAAAATTTTTGGTCCACAACCTCCTTTAAGATTTGATAAGCCAAAACCGGGGAAAGAGCCTAAAGTAGCTATTGTTGCAACGGGGGATTATAACCAACCTTATGCAAAATATAAGCCCTATAAAGTAAATGAAATTTATAAACTTTTTAAATAAAAGGTAATTTTATGAGAAAAAAACAAAACATTCCAAAACTAAATTTAGAACTTTTTTTTGATAATTATTCTGAAAATCTATTAAATGTTTCATTGGCTCAAAGAAAAATTTTAGATGTTTTTAGAGAAAAAGAAGAAGAACTCAAAGAATATATAAAACAAGTATCTGTTTTGGAAAAAGCAAAAAACAATTATAAAATGAAAGATTTTGAAAAAATTATTTCCAATATTGCTTTTAATTTAGGCGAAGAATTTTCAAACTTATCTATTCCTTTAAAAAAAATTCCTATATTAGAAAATGCTGCAAAAATTAAAGAAGTAATTATAGGAATAGAAAACAGAGGCTATGAATTTGAAAATATTTCAAATAAATATACCAATGTTAAAAAACTTTGGAAAGCTTTTATTAAACCTAGGGAATATATTGATAAACAAGCAAAATTTGTTCAAATAATAGAGGAAGAACTAAAAGAGTTGGAAGAACAAATAAAAGATATTGATATAGACGGGATAGGGAGAATAGAAGAAAAAATAGCTTCTATTAAAGACTTAATTGAAAAAGTAATATACGCAATAAGTGAACTTGAAGTTCTTTATAATAAACATTTTTTTGTTGGATATGAACCTTTAGCGTTAAAAAAAGAAATTGAACGTTTTTTAGAAAAAGAATACAAAAACAAAGAAATAGGAGAAATTGTAATAAAGACAAAAGAAATTCTAAATAAAAAAGAAAAACTAAAAGCAAAAAATAAAACAGTTACGGAAGCTGTTAATGTGGTATTAATTAGAGAAAAAAAATCAAAAAAAGTAAAAGCATACGGTGTTTATATAAATGGAGTTTATTTAAATCCTTCTGAAATTGAGTTTAAAGACCCTGAATATATTTTTTTAAACAGATATATCTATATTGATAATTTTCCTGTGGAAGGAATCTTTGAAAAAGAGAAACTTTTAAAAAATATGGACATTTCACAAAAACAACTTATGGCTATGGAAAAATTTAGTCAGGTTACAATGAAAAAGTTTTTATTAGAAATAGTTGGAGGAAGTGTCCTTTTTTGGTTTTTATACATAATAACTCCTATTTTTAATATAATTTCTTTTTCTTCGACTATCGTAGGTATTCATTTTTATTTTGCATGGAATTTTAAAAGGTTAAAAAGAAAAATAGATAAGGAGTTTGGAGTTCCAAATGCCTTTTATTTTATATCTATAAACTATTTTTATGTTAAAGAAGGGACAGATGAGTTTAAGTATGAGAAGTTGCCATATTTAATTGTTCAAAACTTTGAGAAAGTTTTTAATTTTAAAGACCGAGAAGGGGAGTGAACCATCCCACGTTAAACCACATCACTCTTAATTACATAAATTTTTAAAGGAGAAATAATGAATGAACAAATTACTATGAATATTACTGCAGCAACAAACATCTTAAGAAAGATGAAATATGTTGTTGAAGAAATGAATTCTCTTATGAGAGATTTAGATAGACAAATAGCAAATGCTGAAATAGACGGATGGACAGATAAAAATTATCAATTATTTTCTGACGCCTTTCAAGACACCAAAACCATTATAAATAGCGGTATTAGAAGAATGGAAGAAGAGCATATGCCGTTTTTAAATAGATTAGTAAGAAATGCATCGGATTTGCAGTAAGATTTCCTAAAAAAGAAATTAGGAGAAGAGTTCTTGTAATTTTTTAATATCTTCCCCATAAAGTTTTTGGAATGTCTCTTCAGCTTCTTCGTAATATTTTTTTAAAGCTAATTCTTTAACATTTGTTTCTACCGAAAGATTATTGATGCTAATACCTTTTTTTTCAAGATATTCTTCTGGAGTTACAATATCCTCTTTATCTATTTCGCAAAGGTTTTTTTCTGAATCGCTAAAACCGATAAGGTCAAATTCACCGATAAAGTTAGATTCTTCGTTACTGAAATAATTTTGAGATTTGGTTTTGTTGTTCTTAAAATCCCAATAGAAAGCATCTAAATTATAAAGATGTTTAACTTCATTCCCGTTAAATGAGCCAATTAATTTAGTGGGAATATGGTTTTTTAAATTTTTTATTCCAAAAGATAAAAAATCGCTATAAATTTTAAATTTTAAATTTTTTAGCTCTTTTTTAAGTCTTTTTTTAACTTTTTTTATTATTGCTTGGCTTAAATCATATGTATCAATTTTTACAATTTTTATTTGAAATTTAGAACGATAATAATAGTTTTCTTGTAATTCTCTGTTTGAAAGATTTTCTTTTTTTTCTTTAAAAGAGATATCATATGCTCCGGGATAAAATTCTTGAACTTCCTCAATGGAAGTATTTGTTGTGTTGTATTTGTGGTAATCTCCGTAAGAATAATTTATATTCTCACAAATGA
>Ga0256829_1002541_pt1 | contig 13497 bp, 10 predicted proteins | sample 131447metaG_FD_185979 | JGI IMG/M metagenome (GOLD analysis project Ga0256829, IMG submission 185979) | Hydrothermal vent microbial communities from Lau Basin, Pacific Ocean - 131-447 | ecosystem: Environmental > Aquatic > Marine > Hydrothermal vents | place: Pacific Ocean: Lau Basin | collected...
CCAGGTCTGCCCACAACAGAGTGGAAACCGCAATCGCCACCAGGATCAGCGCGCCTCCCATGGTCGGCGTACCCGCCTTGGACAGGTGTGACTCGGGGCCATCGTCACGCACCTGCTGTCCGATCTGGCGGAAACTCAACTGGCGAATCATCACTGGCCCGATAACGAATGACAGCATCAACGCCGTCAACACACCAAGAATGGCGCGCAGCGTCAGGTACTGAAAGACATTGAAGGCACTGTTGAACTGGCTCAGGTAATCGGCGAGATAGACCAGCATGTCAGGCCGCCTCCCCGTTTCGATTGCATAGCGCATCGACCACGCGCTCCATGTGCATGCTGCGCGAACCTTTCACTAACAGGGTGACCCCGGCTGCCAGGCGCTCACGCAGACAGTCCAGCAGTGCGTCCATCGAGGTGAATGCCTCGCTACCCTCGCCAAACGCTTCACTGGCGGATGCCGCCAGTGGGCCCAGTGTAAAAAGATGCTTCAGACCGGCATCCCGCGCCTGCTCACCCATCCGGCGATGCAGGGCATCGGCCGTATCGCCAAGCTCACCCATGTCGCCCAGTACCAGCCAGCACTCACGCTCACTGGTCGCCAGCAATTCCAGCGCAGCGCCCAGTGAACCGGGGTTGGCATTGTAGGTGTCATCGATAATCTGCGCGCCATGCAGGCCCGTGCAGGGTTGCCAGCGGCCACTCACCGCGCGCATGGCGGACAAACCCCGGGTAATCGTGTCCACCGACAGACCCAGCGCAACAGCGGCGGCACTCGCCGCCAGGGCATTCATAACATTGTGGCGTCCGGGCAGCGGGAGGTGGAAATCGACCTGACCCGAAGGAATATGCAAATGGATATCACTGCCATGCATATCACCCTGCCAGCTTGCGCAGACCTCGGCATCGGCGTCCAGCCCGAAAGCTATCACCCTGCGCGAACCCGCGAGTTCACGCCACAGTCCGGCATAGGCATCATCCGCATTAATGACACAAACGCCATCGGCCGGCAGCCGCTCGAATAACTCGCCTTTTGCGCGCGCCACACCTTCCACGTCACCGAAACCTTCCAGGTGCGCCGGCGCCGCATTGTTCACCAGCCCAATGGTCGGTCTGGCGATATCCGCCAGGTAAGCGATCTCACCCGGGTGATTGGCGCCCAGTTCTACTACCGCATAACGGTGTGAGGCCGCCAGGCCGGACAGGGTCAACGGCACGCCGATGTCGTTGTTCAGGTTGCCGCGCGTCACCAGCGTATCGCCACAAGACGCCAGGATGGCAGCAAGCATTTCCTTCACCGAGGTCTTTCCATTGCTGCCGGTCACAGCGATCAGGGGCAACTCAAAGCGGGACCGCCAGTGCGCTGCCAGCCGTCCCAGCGCAATACGCGTGTCCGCCACCACGACCATCGGCAGGCCGGTTTCGACAACGCGGCTGACAGTTGCCGCCACCGCACCCTGGCGCTGCGCCTGTTTCAGGTAATCATGTCCGTCAAAGTTCGGCCCCTGCAGTGCAACGAAAAGATTCCCTTTGCCAAGACTGCGGGTGTCCGTGCTCAGACCGGCAAACGTGACATCGTCGCCGTGTTGTACGGCATCCAGTACCCGGGCGGCTTCGGAAAGGGCCAGCGTCATCATGCGCCACGCTCCTTCAGCCACTGCATGACACTGTCGCGGTCACTGAAAGGTATTTTTTGATCGCCGATCTGCTGGGTCGTTTCGTGCCCCTTACCCGCGATCAGTACCAGGTCGTCTTCGGTGGACGCAGACAGCGCCGCACCGATAGCCATCGCCCGGTCTTCCATCTGTGTAACGCTTTGCGGCTGCCGCATACCGGCAACAATCTGCGCCATAATATCCTTCGGCGTTTCGTGACGCGGGTTGTCACTGGTGACAACTACGCGATCCGCATCGCGTTCCGCCACAGCGCCCATCTGCGGGCGCTTGCCGGCATCACGATCACCGCCGGCGCCAAACACACATACCAGTTTGCCCGTGCAATGCGGACGCAGGGCCTGCAATGCTGTTTCCAGTGCATGGGGCGTGTGCGCATAATCCACGACAATGCGGGGCTGACCGGGCGCATGGAATAATTCCATACGTCCCGGTACCGTCGTGACCCGGGAAAGCCGTTGTATGGCATCGTCCGGCGACAGACCTGTCGCCAACAAGGCGCCGAGTGCAGCAAGCAGGTTTTCCGCATTGAAATCACCCAGCAGGCGCGCTTCGAATTCCAGCGCGCCGAAGCAACTATCCACCTGCAGGGCAATACCGTCAGGCAGCGCGTGCACCCTACGCAACGCCAGCCAATCACCGGAAAGCGGCTTTGGCCCCGCCTGTGCCTGCCAGCTGATCACACGCACATCATTCGCCAGTGTTGACGCCAGCTCACGCCCGAAGGCATCACCGGCATTCAGTACCGCGCACTGCAAGCCCGGCGAGTGAAACAGGCGGCGCTTGGCCCCGGCATAAGCGTCCAGGCTACCGTGGTAATCGAGATGGTCGCGACTGAGCTGGGTCAACACCGCCGTATGAAAATGGATACCTTCACTGCGGTACTGGTGCAGGGCATGCGAAGACACTTCCATGGCCAGTTGCTTCACACCCTGGTCACGCAGCGCAGCCAGTTCGGCCTGCAGGCGCAGGGCGTCGGGCGTGGTGTGTGTCGGCACGTTCAATGCGCCGTATACGCCATACCCCAGAGTGCCCAGCAGGCCAGCCGGTTTTCCCGGCGTCGACAGTGCCTGTGCGATGAAATGCGTGACCGAGGTCTTGCCATCGGTACCGGTCACACCAATGACATGCAACTCACGTGTAGGCGATGCATAAAAGCGATCCGCAATCACACCGAGATACTGCGACAGGCCCGGCAGGGCAAAGGTCGGCACCGGGACATTGGCAAGCTGATGTTCAAAATCTGTAGCACCTTCCGGCTCGTACACGACAGCCACCGCGCCCTGCGCAACGGCCTGCGACAGGAAAGACAGACCGTGCGCCTGCAAGCCGTTGCAGGCCAGAAACAGGTCGCCACTGCGTACCGCCCGGCTGTCCGCCGCAAGGCCCTGCACGGCAATATCCGCGGGTACCGCACCGCCGGCCAGTCCCGCCAGCAGGTCGACCAGGTATACGCCTGTGTCTGTGCAACGCGCCGTCATCATGCCGGACCATCCTGACTGCGCAACTGCGTGCGCAGCAACGGAATGTCATCCGGCGTGACATTGCGCAGGCGCAGCGCCCCCGCCATGACGCGCGAGAACACCGGGCCGGCCACCAGGCCACCGAAGTGCTGACCGTTACGCGGCTCATTGATCATCACCACGATCACCAGGTCCGGGTGACTGGCAGGCGCCATGCCGGCAAACACGGCAATATACCGGTCTTTTGAATAACCGCCAGCCACCGATTTGTACACCGTGCCCGTTTTGCCCGCGACCCGGTAACCGGGTACAGCCGCTTTGGGCGCCGTTCCACCCTTGTGCACCACGGCCTCCATCATATGGCGTACGCTACGCGCCACTTTCGGTGAATAAACCACCTGGTGTTCCGGTTGCCCCTCGCGCCTCAACAGGGTCACCGGTACACGGTAGCCATCGTTGGCAAACACGCTGTACGCCTGGGCCAGTTGCATTGCTGTCACGGACAGGCCATAACCATAGGCCAGCGTCGCCTGGTCGATATCGCGCCAACGCGGGTAGTTGGCCAGGTGGCCGTCCGCTTCACCCGGGAAACCACTGCCTGTCGATACGCCAAAGCCGGCATGGGACAAAAACTCCCACAGGGTTTCGGGCTTCAGCGACAGGGCAATCTTGCTGGCTCCCACATTACTGGACTTGCGAATGACCCCGGTCAAATCCAGCACACCGTAGTTATGCATATCACGAATGGTATGCACACCGACCTGAAACAGGCCCGGCGAGGTATTAATACGTGTACCGACCCGGTATTTACCAGTTTGTAACGCGGCGGCGATAATGAAGGGCTTCATCGTCGAACCCGGTTCGAAAACATCCGTCACCGCGCGGTTGCGCATCCGGTCCGGTCTCAGGTGCTTGCGATTATTCGGGTTGAAAGAGGGCTGGTTGGCCAGTGCCAGTACTTCGCCCGTGTGGTTGTCGAGCACGACGACAGACCCTGAACGTGCGTGTTGCTGACGCACCGCGGCTTTCAACTCGCGGTAGGCCAGGTACTGGATACGACGATCGATACTGAGCGTCAGCGCCTTGCCCGGGCGGGCGGAACGAATATTCTCCACGTCCTCGACAATATGTCGTTGACCGTCCTTGAGTACCCGCTTGGCGCCCGGCTCACCGCTCAGCCAGTCATCGTAGGCCAGCTCCAGCCCTTCCTGGCCACGGTCATCCACATTGGTGAAACCAATCAGGTGCCCGGCAACCTCGCCCGCCGGGTAGTAACGCCGGTACTCGCGCTGCAGGTAGATACCATGTATACCCAGCGCCATCACCTGCTGCGCCCGGTCCGGCGGAATATGCCGGCGCAGGTAAACAAACTCGCGATCCTTGCGCTGACCGATCAGGCGTTGCAGCCTGTCTGCATCCAGCGCCAGCAGATCCGCCACTCGCGACAGTTCACCGGGCGAAGCAACCAGTTCCTGCGGGTTCACCCAGACCGACTGTACCGGTGTACTGATTGCCAGCGGCTCACCGTTGCGGTCGACGATCATGCCCCGGTGCGCCGGCACCTGCACCACGCGCAAATGGCGCGCATCGCCCTGCTCCTGGAGGAAAGCCTCATCCACCAGCTGTAATTGTGCGCTGCGCCCGGCAAGCACCAGGAAGCCACCCAGCATCAGCCCGATCAATACCAGGCGTCGTCCCCGACGGATAGGTGTCTTGTGTGTCATGGCTCCAGAATCATTACCTGTTTTGTCCCGGGGTTTCGCATCCCCAGGCGTTCGCGGGCGGCCGCTTCGATTTTGCCGTGCGTGGTGTAAGTACTCTGCTCCAGTTGCAACTGACCCCATTCGACATTCATGGCATCGCGCTCACTCTCGAGTTGTTGCAGCGTGTTAAACAGCTTCCGGCTTTCATGGCGCGACCAGGCAGCGCCCATGGCACTGGCAATTACGGCAACCAGCAGCAGTGGAAATGCCACCGCCTTCACGCGACCCGCTCTGCCACACGCAATACCGCACTGCGCGCACGCGGGTTGGCCGCAATCTCCGCTTCACTGGCACGGATCTGTTTGCCGACAGGCTTGAGCTTCGCGGCATAGGCTTCCGGTATCACCGGCAGGTCAGGAGGCAACTGAGGCCCGCGATGCTGGTCACGAATAAACCGTTTAACGATACGATCCTCAAGTGAATGAAAACTGATCACGGCCAGCCGGCCGCCCGGCGCCAGTGCCTCGACCGCCTGCGGCAAAGCCGCTTCGAGATCTTCCAGCTCGCGATTAATAAAAATACGTATCGCCTGGAAACTGCGCGTAGCCGGGTGCTTGTGACGCTCACGGCCCGGCACTGCCGCCGCAATCAATCCGGCCAGCTGCGAGGTAGTGGTAATCGGCTCTTCATCCCGGCGATTCACGACAGCGCGCGCGATACGCCGGGAGAAACGCTCTTCGCCGTATTTCCACAGCACATCGGCGATCTCGCGCTCCGGCGCCTGCGCCAGCCAGTCGGCAGCGCTGATTCCGGCACGCGGATTCATTCGCATATCCAGTGGGCCGGCCTGCTGGAAGCTGAAACCGCGCTCCGCATCATCAAGCTGCGGCGATGAGACGCCAAGATCAAACATGATTCCATCCACTCGCCCCTGCCAGCCCAGCGCAGACACTTCCGTCGCCAGATTGTCAAAACTGCCCTCGCGCATCAGCAAACGCGCCTCGGCGGAAAACCGACTGGCCGCATAAGCCAGTGCATCGGGATCCTTGTCAAAGGCGAGCAAGCTGCCCTCAGGGCCGAGTTTTTCCAGTAACGCTGCCGCATGTCCGCCACGCCCAAAGGTTCCATCGATATAAATGCCGTCCGGTTTCACCCGAAGCGCTTCCAGTACCTGTGACAACAGTACCGGTTGATGCTCGTCCGCCATTGCCGCTACAGCGTCAACGATTCGAGCGGGTGCGGCATATCGCCATCGTCTGCACGACCGCCCATCCAGCCGCTACCGATCTTCGCCCAGGTTTCCTCGTTCCAGATCTCGAATTTCTTGCCTACACCAACCAGCGAGACTGTCTTGTCGAGCGCCGCAAACTCACGCAGGCGCGGCGCCAGGAGAATGCGCCCGTGACCGTCCATTTCGACCTCGGTGGCGTAACCGACCAGCATGCGCTGCATGTCGCGCGTGCGCCGATCCTGGTTGGGAATATTGATAAGGCGGTGCTCGATCTGCTCCCACTCGGGCTGCGGATACAGCAACAGGCAGCCGTCATCGTGGACAGTCACCACCAGGCGGCCCTCGTAACGCTCGCTGATTTCACCACGGTAACGGGTTGGCAGCGCCATCCGACCCTTGGCATCGAGCTTGACTGTGTTGCCGCCTCGGAACACTGGATTCCCCTCAGCCCCCTCTTTTTTCCACTTTATTCCACCAAACCCCACTTCGTGACACTATAGGTAGCAAATCACCCCCTTGTCAAGGCAAGAAATGAAAAATCTTTCTTTGCGGACAGATACTTAGCGAAGGTGGGCAGGAGTGGCGGAATTACCGCGCAGATAAAAAATGATGTTTAAATTAGAAATCAGATGGTTGGTGGAGGTTGCTACGGAAATGCTTCAACTTCATGATCAAGCAAGCGCTTCCGGGTGAGGGTGGATTGATACCGCCAATCTTCCGGTTCCGTGGTAAACGCGCCGGCTTGTCGGGTTGTTTTGGCTCAACGGTTTGCCCGCTACGCGGGTTCCCTGCGCTTCTCGCAAAACGCGGCGTTCGCCTAAACTCGCGGCTCGCGCTGTCGCGCGAACCACTCAAACAGGGCTCTCTTCTTCCGCGTTTTGCTGCGATGCTCAGCTGCACCGATTCGCCAAAACAACCCGACAAGCCGGCGCTTTAGCATTTGTAGCAGATTCCGGATAACGCTAAACCTACCGTATCGTCATTGCGGCGCAGGCCGGAATCCATGCGTGAAGTCGCGGAAATGTATCGCATTCGTATGTCCTGAGACGACCGATAGTGTTGAAAAAGTCCCCCAAGGAATGCGGTGCGTGAGATAATGACCGCGAGTCATTACTCATGAGGATATTGCCCCATGATGGGCCAGTTACCTGCCGCACAAAACGCTTTGTTCTACGATTTCTGTTTAGAAAAACACATCCCTCAAGATCATCTTCTTCGCCAGATAGACCAGTTCCTCGACTTTGACGATATCCGCCAGCATCTCCAGCCGTTCTATAGCACCATCGGTCGCCCTTCCATTGACCCGGAACTGATGATCCGGATGTTACTGATAGGCTACTGCTACGGCATCCGCTCAGAACGCAGGCTCTGTGAAGAAGTGAACTTCAACCTGGCTTACCGCCGGTTTTGTCGGCTGGGGTTGGAGTCTGATGTGCCCGATCATTCGAGCTTCTCCAAGAACCGTCATGGCCGCTTCCGGGATGCCGAGGCTGACTGTTACACGTGTCCGGCGGGTAAAACGCTGAAACGCTATCAGCGCAACTTCAAAAAGCAGCGCACCGGTATCAACAAGGATAACAATAATAAGGTATACCGCTATCCAGGCTGATTGTGCAGCCTGTGAGTACAAACCCCGCTGTTGCCCCAAAGTACCACGGCGAAAAATACCCCGGAGTATTTACGAGTCATCACGTGAAGTGGCTCGAGCCGTCTCACAAATACCTGCTTACAAGAAGACACGCCGACAGCGAAAGAAAGTGGAGATGCTGTTCGCGCACATGAAGCGCATCTTAAAAATGGATCGACTCCGATTGCGTGGCATGAGCGGTGCACATGATGAGTTCCTGCTGACAGCAACCGTACAGAACTTGCGCAGGATGGCGAAATTACCCAGTCAAGCACCACCAGGTTGCAGGATAGATGCGCCTGCAAGACAGTAAATCACCCGATTTAACCAACAAAACCCATCATCTGAACAGATGATGGCACTGCAACAAGACCACCCCTTGCCAAATGGCTGATCGCAGCCACTACTTTCTTTCAAACAGCGACTTTTTCAACACTATCGGCCGAAGTCGGTCACTTATCGACTCGCACAGTGCCAGTCACGGGTGGTACGCCTTTTTGTCGGCGTCGGTGCAGCCGAGCATCGCAGACAGGTTGCGATGAAGCGAGCGTTGTCTGAGCCGTTTGCGCGGTAGCGCAGACGGCGAGTTTAGCGAGCGCGCAACCTGTCGAGAAGCGCAGGGAACCCGCGCAGCGGGCAAACCGTTGCCGACGAAAAGGCGTACCGCCCGTGACGATTTATACCGCCTGTATCCGACAGGCCCCCGGTCTCAGGTGACCTCTAGAAGGGAATGTCATCGTCAAAATCATCCGTTGTCGCTGCAGGCGCAGCAGCCGGTGCCGACTGTGACGCAGCTGCTCCACCGAAATCGGCACTGCCACCGCCGCCACGCCCGCCAAGCATCTGCATTTCGTTGGCGATAATCTCTGTGGTGTAACGGTCGTTGCCGTTTTTGTCCTGCCACTTGCGGGTCTGCAACTTGCCCTCGATATAAACCTGTGAACCCTTCTTCAGGTATTCGCCGACGATCTCCGCCAGGCGACGGAAAAACACCACGCGGTGCCACTCGGTCTTTTCCCTGTTTTCGCCGCTCTGTTTATCCTTCCAGCTCTCGCTGGTGGCCAGCGTGACATTCGCTACCGCATTACCATTAGGCATGTATTTCACTTCCGGGTCGGCGCCCAGATTACCCACCAGAATGACCTTGTTTACGCCTCGTGCCATGTTCTACTCCTGTCTGGAAAACACATTCCTTGTGCTTTCTTGTGTATTTTTGTGTGCCATGTACTGCAACCAGCGGCCATCATAACGGCTGATTGCGCCACTGCCCACCCCGTCGTTCAGTGCACTGCCCGGGCATCCTGCGGGATGCGCAAACGCCTGCCCGGATAGAACACCAAACCGTTGATTCAGTTAGTTATTTTGTGCGACCAAGGCAGTCAATTCGTCCTCGTCAAGCAACCCGGGATCTACCTTCAGATACGCCACCCCATCTTCTGCGATCACCACCGCCTCAGCCACTCCCTGCACCGCAATCATCCGTTGTGCCAGTTGTTGTGCTGCAGACGCGTCCAGCCCGCCCACCCTGAGCATACGGGTATTCAGGTAGCGCGGTGACTCCATCCCTGCCGCCAGCACCAGCCACACGAGTGCAGCCGCCGCACAGAACAGAAATACGGACGACAAACCGAATTGCCCGTGCAGCCAACCCCCGACGGTACCGCCAACGAAGGCGCCAAAAAACTGCGAGCTGGAATAAAATCCCATGGCCGTACCTTTACTATCCGGCGGCGCCATTTTGGCAATCAGGGAGGGCAACAAGGCCTCCAGCAAATTGAATGCCGAGTAGAAAACGAACAGCCCAAAACCGATCGTCAGCACCTGGCTGTGGAACTCAAACAGTAATACCTCAGCCGCCATCACCACTGTCACAGCGGCAATGAAAATGGATTTCATGCGCTGGTGCTTTTCTGCCTGGATAATGAAGGGTATTGCCATTGGTAATGATAACAACAGCACGGTCAGATACACCTCCCAGTGCTTTCCGACGTCCAGCCCTGCCAGGTCACGTAACGCCAGCGGTAACACCAGAAAACTGGCCGTCAGTATCAGATGCAGGGTAAAAATACCAGCATTCAACCGTAGCAACTGCCCATTCCGCAACACGCCGGCGAATTGCGATGGAACCGCTTCCGCATCACGCCGCACTCGCGAAACAACAGGATTTGGCACCAGCAGTACAACCACCGCGACACCAGCAACTGCCAGTACGGCAGTTAACCAGAAAATGCCAGGCACACCAATCAAGCCGTTCAGCAGCGGCCCCAGCACCATGGCAACTGCAAACGAGGCGCCAATGCTCATACCAATAATGGCCATGGCCTTGACCCTGTGCTCCTCGCGCACCAGATCGGCCGTAAGCGCCATGACGGCGGCGGCGATAGCACCCGCCCCCTGCATGGCACGTCCAGCAATCACGCCCCAAATATTATCCGCACCGGCTGCCATAACACTTCCCAGCGCAAATACCAGTAACCCGAATATGATCACTGGCTTACGCCCTATCCGGTCAGACACCAGCCCGAATGGAATTTGCAGGAATGCCTGGGTCATGCCGTAAATACCAATCGCCAGACCGGTCAGTGCTGGCGTGGAGCCTTCCAACTGGCCGGAATACAGCGCAAATACCGGTAGAATCATGAACAACCCCAGCATTCGCAGGGCATATATGCCCGCCAATGATGACGCAGTACGCGCTTCCGCCCGTGTCATGCCCTGGTCAACAGATACCGCATTGTCCATGAAACAGATTTCCTTTTGGTCAGCCATCGAGAAAGGACGTATAGTATCAGGTTGCCCAATTGGCCGGAAATCGTATGAATACCATTCGCCTGCGCGGTGCGCGCATGCACAACCTGCAAAATATCGATCTCGACCTGCCCCGCAACCGGCTGATCGTGATTACCGGCCTGTCCGGCTCCGGTAAATCCTCGCTGGCCTTCGATACGATCTACGCGGAAGGCCAGCGCCGTTACGTGGAATCACTGTCCGCCTACGCGCGCCAGTTCCTGTCGATGATGGAGAAACCGGACATTGACCACATCGAGGGGCTGTCCCCGGCTATCTCGATCGAGCAGAAATCGACCTCGCACAACCCGCGCTCAACAGTCGGCACCATTACCGAAATCTATGACTACCTGCGCCTGTTGTTCGCCCGCGTCGGTACGCCGCGCTGCCCCGAGCACGGCACCACCCTGGAAGCGCAGACCGTCAGCCAGATGGTGGATCACGTGCTGGAGCAAGCCGCTGGCTCGCGCTGGATGCTGCTGGCGCCGGTTGTACAGGACCGCAAGGGCGAGCACCTGGCGCTGCTGGAAGAACTGCGCGCACACGGCTTCATCCGCGCCCGCATCGACACCGAGGTCGTCGAACTGGACGATCCCCCGGCGCTGGATCTGCGCCGCAAACACAGTATCGAGGTGGTCGTTGACCGCTTCAAAATCCGTGACGACCTGAAACTACGGCTTGCCGAATCATTTGAAACCGCACTGCGTCTCGCCGATGGTCTGGCGCGCGTGGTCAATATGGATGACAACACGGAAATCACCTTTTCCGCCAAATTTGCCTGCCCGCAATGCGGCTACTCGCTCACCGAACTGGAACCGCGGCTGTTTTCCTTCAATAACCCGGTCGGCGCCTGCCCGACCTGCGACGGTCTGGGCATACAACAATCCTTTGATCCCAGGCGGGTCGTCGCCAACCCGCACCTGAGCCTGGCCGGTGGCGCAGTACGCGGCTGGGATCGACGCAATGCCTATTATTTCCAGCTGATCAGTTCGCTGGCCGATCACTACGGCTTCGACATTGAAGTCCCGTTCGATGAACTGCCTGAAAATATCCGCCAGGTCATCCTGTATGGCAGCGGCAGTGAGAAAATTGAATTCCGCTATATCAATGAACGCAATGGCATCAAGGTCAAACGCCATCCTTTCGAAGGCATATTGCGCAATATGGAACGACGTTACCGCGAGACCGAATCCAACGTGGTCCGCGACGAACTGGCGCGCTACCTCAGCACGCACCCCTGCCCGGACTGCGAGGGCATGCGCCTCAACCGGGCGGCACGCCATGTGTTTGTTAACGAGCGCACCCTGCCACAGATTGCCGCTCTGCCGATCGGCGAGGCGCGCGAGTTCTTTGCGTCCCTGTCGTTGCCCGGGCGACGCGGCGCGATCGCCGAAAAGATCGTCAAGGAAATCCGTGAACGCCTGGAATTCCTGGTGAATGTCGGCCTCAACTACCTGTCGCTGGAACGCAGCGCCGATACCCTGTCCGGCGGCGAAGCCCAGCGCATCCGCTTGGCCAGCCAGATCGGTGCCGGCCTGGTGGGCGTCATGTATATTCTCGACGAACCCTCGATCGGCCTGCACCAGCGTGATAACCAGCGGCTGCTCAACACCCTGACTTTCCTGCGCGACCTCGGTAACACCGTGATTGTGGTCGAACACGACGAGGAGGCTATCCGCTCCGCCGATCACCTGGTGGATATGGGGCCGGGCGCGGGCATACACGGCGGAAAAATCGTCGCACAGGGCACGCCCGAAGAGGTTATCAACAACCCCGCCTCACTGACCGGTCAATATCTGAGCGGGGCAAGACGCATCAGCGGCCCGGCACAACGCACCCCCAACGACCCGCAGAACCAGCTGCGTATCTTCAAGGCGAGCGGGAATAACCTGAAAGATGTGGACCTGGAAATCCCGGTGGGCCTGATGACCTGCATCACCGGGGTATCCGGCTCGGGCAAATCCACGCTGATCAACGATACCCTGTACCGGCTGGCGGCGGCGGAACTCAATGGCGCCAGCACCGAACCGGCAGCACATGCTTCCGTGGAAGGCCTGGAACGGTTCGACAAGGTGGTGGATATCGACCAGAGCCCTATCGGCCGCACGCCGCGTTCCAACCCGGCCACCTACACCGGCCTGTTCACACCCATCCGCGAACTGTTCGCCGGCACCCAGGAAGCCCGCTCGCGCGGTTACAAGCCGGGGCGCTTCAGCTTCAACGTCAAGGGCGGCCGCTGCGAGGCCTGTCAGGGCGACGGCGTCATCAAGGTTGAGATGCACTTCCTGCCGGATATCTATGTCCCCTGCGATGTATGCAAGAGCCAGCGTTACAACCGCGAGACCCTGGATATTCGTTACAAGGGCCGCAATATCCACGAGGTGCTGGATATGACTGTCGAGGACGCGGCAGAATTCTTCAGCGCCGTCCCCGTCATTTCACGCAAGCTACAAACCCTGCTGGACGTCGGACTGTCCTACATCCGCCTTGGACAGAACGCCACCACGCTCTCCGGTGGCGAAGCACAGCGCGTGAAACTCTCCCGCGAACTGTCCAAACGCGACACCGGGAAGACCCTGTATATTCTCGACGAGCCGACTACCGGCCTGCACTTCTACGATATTGAACAGTTACTGCGCGTACTGCACCGGCTGCGTGACCACGGCAACACGGTCGTCATCATCGAACATAACCTGGATGTCATCAAAACCGCCGACTGGATTATCGACCTCGGCCCGGAGGGTGGCAGCGGTGGCGGCGAAATCATCGCCACCGGCACACCGGAACAGGTGGCCGCCAATGCACGTTCCCACACCGGGCACTTTCTGAAGCCGATACTGGAGCGGGAGCTGGAGCATCCCGAAACCGGTAAAATCCTCACACAGATGTAGACATTATGCATTGACCTACCCAACCTCGAAGGACGTGGGTTACGCTTCGGGTTGGGTAAGAACCAGCTTGAAGCACAGAGCCATAATCGAGGAGGGTAGGTCATGAACAAGTTTAGCAAGTA
>Ga0256829_1002542_pt1 | contig 13497 bp, 13 predicted proteins | sample 131447metaG_FD_185979 | JGI IMG/M metagenome (GOLD analysis project Ga0256829, IMG submission 185979) | Hydrothermal vent microbial communities from Lau Basin, Pacific Ocean - 131-447 | ecosystem: Environmental > Aquatic > Marine > Hydrothermal vents | place: Pacific Ocean: Lau Basin | collected...
ATGATGAAAATGTGAAAAATACCTTAAAAGAAAATAGAGAAAACCATGATATTTTATGGTTAGGAAGTTATGTAAATGGGGAGTAAGATGAAGTTTAACAGAGTATTAGATAATTTAAAGACATATGAAGCAGGAAAACCCATAGAGTTGGTTGTGCGGGAGTATGGAGTTGATGAAAAAGATATTATAAAGCTAGCTAGCAATGAAAATCCACGAGGATGTAGCAAAAAAGTTCAAGATGCCGTTTGCAAAGATGTCTCTAAGATGAATCTATATCCTGATGATAGTATGTATGAGTTAAAGGAGAAGTTGGCAAACAGATTTGATGTGCAGAGCAAAAATGTTATAGTTGGAGCAGGAAGTGATCAAATCATCTCTTTTGGGGTACATGCAAAAGCAAATAGTACAAATAAAGTTTTGATGGCAAAAACGACATTTGCTATGTATGAGATATATGCTAGGCAAACAGGTACCACTATACTAAAAACTCCAACGCATCAGCACAATCTCGAGGAATTTTTGGAGATTTACAGACAAAATAGTGATATCGGTGTCATATTTTTGTGCTTGCCGAACAATCCTCTTGGTGAGTGCTTAGATAGGGATGATGTATATAAATTTTTAGATCAAATTGATAGTGAAACTTTAGTGATAATTGATGGTGCTTATCAGGAGTATGCAAAATTTAAAAGTACTAAAAAAGAGATAAAACCAAAAGATTTGATCGTAAAATATCCAAATACTCTATATTTGGGAACTTTTTCAAAGGCTTATGGACTCGGTGGCATGAGATGTGGATATGGGATAGCAGATAGTGACATGATAAAGTCCCTGATGAAATTAAGAGCCCCTTTTAATATCACAACTCTATCTCTAAAGGCTGGTATAGTCGCACTTGATGATGAAAAATTTGTGCAAGATTGTATAAAAGAGAACTTTGAACAGATGAAGATTTATGAAAAATTTGCAAAGGATTTGGGCTTTGATTTTATAGATAGTTTTACCAATTTTATAACATTAGAGTTCAATGATGATAAAAATTCATCAGAAATTTCTGAAAAACTCTTGAAAAAAGGTATAATTGTAAGAAATCTTGGAGCGTATGGTATGAATGCTATCCGTGTAACCATAGGAACACCTGAACAAAATGTCAGATTTATGGAAGAATTTAGAAAAATATATTTGAATAAGATGGAAGGTTAAATGGATTTAAAAGTCTTTTTAAATCAGATTACAGCATTAGTGCAAGGTTTGTCTTTGAGGCAAAAAATAGTAGCATCTATATCTGTGCTTGTAGTTGTAGGATTTTTATCGTTTCTGGTTTTTTTTAAAGGCTCTAATTCGGCACTAAATGGTGGATATAGTGTGCTATTTGATAACACAACATCGAGTGATTCTGCTCTTATTATCCAACAACTTGAAAAAGATAACATAAAATATAAAGTATTGAACGAGGGAACAATCGCAGTTCCGAGTGATATTGTCTATAAAGAGAGAATCGCTATCTCCGCACTTGGGATTCCAAAAAACTCAAAAGTTGGCTTTGAAATATTTGATAAATCACAATTTGGTTCAACTGATTTTGAACAAAAGATAAAATACCTAAGAGCATTAGAGGGTGAATTATCAAGAACTATAGAGGACTTAAATCCTATATCAAATGCCAGTGTGCATATAGCCATACCCAAAGAGAGTGTTTTTGCTGACCAAAAACTCCCAGCATCTGCGTCTATTTTGGTTGATATAAAAAGAGGTTTAAGCCTAACAAATAAACAGATAACTGGCATCAAAAACCTAGTCTCCTCTTCTGTGACAAATCTAAAGCCAGATGATGTAAAAATAGTAGATCAAAATGGTGTGCCTCTTGGTGATAAAGAGTCATACTCAAGTGATTTGATTAAGAGTCAGATAAAATACAAAAAAGATTATGAGTCTGATCTTGAAAATAAAATCATAAATGTACTTACTCCAGTTGTGGGTGGAAGCGATAAAGTCGTAGCAAAAGTGACTATTGACTTTGATTTTAAACAAGAAGATTCTGTTAGTGAAGTCTATGATCCAAACTCAGTTCCAAGAAGCGAACAGAGTGTAGAGGAGAAAAAAACAGGAGCGTCTGTAAAAGATGTAGGCGGTGTCCCAGGAGCTGTAAGCAATATAGGTCCCGTACAAGGCTTGAAAAGTCAACAAAATGGAGAAAAATATGAAAAAAGCTCCACGACTACAAACTATGAAATTTCTAAAAAAACTATTAACACAAAAGGGCAATTTGCAGCTATAAAAAAACTAAGTGCAGCAGTTGTTGTTGATGGGAATTATGAGTTTGCCAAGGATAAGCAAGGGAAAAGTACAAACAAGCTCACATATGTATCTTTGACAAAAGCACAACTAAGTTCAATTGATAGTATAGTAAAACAAGCAGTTGGATATGATAAAAAACGAGGTGATGAGATAACTGTTAGTAACTTAGAGTTTAAGCCTCTTTCAAAAGATGGTACTAAGCCAGTCACTCAAAGTCTTATAGATAAAGCAGGATACTATTTGGAGCCAATTTTTCCTTTGATGAAGTATCTTTTTGTAGCCATTTTACTCTTACTCTTTTATAAGAAAATTATCGTACCTTTCTCCCAAAGGATGCTAGAACAGCAAGTTGAGGATTTAGAAGATATAGAAAACAGGGATATACTTGATGAAGAGGAGAATGCAGAGGATACACTGGAAAAATTTAGAAAAGCAAGAAAGAAAGTTGAAGAACAGTTGGGAATTGGAGAAGATTTTAATGAAGATGCACTGAAATATGATGTGTTATTAGAGAAGTTAAAAACACTTTCTGAGCAAAAAAGTGAAGAAGTTGCAGGATTATTAGAGGGATTGATGCACAGTTCCTCTGATATGGATAAGGAGTAGTATTGAATCTAAGTGAAGATCAAAAAAATGAGTACAATGAGCTATCAATGCCAGAGAAGATAGGGATTTTATTTATTCAACTAGGTGAAGATATCTCTACAAATCTTTTTTCTCATATGAAAATTGAGACTGTAACTGAAATTTCAAAATATATCGCAACAGTAAAAAACATAGATAAACAGGTGGCAAATGCAGTTTTAGAAGAGTTTTATGCACTTTTGCAATCAAATCAATATATCAAAAGTGGTGGCTTAGAATATGCCAAAGAGATATTATATAGAACTTTTGGTCCAGACGCAGCTCAAAAGATATTAGAAAAGCTGTCAAAAAATATGGAAAATACACAAAACTTTGGGTATCTCTCTCAGATAAAACCACAACAGTTGGCTGATTTTATCATAAATGAGCATCCGCAAACAGTTGCACTCATCTTAGCCCATATGGAGCCGACAAGTGCAGCCGAAACTCTCTCTTTTTTTACGGATGAGCTAAGAAGCGAGGTTACTATAAGGATGGCAAATTTAGGTGAAATTTCACCTTCTGTTGTCAAAAGAGTTTCAGCAGTACTTGAGAATAAACTAGAGTCACTTACTTCATATAAAGTAGAAGTTGGAGGTCCAAGAGCTGTTGCTGAAATTCTAAATAGATTAGGTCAAAAAGCTTCAAAAACTACTATATCATTTATAGAACAAGCCGATGAACAGTTAGCTTCTACTATAAAAGATATGATGTTCACATTTGAAGATATACTAAAATTAAATACAACAGGCATCAGAGAGATATTAAAAGTTGCAGACAAGAAAGATTTGATGGTTGCATTGAAGGGCTCAGGAGAGGATTTAAAAAATAAATTTTTAGAGAACATGTCACAAAGGGCTCAAGAGGCATTTCTAGAAGAGATGAGTTTTTTAGGAGCTGTTAGAGTTAAAGATGTGGAGGAGGCACAAAGAAGGATTGTTGAAGAGGTTCAAAAACTAGCAGAACAAGGTATACTCCAAATAGGTGAAGCTGAAGAGATGATAGAGTAGGATGCTTAATGGATAATGTGATAGAAAAACAAGATATAGAGAAACACACAATTCAAAAGTATAGATTTAAGGTGTTGGGTTCATCTGTGCAGAACGAAGATGAATCTTGTGAAGATAGAGCAGAAATTGATAAGAAAGAGATTTTGGAGCTACCAGAATCAAAAGAGGAATTTGTGCAACAAGATGAAAATAAATTTGTTGAAGAGTTACTGAAAAAAAGTGATGAACTATCCTCAAATATAATAAAAATGCAGATGCAAATTGAGAAACAAGAGAGTGATTTTCATAATCGGCTAGAGACAGAGATAGCCAGAGAAAAAGAGACATCCCTGAAAGAGGGCTATGAAAAAGCAAAACAAGAGCTTGAGCAAAAGTATGATTTGGCAATGCAGAGTTATAAAAATTCAGCACAAAAGTTAAATGATAAGTTAAATACGATAGATGATTTTTTGAGTAAAATAGAAAAAGATATAGCAAATACAGCAGTTGAGGTCGCAAAAGAGGTTGTAAAAAAAGAGATAAGCAGTGACAGCTCAGATGTAGCAATTGCTTTGGCCAAAGAGCTTCTAAATGAGCTCAGAGATGCAAATAAAATCACTATAAAAGTACATCCTGATGATTTTAAGATGATGAGTGAAGTGTTTGGAGACAATAAGAAGGTGAAAGTGGAAGTTGACACAGCTATCTCAAAAGGTGGAGTTGTGTTGTTGAGTGAAAATGGAAACTTAGATGGAAATATATCTGAAAGATTTGAAAAAGTAAAAAATCTATTACACGATAATTAAGATAAAATTGGAATGAAAATTAATTTAAAAAACCAAAATATACAAGAATTGAAAGATGAATGTGTAGCAATTAGAAGCAAAATTATTCAAACAGTCAGTAAAAATGGCGGGCATTTGAGTAGTAATGTAGGAGCGGTTGAGCTCATCGTTGCTATGCATTATGTGTTTGATTGTGAAAAAGATCCATTTATATTTGATGTTAGTCATCAATCCTACGCGCACAAACTATTGACAGGAAGAGAAGAGAAGTTTGACACACTTAGGCAAATTGATGGCATTAGTGGTTATACAAAGCCATGTGAATCAAAATATGACTACTTTGTAGCAGGACACAGTTCCACCTCAATTTCACTAGCTGTTGGTGCAGCAAAGGCGATATCGCTAAAAGGTGAAAGTGATACAAGAGTACCTGTTGCCTTGATTGGTGATGGCTCCATGAGTGCTGGGATGGTGTATGAAGCACTAAATGAGCTTGGTTTTAGAAAGTATCCCGTAGTAATTATCTTAAATGACAATAAGATGAGTATATCAAAGCCAATAGGAGCGATAAGTAGCTTTCTTTCACATGCCATGGCTGGAAATTTTTACCAAAAACTTAAAAAAACAACAGAACAGATACTCGAATATCTACCGCAAAGTGCTACATATATGGCAAAAAAGTTTGAAGAGAGCTTTAAATTAATCACTCCCGGAATTTTATTTGAAGAGTTAGGAATCGACTATATAGGACCAGTAGATGGGCACAATATAGAGAGTCTGATAAAGGCTTTTGAGGCAGCAAAAGGGTTAAAGAAACCTGTTATTATACATACGCAAACTATAAAAGGCAAAGGGTATGAGAAGGCAGAGGGTTACTTTGAAAATTGGCATGGAGTAGGTCCGTTTGATATACAAAGTGGAAAATCGCTAAAAAAGAGTGCTGGCAAAAGTGCAACTGTTATGTATAGCGAAGCATTGTTAGAGTTGGCAAAAGAGCATGAAAATGTAGTTGGAGTGACAGCTGCTATGCCTAGCGGAACAGGCATGGATAAGCTTATAAGTGCATATCCTAAGCGTTTTTGGGATGTGGCTATCGCGGAACAGCATGCAGTCACTTCTATGTGCGCTATGGCAAAAGAGGGTTTTAAACCTTTCGTTACTATTTACTCTACTTTTCTGCAAAGAGCGTATGATCAAGTGATACATGATGCTTGTATTATGAACTTAAATGTTGTATTTGCGATGGATAGAGCAGGTATAGTCGGGGAGGATGGAGAGACCCATCAAGGAGCCTTTGACATATCCTTTTTGAGCGCTATTCCAAATATGACCCTACTTGCTCCAAGAGATGAAAAGAGTATACATTTGGCAGTAAAATATGCCTATACTCACCAAGGACCACTCGCGATTCGATATCCAAGAGGAGTTTTTTTGGATTGTGAAGTAGAGCGTGAAACACCTTTTGAATTGGGAAAATTAGAAGTTATAAAAGAGCAAAAAGATGCAAAAGTTTTACTGTTGGGGTATGGCAATGGTGTTGGAAGAGCAGTTCAGGTTGCGAAATTACTTGAAAAGCAGAAGATTAAATCCTCTGTTGTAGATTTAAGATTTGTAAAACCATTAGATGAAGATAGCTTAAAAAAACTTTCAAAAAACCATAGCTTCTGGTTTGTTTTTAGTGATAGTGCAAAATCAGGAGGAGTTGGTTCACTTTTAGGTATGGTTAAAGAGAAGAACTCGCTAGATGTGAAGATAAAAAGCTTTGAGTATGATGATAAATTTATCATCCACGGAAATACCAAATTAGTAGAAGAGAGATTGGGAATCTCACACAAACAGATAGCTAAAAAAATTATAGAGGAGATCTAAAGAGCTCCTCTGTTTATGTTTGTTATAACTCTTCAGAGTGTTTTGCTAGATATTCAGCAACACCATTAGTTGAAGCTTTCATACCTTCATCACCTTTATTCCAGCCAGCAGGACAAACCTCTCCGTACTCGTTTGTAAAAAGCATAGCATCTACCATTCTTAGCATTTCATCAATATTTCTACCAAGTGGCAGGTCATTTATGACCGCATGTCTAACGGTACCATCAGCGTCAATTAAAAATGAGCCACGAAGTGCAACGCTACCACCAAGTAAAACATCAAAATCTTTTGAAATTTGTTTATTTAAATCTGCTACTAGGGGAAATTTGATTCTGCCGATTCCGCCTTTATCTACTTGGGTTTCTCTCCAAGCGAAGTGCGAAAATTGACTGTCAACTGAAACACCTATCACATTGATGCCTCTACTCTTAAACTCTTCAATTCTATGCGAAAAAGCGATAATCTCGCTAGGACATACAAATGTAAAATCTAGTGGATAGAAAAATAGAACGGTTCCCTTGTCCCCAAAATTTTTATAAAGATTAAAATCTTCGACTATTTGTCCATCTTCCAATACTGCGGTTGCAGTAAAATCTGGTGCTTTGTTTGTTACTAACATATCGTCTCCTTATTAATAATATTTCTTAAAAACAAAATTATAGCATTTTAAAATTATATTAAAATTAAGTCAATCTTTCTAAGTGATATTTATTTTTTAAATTAGTATGATTGTTTAAACTTTTATTTCTATTTTAATTTTCTTGTGATATAGTTTCGTATGCAGGGTTATTTTTATGTGCCCTATATTAAAATTAAGGAGAAGAGATGGCCGTTGAAATTACAGATATTTGTATAGCTTGTGGAGCTTGCATAGATGAGTGCCCAGTAGAAGCAATTGTTGATGATGATGATAATCCAACAGGGGAAGATATTTATTATGTTTATGCTGATAAATGTGTAGAGTGTGTTGGTCATCATGATGAACCAGCATGTGCAGCTGCGTGTCCAACTGAGGGATGTATAGTATGGAGTGATGTTGTTGATGGACAGCCAAGTCGCGATGAGATAGGTGCCGATTTGAGAAAGGGCGATACTCCTTGCGTTGAATAATAGACTTAACCATTTTGGAGTTTTAACTCCAAAATGGTTATTCATCTACCTGAATTTTATACTTTAATCCTAATTAAAACTTTTTTTTGATATAATCCGCCCTCGACCTCTGCAAAAGAGATTAATTAATTTAGGAGAAAATATTGGAACAAACACTATCTATAATAAAACCTGATGCTGTAGCAAAAAATGTTATAGGAAAAATCATCGACAGGTTTGAATCAAACGGCTTACGAATCGCTAGCATGAAAAAAATCCAAATGAGTGGAGCTGATGCAGGCAAATTTTATGAAGTACATGCACAAAGACCATTTTTTGGGGAACTTGTAGAGTTTATGACGAGCGGTCCTGTTGTGGTTATGGTACTTGAGGGCGAAGATGCAGTTGCTAAAAATAGAAAACTAATGGGTGCAACAAACCCAAAAGAGGCAGAAGCTGGCACCATAAGAGCAGATTTTGCACAAAGCATTGATGCGAATGCAGTTCATGGAAGTGATAGTTTGGAAAATGCAAAAACAGAGATAGATTTCTTTTTTGCCAGAAGAGAAGTGCACTAAAAAATTTATGAAAATCGAGTTCAAAAAGATTCCAATTACTGGAATCGACTTTGATACGAAGATAGGTGACTTGAGATTTTATGGAGTTGCTGAAAAAATTTCAGAAAAATTAGTAAAATGCAAAGGCGTAATCGAAGGAAACTTTAGCCACTCTTGTGACAGATGTGGGGAAGATTTTTTGCAAAACTTAAAAGAAGAGATTGAGATATTTGTCTGTCAAGGCATCTATAAAGAAGATAATGAACTTCTAAATTTGATAGAATCTTTTGATGATTTTGTAAATTTCGATACAATACTAAAAAGTGAATTAGAATCATACAGGTGTGATTACCTGTATTGTAAAAATTGTAAATAATAGGAGAATAAAATGGCAGTACCAAAGAGAAGGGTTAGTAAAACAAGAGCAGCAAAAAGAAGAACACACTATAAAGTTACATTGGCAATGCCTGTAAAAGATAGTGATGGAACTTGGAAAATGCCTCATAGAATCAATACTACAACAGGCGAATATAAAAACTAGATGTTAAGAATCGCAATTGATGTAATGGGTGGGGATTTAGGTCCTTTGCCAGTTATTCAAGGTACTATAAAAGCATTTCGTCAACAGGAGTTCCACCCTATTTTAGTTGGAAGAGTTGATGAGATAAAAAATTTAGTACCACCGCAATTTATAGATAAAGTTACTTTCGTAAATGCGGATGAAGTTCTTAGCATGAGCGATAGTGCAACAGATGCACTAAAGAAAAAAGAGACATCTATATATAAAGCTGTTGAATTAGTGCGAGATGGTAAGGCGGATGCCATAGTCTCTCCAGGACATAGCGGAGCTACCATGAGTTTGGCGACACTTAGAATCGGAAGGATTCAAGGTGTGCTAAGACCTGCAATCGCATCTATAATGCCAACTTCAACAGATAAGCAAAGCTTTGTTTTAGACATAGGTGCAAATGTTGACTGTAAAAGTGAACATTTGGCTCAATTTGCTGTGATGGGTGAAGCATATGTAAGAGATGTTCTTAAGATTCAATATCCAAAAGTTGGGCTTCTTTCAAATGGAGAGGAGAAGAGTAAGGGTAATGAAATCACAAAAGAGACCCATAAAATACTTAGCTCTCGCAAGAGTTTTGTAGGTTATGTAGAGGGAAATAATATCTTTGATGGCTCAACTGACGTGATTGTTTGTGATGGATTTGTGGGAAATATACTTCTCAAAACAAGCGAAGGTGTTGCTGAGTCAATCACTAAAATCATAAAGAAAAATATCAGAAAATCTCCGATAGCTATAGCAGGAGCTCTTCTTATGAGAAGGGTCTTTAAGATACTTAAGAAACAGGTTGATTATGCTGAATATGGCGGAGCGCCTCTGATAGGTATAAAAGGTTGTGCGATAGTAGCACACGGAAAAAGTAATGCAAAAGCTATAAAAAATGCTATATTTCAAGCGATAAGTTTTTCTGCGTCAAATATAAATGAAGATATAGAAGAGAAAATAGCACAACTACAATTAGATATATAAAAGGAAAACCATGTATGCATCTTTAAAGTCTATAGGCTCTTATGTTCCACAAAAAATCATGACGAACAAGGATTTTGAAGAGATTGTTGATACGAGTGACGAGTGGATACAACAGCGTACAGGTATAAAAGAGCGTAGAATTGCTGCAGATGACCAAGCAACTAGTGATATGGGAGCCTTGGCCGCCAAAAAAGCACTAGAGCGCTCAAATATAGATAAAGATGAGATAGATTTAGTAATTTGTGCAACTCTTTCACCAGATCATCTTTGTATGCCATCAACTGCGTGTTTGATAAGTGAAAAAGTTGGAATCAGAAATGCTATGGCTTTTGATGTAAGTGCAGCTTGTAGTGGATTTGTTTATATGCTCTCTATCGCAAAAGCATTTATAGAGTCAGGCACGAAGAAAAATATTTTATTAGTCGGAGCTGAAAAAATCAGTCCACTAATCGACTATACAGATAGAGGAACTTGCATACTTTTTGGAGATGGGGCAGGAGCTGCCGTAATCAGTGCAACTGAGGATAAAAATGAGGCTATCTTGGATGTTCATGCATCAGCTGATGGAAAATATGCAGATTTGCTTATCACTCCAGGCTGTGGCTCAAAGTATCCGTGTAGAGCTGAAAATGTAAATGATAAACTTCAATATATAAAGATGGCAGGAAATGAAGTCTTTAAAGTAGCTGTGAGAACTCTTACAAAAGATGTTGTCGATATCTTAAAAACCAATGAAATAACGCCCCAAGAGGTTGACCTGTTTGTTCCTCATCAGGCAAATCTTAGAATCATAGAAGCTGTAAGAAACAAACTTAACTTCCCAGCAGAGAAAACTGTATTTACAGTAGGAAAATACGGCAATACTTCAGCCGCCTCAATACCTATGGCTATCAATGATGCTTATGAAGAGGGTAGGTTGAAAAAGGGAGATTTGATGCTCTTAGATACCTTCGGTGGTGGATTTACATGGGCAAGTGCACTTGTAAGATTTGGAGGAAATTGAATTTTCAGCAATTTTTAGATATAATGCCTCTCTTTTAAAAAATAACTTAGAGTGCTGGCCACTCTTTCATTTCAGGACTCTCAAAAAAGCCCTTTCGCCTTTAGGAATTTATAGTAATGTTTATATTTGACAATTTGTCTATTTTATTTATATTTTTAATAATGCTTGGTGTCGTGCCAAATCTCTTTTACTCTTTTGGCTACCTCCCTCACATAAAAAGAAAAGCTCACTATCTAGTGCACTATTTTGCTTTTATTGTCTCCATGCTCGGGGTTGTTGTGGCTGGAAATGCTCTTGTATTTCTCTTCTTTTGGGAACTCATGAGTTTGTCCTCATGGCAGCTTATATTGACAGAAATCGAAGATAAATCCACCATAAAAGCGGCAAGATTTTACTTTTTTATGACGCATTTTGGTTTTGTCTTCCTGCTTCTTTTCTTTTTGATTGTGACAAATGGAAACTTGGAGATTAGCTTTATAGAGATGAAAGCAATCGCATCGAATTTTGCATATCCAACACTTCTGTTTTTCTTTATGGTATTAGGACTTTTGAGTAAAGCTGGAGCGGTTCCTATGCATGTGTGGCTACCTTATGCACATCCAGCAGCTCCAAGTCCTGTATCGGCTCTTATGAGCGGAGTCATGCTAAAAGTGGCTATTTATGGGCTCTTTAGATTTATGTTTGATATATTTTCTTTTTGGCATTTGGAGTGGGGAATTTTGATATTGATTATGGGTGCTATATCTTCGTTGGTTGGTGTATTGTATGCACTGAGTGAACACGATATAAAAGCACTTTTAGCAAACCACTCTATAGAAAATATAGGCATAATTCTCATAGGGTTTGGAATGGGTATGATATTTTCATCTCTAAAATTACCAACTCTTAGTGCATTCTCATTTATGGCAGCACTTTTTCACACATTTAATCACATGAGTTTTAAGTCCCTGCTTTTTATGGGAGCTGGCTCTGTTTTGCACCAAACGAGCACAAAAAATATGGAAAAATATGGTGGACTCATAAAAGCTATGCCAGTGACAACTTTCACATTTCTTTTGGCTTCTATAAGCATATCAGCACTTCCTCCGACAAATGGATTTTTGAGCGAATGGATGATATTTCAATCTCTGCTAGGCTCATCAAACATAGGTGATGTTTCACTAAAGCTTGCTATTGTTTTTTCGATTTTTGCTCTAGCTTTGACTGGCGGTTTAGCGATAGCCTGCTTTGTAAAGGTTTTTGGTATCACATTTTTAGGGCTACATAGAAGTAAGAATGCAAAGCATGCCCACGAAGTAAATGGCATGATGAAAACTGGCATGATGCTTGGGAGCCTAGTTGTTGTCTCTTTGATGCTTTTTACACCTTTTTTCATGAACATTTTTGATAAAACTATAAATGAACTCGCAGGTGTCAGCATTTATAGTAAAGTTTTTCCAAATATCTGGAGTCTGCATTCAGTAGCATTTAATGGAGGAGTAGTTTCACCATTGCTGCTATTGGCTGGCTTAATAGCATTTACCACAGTTTTATATATAGTTTACAAATCGCTAAATATAAAACATAGAACTCTTCATACTTGGGCTTGCGGCTACAATACAACATCTTCAACACAGTACTCAGCTACAGGCTTTGCAGGACCGATTAGAAGATTTTTTACTTGGCTCTACAATCCTGATATTTATTTTGAAAAGAAGGTGATAAAAGGGCATAAAACAAAATTTGTAGATGCAAGTTTTAGCGTACATGTGAAGCCTCTTTTTGAAAGGTCAATCTATAAAAGTAGCATAAAACTGACAAATAAAATCAGCTACTATGTCTATCGTTTGGCACATTTTGAACAGGGCAGATATGCAGCCATGATATTTAATGTCCTGCTCTCAGTTTTGTTTAGTTACAGAGTATTTGTTCACGAATTTAGTTGGGCAACATTAGCTTTAGAGTTGGTCGTTATGTGGATTTCGATAAAAGTACTATTGATAGGAGATAAGGGATGATTGTGTATGTCGGAACTATTATTTTGATGATTTTACTATCTCCTTTGATGCTAAGCTTTATAAAGATAGTGAAGATGGTGCTCTTGTATAAAAAACCCATCTCCATATTTCAAGGCTATCGTGATTTTTCAAAACTAGTGAGCAAAGAGATAATTATCTCAAAAGAGACAAGTGTTATCACTCGTATTGCTCCATTTTTAGTTTTATCTCCTCTTTTGTTAGTGCTTTTTTTCTTGCCGCCGATTGTAGGGGGTGAGTACTTTGTGAAGTTTGTAGATGCCTTTACGATTACAGGGCTTATATCTCTTTCGACATTTTTTCTTATGATTTTAGGACTCGATAGTGCTAGCAGTTTTGGTGGACTTGGAAGCAGTCGTGAAGCTTTTATATCTGCCTTGGTGGAGCCGGCCATGATACTTACTCTTTTTAGTGTCTCCATGATGGCAAATAACCTTGGAGTTGGTCAAGCTGGTGTAAACCTCAACAACCATTTTCCATTTGAACATATGGCAAGTTTTGTATTTGCAGGTATCAGTTTCTTTATCTTATTAATCGCTGAAAATGGGAGGATTCCTGTTGACAACCCTGAGACACACCTTGAACTGACGATGGTTCATGAAGCTATGATACTTGATTTGAGTGGTTTTTATCTGATGCTTATAGAGAGTGCAGGGAGTGTCAAATTTATGATATTTGCCTCGATGTTTGCATCTTTGTTTATGCCATTTGGTTTAAATCTACCAACCGCT
>Ga0256829_1002543_pt1 | contig 13486 bp, 16 predicted proteins | sample 131447metaG_FD_185979 | JGI IMG/M metagenome (GOLD analysis project Ga0256829, IMG submission 185979) | Hydrothermal vent microbial communities from Lau Basin, Pacific Ocean - 131-447 | ecosystem: Environmental > Aquatic > Marine > Hydrothermal vents | place: Pacific Ocean: Lau Basin | collected...
ATAATTTGATATTTTTTCAAGTAAATTTAGAGCTTCCTCTTTTTTTCCACTTTTAAAAAGAATATTTGCTTTTTTTATTAAAACTTTAAGTTCATCTTTTGGTATTTTCTTTTTTTCTAATTTTTTAACTATTTGATTTATATTTAAAGATTGGCTTGTTTGCTCTTTTTTCTTTTTTACAACAACAAGCAAAAGTAACAAAAGCATAATAAGCACAAGCAAAAGAAGAATAATTATAATATATATCTTCTTTTTACTTTTTGGGGATTCTTCGCTCTCTTCTATTACTATTACATTTTCATCAGCCAATTTTTACCTTACATATATTTTTGTAAAATATCAGGAATTCTTACTTTCCCGTCTTTTGTCTGGTAATTTTCCATAATAGCCACAAGCGTTCTGCCAACTGCCAAAGAACTTCCGTTAAGAGTATGGACAAGTCTGTTTTTTTTGCCGTCTTTATATCTGATTTTTCCACGTCTGGCCTGAAAATCAAGTGTATTTGAAACGGAGCTTATTTCTCTATATTTGTTTTGAGATGGAATCCAAACTTCAAGGTCTATTGTTTTTGCAGCACTGAATCCAAGATCTCCTGTGCAAAGCATAAGCTGTCTGTAAGCAAGCCCCAGTTTTTCAAGTGCACTTGAAGCACACTCAACCATTTCATCAAACATCTTATCACTATCCTCAGGCTTAGTAATAGCTACAAGTTCCACTTTATCAAACTGATGCTGACGAATTATCCCTTTTGTATCTTTTCCATAACTTCCAGCTTCCTTTCTAAAACAAGGGGTATAAGCTGTCATTTTAACAGGCTCATTTAAATCTGTAATAATCTCATCTCTAAATAGATTTGTCAAAGGCACCTCAGCTGTTGGAATTAAATATAAATCTTCATCTTCAATTTTAAATAAATCATCTTTAAATTTAGGAAGCTGACCTGTTGCCGTCATTGTTTGGCTGTTTACTAAAAATGGCACATAAACTTCTTCAAACCCATAGCTTCTGTTATGTTCTAAAAAGAAATTAATTAATGCTCTCTCAAGTCTTGCAGCTTCACTTTTTAAAACCGTAAATCTGCTTTTTGCAAGTTTTACCCCTGCTTTAAAATCAAGCCAGTTTAATTCTTCACCAAGCTCATCGTGAGATTTTACTTCGAAATCAAACTCAGGTATTTTTCCCACTCTTTTTATTTCCACATTATCATCTTCATCTTTTCCGACAGGAACATCGCTATCTGGAATATTAGGAATGGATAAAGCTTTTAAATTTAATTCTTCTTCTATTTTTTTTAGTGTTTCATTTAATTCTTCTATTTTCTCTTTAATTTCATTTACCTCTGTTTTAATTTCTTCTGCATTATCTTTTTTACCTTCTCTCATTAAAAGGCCTATCTCTTTTGAAAGTGTGTTTCTTTTTGCCTGATAATTTTCTAAAACAGTTTGAATCTCTTTTTTTTCTTCAAAAAGTGTTTTTATAGTTTTTAAATCTTCTTCCTTAACGCCTTTTGTTTTTAATTTTTTTGCAAAATTTTCAAAATCCATCTCAAGCAGTTTTAAATCTATCATTAAATTCCTTTATTAAAATATTATTTTTGATATAATTATTATATGGCTAATTTTAACATAAAAGGAAAATAAATGAAAAAGAAATTTCTAAAAGCCGGTTTGATTGTTTTGGCTGGTGCGCTTTTTATAACAGGATGTAATAAAAAAGAGCAAAAGACTAAACAGATCACTCAAAAACAAGAAACACAAACTAAATCAACTAAAATCAAAATTATTAGAATAGGTATTTTACAACCTCTAACAGGTCCTATTGCTTCATTTGGACAAAAAACACTTGACGGGATTAATTTAATACACTCAAAATATTCTACTCTTCCAAACGGAGATAAAATTAAATTAGTTATAGCAGATGACCAATTTGACAAAATCCAAACAGTAAACGGTTATAAAAGACTTGTATCGGATGATAATGTAGCAGCTGTAGAAGGTCCTCTTGCTAGTTCTATGTCACTTGCAATCAAAAGATTTGCTGATAATTCAAAAACACCTACTGTTACACAAATTGCAACAAATCCAAGAGTTACAATAGAGACTAAATATGTAAGCAGAACATGTTTTACAGACCCTTTCCAAGGAAAAGTTGCGGCAACTTATGCACTTGAACACAATTTAAACAAAGCTGTTGTTGTATTTGATATGAAACAGGATTACTCTGTTGGTCTTGCAAAAGCATTTGAAAAAGAATACAAAAAAGGTGGTGGAAAACTTTTGAAAATATTATTTATTAATACAGGAGATAAAGATTTTAATGCTCAGGTTGCACAAATCAAAAGAGTTCATCCAAAATTCGTATACACTCCGATTTACGCTCCTGAAGAAGGACTTTTCCTAAGACAACTTAGAGCTGCGGGTGTAAAAGTACCTGTAATGGGAGGAGATGGTATAGCAGATCCTGGTCTACTTAAAAAACTTGCAGGAAGTGCCGCAAACGGTGTAATGTATACAGACCATTTTGACGCACTAAAAGCCCCAACTCCTCTTTCAGCTCAGTTTATTAAAGATTTTAAAGCAAAATATAATAGAGAACCAAGTGCATTTGCAGCAACAGGTGCTGATGCTTATTTAGTAATTTATAATGCTGCAAAAGAGTGTGATACTCCTGCAAATAAATCTTTAAGCAGTCTAAAACAATGTATGGCTACAGCAATAAGACATACTAAACATCTTGAAGCGGTAACAGGATATCTTACAATAAATCCTAAAACAGGTACTCCGGTAAATAAACCTGCTGTTATAGAAAAAATTGTAGACGGTAAAACTCAGTTCGTTGAACTTGTAAAACCTTAATTCTCTTTCCTTTTTCTTTTATTTTTATAATTCAACAATGTTATAATTCCATTAAAATTATATTTTTATAAAAAAGGTAAAATAATGGATTGGGGATTTATATTACAACAAATTATTAACGGATTTTCACTTGGAAGTATGTATGCTCTTATAGCAATAGGATATACACTTGTATATGGCGTACTCAGACTTATCAATTTTGCACACGGCGATATTATGATGGTTGGGGCATTTTTAGCATTTATCTCTCTTGGAGTATTAACAGGCTGGAAATTTGATCACATATCTATGGCTGTCTTTTTTACCGCAGTGGGAATTTCTATCATTTTAACAGCCGGAGTTGGAATTTTAACACATGTAATAGCCTATAAGCCCCTACTTGACAAAGGTGCTCCTAAAATTTCTATTTTAATTACAGCAATAGGTATTTCATTTTTTTTAGAAAGTCTGTTTAATGTTATAGCCAATCAATATCTAGGTGGAACTTATCAAGCATTTTATTTTCCAAAATTTTTCTCACATATCATTCATATAGGTCCTTTAACAATTCCTGTTTTAACAATTATAACTCCTATTCTTACTATTTTAATACTGATTGGACTTTTATTCATTCTTTATAAAACAAAAATAGGAATAGCAATTAGAGCACTTGCTTTTGATATCTATACCGTTAAATTAATGGGGGCAAATTCAAATTTCATTATCGGATTTGTTTTTGCCCTAGGCTCTGCACTTGCGGCAATAGGGGGTGTATCTTTTGCAATGGCATATCCAAGCATTGACCCTTATATGGGAATGCTTATAGGACTTAAGGCTTTTGCCGCTGCGGTTGTCGGAGGAATAGGAAGCGTTACGGGTGCTGTAATCGGAGGATTTATCTTAGGATTTGTTGAAGTTGCAATTCCCGGATTTTTACCTGAACTTGGAGGCTGGAAAGATGCATTTGCATTTATATTGCTGATTTTCGTTTTACTGTTTAAACCTACAGGAATTATGGGAATAGATTTTGAAAGACAAAGGTTTTAAAATGAGTGCAAAAAAATATTTTTCAATGATAATAGCCGTTACAGCCCTTTTTGTCGGTTTTTTAATATTTTCTCCAAAATGGTTTAATTCTTACACCATTACAGTTTTAGGAAATATTTATATTTTTATTGTGTTAGCTATTAGTTACAATCTAATAAACGGTGTTACAGGTCAGTTTTCTCTTGAACCAAACGGTTTTGTGGCAATAGGTGCATACGTTACAGCTATTTTACTTTTATCTCCTGATGTAAAAGAAGAACTTTATATGTTAAGCGAGCCTCTACCTTTAATAAGAGATGTCTTTTTAGACCCAAGTGTGCCTTTTAATCCATTTTTAGCTTTAATTATAAGCGGAATAGTATCTTCTTTAATAGCTCTAACTCTTGCTTTTCCGGTATTTAGGGTTAGAGGTGATTATCTTGCAATCGTAACACTTGGATTTGGATTTATAATAAGAATTTTCTTAATAAACAACCCTTCTATTTCAAACGGTTCTATGGGGCTTGATTCAATTCCCGGATTTGCCAGTTATTTTTGGATAGGAATAGTAAGCCTGATAACCGCTATTTTGGTATTTAATATCGTATATTCAAAATTTGGACGCGCTATGAAAGCTGTAAGAGATGATGAAGACGCCGCTCTTGCTATGGGTGTGCATACTTTTAAAACAAAAACTATAGCCTTTATGACAAGTGCTTTTTTTGAAGGTGTGGGAGGAGGTCTTTTAGCAAGCTCTATAGGTTCTATTTCACCTGATCAGTTTACATTTATGCTGACATTCCAACTATTAATTATTATTGTTCTTGGAGGACTTGGAAGTATGAGCGGAGCAATTCTTGGGACATTCCTTTTTCTTGGAAGTATGGAATTTTTAAGACCTCTTGATCAGACAACATGGCATATAGGATTCATACATGGAATACCTGGACTTAGAATGGTTGTATTTAGTATTTTACTACTTTTAATTATGCTTTTTGCTAGACGTGGACTTTTTGGAAATAAAGAGATATGGGATTATGTGAAAATAAAAAAGAAAAAAAGAATAGAAGAATAAAAAAAATTAATTTTTTTGATATACTAGTAAAATTAAAAATCATAAAAAGGAATATAAATGAGCGATATTTTAACAATCGGTAAATATGAATTTACAAGCAGACTTATTGTAGGAAGCGGAAAATATCCGGACTTTAAAATTACAAGAGATGCAACACTTGCAAGCGGCGCAGAAATAATTACAGTAGCGGTTAGACGTGTCAACATTACCGACCCTAATGAAGAAAATTTAATGGATTATTTTAAAAATACAGACGTTCAAATCCTGCCAAATTCAGCCGGATGTACAACAGCAGAGGAGGCTATTACTCTTTTTAGATTGGTAAAAGAGGCAACAGAAATTGATATTATAAAACTTGAAATTATAGGTGACACGGCAAAAACTTTATATCCTGATGTTTTAGAAACGCTTAAAGCCTGCGAAGTTTTGGCAAAAGACGGTTTTACCATTATGGCTTATACAAACGACGATCCAATTATGGCAAAAAGACTTGAAAATGCAGGAGCTCACGCAGTTATGCCTCTAGCGGCGCCTATTGGAAGCGGACTTGGTATTCAAAACAGATATAATGTAGTATTTATTAAAGATGCAGTAAATGTGCCGGTTATTGTAGATGCTGGAATTGGAACAGCAAGCGACGCGGCCGTGGCAATGGAACTTGGAGCTGATGGAGTTTTAACAAACACAGCAATAGCACAGTCAAAAAATCCAATAGCAATGGCAGAAGCTATGAAATATGCTGTAATGGCCGGAAGAAGCGCCTATAAAGCCGGCAGAATTCCTAAAAAGCCTTATGCAACAGCTTCTTCTCCTCTTGAAGGGCTTATAGAGTTTTGATAAAACTCTTTTTTGTCCTTTTTTCTTTTTATATTGGAATGTGTGCATATCTTTATTTTTCCCAAAATAAAAAAATCTTTAATAAAAAATATGCAACTCCTTACACTCCTAAAATCACAAAAGAGATTTATTTTCAAACAGATGATGGAAATATACTTCAAGGCGGCTTTACAAAAAACGGAGAAAATCTGCCTTTGGTTTTATATTTTAGCGGCAATGCAAATAATGTGCTTGAATTTCTTGATAAAACTGCCACTAAAATAAAAAATTATAACTTCATAGGATTTAATTATCCCGGATACGCTAAAAGTCAAGGAAAACCAGGTGAAAAAATTATTTTAAAATATGCCGATGAAATTTATCACAAATATAAACCGAATTTCATAATAGGCAGAAGCCTCGGAAGTGCCGTAGCTTCTTATCTTGCTTCAAAACATAAATTTAAAGGACTTTTGCTTATAACCCCTTTTGACAGTATAGAACATATTGCACAAATTGATTACCCGTATCTGCCTGTTACATGGCTTTTAAAATATAAATTCAAAGAAGTGGAATTTATAAAAAAAAGCTCCATTCCAGTTTCTATTATAGCAATAAAAAATGATGATTTAATACCAAATGAATGTCTAGAAAATTTAATTAAGAATATTCATAATCTAAAAAAAATATTTTGGCTTGAAAACATTAAACACGGAGAAATTTATAATTACCCAAAAATTGATAAAATCATAAAACAAGGACTGGATATTTTATGGAATTAGAAAAATTAAGTAATGAAGAACTTTTTGATTTAATAGAAAAAGCGAAACAAATTTTAGCAAAAAGAAGAGAACCTAGTTGGTTTCATTTTAAAACTGAAGGGTGTTTTTTGCCAAAATTCGGACCTGCTTATATTGCTAAACTATATCTAAATGGAGATGAGATAGAAAGAGACTTTTTGTCTTCCAATGGAAAAGAGTGGTGCAAAAAAAACAGAATGTATAAAGAAGACTGGGATATTGAACTTAAAAATTTTGATGTAATAGAAATGAGATTAAAAACCGGCCGTAAAAAGGACGAAAGAGAATGGTTTGTTTTTAAAGATAATGAACTTGAGAAACTAGCAGATTTAGACGAAGCAAAACAAATTCTAAAAAATCTAAAATGATTTTAACACCACTATTTCAAATTCAAGCTTTTTTACCGGAAATTCTTTTATAAATTTTTTTAAATATTTGATATTAGTTTTAACTTCTCCTTTTACACCAGAAAATTTAATGTAATTAAGCATCTTTTTTGGATTGTCAAAACACAGCTCATATTTCAAAATTTCAACTTTTGGATTTAGGATTTTAGCGTAACTTAAAATTTCTTCTTTTGAATAAATAGGAGAAGTGATATTTAACTCTTTATGAAGTGAAGAAAAAGTTTTAGATGTAAAAATAGTTAGTAAAAAATTTTTATTTAAATTTTTGATTTCTTTAAAAATAAATTCCAAATTCCTTGCCCACTGGAGTGCAGAAAAAGATACAATCTGATTAAAATCATAATTTTTTATTTCTTCAAAACATCTCTTTTTATTAAAATCAAGTTTTAATACATTACAAGGATTTAAATTTAACATATTTTCACTTGCATCAATTCCTAAATAAAAATCAAAGTCCCTGTATTTACAAAGACCTTCGCTCCCACATCCTAAATCAACCACTCTTGAATCTAGTGAAGACATATATTTTTTTATAATTTTTTTTTGGATAATATTATATTTTTCATATCTATTTGCAAATTTCTCAAAATTTTTAACAGACAAAAAAGGCCTTTATTTATTATTATGTTATAATTTTATCAAAAAAGGTTATTTAAATGGTAAGTATTTTTTTTGCTATCCAAATAGTATTGGCAATAATTATTGTGATTTTGACACTTCTTCATAAATCTTCATCTATGGGGTTTGGAACATATTCAAGCAGTAACGATTCGGTTTTCGGTGCAAAAGGTCCTATGGATTTTTTAACAAAAGCAACAATGACAATAGGATTTTTATTTATTCTAAACACATTAACACTTGTTTATTTTTATAATAAACAGGCAAACACATCTGTATTAAACGAAGTAAATGTTAAAAAAATAGAGCACAATCTTCCAAAACCGCCAAGCGTTCCGCAAATTCCTACAAAATGAAAAAATTACTGTTTTTTCTTTTACCTCTTTGGCTTTTAGCCGATGCTCATATTTTTGTAATGCACAGAGTAAATGACTTCAGATACCCCTCAACAAATATAAGCTCAAAACTTTTACAAAAAGACATTCAATATCTATTGAAAAACCATTATAAAATTGTAAAATTATCAACTCTTGTAAACAGAATAAAAAACAGACAAAATATTGATAAATATGTGGTTTTTACTATTGATGATTCGTTTAAAAGTTTTTATGAAAACGGACTTCCTATATTTAAAAAATATAAAATTCCTTTTACTCTTTTTGTTTATGGTAAAGCCACTACAAAAAAATACGGAGATTATATGAGTTGGAAGCAGGTTAAAGAGTGTCAAAAATACGGAGAACTAGGAGTTCACAGCTGGGCTCATCCTCATTTGGCAATGCTTAGTAATAAAGCAATCATACAAGATACAAAAAAAGCTATTAATGCTTTTAAAAAGTATCTGGGATTCGTTCCTGATATGTATGCATATCCTTATGGAGAATATGATAAAAGAGTAAAAAGTATTATCAACAAATTTTTTCCAATAATCTGTAATCAAAACGAAGGGTCGGTAACTTTGCAAACTCCAATTAATGATATAGACAGAATTGCCATAACCGGAGATGTAAATATTGCAAAAAAGCTTAAAATCACTCATCTAAATATAAAAAATTTAAAAATAATAAGAGACAAAAATACAATAAAAGAAATTAGCGGATATGTAAATAAACCGGAAGTTGAAATTTATATAACAAAAATGGGATGGAGATGGGTTAAAGTAAAAAACGGATTTTTTGATTTTAAACCAAATTTTACACTCAAAAAATACAGAAACAGAATAATCATAAGATATAATAACAAAATAGATACAAAATTAATTTTAAAGGAGATATAATGAATGAAGTATTTGATTTTGCAAAAGAACATATGACAAAAAGTATTGAAGCGCTAAAAAAAGATTTGAACACCCTAAGAACCGGAAAAGTTTCCATCCACGCTTTAGACGGTGTAAAAATTGAATATTACGGAGCGCCAACTCCTCTTAATCAGGTTGCAAATGTTACAGCTACCGATGCAACAACAATAGTGATTAATCCTTGGGATAAATCTGTTATGAAAGATATAGAAAGAGCCATTCAAGAAGCAAATGTTGGAGCCAATCCAAATAATGACGGTGAGAGTATAAAACTATATTTCCCGCCAATGACAGAAGAAGAGAGAAAAAAACAGGCAAAAAAAGCAAAAGAATTTGCAGAAAAAGCAAAAATTGCAATTAGAAACATAAGAAGAGAAGCAAATGATGAAATAAAATCAATGCTTAAAGAAAAACAAATTACTGAAGATGAAGAAAGACAAGGTCTTGAAGAAGTACAAAAAATAACTGATGATTTTGTAAAAAAAACAGATGAAATAGTAAACAAAAAAATTGATGATGTAATGAAAGTTTAATGATGAATATAAAAGAAATTTATGAAAAACACGGAGCCCTTCTTAAAGGACATTTTCTTTTAAGCAGCGGTAAACACAGCCAATATTATCTTCAAAGCGCAAGAGTTTTAGAACATCCAGAAGTTGCCGAAGTTTTAGCAAAAGAGCTAGCAAAAGAGATTATTGATGGCGGAATTAAAGTAGATACTGTATGTTCTCCTGCTATTGGAGGACTTTTAGCCGGATATGAATTAGCACATGCTCTTGAAGTTAGGTTTATTTTTACAGAAAGAGTAAACGGCGAAATGACTTTAAGAAGAGGTTTTGAAGTTAGTAAAAGCGAAAAAGTTTTAATTTGTGAAGATATTATTACAACCGGCGGAAGTGCAATGGAAGCCGCTAGGGAAATAGAAAAAAGAGGAGGCGAAGTAGTTGCGTTTGCGGCTATTGCCAACAGAGGAGTTTGCAAAAGAGTAAACGGCAAAACTGATAGAAAACCTGAGTGTAAATTACCAGTTGATAAACCTCTTTTTGCATTAGCAGATTTTGATTTTGAAGTATATGAAGCTAGCGAGTGTCCAATGTGTAAAGAAGGCTCTAAACCGATTAAACCTGGAAGCAGAGGTAATTAATGCCCTGCCCTCTTTGTAATCTTAAAAACGAAGATATTATTTATAAAAACGATTTTTTTAGAGTTATTTTAGTTGATGAAATTCCAGGATATATAAGAATTATTACCAATAAACATATAAAAGAATTTAGTGATTTAAATGATGATGAAGCTGTTAAGCTAACACTTGCTGTTAAAAAAATAGAAAAAAAGATGATTGAATTTCTAAATCCGGATAAAATAAACATAGCCTCACTAGGAAATATGGTACCCCATCTTCATATCCATATCATTCCAAGATACAAAAACGACCCTTGGTGGCCGGGGGCTACTTTTTGTGAGAAAAAAAGAGAATTTATCTACCCTCCTTTTAATAAAAACAAATATAAAGAAGTAATTAAAAGTTGTTTTTAGCTTTAATTTCTTTTTATTTTCTTTTTTTTGCCCTAATAGGTGATTATGTAATATTTATGCCTAAACTTTTTTCACACTCTTTTACTCCCGCTCAAATAGGTATTCTTTTTGCTATGATGCCGATTGCTAGATTTTTGACACCTTTTATTTTTATAAAAAAACCCTTAACAAAAAAAGATTTTATTTTAAGTATTTTAGTCGCATTTTTAGCATCCTTGCTTATTTTAAGCAAAAATTTTTATCTTATTTTAATTAGCTTTTTTTTAATAGGCTCTTCCTTTGCCGTAGTTTTTCCATATATTGAAGCAATAGCCATTGAAAAACTCTCCACAAAATACGGCAGGGCAAGAGTTACAGGCTCACTTGGATTTATGCTTTATGGAATAATTTTTTCATATATCAAAATAAACCATTTAATAAGTTTTATAATTTTGATGTTTTTAACAGCTATTAGTGCTTTTTATTTTAAAGAAAATAAAACAATCAATAAAATTGCTTCAAAAATAAACTTTACAAAAAATTATAAATTTTGGCTTGGACTTATCTTTATGCAGATAAGTTTTGGGGGATTTTATAACTTTTTTACTATTTACTTAATTAAACACGGTATCAATAAAGAATATGTCGGATGGCTTTGGGGTATTGGAGTTATGTCTGAAATAGTTGTCTTTTTAATAGGTCATAAGTTTTTACATAAATTAAATCCTCTTAAATGGATAAAAATTTCTATTTTTTTAACTTCAATAAGATGGCTTATTTTATTTTTGTTTGCAAACTCTTTATTTTTAATAGCTGCTTCACAACTTCTTCACGCATTTTCATTTGCCATTTTCCATACCTCAGCCCTTTTGTATATAAATAAAACCTATAAAAATAAAACTCTGGCACAACAATTTTACGCCGGAATAGGATACGGACTTGCAGCTTTTTTAGGAAGCATAATATCAGGATTTTTATACGGTCAAAATCTATTTTTATATGAATCTATAATAGCGCTTATTGGATTTTTAATTATGTTATAATAAAACTCAGATTAATAAAGGGGAATTATTGTTACCAAAAAAAATAAATCAAAGAAAAACAAAACTAACTTACGAAAATACACTTATAACAGGACCAAAAAGAGTTGGTAAAACTTTTTTGGTTTTTGATTTTTTAAGAACATTCAAAGGCAAATACAAATATATCGATTTTTCTTCATATAAAGAAAAAGATTTTAATTTTGAAGGAATTAATTTAGTGATTTTTGATAATTATGACTTTTCGCATCCGCTTCCAAATATAACAACATTTATAATAAGTGAAGAGAATATATCTATTGAAGGCTTTAAAAAAATAGAACTTAAAGGGCTTGATTTTGAAGAATTTTTTGCCTTTGAAAATATCCAAAGTATAAATCACTGTTTTGACAGATTTTTGCGGCTTGGAAATTTCCCAAGAATTTTTAATGAAGAGTATTTTAAAGATGAGTATCTAAAAGAAACTTTTGAACTTTTGCCTTACAATAAAGAGATTTTATCTTTCTTTTTTAGACACACAGGAGAAAAATTTACCCTTTATCAAATATATCAAATACTGAAAAAAAGAATGAAAATCAGCAAAGACAGTTTTTATAAAATTACAAACGAACTGATTAAAAACAGAGTTATTTATGAAGTAAATAAATTCAATTCACCAAAATCACCTAAAAAATTTTTTTCTTATAATTTTACATTTAGAAATATAATGACAAACAAAAAAAATATTTTGCATAAATTTGAAAATATTATATTCTTAGAATTAAAAGATAAAGAAATTTTTTATAAAGATACATTAAGTTTTTATATTCCTAAAAAAGAGCTTGGAATTTTAGTTTTACCTTTTGCAAATGAAGAGAGCGCAAAAGAAAAACTAAAAAGAGTATCTGATGTAAAAAAAGTTGAAATTATTACAATATCCAATGAATTTGAAATAAAAGATAAAAAATTTGAAGTGGAGGTAATACCGTTTTGGCGATGGCGATTTGCGGAATAGACGAAGCAGGAAGAGGGCCTATTGCAGGGCCTATGGTTTATGTGGGAGTTATTTTTAAAAATTTAGATATTGAAAATAAAGAGTGGTTTAAAAGTTTAACAGATTCTAAAAAACTGAGTGCTAAAAAAAGAAAAGAACTTTTTGAAACTATAAAAGAAAATTCAATTTATCATATCGTTTTTAAATCAAATAATGAAATTGATGAAAAAGGACTTTCACAATGTATAAAAGAATCCTTAATGGAAATAAAAGAAACACTAAAAGCAAAAGAGTATCTGTTTGATGGGAATTCAAATTTTGGAATTGAGGGAATTGAAACAATCATCAAAGGAGACGCTAAAATAAAAGAGATAAGTGCGGCAAGTATTTTAGCAAAAGTTTCTAGAGACAGATTTATGATTGAAATAGCAAATAAATATCCTGAGTATAATTTTGCAAAACACAAAGGCTATATTACAAAAGAACATATCGAACTTATTAAAAAATACGGGCTTTGTGAAATTCACAGGAAAAGTTACAAATTAAAAGCCCTTCAAAAAACTCTGTTTTAGGAAAATAAATGAAAAGATTTTTAAGTATAATTTTAGCCATTAATTTATATGCAGCCTTTCCAGATTATTATTATAAAATAAAAAATATTCAAAAACAAAAACAGGCGTTTATAAATATAATGCTTCCTTTAATAGAAAATGAAAATAGAAAAATTATAACTTTAAGACAAAAAATTATAAATATTTTTAATGATCCAAATTTACTTTTAAATACAAAAGAACTTGCATTTTTGGCAAAAATAGCAAAAAATTATAAAATAAAAAATATTTTAAATAAAAAAGAATATTTAATAAAAATAGATGAAATTCCACCTTCCCTAGCTCTGGCCCAAGCGGCAATTGAAAGCGGATGGGGAAAAAGCAGGTTTGTTAGAGTTGCTAATAATCTCTTTGGTCACTGGGAATATTCAAATAAAGGATTATCTCCCAAAAGTACTTATAAAAATATAGATATAAATTATTCACTGAAAATTTTCCCTTCAATTGAAGATTCTATAAAAGTTTATTTTAGAA
>Ga0256829_1002544_pt1 | contig 13481 bp, 12 predicted proteins | sample 131447metaG_FD_185979 | JGI IMG/M metagenome (GOLD analysis project Ga0256829, IMG submission 185979) | Hydrothermal vent microbial communities from Lau Basin, Pacific Ocean - 131-447 | ecosystem: Environmental > Aquatic > Marine > Hydrothermal vents | place: Pacific Ocean: Lau Basin | collected...
GCCTGTGGCGCAGCGTGAAGTACGAGGAGGTCTACCTCAGGGCCTATGACAGCATCCTCGATGCCCGCCAGTCACTGGGCCGGTACTTCGCCTTCTACAACGCCGAACGACGGCACCAATCGCTTGACCGGCACACGCCGGACAATGTGTACTACCAAGACGCTGCCAGGCTGGCGGCTTGACCCGAGGATGCACTTATCGCGCTGTCCAATTTTTGGGGTCCACTTCTAACAGCCCGGACATGGACACCTGATACACGCCCGGTGAGAAGGGCTATACCGATTATCCGAAGTAATCAGGGTAGGCCGCCAGGCCCCGGCGCAGCCGCCGTGACCTACGTCCGTGCTGCGAGCGGCCCTGCAAAGCCACGTGGCGTGCAAGGCACCTGAATACCGCAGGCAGAAGATCTTGCTCCAGCCCGGCCTCTTGCGCCCGGCAGTTCTTTCACTGGGCATGGACCTGCCGGGCCTCCCACGACCTGTAGCCCGCTGTAAATCCTTTTGAGAACCGCGGCAGCGGTGACGGACCTGGCCAGGGCCAATGCCCGGCCATATTAACCATCACGTTGCGCGTGATGCATACCATTGCCCGGTGCGGTTGACGATCGCCACCACCGACAGCATTACCGGCACTTCCACCAGCACCCCGACCACGGTGGCCAGCGCGGCGCCCGATTGCAGGCCGAACAGGCTGATCGCGGTGGCCACGGCCAGTTCGAAGAAATTGCTGGCGCCGATCAGCGCCGACGGTCCGGCCACACAATGCGGCACGCCGAGCTTCCGGCTCAGCCCGTAGGCCAGGGCAGCGTTGAAATAGACCTGGATGATGATCGGCACCGCCAGCATCACGATCACCAGCGGCTGGTGCAGGATGGCCTGACCCTGGAAGCCGAACAGCAGCGCCAGCGTGGCCAGCAGGGCGCCGGTGGACCAGGGGTCGATATGTTTGAGTGTGCGCTCCAGTGCCACCACGCCACCACGGCGCATCACCCGGCCTCGCCAGAACTGGGCCAGCACCACCGGCACCACGATGTACAGCAGCACCGACAGCAGCAAGGTGCCCCAGGGCACGTGGATGGACGCCACACCCAGCAGCAGGCCCACGATGGGGGCAAAGGCCACCACCATGATGGTGTCGTTGAGGGCCACCTGCGCCAGGGTGAAATGCGGCTCGCCGTGGCACAGTTTAGACCACACGAAAACCATCGCGGTGCACGGCGCCGCCGCCAGCAGGATCAGTCCCGCGATGTAGGCATCGTGCTGCCCGGCCGGCAGCCACGCGGCGAATACGTGACGCACGAACAGCCAGCCCAGCAGCGCCATCGAGAACGGCTTCACCGCCCAGTTCACCAGCAGCGTCACGCCGATGCCGCGCACCTGCTGGCGCACCCTGGCCAGTTCGGAAAAGTCGATGCGCAGCAGCATCGGGATGATCATCAACCACACCAGTCCCGCCACCGGCAGGTTGATCTGGCGGATTTCCATCCTGGAAAGTGCGGCAAAGGCCCGCGGAAACACGTGCCCTAGACCGATGCCCGCCACGATGCACAGCAATACCCAGACCGTGAGAAAACGCGCAAAGCCGCTGATTGCCCGGCGCTCGCTGGGTACCGTTTCACTGCGTGTGTTCATGCCGGCACGCCCTCATGGCCAATCCTGCGCACCGCATCCTCGAACATCTCGCACTCCATGCGTTCGATCGGCAGGGCCAGCAGCAATTCGACCCGGCGCCTGAGCAGCGTCCAGGCCGCAAGATAGGCATGCCGGCGACGGTCCTCGTCGCCCTCCACGGCAGCCGGATCGGGCACCCCCCAGTGGGCGCTGGCCGGATGCCCCGGCCACACCGGGCATACCTCGCCCGCGGCGTTGTCGCAGACGGTGATGATCATGTCCATGCGCGGCGCATCCGGATCGGCAAATTCATCCCAGCTCTTGCTGCGCAGCTCGCCGGTGAACCCGAGTTGACGCGCCAGCTCGGCGGCCATCGGCTGCACCCTGCCGGCGGGATGGCTGCCCGCGCTGAAGGCGTGGAAGCGCTCCTTGCCCAGCACGTCGAGCAGGGCCTCGGCCATGATGCTGCGCGCCGAATTGCCGGTGCACAGGAAAAGCACGTTGCGGGGTGTCGTTTCCATGTCAGCAGCACGCCTTGCCTGGCGCGTCCGCTGCGGCAGGTCCGCAGCAGGCCGTCGCGCTTTCGGTGGGCGCCGCGCAGGCACCGCTGTAGGTGGCCTCGCGACCGCGCGAGTGGAACGATTCCCAGCGCACGCCTTGCGGATCCTCCGCCCAGTACTTGTCCGAACGCGCGTAGCAGCACACCGCGTTCTCCTCGGCCAGCGCCACGGCATCGGCGGCACGCAGGCGTGCGCCCACCGCCTCCAGTTCCCGAGCCTCATCGACCTGGAAACCCAGGTGATCGACGCCGGGCGCGCCACCGCGCTGCGACAGGGCAAAGTTCACGCGTGGATCATCGAGCATCCACTTGGCGTAATCGCTCTCCACCACGGAGGGTTCGCAGCCGAACAGCATGCGGTAGAAGTCGATGCTGGCCGCCAGGTCGGCGACGCGTAGATGCACATGGAAGCGTTTCATGCTTGAAGCTCCTTCAGCAGGGTCGTGATGGGCGCGTGTTGCAGGCCTGGGCCGAAGCCGAACCGGCGCAGCAGTTGTCGGTGAGGAAATCGAGCAGGCCGTTCATGCGCGCGTAATCGGCCCGGCACAGGATCACTCGCCCCTGGCGCTCGTCGCGCACCAGTCCGGCCTGGCGCAGCTGGTTGAGATGATGGTTGAGCGTGGCCCCGGCCAGGCCGGTGGCCGCGGCCAGTTCGCCCACGGCCATGCCGTCCGGCCCCGCCTGAACCAGCAGGCGGAACAAGGCCAGGCGATGCGTATGGGCCAGGGCGGAAAGGCATTCGAGTGCGGATTTTGATTCCATATTTCCAGAATTATAGAAATCAATACGCTCGTCAAGAGTCCTGGCCGCAGGGCTACCCCCGGCGCTGCCTGTTGCGCGGACATGAAACGTTCCGGCAAAGCGGATATGCACTTCGCATCATGGCAAGCGCGTTCCATGCGACCGTGCTTGCACATTGGCGCCGACTGCATCAACATCTCTATATCTTGATGCAAGGATATATACGGGTATCCGATCCATGACCGCCATTTCCCTGGAATTCTTCCCCCCCAAGACCGACAAGCAGCGCGAACAGTTCAACAGCGCGCTGCCCCGCTTGCGCAGCCTGCAGCCCGAATACGCCAGCGTCACCTTCGGTGCCGGTGGATCCACGCTCAGCTACACCCCGCAGACGGTCAAGGCGCTGATGGATGCCGGTATCGATGCCGCCCCCCACCTTTCGTGCATGGGCGGCACGCGCGAGGAAATCGGCACGTTGCTCGATGAATACAAGAGCATGGGCTGCCGCCGCCTGGTCGCCCTGCGCGGTGACATGCCCTCGGGCATGGCCGGCCCCGGCGACTTCACCTATGCCTCGGAGCTGGTCGCGTTCATCCGTGAGCATTCGGGCGATCACTTCCGCATCGAGGTGGCCTGCTACCCGGAAACCCACCCGCAGGCCGACGACGCACTGGCCGACATGCGCCACTTCAAGCACAAGGTCGAGTGCGGAGCCGACAGCGCGATCACGCAGTATTTCTTCAACCCCGACGCCTATTTCCGCTTCGTCGACGACGCACGCGCCGCCGGCATCGACATTCCCATCGTGCCGGGCGTCATGCCGATATCCAACTTCACCCAGCTCAAGCGGTTTTCCGACAGTTGCGGCGCGGAAATCCCGCGCTGGATCGTCAAGCGCATGCAGGCCTATTACGACGATGTGGAAAGCGTGCGCGCGCTGGGCGCGGACATTGTCGCAGGCCTGTGCCGGCGGTTGCTGGACGGCGGCGCCCCCGGGCTGCACCTGTACACCCTCAACCGGGCGGTGGCGACCCTGGCCGTGGTGGAACGGCTGGACTGAACACGGCCCATGCTTGCCTGTCGACGGGCCTGCGGTCAGGCTGGAAGGCATGTTGCAACGCCTTGTCTTCCTGATGGCATCCGTGGCACTAGCGCCGGCCCAGGCGCAGACCGCCATACCGTCTCTGGCCAACCCCGTCACGGCTCCCGCCGTTCCCACAAAAAGCAGCGCACCCCTTTGTAGGTGGCCCGGAAGGGCCGACCGCCAAACCGCCTCTGGCCAGCCACGTCACGGCTCCCGCCGTTCCCACAAAAAGCAGAGCAGCGCACCCCCTTGTAGGTGGCCCGGAAGGGCCGACCGGGATGCCGCCTCTGGCCAGCCCCGTCACGGCTCCCGCCGTTCCCACAAAAGCAGCGCAGCGCCCCACTTGTAGGAGGCCCGGAAGGGCCGACCGCCATACCGCCTCTGGCCAGCCCCGTCACGGCTCCCGCCGTTCCCACAAAAAGCAGCGCACCCCCTTGTAGGTGGCCCGGAAGGGCCGACCGGGATGCCGCCTCTGGCCAGCCCCGTCACGGCTCCCGCCGTTCCCACAAAAGCAGCGCACCTCCTTGTAGAACGCAAGGCGGGCTGCCTGTGGCTGCATCCCTGAGCACGATCATGCGGCTGGGACCCCCGCCCCGCGTTATCATCGCCCGATCTTTCAGTGGAGCATCGGCATGGCTGGTTCGTATCCCGACCGGATCTGGCACAACGGCAACATTATTCCCTGGCAGGATGCCACCGTGCATGTCATGGCCCATGCACTGCATTACGGCTCCTCGGTGTTCGAGGGCATTCGCAGCTACGCCACGCCGGGCGGCCAGGCGATTTTCCGCCTGCGCGATCACATCCGGCGCCTGTTCCATTCGGCGAAGATCTACGACATGCCCATGCCTTTCACCCCTACCCAGATCGCGCAGGCATGCCATGCGGTCATCGTCGACAACGGCCTGGACAAGGCCTATATCCGCCCGTTCGCCTTTCGCGGGCTGGGTGGTCTTTCGCTGTCGGCAGAATGCCATACGGAAGTCACGGTGGCGGCCTGGTCGATGGGTGCCTACCTGGGCATCGAAGCGCTGGAACAGGGCATCGACGCCTGTGTTTCGAGCTGGCAACGGTTCGCCCCCAACACCATCCCCGCGGGGGCCAAGGCGGGAGGCAACTACCTGTCCGGGCAGTTGATCGCACGCGAGGCGCGTCGCCTGGGTTTCGGTGAAGGCATCGCCCTGGCGGCCACCGGCCTGCTCAGCGAAGGCGCGGGCGAGAACCTGTTCCTGGTCTTCGACGGCACGCTGTACACCACACCGGTCAGCGCCGCGATCCTCAACGGCATCACCCGCGACACACTGATGAAACTGGCACGCGCCGACGGTATCGAGGTCATCGAGCGCGACATGCCACGCGAGTACCTGTACCTGGCCGACGAAGTGTTCATGTGCGGCACCGCGGCGGAAGTCACGCCGATCCGCTCGGTGGACGGCAAACCGGTCGGTGCCGGCAAGGCGGGCCCGGTCACGCGACGCATGCAGGAGCTGTTCTTCGGACTGTTCGAAGGACGCACCGAGGACCGCTGGGGATGGCTGGACCCGGTGCATGCCCCGGATGGAAAAGCATGACCCTGGAAGCGGGAACATCACACGCACCCGGCCCACAGGGCAGCATCGCCTGCGTGGGCTGCGGCATGGTCCTGGGATCGCACCTGACACCGCTTGCGCGCAGTCATATCGAGCAGGCCGACGTCGTGTTCGCGGCCGTGTCGGACGGCGTGGTGGAGCTGTGGCTGCAACGCATGCACCCGGATGTTCGCAGTCTTCAGCCCTACTACGGCGAGGGCGACAAATCGCGCCTGACGACCTACCGCGAATGGGTCGAGGTGATGATGGTCGAGGTCCGTGCCGGCAGACAGGTATGCGCGGTGTTCTACGGCCATCCGGGCATTTTCGCCTGGTCGCCGCACGAGGTGATCCGCACGGCCCGCGAGGAAGGCTACCCGGCCTGGATGGAACCGGGCATTTCCTCCGCCGACTGCCTGTACGCCGATGTCGGCTTCGACCCGGGGCGTACCGGTTGCCAGCATTACGAGGCCAGTCAGTTGCTGATGTACGACACCCCGGTCAATCCCCAGGCCTATCTGGTGCTGTGGCAGGTCGGCATCGTCGGCGACCTGGCCATGACCGGCTATGCCACGCGGCCCGAATACGTGAAACTGCTGGTCGATGCGCTGACCCGCACCTATCCGCCGGAGCATGAAGCGATCATCTACCGCGGCGCCACCTTGCCGATCCACAAGCCGCGCATCCGCCGGGTGAAGCTGGCCGACCTTCCGATGACCGACATCACCCCCGAGGAAACGGTTGTCCTTCCGCCTGCCTCGCCGCTTTGCAGCAGTCCTGCCTCCACGGCAAGGATGGATGCACTGCGCGCCTTGCAGGGCCAGCCAGCGCATGCGCCCTGAAATCTCTCGCTGCCCATCGGCAAACCTGGGGTAGGATGGCGCTTCGGAGCGGGCATGCGTCACCCCCGGTTACCCTCACTGCATCGGACATGGAGCAAGACATGAGCGATACCCTCGATCTGCTGGACACCATCGGCAGAACCGCATCCCTGCGTCACGCGTCGACGCGTGAACTGGAACGCACGCTGGCTGGCATGCATGCCAGCCAGGCCCTGCGCCAGTCTGTCCTTTCAGGCGAAACCGGACACCTGAAAAGGGAACTGGGTCCGAAGGACTCGCAGGTTATTACCAACCCTCCGCCTCCGCCGCCGCCGCCGCCGCCCGGGAAGGATCTGCCTCCCCCGCCCCCTCCGCGCAAGGCTTGATGCACCGCAGCAATTCATGCCCTCCTGCCGACCCTCAAGCGTGAATCCGGGTCGGCAGGCATGGACCCAACCGCCGTGGCCATCCACCCCGCCGTCCGCAATCCCTTCTCTCCGTCTGCGCTCCTGGCGTGGGCGCTGTGCTTCCTGCCTGCCGTATCCGTCGCGAGTGCATCCATCTCCCCCGCAACGCCCCCGGGAAAACTGATCGCACAAGCCGGGCAGGTAATGTCCAGTGACAAGACCCGGTTTCAGCAACTGCTCCGGCAACTGCACCGTGAAGAACATGCCCTCACCCCGGAACAGCGCCAGCAGCTGGCCTATCTGGATGCCTGGGAGGCGGACATGTCCGGTCACGGCCCTCGCGCAATACGCCTGTACAAGTCCGTCATCGAGCATGCGCGCAACCCGGTACTGGTGACCAAGGCCAGAGCCGGTCTGATCTACCGTGACTTGCGCAGCAGGAATTACCTCGAAGCCTATGCGATGAACAACCTGCTGATGGCGGAGCTGCCGAAAGTCACCGATGCCACGATCCGCAGGCGCATCCTGAACACCATCATTCGCGTGTTGTTCAGCGAAAACCAGTTCCGGCAGGTACTCCACTACGTTCACAAGCTGTCGGCGCTGGGAGGCTCGATCAAGGACCGTTGTACAGCCGACCTGCTTGGCACCCAGGCACGATTCCGCCTGGGCAGCACGATGGCCGCGACGGCCACGGAATACCGCAATACCGTCAACACCTGCCTGCAGGCGGGGATGCTCGGTCATGCGAACACCATCCGGCTGGACCGCGCCAGCATGATGATCGACGAGGGAAAGAACCTGCAGGCCGTCCGTTTCCTGCAGACCATCGCACCCGACATCCACAAGGCCGGATTTCGCATCCATATCGCCTCCCTGCATGTCACCACGGCCCTGGCCTACCTGAAACAGGGTGATTTTGCGCAAGCCCGCACGGCGGCGCACAAGGCCATCGCCATCAATTCACCCGGGAGCCACAATTACACCCTGCAACTTGCCTACCAGGTGCTGTACCAGGCTGCCGAGCATACCGGCGACACCAGGGCCGCCCTGCGCGATTACATCCAGTATGTGGACCAGGAAAATGCGGCCTCCGACGATGCCCGGGCACAGTCGCTTGCCTACCAGGTCGTCAAGCAGCAGGTGCTGGAGAATCAGCTGCGCTATGCATCGCTGAGCAAGGACCACCGAATCCTGCAACTGCGCCAGCAACTGGACCGCAAAAAAGCGGAGACATCCCGCCTGTATGTGCTGCTGCTTTTCATCGTGCTCGCGATACTCGGTATCTGGGCCTACCGTACCAAGCATTTGCAGCTGCGCTTTCGCCATCTGGCTCGCAAGGACAGCCTGACCGGCGCCATGAACCGATCCTATTTCCTGGAACAGGCCGGGCGCATTCTCGACCGTCTGCACAAATCGGGAAGTCCCGCGAGTTTTCTGATCCTGGATCTGGATCATTTCAAGGGCATCAACGACCGCTTCGGTCACCTGGGGGGGGATGTGGTGCTCAGCCATGTAGCGGCTGCGTGCAGGAACGAGTTGCGTGAGTCGGACCTGTTCGGCCGGCTCGGTGGCGAGGAATTTGGCATCTTGATGCCCGGTTGCCCTGCCGATGCCGGGGCGGACGTGGGCAAACGCATCCTCAATGCCCTGGCAAGAACCTCCGTCCAGGTGAACGATGCGATGGACGTGACCGTTACTGCAAGCATCGGCCTGGCCTGCACCGAAGATTTCGGACATGATCTGCACGCGCTGTTGATACAAGCCGATGCCGCGCAGTATCAGGCCAAGCGAAGCGGACGCAACCGCCTGGTCACGAGCGGCGTCCTCGCACCGGTTGCGGCCAGCTGAATGCCTGAACCCGACTGTGCCTCGTCGTGACGCATCCGGCCCGATGGCCGACGGTGAAACGCGATAGCGACCCCAGACCGGGCCATGTCCGGGACGCAAGACCTGCCGTGAGCCGTTTCCTTTGTCTGCCCATCGCATTCCGGAACGATATGTGATGAATTTCACAATTCACGCATGCCGCATGCCATAATCGCGCGCAAGAAGGTTCGTGCATGGGCATCGTGGGTGCCAGGGGAGGAAGCCCATGCCTTGCATGCACCCGGTCGGACCCGGTCTCGACCGGGGCTGCGGCCGTTTCCCAGCCTGCGCATCGGGGGATGCCATGAACGACTTGATCGATCTGCTGGAATCCATCGGCAAGAATGCAGCCTTGCGTCACGCAACCGGACCTGCATGGACAAAAGCACGCAATGCCTTGCAGGCGGACGAAGCACGGCTCCGCATGGCCGGCCCCCGCGCCGCATGCCCACCGGGAACCGGACAGTCTCCACGGCAATATCGTGCGGCGCAGAATCCACCACCTCCGCCACCGCGTTCACGGGACCTCTGAAGCGACTTGGCCCCCACGCTCCATCGTGCCCGGTATGCCAACGTGATCCCTCACCCTCCCATGGAACGGAATCGATGCATCGCCCTGGCCTGCCTGGCGGTCATGTTGCTGACCAGCGGCCTGTCCAGGGCGGACGAGCCCCCGGAAAATACGCTGGGCAAACGGCTGGCGCAGGCCGAGCTGGCCATTGCCAATGATCATCCGCGGGCGGAGGCCCTTCTGCAGCAACTGCACCGGGAGCAGGGTCTTCTCGATCCGCAGCAACGTCACCTTCTCGACTTTCTGACAGCCAGGGAAGCCGACCTTGGAGGCCAGTCCTCAAGGGCCCACCGCATCTACACCAGGCTGCTGTCCCAGGTGCACAGCCGTCCGCTGCTGGTGCGCACCCGCGCGGCGCTGATCGCCATGGACCTGCGCGAACGCAAGTATCTGGAAGCCTATACCCAGGCCAATACGCTCATCTCCGAACTGCCGGACATCACCGATACGCGCATCCGCACGGAGGTGCTCTACACCATGATTCGCGTGTCCGTGGCACAGCATCAATACGATGAAGCCATGCGCTATGCCGACGAAATGCTGGCTTCCACCTCCTCCGCGCAGGCAATCTGCAAGGCCAGAGCCTACCGAAGCCAGATCCGCATCTATCGCAACGAGCCCACGCCGGCCATACGCGGCGACTACGAGCAAGCCGTACGCAGCTGCATGCATGCCGGTTTGATCGGCAATGCCAATGCCCTGCGCCTCGATTGGGCAAGCCGCATGATCGACGATGGGCACCCGGACCGCGCCATCGCGTTCGTGCACGAGATCGCCCCCGACATCCAGCGCGCGGGCTTCCAGATCCATGTCACCTCGCTGCATGTCACCCTGGCCATGGCCTATCTGAAAAAGGGGCAGTTCGCACGCGCACGCGCCGAGGCGCTGACGGCGTTGAAAGACAATGGCACAAGCAGCTACAACTGGACATTGCAGAGCGCCTATGACGTGCTGTACCGGGTAGCCGAGCATGACGGCAACGATGCCGCGGCTCTGGATGCCTACAAGAACTACGTCGCCCAGGCCAACGCCGCTTCCGACGATGCCAAGGCACAGGCACTGGCCTTCCAGATGATCAAGCAGAAGGTGCTGGAGAAAAAACTCCGCCTGGAGGAACTTGGCAAGCAAAACCGTATCCTCCAGCTACGCCAGTCACTGGACCGCAAATCGGCAGAGAATGCCCGACTCTACATCCTCATGCTGCTGATCGTTCTCACCTTTCTTGGTTTCTGGGCCTACCGCACCAAGCACTCGCAGATCCGGTTCCGCCGCATGGCGCGTCACGACAGCCTGACCGGTGTCTTTACCCGCGCCCACTTCATGGAGCAGGCCGAGCGCATCCTGGAACGCCTCAACAAGGCAGGCAGTCCTGCCTGTCTGCTGATCCTGGACATGGATCATTTCAAGCGCGTCAACGATCGTTACGGGCACATATGCGGGGATGTCGTGCTCAAGCACGTGGCCAGGCTGTGCCAGAAGGAATTGCGCAGCTCCGATCTCTACGGTCGGCTGGGCGGCGAGGAATTCGGCATCCTCATGCCCTCCTGCACGGCGAATCAGGGCGCGGAAATCGGCGAACGCATACGGCATACCATGGCCGGATCTTCCGTGCATGTGTGCGAGAACGAATCGGTGACCGTCACCGCCAGCATCGGCCTGGCCTGCACCGACGACTGCGGATATACCTTGCGCTCGCTGCTGGTGCGGGCCGATGCGGCCCAGTATGAGGCCAAGCGCAACGGCAGGAACCGGCTGGTGATCGGGCAAACAGGTAGCGCGACCTCCATGGCCTGATCGGCCTGGCCTGCGTGGTCGGGCAACGGTGGTTGTCGTGTCCCGTTCTGCCCTGCGAGCCGGAGACCGGGGACGCCGGATACGCTTGCATGGCTGTCGCCACAGGCAAGCCGACCAGGAAAACCGGTGCCAGGGCGCGTTCTCCCGAAACGGGTTCAGTTGCGATTGCGACGCGGAAACAGGACCGTGGCAACCACGCCGACCACGTCCTCGCGCGGACGGATCGACACGTGCCAGCCGTACAGTTCGCACAAGCGGCGCACGATGGCCAGTCCCAATCCGGCCCCGCTCCCGGTGGCACCCTCGCCGCGCTTGCCGCGCTGGAACAGTGATTCTGCCTCCTCGGCCTTGATGCCGCGCCCGGTATCCTCGATGACGATCCGGTCCTCGAGAATGCTCACCATCACCTCCCCCTGCTGGGTGTACTTGACCGCATTGCCGACCAGGTTGGTGAGCACCACCGAAAGCACCGACGCCGGCGCATCGACCTGCAGCGGCTGCACGTTTCGAAGATGCAGCTCGACCGGCTTGTCGCGCATGTGCGGGCGCTGGCTGTCCAGGACGTCCTCGACCACTTTTGCAGCATCGGTGATTTCGCCGAAGGTCGGCCCGCGCCGTTCGGCGCGCGAGAGCAGCAGCAGGGCCTCGATCATCTCGGTCGCCTGCCTGGCCGAACGCTCGATGCGCTTGAGTCGTTCGCGCACCTTCGGGTCGAGCTCGGGCGAGGTCTGCAGCAATTCGGTGGTGCTGGAAATCACCGCCAGTGGCGTGCGCAACTCATGACTGACGTCGGAATTGAATTCCCGGTCACGTTCCACCAGCGCGGTCAGGCGTTCTGCATATTCATCGAGGGCCTGCGCCAGCTCTCCCACCTCGTCATCGGCCACATGCGGAGCCAGTGGCTCGACCTTGCCCAGACGCCGGAAATCCCTCAACCGCGCGGCCAGCTCGGTCACCGGACGCAGTACACGCCGCGAAAGCCACACGCCAAGCATCAGCGAAAACAGGCTGAACAGCACCACGGCAGCAACCAGGCCGGCCAGCAGCTGCCGCTTGCCCTCCTCGTCCCGGCTGACGTCATAGCGGATGAACCCGATCAGGCCGTACTTGCGCCGCACGGCCAGCTTGTAGTGATGCATGGTGCCGTCCGGCCCCATCTCGGAGATATCGTGCACTCCGCTTTTCATGTTCTGCCAGGCCAACGGCATCTTGTAGAGCGTGCGCTCGCTCTTGAACCAGCCTTCCACCAGTTCCGAATGCGCCTGGTAGTTGGGGTTTTCGTGCAGCTTCTCGATATTGCTGTCGACATCATGCTGCAGGGCATTGACCACCAGCTGGTCTTCCACCTTCGCGCGCACGTAGAGTGCGGCCAGCGCAAACAGCACGGAGAGACCGAAGCCGAACAGTGCAAAGGAAAAGACCAGGCGGGTGCGCAGCCTACGTCGGGAGCGCATCCGGATCGACCATGCGGTACCCGATGCCGTGGCGGGTATGGATCAGCGGCTTGTCGAACGGCTTGTCGATGGCGGCGCGCAAACCGTGGATGTGCACGCGCAGGCTGTCGCTGTCGGGCAGCTCCTCGCCCCACACCTTCTGCTCCAGGTCGTGGCGGGTGACCACCGAGGGACTGGCGTCCATCAGCGCCTGCAGCAGCTTGAGGCCGATCGGGTTGAGCTGGATGGATGTGCCCGCCCGCGTCACGGTCAGGGTATCCAGGTTGTAGGTCAGGTCGGCCACCTTCAGCACGCGGCTTTGCGGACCCTTGCCGCGGCGCGCCAGCACTTCCAGCCTTGCGCCCAGTTCCTGCAGCGCGAAGGGCTTGGTCATGTAGTCGTCGGCCCCGGACTCGAAACCGGTCAGTTTCTGCTCCAGCGCATCGCGCGCCGTCAGCATCAGGATCGGGGTCTGCTTGTGTGCCTCGTGGCGCAGCTTGCGGGCGACTTCCAGGCCGTCCATGCCGGGCAGGGTCAGGTCCAGCACGATCACGTCGAAATCATGCACCACGGCCAGATGCAGGCCCGTCACGCCATCGCCGGCAAAGTCGACCACATGCTTGCGGTCCTCGAGGTAGTCACCGATGTTGGTGGCCAGGTCGTTGTTGTCTTCGATCACCAGTACGCGCATGCACCGTCCTCGCTGGGGCGCCGGCCTGGGGCGCCATCTGGCCCAAGCTTAACGGGAATCGGGCGCATTCGGCACTGCCGACAAAGAGAAGGCCCGGACGCATGACGGGGGAATCGCCGCGTCCGGGCCCCAACGGATGCCCCGATCGTCACGGTCGCCGCACACGGCCTGGGGAAAAGCCGCTCGCGTACCGTGACAATACCTTTCTAGCCTGAATTATTCACGGCACAAAGGATGAGAAGGCCTTTTGTGTGATAAGATATTGTTGCGAAACAGATACTTACCCATCAAAAGGGCCTTCTCATGAGTTACCTTAGCACAACGCAGAGCGTG
>Ga0256829_1002545_pt1 | contig 13481 bp, 13 predicted proteins | sample 131447metaG_FD_185979 | JGI IMG/M metagenome (GOLD analysis project Ga0256829, IMG submission 185979) | Hydrothermal vent microbial communities from Lau Basin, Pacific Ocean - 131-447 | ecosystem: Environmental > Aquatic > Marine > Hydrothermal vents | place: Pacific Ocean: Lau Basin | collected...
TAATTTACTTAATGGGAATTTTTCTTCATTTATCACATAAGCTTTATCAACTTTTGTTTTATCTGTCATATTTAACTTTTGAGTTAATGCTCTTCTATAAAGCTCATTTATCCTATTAAATAAGTTTTCTAAATTTTCTGGATTATCTCCGTATTGTTTTAATTGGAAATGATATTCTTCTCCACTTTTTCGTTCTGCTTCATCTTGAATTTTTGCTAAGATGATATTTGTGAGAGAATAAAATATTTCACTATCATTAGTTCCTCCACCACCCCAAAGAACATTATGAAGATTTTTAGCTAATTGTTCTATCTCTTCTTTTTGAATTTTAATAATTAAATCAAGTTCACCACCTTTTAAAAGTGGTTCTCTTTTCGCTTCACCATATCCTGCTGTAAGTCTATTTCCTATTGAAATTGAGCCATCTTCTTCCCAAGCTTCAAATGTAGTATATTTTTCAAAATCTATAATAATAACTTTATCTACGATTTTATCATCAATCTCTTCAGTTGTGTAGTAAACTAAATATTTAACTTTTGTCTTAAATTTCTTTTCCTCTTCTTGAGCTAAAGAAAACAGTTGTCCTTCTATATTTATTTTTTGTTCTTCATATTTTTTTGGGGCTTTTACTTCAATAAAGAAGAAAGGATTATTATCAATATCTTTAACCACTACATCAATTCTAGGTTTGATTTTAGTATGTCCTGATTTTACATCATAAGTTTTTTCTAATTCTATATGTTCAGGTAAATAATCAAGTTCATTAACTAATCTATCAATTAAAAATGCTCTTGATACTTCTTCATCCCCTGAAATAGTTTTTATATTTGATTTAATTTTATCATTGTAGTTTATTGTTTTATTTTTAAGATTTATAGATACTGCATCTATTTTTTGGTTATTAACTTTATTTTCTATTATTGTGTTCATATTTTGTACCTTATTTAATATGATATTTTAGCTAAAGATTGATTTAAACTTTAGCTTGAAGTGGTAAGATTATTTAACTTTTTTCTTCACTTTCTTCGCTTTAAACTCTTTAGATGCTATATTTTCTAAAAAGACTGTTGCGTAAGATCCCTTTGGTAGAGTAAAAGATATTTTCATGATGTCAAAGTTATTTGTGTAGTTCATCTCTACATCTTTTGGAAAGATTATGGCTTGTCTTCTTAGCCCTTTTTCATATAAAAAACCATCATCATACTTCTCTTCTATCTCTCTAGCTTCACCTCTTGAGCGAAAAACATCTCGTCCACAAAGTAGTCCAGTTGGAAAAATCTTTTTTTCTTGGAAATCTTTTTTAGGTGCTTTTTTGGGAGTAAAAAGATTGCCTTCAGTTGTCATATAAATATCACCCTCTAAAAGCATAAACTTACCACCATTTTTATCTCTACTTAACTGCACTCTCTCATGAAGCCAGTCGTTAAAGAAAACACTTTGGTAGATAGAGATAAGAAACTTTTTAAGTTTTGCATCGTTGATATACAAGTCTCCTGCTATCATCTCTTTTGCTTGTTCTATAGAGTCTCCATCCCTTCCAAAACGCTGATAACCAAAGTAGTTTGGAAGTCCAAATTTTTCACTTTTTCTTGCTAATTTTTCTATTTGACCTGCTTGGATTTGATTTACTTCAAAAAGATTTATCGTAAAATGATTTGCTTTTAGATCACCCATACGGATAGAATGAGTGTGTCTTGTTGTTGATAAAATATTTATCTGAGAATGTTTAAACTTTTTGAGTAGTTTTTCAAACTTTGACTCTATGGAGATGTACTGAGTAGTTGTTGCATGTTTATCTTTAAGACCAGCGTAACCTATCTTCTCTGCATTTATGTTTAAAAATGAGGCAAACACAGCTATCATGTCCCATGTAGTTATCTCTACTTTTTTTATGTGTATGATAGTAAAGTTTCCATTACCCTTCCAATCTAGTCCGACTTCATCTACTATAAAATCATCCTTGTTTTGTTCAAACTTAAAATGAATAGGCTCTTTTTCTTCTAAATATATTCTTGACATTTTTCTTCTTTATAATTGTAAAAATTTTAGTTCTTTTTTTGCTACAAAAATATCTGCGTTTATAGCATCTTTCAGTGCTTCTAGTGTATCAAATTTTTCGTTGTTTCTTATAAATGACACAAAACTTATACTTGCTTTTTCATGACAGATAACTTTACCATCAAGAATATGCGTCTCAACAGCAAAACTTCCATCCGTTGAAACCCTATGACCGACAAAGGATACAGATGGATGTAGATGCTCTTCATCATCTATACGAGTAAGAGTAGCATAAACACCCTCTTTTGGAAGTAAAAAACCACTTGACTTGATATTTATAGTTGCAACCAACTCTTTAGCCCCAAGACCCTGCCCTTTTATATGCTTTCCTCTTATAGTGTAATTATGTCCTAGAAAAGCATTTGCACCTTTAATATCACCTATCTTGAGTTTTGCACGGATTTTATGCGAGTGAATAGAGTCATTATAATGCTTCACTTCATCCACAACAACAACCTCACCAGCACACATCTCTTTTAAATCTCTTATGGAATATCTTCTATCTTTTCCAAAATGAAAATCATAACCAACAACTATTTTTTTTAGATATGGAAACTTATCTGATAAAAAGCTCATAAAACCTATACCATCAAGATGACGGATACTATCTAACTCAATATACATTATAGGATAATGTGTGAAATTTTGACGCTCTTTTTTCGGTGTTAAGTTTGCATAACCTGTTTCTATAACAACTATAGCCCCATTTTCTCCAAGTTCATTAAAAAGTGCTTGATGTCCCAAATGCATACCATCAAAACCACCTATTGCAACTGCAGTAATATTTTTCATCAAGTATATCTCTTAAATTTTTTCGTATTATACCTAGTTAGTTAATCAAGAAAACAGGAATCTCACTTTTTGCTTTATATCTGAGACCAATTCCCCAATACCCAAGTCCAGTCGTTACATAAAGTAGCGTATTGTTCTTTACATAAAGACCATGAAAATATGGCTGAAACATCTTAACAAGATAGCTAAAAGGAAAAATCTGCCCTCCATGAGTATGTCCACTAAGTTGTATATCGACTCTTGCATCTTTGATATGCTCTATATCTTTTGGTTGATGTGCGAGAAGGATGGTAAATATATTTTTATCGACCGTAGAAAACAGTTCTTTAAGAGGTCTTTTTTTACCTCTTAGAAAACTATATCTGTCACTTATGCCAATAAGTTGCAAGGATTTATCATTTACTTTTAAACGGATAAGTTTATTATCTAAACATGTAATATTGTTTTCTTCTAAAATTTTTTGCAACTCATTTTTTCCATAAAATATATCATGATTACCTGTAATATAATAAGAAGGTGCTTTAATATCTCCAAAAACTTCAAGTTGTTTAATGAGTTTTCTAGCATCACACTCGATAATATCTCCAGTAAAAAGCACTAAATCAGGCTCTCTTATGTTAATCTGTGTTACAATAGACTGTAGATAAGTAATGGAAACTTTTGGATGTAGATGCAGATCAGATAGTTGAATTAGCCTCATATTTTTAGGAGATTCATCAGAATATTTTGGATGTAGAACGACCTCTTTAAAAGGAAAATATTTAAAACCTATTTGCATTTCATACTCTTTACATGTAGTTTATCTTATCTTGATACTATATCATTTTAATATGAAGATTTAATGAATTTTCTATCTTCATTAAATCTTCACAAAACTTTCTTATACTATAGCATCTACAAAGAGGAGTATAAATGTTATTAGCAACTGTGTTAAAGGCAATGAGAGCAAACAGAGTGAAAACTGCTTTGATTTATCTCAGTCTTGTTGTAACTATCAGTGCCATTTTTCTCATAAGTGCTATTTCACATGGTGTTATATCTATGTACTCAAATATTTTACAAAGTAGTGGAGATATTATCGTAACACAAAAAAATATTTCTGACACTTTTTTTAGTAATGTAGATACTAGATTGATGTCAAAGATTGAAAAGATTGCAGGTGTGAAGCGTGTTTCTGCCATTATTGTTGGTGCAAGTCCTGTAGAATCTTTACCTATTGTCGCCATTTATGGTGTTTCAAAAAATCTATACTCAAGATATAAATTAACATCTGGGCATTATCCAAAAAGTGGTGAAGTTCTTGTTGGTGCTTCTATTTACAAAAGCTTAACAAACAAAAAAGAGTTAGATATAGCCAACAAAACTTTTCTACTCAGTGGTGTTTTTCATAGTGAAATTGGTTTTGAAAATGGTGGTGTAGTTATGAATTTACAAGATGCTGGTGCTATTTTTAACAAGTCGGCTTCTATGCTTTATGTAAATATAAACCTTTCAGATAATGCACAATCAATTATGAAAAAGATAACACAACTTGACACAAATATTGCAGTAAAATCAACTAAAGATTTTGTAAAACATTACAATCAGTTTAAGATTATAAGCACCTCGTCTTTACTTGTTTCTTTAATTGCTTTTATCATGGGGCTTATCGCTATTGGTTCTATTATGAGTATTACCGTATTACAAAGAAAAGATGAGTTTGGTATCATGAAAGCCTTAGGTATCTCTTCTGTAAAGATTGCATCACTTATAGTTTTAGAGGGTCTTGTAACTGGTGTATTTGCTTTTGTAAGTGCATATCTTATCTCAGTTGTTGCACTCTCCATCATAGAAAACATTGATAAATTTCAAGGTTATGTAAGTGGGAGTGTTGATTTTGAACTTGCAAGTTCTGTTTTTATCGCAACAATAGTCATGACAGTTTTAGGCTCTTTGATTCCAGTTTATACAGCACTCAGGGTCGATCCTGTAACTCTCATTCAAAGAGGAAATTAACATCATGATAAAAGCAAAAGCGATAACACACAGATTTGGAAGCGATGAAGTCTTGCATTGTGTTGATTTTACTGTTTCAGAAGGTAATTTTGTGGCGATTGTAGGTGAGAGTGGCAGTGGAAAAACTACGCTACTCTCTATCTTATCAACACTTTTAACACCCACAGAGGGCAGTGTAAAAATCATAGGAGATGACACGCAAGAGATAAAGAAAATAGATGATTTTAGAAGAAAAAATGTCGGATTTATTTTTCAGTTTCATTATCTTATCAACTACTTAACAGTCTATGAAAATATTACACTTGCCATAGACAAGGAAAATAAAAAAGAGGTACAAACTCTTTTAAAAGAACTTGGAATTGAAGAGCTTCATGATAGATACCCTTATGAAATTTCAGGAGGACAAAGACAAAGAGTTGCCATTGCGAGAGCTTTAGCAAACCGACCAAGAGTGATTTTTGCTGATGAGCCTACAGGTAATTTGGATTCTAAAAACTCACAGATAGTTTTTAACATTTTAAAAGAGATGGCAAAAAAGAACAATATCACAGTTGTCGTGGCAACACACGACTTACAACAGGCAAAAAATGCCGATACAATTTACGAGATGAATGATGGACATATTTCAAACTACAATTAAAAAACATTTTTATATTTCACTGCTCTTTTTTATCATAGGGCTATCTTTTGGATTTCTTTATTCCATAAACCTTTTAGGCATTGCAGTTGATTCTGAAATGTTAAATCCAACAAATGTTCGTGCAGTACACCTCTCCTTGATGCTCTATGGTTTTGTTCCTCTGATGCTATCTTATCTTCCTTTTTTATTACTGCATAAAGATTTAGGTGTAAATACTAAAGCACTAAAATATTTGGAAATTTATTCTCTATTTTGGTATGTTTTTTTAAGTGTCATGACACTCAGTTTACTTATGGGTGTTACTCGTGGTTTAGCCTTTTATGATTTTCATTACAGTCTCAATGGTATCCTTGCATTTGCAGGACTCTTTTATATTTTAGGATTGTATGAGTATATTAAAGAGTATGACAAAAAACCATTATGGGTTTCTATTAGTCTTAAAGTAGTTGTTGCAGCTCCTTTTGTATTGCTTTTTTTGATGAACCCCATTGTAGGTCAAGTAGAATCAACAGTAAGTGGTCCACATGGTGACAATACACTCGGCATGAGTTTAGCTCTAATTCCTATATATTACCTCATTATAAAATTACTATCTACAAATACATTTCGTCCAAGATGGCATATTTTTTGGATTATTCCAGCTATTTTTTATCTACTTTCTGTTTTACATAGACTTTTTATAGGACCTCTAACATATGGACAAGAGTGGTTTTTTCAATGGCTAACATTTTTATATATTCCTATACTTATACGATGGTACAGGGATGCAGTGATACCAAAAGAGGCAAAACTATTACTTCTAATCTCTATAAGTGGTTTTTTATTTGTTGATGTAGAAGGTAATATTCTATTTATAGAGTCCATTAGGTGGGTTTTTCACAGAAATGACTTAGTGGTCGCACATGCACATATTGCCATGGGAGTAGGTGTTTTATTTATGACACTTAGTATGTATGCAGATATTATAAAAAAACTCTATACTTCTCTCTTTGTCAAACAGTATCTTTTTGGAATGATGGGTATTTTTATCGCACTAACACTAAATGGTTTTGTTCAGGCAGGTTATATCACACTTAACAGCACAACTTTATGGACAATTCGCAGCATAGGTGGAATCTTCATTATTTCTTCATCTTTATATCTTATAATTTTAAATGTTAAGTTATCACGATTGCAAATATACAATTTAGTTGGAATTGCAAATGATGGCTTTGGTGGTCTTTTTCTTATTTTGTTGGCAAGTTATCTATATCCATTGTTAGGATTTCATTTTGATGGTGCTTATGCCTATGTTGTTTTTGGGTTTGTAATGTGTACAGGTTTACTACATTATTTGGCAATACGCTACACAGATGCTGAAGATATTTTGACATTTGCAACAGCAATTATAAGATTTTTTATAGGCGGTATATTTTTATCACTTTTTCTTTCACATAAGCTCGGCTACGAAGCACTTGTGATTTTTGGATTTGATTTTTTATATGCTTCTATATTTATTATATGGTTTTACAAACCATGGTATATTAAAGGGTAAAAAATGTTTAATATTTTTTTGATACTATTTGTATTTGCAGAGCTAAGTTTTTATCTACTTATCGCACAGACTGGCATCGTAGAAGTGTTTCACTCTGATATTTTTTCAATTATTTATCTCCCTGTTGGTGGTATTATTGGAACATACTTTAGTGTTTACATTCCTTTTAAAACAGAGCAAAAGGCGATAGCTTTACTCTCTTTACAAATGTTTACAACATTTTTTTATCCAGACTTCAATGCCATTTTACTATTTCTCCTTGGTTTAAGCGTAGGAGGTATCTCACCTATTATCATCCAAACATTGAAAAAAGCCACTATAGTTGATTTGAGTATTTCTCTTGGGCTTTCATACAGCTTTTCAACACTGCTTTTCAATACTAATCCTATGCATAGAGAAATGCTTGGTCTTTTTTTAAGTCTTGGTGCGATACTTGGCTATATATTCTTACAAAGAAAAAAAATCACTTCAGAAATGCTGTTTTTTAGTAAGTTTCACTCATATCCTATTTATCTAATGGTGCTTTGGGTATTTTTAGATTCATCGCTTTTTGAAACACTTTCAAGAGATGATATGATGGCTATCTGGAGAGGTGGCTTTAGCACTGAGATTATCCTTTTTCACCTTTTAGGGGTTGCAGTTGCGATAGGTATAAGGCTAGAACATTCTGTAAAAGCACTTTTTATTAGTTTACTTTTTATAACATCTTATTTATTTTACTTTATGAATGAAGCACTCTTACTAAGTATAGTTTATCCTTTTGTCATATCGTACTATAATGTTGTGATTTTACAGAGTCTAATTAAGGTAAAATCATTGAAGGATATAAGTCTTTTTATGGTTTTCATAGGCTGGATGGCATCAGGAGCAGGTTTAATGTTTGCATTAGAAGGATTTACACAATATAATCCTATTATCATAGTAATATTAATATCCTATGCTATAATTAAAAAATTAAATTTCAAAAAGGAGTTATCTCATGTTTAGAAGAATTATATTATTATTAGTTTTACCATTTGTACTATTTGGAGCTAATTTAAGTTTTAAGAGTGGAGTTATTCAAGCACATACAAAAGTTTTTGGAGACTCTTCAATAGACCCATCGGCTAAAAATATAAAAGCAGATATATCAATGCAATATAGTAGTATAGACTCTATAAAAGGAACACTCTCATTTAATATTATAGATTTTAAATCTTCAAATGATGGTAGAGATGAGCATATGCAAGAGATGTTTGATATGAAAAAATACTCTAGCGTATCACTCACTATAGATAAAGTAACACCACAAAACAATCAGTATCTTATAAAAGCTACTTTAAATATGCATGGTGTTACAAAACCGATAGACATTAACAGCACAATAGTACAAAACAATGGTACTGTTACTATAAATGCAAACTTCAGTGTTAAAGTAAGTGACTATGGTATGGAGCCACCTTCACTTGTTTTCTTTACTGTAAGAGATAGAGTTGATATTAATGCATCTATTGCACTAAAACAAGTTCAATAAATTAGTTTATTTACTTTATGCCAAAAATAGTACAATGTTTTAAAGCATATTCTGAAATCATTGCTATGCAGGTTTGTGCAAACAACACCATAGCAGTGGCAACTTCACATAGTGGCGTATTGACTTTAGAAAAAGAGAAATGCAAAACAATAGCCAACACTTTACCTGAGCAACTTAATGAGGAAACAACGCTAACTGAGTTCTCTCAAGATGCACAATTTCTTGCAATCGTGAAATTAAATCGTATTGAAATCTTACATCTTTTAACACAAAAAGTCGTAAAAACCATAACGGTAGAAGACCCTAAAATCAATATTATTCGTTTTGACCCATCATCTACCTACATTATAGTTGGCACAAACAAAGGAAGAGTTTTACAATATCGGTATAATAGTGAAAAAACTATATCTAGGCTCTGCTCCTTTCCGTACTATTTTCCAGGTGAACAAATCTTAAAGATTAAAGACAATTTTGTTAGTGCTATTACTTTTTTCGGTGATTATCTTGCTTGTAGTGGTTATGGAGGGAGTATTTATGTTACAAACCTACATACAAGAGCTAACAGTAAAATAATTACACGCTCAAGAGTGAAGATTAAATCTTTATGTTTTATAGATAAAAACACTCTTATCAGTGGTAATGAAGATGGTGTTTTAGAGATAATCTCTCTTCAAAATATAAGTAAAATAAGACGCATGAATACACCATTTATTAAGATACGAAATATTATGAGTATGCCTAACAAAGATTATGTTTTAGTTAGTTCTGATAAAAATTTCGTATCACTTATAAATATCAATCTTTTAAAAGTTGTTAATGATAAATATATTAACTTTTCTCATAATATTGAAAGAATAATCCTAAAGGATGAAGAAAATCTATTGGCAATTTTAAAAGACTTTTCTGTTATGAATATAGAACTTATAAATACTAAAACACTAGAATCATTGATAGACAATGATAGAATTATAGAGGCTTACAAACTTATCACAAAAGCCCCTATGCTAAAGGGTTCTAAAGAGCATATCAAACTTGAAAAAAAATACAATCAATATTTACTAAGGATAGTTAATCATCTAATAGAAGATGATGAAAGCACGGCAAAAGAAATAGCAATGATGTTCAACTCTATAGCATCTAAGAAGGATGATATATATCTAATCTTTTCTGCCTTTAAACATTACGAAAAGTTTAAATATTGTTTTCACCAACAAAACTATCCACTTGCATACTCTATGTGTGAAAAATATCCAGCTTTAAAACATACTATTGAATATAAAAGTATGGAAAAATTTTGGAAAAAAAGTTTTTTAGAAGCTGAAAAGGCAATTCTTGCTAATAATATTGAGTCAGCTAGAGTTATCCTTAATGATTATATGACTATTTCATCTAAAAAACCACTGATTAAATTTTTACTTCACAAGAACAGAGAATTGATAAATTTTTTAAAAGCTATCGATAACAAAGAGTTCAAAAAAGTTACACAACTTAAAAAGGCAAATGAAGAGTTTGCTCATCTTGATTATTACAAAGCTTTAAATCATGAGCTTAATGACAATTTACAAGAAACAAAAGATTTAATCCAAGTTGGAAATATTCAATTGGCAAAAGTTTTGATTGAAAAATTAAAAACAAATCCAAAATATGAAGACAAAGCCATAAAACTACATCAAGAGTGCGAAAATGTACAAAAGTTGCAAGATGCTTATGATGCAGAAGATTATTTTCTTTGTTATGAATTACTAGATACTAATCATGAACTAGATAATGTTGAATTAGCAATACATCTTGAAGAGTTGTGTAAAAAGAAATTTTGTGATTGCGAAATATTGGCTCTTAAAGGTAATGTTAAAAGTATCGAAAAACACTTAGGAACATTAATAAAACTAGGCTCAAGGCATGAAAAGATTGGGGGAATTATGCGTTTAGCTTATCAAAGAAATATTCAGCATAAGATCAAGAAAAAATCTTATAAACAAGCAGAAGAGTTTATTATATATTATACTAATCTATATGGATTGGACAAAGAAATCAAAGATATAATAAAAGTATATGTTAAACAATCAAAATCAAAAATCGAATTAACAAATGCTCAGGCTAGACGAAAACCAAGAGATTTTTGGTTGTATATCGCTTGAGTTCACCTGCATAAGGGAAATTATTGGTCTCCTCGTACTTGTTATAACTTTGGTTCAAGTTTTAAGTTTTGTATTCTATCAAAGTGCTTAATATTGTTACTAATTAAAGTACAATCATTTTCAATGGCTGTACTAGCTATCATTAAGTCCATATCAGCAATTATATTATCACCTTTTTTTAATCTTGCTTTTTCTTTTGCAAAAATCAGACTTGAGTTTTTGGTAAACTCTAATACTTCAAAACTATCTAAAAAAGGTTCAATTACTTTTAAATTTTGGTTTATTTTAGTAGAGTTATAAGCACCATAAATTAAATACTTTTTCATCAAAGGTTTAACTCAAAGTCTTTTGAACTTTTATCATTTACAATATTTTGCAATATCTTGTCCGCATCATTATTTTTTAGTTTACCTGCAAACTGCAATAATTGATTATGCTTTAAATCATTTTGTTTTGAGAAAAAGCTTATAGCTCTTTCAATTACTTCAGTTTTTGTTGTATGAAGTTCTTCTGTTAATTTGTTAAGTGTAAGAATAACGCTTTCTTCCAATCGTAAATTTACTGCTCGTTTCATAATATTCCTTTTATCTTTACGGTATTGTATAATATAAATGTATTTTTGTATAGATAACTATTAGTCAATAAACAATCTTCACTAACTCTTCATAAAGATGTATTATCATTTCAACTAGACAAAATTTAACTTAAGGAGTATGTTATGAATGTAAATAACACTAACCTAGCACAGATGAGTTATGCACAAATGCAAAACAATTCATCAGACCAAGCACAAAGAATACAAAGTGGCTTTTCCCCAGAGATGATGAAGGGAGGCGAAGCGAATGAAGGAAATGACCATGACGGAGATGATGGTGCTAAAAACACATCAGCTCAGAGTAAACAACAAGCACTTAGTCTGCTATTAAGCAAACAGCAAAATAGTATCTTTCCAACAACGCCACAAGCGGCACAAGCACAAACCAATAACCTACAATCTCTTTTGATGAAAAGTATTGAGTCAGTATATGCTTCTTCTTCTAAAGCATATGCAAATAATGTACTAAGTGGTACTACGGCTGGAATAAGCCTTAAAGCATAAGCATTATTTAGTTCCCACAACAAAAGCATTTATAAATAAAGTTGTGGGGATTTTATTCAATATTCCGTCCCAAATGAAAACTCCTGTACTTATAAAATTTCAGTTACAAAATACTCTAATTGATTATTTAATTTTTCTGTCATTGAAAGCAACTCTTTTGTAGTAGTTGAAATTTCCTCTGCACTTACCGAGTTAGAGTTTGAAAGAGTATCTATCTCTTTAATTTTATCCATAATCAGAGTTACTTGTATTGCTGTTTCTCGGGTAAGATGTGTAGCTGAACTAACACTTGCTAATGCTGAACTCATATTTTCTTTACTCTGTACTACCTTCTCATCTACCTCATTTGAGGATGCAACAAGTGCTTCAAATTTTTCAGAATTTACAGAAATCTGACCAGAAGCCTCTAAAATATTTTGTACTATCACATTAACTGAAGCCTGTATTTCTGTTAAGCTTTTCTGTGTTCTCTCTGCTAGTTTTCTCACTTCATCAGCAACAACAGCAAAACCTCGACCATGTTCACCTGCCCTAGCTGCTTCTATGGCTGCATTAAGTGCCAAAAGATTTGTTTGGTCAGCTATGTCGCCTATGATTGTTAAGATGTCTTTTACCTGTCCAGCATCTGTTGAAAGTTCTCTTAATTTATCAGATAGCTGGTTTTCAACTTCAGCACTCTCTCGTATATTATCTATAAGTATGGAGAAATTAGTTGATACATCATCAATAGTTTGTGAGGCTAATGACATCTTTTCATTTGCTTGAGCTGTTTCAAGAAGAGTGCTATTCATTTTCTCTTGTGCCTTAACTGCTTGTTGGTTAGTCTCCTGAACAATACGAGTTGATTCTAAAGAACTACTATGAATATTTTCAGATGAAGAAGCAAGTTCTTCAGAAATGGTAACATTTTCAAGGCTTGTTAATTTACTCTCATGCACTGCTATATTTAACTTCTTAGCAAAGGCATTAATAGCATCAACCATTATTTTTAGTTCATCATTTGTGGTATATTTATACTCTTTTGTTAAGTCATTTGTATTTGCACCTATCTCTTGAGAGAGCCGTAATACAGGCTTTGTAATAGAGTTTATGATAAACACTATAAAACTAAGAAGAAAAATTATAGTAAGAGTAAGCACACTATAAAAAGTAACTTTATCTGTCTTATATTCGGCGATTAAAACACTGTTTGTATTTTGAAGCACTTTATCTAAACTTGCATCCGTTTTATGAACAGCATTTCGTAACACTCCTTGCAATCCAGAATTTTCATTCAACCCAAGTTCTTTATTTGCCTGAGCAAAGGCTTCAAAAGCTAACTCATACTTTTTTACACTTTGAGTTATAGCTTGTTTTGTTTGAATATCTATCTCAAGTTTTTGGAGTGTCTTATTAAGAACTTGTAAATTTATTGCATGTTTTGCAAGATATTTTTCATTAAGCCGAATGATAAAATCTTTCTCATTTCTACGCAACATTAAAATATCACTTAAAAGCTCTTGATTGTGGATAGCTCTTACCTGCTTTTCAGCAGCATGTACAGCATTACGAAGCACTCCACGAAGTCCTTCTTTTTCAGAGTATCCAAGTGTAGAGTAGACATCGCTACCCCTCCTTTTTATTTAATTTAATATTTCGGAGGTGCAGAATGCCCCTCACAGAACCGTACTTGAAGATTTCCCTCATACGGCTCTTCAATTTAACTCACAATA
>Ga0256829_1002546_pt1 | contig 13481 bp, 13 predicted proteins | sample 131447metaG_FD_185979 | JGI IMG/M metagenome (GOLD analysis project Ga0256829, IMG submission 185979) | Hydrothermal vent microbial communities from Lau Basin, Pacific Ocean - 131-447 | ecosystem: Environmental > Aquatic > Marine > Hydrothermal vents | place: Pacific Ocean: Lau Basin | collected...
CATCAGCAAACGTGTACAGGCCGCGCGTGATATCCAATATCGACGACTCGGTGAAGGACGCGTCAATGCACGCATGAACACCGATGAAATCGAGCGATATGCACGCCCTGATACTGAGGCTGCCAAACTGCTTGATCAGGCGATGAGCCGTTTCTCTTTATCAGCACGCAGCTATCACCGTATTCTGAAGGTGGCGCGCACCATCGCCGATCTGGCTGCCACACAGCAAATCGACAGCGGGCATATTGCCGAAGCCCTGCAATACCGCGGCGAAGATCTGTTCAATAGTTTTTTGTGAACCGCATCAAAAAAGCAGAGAGGAATCACCACACTGTGCCGAATGAGTGCGCACTACCGGAAAACCAACAGATCGTTTTCCGTATGCGTGACGTTAATGGTGAAAATACGGAAACCATATGTCATCCATGTGGTATCACAGCAACACATCTGCACGTGCTTCTGCACAGGACGCGCATGACTTTACGTCAATGCCTGCAATTTCAACGGTATATGCATGCCTTTGCATTCACTGTATTTACTCCTTCCGGTGTTCATTGTAATAGTTGATCAGGCCATTGGTCGATGAATCGTGATCCTTCACATGGTCATAATTACCCAATTCCGGTAAAATCTTGCGGGCCAGTTGCTTACCCAGTTCCACGCCCCACTGATCGTAAGCATTGATATCCCATATCACGCTCTGTACGAATATTTTATGCTCGTACATGGCGATCAGGCTACCCAGCGCATGCGGCGTCAGCTTCTGGAATAGAATCGAGTTGGTCGGCCTGTTACCCGGAAAGACCTTGTGCGGCACCAGCGCCTCCAGCGCCTCGCCGCTCAAACCTTCCAGCATCAGTTCGGCCCGCACTTCATCCGCATTTTTACCCAGCATCAATGCCTCGGTTTGGGCGAAAAAGTTGGACAACAGCATCGGATGATGACAGCCGACCGGATTATTTGTTTCAACCGGCGCGAGAAAATCACATGGAACAAGCCTGGTGCCCTGGTGAATCAACTGATAAAAGGCATGCTGACCATTGGTTCCGGGTTCACCCCAGATGATCGGGCCCGTAGAATAATTAACCGGTTGACCATCGCGCTGGACCCGCTTGCCGTTACTCTCCATATCACCCTGCTGAAAATAGGCAGGGAAACGGTGCATATACTGGTCATAAGGCAATAATGCCTGTGAATCAGCATCAAAAAAATTATTATACCATACGCCCAGCACGGCCAGAATAACCGGAATATTCTCTTCCAGCGGGGTGGTGCGAAAATGCTCATCCATCTCATGCGCGCCCGCGAGCAGCTTGTCAAAATTATCCATGCCGATAGACAGCGCAATGGACAGGCCCACCGAACTCCATAACGAATAGCGACCACCCACCCAATCCCAGAACTCGAACATATTGGCCGGGTCGATACCGAATGCGGCAACTGCCCTGGCATTGGTAGATACTGCGACAAAATGCTTGGCCACGGCAGCCTTGCTGCCGCCACGCGTCAGAAACCAATCGCGGGCCGTACGCGCATTGGTGATCGTTTCCTGTGTGGTAAATGTCTTGGATACAATGACAAACAGCGTCGTTTCCCGGTGCAGATGACGTAGCGTCTCCACCATATGCGTACCATCGATATTGGACACAAAATGCATATGCAGCATATCGCGGCCAAATGGCGTAAGCGCCTCTGTCACCATCATTGGCCCAAGATCTGAACCGCCGATGCCAATATTAACGATATCGGTAATCGGCTTGCCTGTGCTGCCCAGCCATGCGCCTGAACGCACCGCTTCAGTAAATTGGCGCATCTGCTCCAGCACGCGATTCACATCGGGCATCACATCCTGACCGTCCACTATCACCGGTATGTTGGAGCGGTTACGTAACGCGGTATGCAGCACAGCGCGGTCCTCAGTGGTGTTAATTTTTCCACCCTTGAACATGCGCTCGGTCCAGCCGGACACATCACAGTCCCGAGCCAGATCCATCAACATGTTCATCGTATCTTCAATAATGATATTCTTGGAGTAATCAACCAGTATATCATTGAAATGCACAGAAAATGTTTCAAATCGATCCGGATCCGCTGCGAACAGGTCGCGCATATGAATCTGTTTCATTGCTTCAGCATGCGCCGCCAGCTTTTTCCATGACTTCAGCCCAGTCAAATCAGGCACGTTCGCCCCTCCCTCTCTTACGATACAAACCACAGTGCGTACTGTATCGATTCAGCATGCCTAATGCCAACACATAGCGCTGACTATCTCTCTGGCTTATATCTCTCATCTGGTTCATCTGGCTCGGAATGTGCTAGCATCAAGCGCCGATCTGGAGGGGAGGGAAACATGCCATCAGCACTTAATATTGTATTCATCGCATCCGAAGCTTCTCCGTTAGCCAAAACCGGTGGTTTGGCTGATGTGGTGGGTTCATTACCGCATGCGTTGAAACATCTGGGTCATATGCTAACGGTGATCATACCTTTCTATCGCCGTCAGTTGCGGCAGGCGGGCGTTGAAACCACGGCGATGGATCAAAGCATTGAAATATGGGCTGACGGTATGCAGCGGCAGTGTCCGCTGCATCAGGCCGAGTGCGATGGCTTACGTTTTATTCTAGTTGAACAGGACAATTTATTCGACCGTGATGGCATCTACGGCCCCGATGGCGGCGCTTACGAAGATAATCTACTGCGTTATCTGTTGTTCAATCGTGTGGCGCTGGAAGCTGCTTCCCTTCTGGACAAACCGGTTGATATTCTACATTGCCATGACTGGCAGACTGCTATGATCCCGCTACTACTCAAAACCCAATACCAGCATCAGCCGAACATCGCCGGCGCAAAAACCGTATACACCATTCACAACCTTGCCTATCAGGGCTGTTTCCCGGCCAGCTGGATTCATCGTCTCGGTCTGCCTACCCATCACTTTCATCCCGAAGGCTACGAATTTCACGACCAGATCAATTGCATGAAAGCAGCTATCGCTGACGCAGATGCCCTGACTACGGTCAGCCCCACCTATGCCAAAGAAATTCTGACGCCTGAATACGGCCGTCATATTGATGGCTTCCTGCGCAATCATGCATACAAACTAAGCGGCATCGTCAACGGGCTGGATATTGATCAATGGGATCCGTTGAGCGATTCCGCCATTGCCGCCAGATACGGCGCCGAAAAAATCGATGGAAAAAAACACTGCAAAGAAGCATTACAACAGCAATGCGGCTTGACCATCTCGGCAGACACGCCCCTGTTGGTGCTGATTTCACGCCTGGCCGAACAGAAAGGCATCGATCTGCTTTTGGCCAATGCCGGAGGATGGATGGAGCGCGGCTATCAGATTATCGTACTGGGCTCAGGCGATACGCACGATGAACGCAGTCTGCATGCTCTGGCCGGCGCTCATCCATCCAGCTTGTATTTCTGGCGTGGTTTCAATGACACGCTGGCCCGTCAAATCTATGCCGGCGGTGATATTTTCCTGATGCCTTCACGTTTCGAACCCTGTGGACTGGGGCAATTGATAGCTATGCGTTATGGCACGGTACCTGTGCTACGCGCTACCGGCGGCCTGAAAGACACTGTCATTGATCATGCGACCAATCCGGCCCATGCCACCGGTTTTCATTTCACCGATGCCACGCCCGAAGCCTTCGATACCGCGCTCGAATCCGCCATTAAAAACTACCGCCAACCGTACCACTGGTCGTCTATCCGTGCGCGCGCCATGAAACGGAACTCATCCTGGGAAGCATCGGCCGCTGCCTATGTCACTCTGTATAAGCGCCTGCTGGATCAGTAAGCGCCATGTCCGCTGGCGATTCGACCGACAACAATAAATCTGGCAGTGTTGCGTCATTCTGTTCAGACCCTTCTTTTTCAAAGACGCCTGATGATGCAAACGGAGAGAGAGAGCAAGATGAAAATCGGCAAACATAAAGTAGTCAGTTTTAACTATACCCTAACCGACAATAACGGTGAGGTTATTGACTCCACCGAAGGGCAAAAGTCGCTAGCCTATATCCATGGTGCCGGCACCCTTAAAGCGGCTCTGGAAAACAAGATGACGGGCAAACAAGCAGACGACGCTTTTCAGGTGACGGTGCAACCCGAGGATGCTTACGGGATACCCGATGCCAGCCTCATCAAGGAAGTCTCCCGCGACCTGTTCGGCGATATCGAACAGATTGAAGCGGGCATGCAGTTTCAGACCAAATCCGGAGATGTTGCCGAGATGGTAACGGTAGTCGCTGTCGGCGATAAAACGGTAACGGTGGATTGCAATCATCCGTTGGCCGGCATCACGCTAAATTTCGATATCCATGTGGTCGATGTGCGTGATGCAACTCCAGAAGAGATGACTCACGGCCACATCCATGAACAGGGTGATCATCAACATAAATAACAAACAGGAGTGATTTATTATGCAAATAGCAATGGTTGGACTCGGTCGGATGGGCGCGAATATGGCGCAGCGATTACTGAATGATGAACATCAGTGCGTGGTCTATGATCAAAATACTACGTCCATGTCGGCGCTTGAGACAATGGGCGCAGCCACTGCCTCCTCTCTTGAGGAGCTGATACAAAAGATGCAAGCGCCACGCGCTATCTGGCTTATGTTGCCGGTTGCGGTGGTGGACAGCGTGCTCGAAAAACTCACCCCCCTGTTACAACCAGGCGATATCCTCATTGATGGCGGTAACTCTTTTTATCATGATGATATCCGTCGCGCTGAAGCATTAAAACAGCAGGGCATACATTATGTCGATGTCGGCGTCAGTGGCGGCGTCTGGGGCCTGGATCGTGGTTACTGTCTGATGATTGGCGGTGAAGCGGACACGATACAACATTTGCAACCGGTCTTTTCTTCACTTGCGCCCGGCGTTAATGCGGCCCCCAGAACGCCAGGACGCGATACATCTGATATGTCGGCTGAGCATGGCTTCCTTCATTGCGGACAACATGGCGCCGGACATTTTGTCAAAATGGTTCATAATGGTATTGAATATGGTTTTATGGCGTCTCTGTCAGAAGGTCTGAATATTCTTCATGGTGCCAATGCAGGTGAACATACGCGCGATACGGATGCTGAAACATCGCCACTGCGCCACCCTGAACATTACGCGTATAATTTTGACCTTAAAGAGATAACCGAACTGTGGAGGCGTGGCAGTGTGGTCGGTTCCTGGCTACTGGATCTGAGCGCCATCGCTTTTTTACAGGATCCGAAGCTTGACAGCTTTGAGGGGCAGGTTTCCGATTCCGGCGAAGGCCGCTGGACGGTGCAGGCAGCGGTTGACGAAGGCATACCCGCACCTGTTATCAGCGCCGCACTCTTTGCCCGCTTCAGTTCGCGAGGCCATGACGTATTTGCCAACAAGGTAATGTCAGCCATGCGTTACGGCTTTGGTGGACACAATGAAAAGCCCGGAGATGCAGCATGATGACAACACAGACATCAACATTACATCAGGCAGGTGTCAGCCTGTGGCTGGATAATATTACCCGCAGCCTGCTTGATGACAACATATTGCAACAATATATTGAAAACCGCAATGTGACCGGACTAACCTCCAATCCGACTATTTTTGATCAGGCAATTGCCAGCACCGGCGCCTACGATACGGCAATTCGGAAAAAGCTGAAAAGTGGAAAATCGGATGAGGACGTTTTTTTCGAGCTTGCGATTGAGGATCTGAGTCGGGCAGCCGACCTTCTTAAGCCGGTTTATCAACGCAGTAACAGCCTTGATGGTTGGGTTTCACTCGAAGTATCTCCGTTACTGGCCTATGACGCGGCCAGTACGCTGGCCGAGGCCACACGCCTCCATCAACAGGCGGGGCGTGATAACCTGTTTATTAAAATACCCGGCACGCCGGAAGGTTTGATTGCCATCGAAGAAGCCATTTTCACCGGCATCCCGATCAACGTAACACTGCTGTTTTCTGCAGAACAATACCTGGCAGCCGCCGAGGCCTGGTTGCGCGGCATTGATCGCCGTATTGACGCAGGGTTAAGGCCCGATGTGCGCTCTGTCGCTTCGATTTTCATCAGCCGCTGGGATAAAGCGGTTATGGACACCGTTCCTGAAGAGCTGCGCAACCAGTTGGGCGTAGCTGTGGCCAGACGCAGCTATCGGACTTACCGCGAGTTTTTAAATTCCAACAGTCTTCAGCGCGCAATAAATTTTGGTGTGCAACCGCAACGCCTGTTGTGGGCCAGTACGGGAACCAAGGATCCTGCCCTGCCCTCCGGCTTTTACGTTGATAACCTGCTTGCTCCTTTCACTATCAACACCATGCCCGAAAAAACACTACTGGCCTATGACGACAACGGCACCCCTGATCTACCTTTACCTGCTGATGGCGGCGACGCCGATGCTACCATTCTGGCATTTGAGGATGCCGGCATCAACTACCGACAGCTTGCCGTCACCCTGCAGCAGGAAGGCGCAGCCTCATTTGTCAACTCATGGAAGGAACTGCTGACAACCATCAAAAAAATAAGAGAAACAATCTCAGCATAGCTTCTGCCTCTGTCCTCAATGAGGCTGTCCTCAAGCAGGCGCTGTTGAAATTTTAAGAATGGTCGGGACGAGAGGATTCGAACCTCCGACCACACGGCCCCCAGCCGTGTGCGCTACCAGACTGCGCTACGTCCCGTTTTATTGAGACCGGAATCTTATGCAAAACCGGCGCAAAATGTAAGCCCTAGTATCATCCAGATGTTTCGATACCGTGTCGAGCACAATATGGCGAGGAGGAAAGCATCATGTCGCTGGTCAGTCAAGCAGGTTGAGGATGTCGTTTAGTTCCTGCCTGATTTGCATCAGCGTAGTCAGCGAGTCCTTTTGTTCGACAATACTCTCCATGTCACCGTTTTGCATACGCTTTTTGGCGCCGCGAATGGTGAAATTCAGATCATAGAGCAGATGTTTGATTTGCAGAACGGCATAAACATCCCGGTGACGGTAGAAACGCCGGTTTCCGGTTCTCTTGACCGGCTTGATATGTTTGAATTCAGTTTCCCAGTAGCGCAGCACATGCGGCTCAATAGCACACAAATCACTCACTTCACGTATCGAAAAAAACAGCTTGTCCGCCAGTACGGGTACTTCAAGCCCGGCTCTTTCCAGAGCCTGCTCAGGATTCACTCATCCGTCCCTGCCAGCTTGTCTTTCAGTAAGGAACTGGCCCGGAATGTCACCACTGAACGCGGCTCAATGGTCAGGTCAGCGCCGGTTTTGGGGTTACGCCCCCGACGGGCATGCTTCTGGCGCACCATAAAATGGCCAAACCCTGACAGCTTAACATTCTCACCCTGCTCCAGCGCATCACAAATCACACCCAGCACAGACTCAACCATCTCTGCCGATTCCTTTTTAGTCAGCCCGACACGTTCATGCACAATCCTGGCAATTTCAGCTTTTGTCACATCACCTCACCTGTTGCCTGCCGAAGCGGCCTAAAACGAGCCACCGTCGACCCTCGCTGGAAACAACCTATGAAGGTTAATACAATCTACTGATCTGTCAAAGTTTTTTTTACCGGATGATTCTTTTGAGTAACAGGTCGCGTCTACCCAGCTTGGCGCTGGACAAGACGCCCGTCATGCAGATATAATATTCTGTCGCAACTACGGGCAAGCGCCATGCTGTGCGTCACCATCACAACGGCTGCATGTTCTTCCCGACATAGTTGCTGCAACAGATCAAAGACCTCCTGTGCAGTATGCTCATCCAGGTTGCCTGTTGGCTCATCCGCCAGCAGCAAGCGCGGTCTTGTCACCAGCGCCCTGGCCACAGCCACCCGCTGCGCTTCCCCGCCCGACAGGTACGATGGCACATGTTTCTCACGCATCCCCAATCCGAGTCGGCCAAGCAATGCGCTGGCACGCACCTCGGCATCTTTCTCCGGCAAGCCCTGCACCAGCAATGGCAATGCAACATTTTCCAGCGCTGTCAACTCAGGAATCAGGTGGTGTGCCTGATAGACAAAACCGATTTTCTCATTACGCAAATACGCTTGACGGTTACTGCTCAGGGCTTGAATAGCCTCCCCGTCCAATAGCATTTCACCCTGGTCCGGCCGCTCAAGCGTACCCAGTATCTGCAACATCGTGGATTTACCCGATCCAGATTCGCCCACCACGGCAAGAAACTCACCTTCAGCCAGTTGAAATGCCAGCCCCTGCAATATCTGCAGTCTCCCGGCCGGAGCTGAAAATCCCTTATGCAGGTTAATCACTTCAAGCAAACAATCAGTCGTTACCTTCTCTATGTCCGTTTTTGCGTCATTCATAGCGTAATGCCTCAGCAGGTGGCACGCTGGCCGCACGCCAGGCCGGATAAAACGTGGCCAGAAAACCCATCACCAGACTGGCCACGATAATCATGGTAACGGCAGTCGGGTCAATCACGGATGGTACATGGTCGATAAAGTACACATCGGAAGACATAAATTTGATCCCGGTCAGGTGTTCCACCCAGCCAAGCAAATCACTCAGCTTCCAGGCAAGCAGCAAGCCAAGCGTAGCCCCCACCAAAGTACCGATACCGCTGAGCAGACAACCCATCAGTAAAAACACGCGCATAACCGATGCGTGGGTCGCGCCTACTGTTTTTAAAATGGCAATTTCCTTGCGTCGCTCCATCACCACCATCACCAGCGAGGCCACCATATTAAATACCGCAACCATGACAATCAACGACAGGATAATTCCCATGGCCACGCGTTCCGTCTTCAACGCCCGAAAGAATGAACGGTGGCGGTGTTGCCAGTCAGTTACCCATGCTCCGGAAGGCAATTTTTTGCGTGCCATAGCGGCCACAGCCGATGCCTGATCCCTGTCGCGAAGAAATACTTCGATCCCGGTAATGGAATCCCCCATACGATTGAGTCGCTGTACGGCTGTAAGCGGTGTTACAATCATGCCGACATCGTATTCATAAAAGCCTGAGTCAAAGATACCAACCAAACTGAAAGCCCGCATACGCGGCATTGCTCCAGATGGACTGATGCCGCCGGACGGGGACATCAGGCGCACCTTGTCGCCAACGCGCAGGCCCAGCTTACGAGCCAGATCCTTACCCATCACTATCTGGAAGGGCGAACCAACGGTATTAATGAATCGTCCCTTGACGATATGGTCAGCGATTTCCTTGCTATTGGTGGGATCCACGCCCTTGAGTATGGCACCAAAAGCGCGCGATCCTGACGATGCCAGGACCTGAGCTGAAATATAAGGTGCCACGCGTACCACGCCTTTCAGTTCGCTCGCCGTTTTCAGCCAGCGATGCCAGTCGTACAATTCATTATTGGGCCCCTGAATATCCACATGTGCGGAAAAACCCAGTATTTTATCCCTGATTTCAACAGCAGCACCATTCATCACCGAGAGCACAACAATCAGGGTCATCACACCAATCGCAATACCGATGCCTGAGCTCCAACTGATCAGCGAGACAAAACGCTCACTGCGTTTGGAACGCAGATAACGTCTGGCCAACATCCATTCATAGGGTTTAAAGATACGCCACCTCAAAATTGTAACGTTTGCATGTCAGTCCATGATGCTCGCATCAGAACAGGTAACGCAGATATATATACAGATGCGCTATAACGATAGTAACAAGCATCAATCCGAAAGCATGTTTCAAATACGTCATAAAGGCAATCGGATGACCGGCCCGCTGGGCGAGCCCGGCTACGATCAGGTTCGCCGAGGCGCCGATCAGGCTGCCGTTACCTCCCAGACAGGCACCAAGAGCCAACGCCCACCATAGTGGTTGCAGCGCATTCGCCCCGCCGAAACTGGGTCCCATATCATGAATCATTGGAATCATGGTTGCCACGAACGGGATATTATCAATCAATGCCGATGCAAGTGCTGAAATCCACAGAATCGCACCCACTGTAGCATTGAAATTACCATCGGTCATAGCCAGTGTCTGATGGGCCAACCATGCGATGGCGCCGGTATGCTCCACGCCGGTGACCACAATAAACAGGCCTACGAAAAAGAATATGGTTGTCCACTCCACATTAGTCATGATGCCTTCAAAGGCATGGTCTTTATCCTTCAGCGACTCCCCCCACGTTTGCATTAACAACAACAGCGCCGCCCCGCTCATGGCAATTGAGGCAGGTTCAATATGAAAGCTATGCGAAACGGTAAAGCCAAAAATAACCAGCGTCAGCACAAACAGACATTTTTTCAACAAGCCCACATTCTTGATCGCCTCATTCTCATTGAACGCCATAATCAGCTGGCGGCTTTCTACGCTGGCCTTCATATCACGTCCGAACATCAACCAGATAAATAACAGGGAAACCAGAAATACAACAGGAATAATTGGCATCAGATTGGCCATAAAATCGTAAAAACTCAAGTGCGCAGCTGAGCCGATCATGATATTCGGCGGATCACCGATCAGTGTTGCCGTACCGCCGATATTGGACGCCAGGATCTGACTGAACAAATAAGGATAGGGACGTACTCCCAGCGCATCCGTAATCAGCAGCGTTACAGGCGCAATCAGCAACACCGTGGTTACATTATCTAGAAAGGCTGAAAACACAGCTGTTACCGTTGCCAGCATCACCAGCACGCCCCACGGCCGTCCCTTCACCGCTTTGACAGCGCGAATAGCAACATACTGGAACATACCGGTCTTCTGACTGATGGCCACAATCACCATCATACCGGTTAACAGTCCGATGGTATTGAAGTCCACGCCCGCAATCGCCTGCTCCTGAGTCAGTATGCCGCCCAGAATCATCATGCCCGCTCCCAGCAAGGATAAAACGGCGCGGTTAAACTTTTCGAACATGACGAAGGCATAAACCAGCAACAAAATGGAAACAGCCAGCCATAGGGGATCAAGACCAAAAATCACGCTATGGCGTACAACAGCCTCAGACATCGTTCTGCCGATCATTGGCCATCTGCGCCAACAAGCCGAGAATATCACCGGCAGAAATAATCCCGAGCAAGCCTCCATCCGTTTCAACAACCAGCGCGTATTCATGCCTGCCGGATCCAATCAGAGCTGCTGCGACACTGAGCAAGGATTCGTTAGGCCCCACGCTCAGGTATTGCGTATCAATGATGTCCGCCACCATCCAGTTGGACACAATGTCATAATGCTTGCGCAGCAAACCGAAATCCGGCGCATAAGATATCGCATCCAGATCCCCGCTGACAATGTAGTCGGGAACAATGTGACCGAGCAGCGAAAGGGTCGACAGCACTCCTTTTACAGTTCCGCCGGCATCAATGGCCGGCATCAGACGCAAACCAAGAGAGCGCATACGTTTGAATACTTCACCGGCCTGTTCATCAAGCCGGCAGGTTTGTGGCTGAGCAACCATGAATTTCGACGCTATCATACGGTCTACCTCCGGCCCGCTATGATAGCCGGCTTCATATCAATAATAAGTATAACGGTACAAACCACACTTACACATTTAAATCTCAGGACGCATGTGCGGAAACAGCAACACATCGCGAATCGAATGCTGGCCGGTCAACATCATCACCAGCCTGTCCACGCCGATGCCGACGCCTGCTGCCGGCGGCATACCGAACTCCAGCGCGCGCAGGTAATCTTCATCTACGCCCGTCGCCTCAGCGTCACCGGCCGCTTTGGCCTGCGCCTGAGCAACAAAGCGAGCGCGCTGATCATCCGGATCATTCAGCTCTGAAAAACCGTTTGCTATTTCGCGACCGGCCACAAACAACTCAAAACGATCCGTAACCGTGTCATCGTCATAACTGCGCCTGGCCAATGGCGAGACATCAACCGGATAATGGGTAACAAATGTTGGCTGCAGCAACAGCGGCTCCACCAGCGCTTCGAACAGAGCCAACAGATAATGGCCCGCCTTCCAGGTGATTAACGGTTTAATATCAGGGATTTCCTGCAAACATACCGTAGCCAGCAAAGCCTTGTCGTTGGCATGACCGCGCAGATCCGGGCGTTTCTCAAATACGGACTCATCCAGCCTGATGCGTCTGAACAATTGAGTCAGATCAACATCCTCCCCTTCCCACTGCACCTGTTGCAGATCAAGAGTGCTTGCAATATCGCGAATCAGCCCCTCGGTCGTGTCCATGGCATCATTAAAATCCGCATAAGCCTGATAAAACTCGACCATGGTAAACTCCGGGTTATGCGTGGCATCCGACCCCTCATTGCGAAAATTACGGTTGATTTCAAATACGCGTTCAAAACCGCCCACGAGCAGACGCTTGAGATACAACTCCGGCGCAATGCGCAGAAACAGTTCCATATTCAGCGCATTATGATGCGTAACAAAGGGTCTGGCGGCGGCTCCACCCGCCTGCGACTGTAGCATCGGTGTTTCCACTTCGATAAAACCATGTTCTTCCAGCCCCTGACGCAACAATGACACGATGCGCGAGCGCTGACGGAATGTATCTCTGGATTTAGGCGAAACCATCAGATCCACATAGCGCTGACGATAGCGGGTTTCCATATCACTGAGGCCATGCCACTTCTCCGGCAATGGGCGCAGGCATTTACTAACCATCTCAATATGGGTAACGCGGAGCGAAAGCTCACCGGTACGGGTACGAAAAGGTATACCTGCCGCACCGATAATATCACCCAGATCCCATTTTCGGGTAGGGTTATAAACCTCGGCACCGCCGAGTTCATCCCTGTTCAGAAACAACTGAATTTGTCCGCTGCCATCCTGAATCTTGATAAAGCTGGATTTGCCCATCACGCGATGGGCCATCATGCGACCGGCTACGCGCACCTGTTCTGCGTTACCCGCCAGTGCTGCATCATCCATGTCAGCAAAGCGGGCATAAACAGCCGCGCACTGATGATCGCTGCGCCAGCTATTCCGGTATGCGGCGCCAGCCGCCCGCATATCGGCCAGTTTACCACGGCGGACAAGAATCTGTTCACTTACAGCCGGTTCATTGAGGGCAGACTGATTACCGGCGGTCTGCTCTCCGGTCCTTTTATGCATGTTGCGATTTACCCGCGGCTATGCAGGTCAAGGTCGGAAAAGAAGAAAGCTATTTCAATGACTGCATTTTCTTCAGAATCAGAACCATGCACGGCATTGGCATCAATCGAATCAGCATGATCTGCACGGATCGTACCTGATTCAGCTTCCTTCGGATTGGTTGCGCCCATCAACTGGCGGTTCAGGATAACGGCATTCTGCCCTTCCAACACCATGGTCAGAATCGGACCGGAACTCATAAAAGCGCACAGATCATCATAGAACGGGCGACCTTCATGCACGACATAGAAACGGCCCGCTTCAGCTGCACTCAGCCAGGTCATTCTGGTTCCGATCACGGACAGGCCGTTCTCCTCAAAGCGACGAATAATGTCGCCGACAACATTTTTACCAACGGCATCTGGTTTGATAATTGAAAGCGTACGCTGAACTGGCATGAAGTGGGTCCCCCTGTTTATATATATG
>Ga0256829_1002547_pt1 | contig 13476 bp, 16 predicted proteins | sample 131447metaG_FD_185979 | JGI IMG/M metagenome (GOLD analysis project Ga0256829, IMG submission 185979) | Hydrothermal vent microbial communities from Lau Basin, Pacific Ocean - 131-447 | ecosystem: Environmental > Aquatic > Marine > Hydrothermal vents | place: Pacific Ocean: Lau Basin | collected...
ATACTGTATCTGAGCGATAGTGCGATCTCTATGATTTTTCCCGTGGGACATAAAGCGGTATATGGGCTTGCCATACTGGTTACAATTATGGCTTTAAGGGGTGGAATTTTTAAAGCTAAAAAGGCAATAATATGAAAACTATACTGGAAATAAAAAATATATCCAAAATATACGATAAAACAGTTGTAGCGTTAAGCAATGTCAGCTTTAAAATTGAATATGGAATAACTGCAATAACAGGACCTAACGGAGCCGGGAAAACCACACTGTTTAATATTATAAGCGGAACCGTTAAAGCCTCCTCAGGAGAGATTCGATTTTTGGGAAAACGGATAAACGGCTATCAGCCTCATAAAAGATGTATGGCAGGTATCGGTAGAACATTTCAGATTCCACGACTATTCGATGAAAACAGCCTGCTTGAAAATGTTGCAATCGGGGTCATGACAGGAGCGAAAAAGATTAAGGAAAATATGAATATAGACAGTCTGAAAAAACAGGCTGGAGAAATCCTAAATTTTATTGGTATAAAAGAGAATAAATACGAAATAAAAGCGAAGAAACTTACGCTTGCCGAGCAAAAAATGCTTCAGTTGGCAACAGCGGTTGCTACAAAACCAAAACTGATGCTTATTGACGAACTTTCCTCAGGCATGACCTTTCAGGATGCGCTCAGGCTATCTGATGTAATAAAACGTTTATATGATTATGGAATCTCTTTTCTTATGGTTGAGCACAACATGGAGCTAATTAACAAACTTGCGGAAAAGATTATCGTTTTGCATGAGGGACAGATTGTAAATGTTAGCGAAAAAGGAGATAATGAAACAAGAAAATAGCCCTGAGGCGATCTTAACAACCGAAAAACTTGTTGCCGGATACGGAGAAACTAAAATTATAGATGAAATATCGGTGAAATTTTATCGCGGTAAGATAAATGCGCTTATAGGTACAAACGGCGCCGGATGCTCTACCCTTTTAAAAGCCATAGCCGGAATAATTCCGGTAATTTCAGGAAAAATCTTATTTGAAGGAAAAAAATTAACCGGAACGCAAGAGGAGCGCTATAAAAAAGGAATCTGCTTTGTGCCCGAAAGAAAGGCTATCTTTGAGCGTCTAAGCGTTAAAGAAAATCTTGAATTGGTTGGAAGAAAAAAGAATTACGATGAGATTTTTGCCCTATTTCCCGATTTAAAGAAAAAATGGAAACTGCCGGCATGGAAACTTTCCGGCGGTCAAAAACAGATGATTGCTATTTCTCAGGGCATACTTTCAGATAAAAAATTGCTGTTGATAGATAACCCCGTAAAAGGACTCTACAAAAAAATAGCTGAAGATTTATTGCTGTTTCTTAAAAGGTTGGCAAAAAGTAAAAATGCTGCTATTGTATTAAAAGCAGACAAGATAGACACCGTTGAGCGGATAGCCGGAACTTTCTATTTCTTAAATGCTGGCAAAATTATTAAAGGAGGTAACAATGCGTGTTAAGCAATTAGAGATTTCCGTAATTGTTGATAATTATATAGATCTATTTTTGGATGATGTAAAAAGTCTTAAACGCGTTAAGCCTGCAACATTAAAAAAACCGCTTATAGCTGGACACGGCTTGTCACTGCTTATAGATTTTATTTCCGATGCTGCCCATAAAATCATTATGGATGCCTCTCATTCCTATTTTGCTCTGAAAAACAATCTCGAAGCAATGTCCGTTGATCTTTCCACTATTGATGGCATCTTTTTATCGCATGCCCATCCTGACCATTTCGGAGGGCTCAAAGAGCTAATTGCTAATATCAGCTCGCTGAAAAATAAAAAGATTGACCTTTTTGTGGGAGCGGATGCGGCTTTTCCAAAACTTCTCAAAACACCTTCAGGTATTATAGGTCCGTGGTCAATAAAGCTGAACGAACTGGAAGATGCCGGAGCCAAAATCAAACTGCTTGATAAGCCGGAAGAATTTATAGCCGGTCTTTTCAATAGCGGCATCGTTAAAAGAAAGACAAACTTTGAGCAAATAATGAAAGGCGCCTGCATACAGGTAAATAACAATATAGAACCTGATAGCTTTACAGATGAAAACTCTATCTATATTCCGACGGAAAAAGGGGTGGTTGTGCTCTCATCTTGCTCTCACAGAGGTATCGTAAACATTATAAACAAAGCAAAAGAGATGACCGGAATGAATTTGAGGGCTGTAATCGGAGGATTTCATCTTGGCAAAGCCGATAACATGACAATAGAAAGAACGGTTTCATCTATAAAAAACGAAAATCCGGAATGGGTCATAGCCGGTCACTGCACAGGAAACCGGGCTCATTGCAAGCTTATGAACGAAATTGAAAACTATCATATAAGCGCTGTAGGCTCTTCATTGAGGATTCAATAAATTTATGGGTAAGGCAAAAGCGATAACAAAAAGCTTGAAATTCAAAGATGGCTTTATTGATGCTATTATTTCAGATACGGATAAAAATGTTTTAATGCTTGTTCAGATGGATGAGGAATCGCTGAATAAAACCATAGAAACCGGCTTTGTGCACTATTTCAGCCCGGTCAAATTTAAGCCGTGGAAAAAAGGAACAACATCAGGGCACACGCAAAAGGTAATAAATATAAAGGTTGACTGCGACAATGATGCCCTTCTTATAACCGTAAAACCTGCCGGAGGGGCATGTCACCGGGGTTATCATAGCTGTTTTTACAGAACATTAAAAGACAAAGAGTGGAAAATTAGCGAAGAACCTGAGTTCGATCCTCGCCTGATTTATCCCGAATTTATATTTAAAGGATGAACAAATGATTGACTTGTCGCAATTTAGAGATGATTTAAAGGATATATGGATGATAGATGAAGAATCGAGCTCCTCAAATGTTTATCTGCTCGATGGGGGGAAAACGCTTATAGATGCCGGTAATCTGGTCAATATATCCGATAAGATAGAGGAAAAATTCGATACCGCAAAGATAGAGCGAATATTTTTGACGCATGGACATTTTGAGAATATAGGCGGTTTGATCGATATTCTGGGAAAATGCTCTCCTGTAATCTATATGCACCGCGCAGATTTTATCTGGGCTAAACTGGGAAATTTCAACATGAAAGAGGTGCTAAGTCAACAGAAAAATGTGAAACTCAGATTGATTGAAGATGCTCAGCGTTTTGATTTAAACAATTTCAGTATCACCGCCATTTATACACCCGGGCATACACCGGGTTCGGTTTGCTATGCTGATTTTGATAAAGGCTTGCTCTTCAGCGGACATACCGTTTTAAGAAGCGAACCGGATAACTGGTATGTTGCAAATGTAGATCCTGCTACAGGCAACAAAAAGCTGCTTCTTGAATCGATTACAAGATTACTCAACTGGAATTTTGAGGTTCTCCTGCCTTCTCATACCGCACCTGATCTGTTCAACGCCAATGAACAGATTAAGGCTGCCTTTCTTGCAATAGACAGCTCGCTTAGTGACGATGATTTATGCTGGATGCATCTGGCTGCTCAGCTTGCAGACCGAAAACGTTTTAATGAGGCCTATGAGATTTATAAATACATTCTTCAAATGGACAAGAAAAACAGCGCCGCTATGCTGAGTATGGCATTTGTTGAGCTTGAGCTTGGCAAATTCAGCGAAGCGCTGAAGCATTTTGACGATATTCTGAAAATCAAAGCAGACAAGCTGGTCATAAAGGGAAAGGTTGCAGCTCTGGCAGCTCTCGGGAAAACCGAAGAGGCAGAAAAGCTGATTAACAGATTCCATCTATAAAAGTTTTACGAGATAATCTCTTTTAAGCCGTATTGAACCAGATTATGCTCCAAGCCAAGATCTTTCGGGTTAATCCCGATAGCAAGCCCGATTAGCTGGGTAAGATGCAAAACCGGCAGCTTTATTTCCCTTGCAACAGCCTTTGAGGCACTTTTTTGTTTTACATCCATATTCAACTGACACAATGGGCAGGGGGTTACCACCATATCGGCACCGTTATCTGTCGCATCAGCCAAAGCCAATCCGGTAAGTTTATCTGCGGTCTTCGGCGCCTGAAGATCTACGTGAAATCCGCAGCATCTGTTTTTGTATGCATACTCAACCGGTTTTCCCTGTAATGCCAGAATCAGGTTATCAAGTCCGGTAGGATGAAAAGAGTTTTCGCCCATATTGAATCCGCTTTGAATATGAAACGGTCTTATATTATGACATCCGTAAAATGGAGCGATATTGATATTTTTCAGCGGCTTCACAACCTTTTTTGCCAAATTATCCAAGCCATAATCCTCAATCAGCGCATACATAAAATGTCTGACGCTCGAGGTTCCTCTATATTTCAAACCTATCTCGGCAAGATGCTCGTTTACCTCAAGTCTAAGCTGAGCATCCTCGTCAAGCTTTGCCTTGACAAAAGCAATATTATTCTGGCATGTGTTACAGATTGTTACCATATCAAGATTCTTCATCTCCGCATAACAGATATTTCTCGCATTAAGCACCATAGAAAGAAACGCATCAAAATCTCTCAGATGACTTGCTCCGCAACAGGTAGCCTCTTTCAGGTCAACAAGCTCTATTCCAAGTTTATCGGCAACTGCCATTGTGGATTTCCATAATTCCGGGGTTGACTGCTTGGCGGTGCAACCCGCATAAAGCGCATATCTTAATCTTTTCACCATTTTCTCCTGCATTCAATCTTTGAGGCAACTTTTATAAGCTGTTTGATCTCATTCATCTTTTTAGGCTTTGAAGGCATATTCCATGGCATCTTTATCTTGCCACGTCTGAACATATCAAACGCCTCGCGAAGATGCTTCATTGTCCCAAAAATACCTTCCGAATAACGCACCAGAAATCCCTCATCCAGAAATCCGTTTTTCTGAATCGATTTTTTAAATCCTATCGCATGACGGGTTGCAACGTTATTTTTTGCACGTCCCTCTTTGAACACTTGATTATGAAGCAGGGTTATCTTTTCTATGGGATTGACTCCCTTAGGGCAGACCTCAGCGCATTTATAGCATTTAACGCAATCCCATACCCCTTTTTCAGGTTCATTAATGATGTCTATACGTTCCTTCTTGTTATGATCCCTTGTATCAACGATAAATCGATACGCTTTAACAAATGCCGCAGGTCCGTAATATTTTTCATTGACCCTTACCGACGGACAAACCGAATAGCAGTTAGCGCACTGAATACAGATATCCGAATCAAGCATCAGACTTGCTTCATCAGGAGAAACTCTTGCCTCAACCTCAGGATGCTCATCATATTTGGCAACAAGAAACGGCTTGACCTCCGTATATTTATTCCAAAAATCAACCCGGTCGATAACCATATCTTTTATAACCTTTTGTTTATTTTGAGGTTCCAGAACAAGAAGATCACCAAAGATATCGGTCAGCTCAAAAACATTCTCTTTACATGACAGGACTACCTTGCCGTTAACCCTGATTGAACAGCTCCCGCATATTCCGTGACGGCAGCTTCGCCGATATGTAAACGAACCGTCAAACTCCCATTTTATCCTGTTGAGAATATCCAACACCAAGGCATCTTTTTTTACTTCCATCACATAGGATTCGTAATGCGGAAGATCATCAACAGCAGGATTAAACCTAAAAACTTTGAAGGTTATTCTTTTCTTTTCCATATTCAATCCTAATATATTCTTTTTTTCGGTTTAAATTTGCCAATATGAACATCGCCGTATTCAATTTTTATCGTCCCGTCCGAGTGCATAAACATATAGCTGTGTTTGAGAAAATTCTTGTCATCGCGTTCGGGATAATCATATCTGAAATGCGCTCCCCTGCTCTCTTTTCTTGCAATCGCCCCTTCGACTATGAATCTGGCATAATCAAGCATATGCCCCAGCTCTATCGCCTCTTCCAGATCGGTATTATAAACCCTGTTTTTATCATCTATATGAATATGCCTGTAGCGTTCGCTAAGCTCTGCAAGAATCTCTCTTTCCTTCAAAAGTGATTCTTCGGTTCTAAAAACACCCGCATTTTCCGTCATAGATTCTCTCAGCCTGTCACGCAAAACCGGTACAGATTCCTCACCTTTGCTATGAAGTATTCCCTCAACCTCCCCGATAGCCGCATCCGCATCCTCAGCCGTTACCTTATGCAGTATAAGAGTACCGTTGTTTAAATCGTTAATTATTGTCTCAGCCGTGTGTCTTCCGAACACCAATGCATCCAGCAAAGAGTTGCATCCGAGTCGGTTTGCGCCATGAACACTCACGCATGCGCATTCTCCGGCTGCATACAAACCCGTCACTATGGTGCCTCTGCTGTCTTTTTTAACGTGTCCTTCAATATCGCACGGAATACCGCCCATAGAGTAATGTGCAGTTGGTGAGATATATACCGGTTCGACAATCATATCCTGTCCAAGAAACGTTATCGCCAGATCGCGCAATTCAGGCAGACGGGTCATAATCAGGCGCTCCCCCAGATGCATCAGTCGTATCTCAACCGCATCCTTTTTTGGACCGACTCCCCTGCCCTCTCTTATCTCCATAGCTATGCAGCGGCTTATTATATCCCGCGGCGCAAGCTCCTTGCTTTCCGGAGCATACTTTTCCATAAAGCGCTCACCTTCGCTGTTATAGAGCCTTCCTCCCTCGCCCCTTGCAGCCTCAGAAATAAGAATTCCGCGCCCTGCAAGTCCGGTTGGGTGAAACTGAACAAACTCCATATCCTCAAGCGGAAGTCCGTGCCTTGCTACTATTGACAATCCGTCTCCGGTGTTTGCATGAGCATTTGTAGTAACTTTGTATGCTCTCGCATATCCTCCTGTTGCAAACATTACGGCTTTGGCATTAAATATGGTGTAGTTGAGCCCCAAAAGATCGAACGCAACAACCCCTCTTGTTACACCATCCTTATAAATCAGATCAGAGACATACCACTCGCTGAAAAATCTAACCCCCGCCGCAATTGCCTGCTCATAAACCGTTTGAAGCAGCGCAAGACCGGTTCTGTCCTTTGCATAGCAGGCTCTCGGTTTTGTTGCTCCACCAAAAGGACGCATTGCAATATGACCATCTGAGCTTCGGCTGAACACGGCACCGCAATTGGCAATCCATCTAACGGTTTCAGGCGCCTTTTGGCACATAAACTCAACCGCATTCTGGTCGGCAAGATAGTCACTTCCCTTTACCGTATCAAATGCATGAAGATCAGGACTGTCCTCAGCAGAAAGCGCGGCATTTATGCCTCCCTGCGCAGCGCCCGAATGACTTCTCAGTGGATGAAGTTTGCTTATAACGGCCACCTTCTTTCCCGCTTTCTGAATATCCATTGCAGCGGATGTTCCGGCAAGACCGGCTCCGACAATTACAACATCATATTCCTGAACGGGAATATTTTTGATAAAAGACTCAGACATTATACCCCCCGTCTATCATACTATACAGAACTATAGATTAGCACTGACAATTTAAATGTCAAGATATCTTAAGGTTAAAATTTGTTATTAATAATTGATTAACTATTTAATGGAAAGTCTATTTCTTGGTGTGAGTTAGATTGATATGGTAATATCCAATCTGACTCACACCGTTTACCAGTGGTTGTCAGTCAAGATCACAGTTTGTGTAAACATCATCAACATCATCAAGCTCGTCTAATTTTTCAACAAGTCTTCTTACCTTCTGCTTGTCCTCTTCGCTTAACCCTACCTTGGTTTTCGGAATCTCATCCAGAAACAGATCATTGGATTTCAGCCCCTGTTTTTCCAACTCGCTATTTACCTTGTAAAGATCTTTGGGATCGGTATAGACATCATAGCAGCTATGCTCTTCATTTTCTTTTATATCAAGCGCACCTGCTTCGATAGCTTTTTCCATCAGCTCTTCCTCGTCTATACTGTTATCAAAAGAGATGACTCCTTTCTGTTCAAACATCCAGCTTACACATCCGGTTTCGCCAAGGTTTCCGCCAAGTTTGTTGAACGTGCTTCTTATGCTTGAGGCTGTTCTGTTTTTGTTATCGGTATTTGCAAAAACTAGCACGGCTACACCCGCGGGCGCATAGCCTTCATATATAACATTTTCAAATTTGGCTCCTCCAAGCTCACCTGCGCCTTTTTTTATCGCTCTTTCGATATTATCTCTTGGCATATTAGCCGCTCTTGCTCTGTCAATGGCAATCCTAAGCCGTGGATTTGCATCCGGGTCTTTGCCTCCCATTCTTGTGGCTATTGTGATTTCCTTTATCAACTTGGTAAAAATCTTGCCTCTTTTGGCATCCTCGGCAGCCTTTTTATATTTTATATTGCTCCACTTACTATGACCTGACATCTATCCTCCCGTATTTTCAAAAAATAATTTATAGTTTAGGCAGTACTATCCCCTTCTGATTTTGATACTTGCCTTTCTTATCCGCATAACTGACCAAACATTCCTCATCAGCTTCAAAAAACAATACCTGCGCTATTCCTTCGTTTGCATATATCTTGGCAGGCAGCGGTGTGGTGTTTGACACCTCAATTGTAACATAACCTTCCCACTCCGGCTCAAACGGTGTTACATTAACAATAATTCCGCATCTGGCATAGGTTGATTTGCCAAGACAAACGGTCAACACCTTTCTTGGTATTCTGAAATACTCAACGCTTCTTGCAAGCGCAAAGCTGTTTGGCGGAATAATACAGATATCGCCTTTGTAATCTATATAATTTTTGGGTGAAAACTGTTTTGGGTCAACTACGGAGCTATTCACATTGGTAAATATTTTGAATTCGTCCGAAATTCTCATATCATAACCGTAACTGGATACTCCATAACTGATAACCCCTTTTCTTACCTGTCTGCCTGCAAACGGCTCTATCATTCCACCTTTAGCCTGCTTGATTATCCATTTATCATTTTTTATACTCATTTATCCCTCCTCCCTTATTATCTCACCTGCAAACTGCATCAGAAACCGTCTTTTCTCCTCCTTCAGCTCATCAAAATATCGTTTTTTCAGCTCTTTTAACAGATCATCATCTACGATTATTCCGTTTTCCTCCAAAAGTTTTTCCAACAGAACAATATATTCTGCCGTCTCTTCAATCTTTTTCTCAAGCAGAAACGGGTCCCTGCCTATAATACCCATGATTGCATCGCTATACATCTTAGTCCTTTAAAAAGTTTTTTGCCCAGCTCAAAAGCTCGGTATCGTTGCCATACAGCATAAAATGAACGCCTGAAATCCCCTCAAGCAGACCCTTTTTTTTAGCTTCGCTAATAATCTTCTTTATATGAACTATTCCGATTTTATGCACGTTTTCTCTGTCTTGCTCTAATTGCCTCATCAAATTATGCGGAATATTGATGCCTGGCACATTTTTATCGATATAACGAGCCATCCTCAAACTTGCAAACGGCATAAATCCGATAATTTTATCCATCTTTACAGACTCGGTTATCTTGAGAAACTTCTCAAGCGAGTCGACGCTGTAAACAGGTTGGGTAATGCAAAACGAAGCTCCCGCATCCCGTTTCCTCATTAAACGCCGATAAATACCTCCCGGGCTTGAGGGCGGAACAAGCGTGGCGCAACCTATTTTGAATGATGTTTTTCTGGCTATTTTACCTGCAAACGTTTCGCCCCTGTTCATATCGGCAGCAAGCTTTATGAGTTCAAAAACATCGCTCTGAAAAACAGAGTCGGAGGGCTCCTGAGCAGGATCTCCTGTTACAGCAAGTATGTTTTTTATTCCAAGCAGATCTGCTCCCAAAAGTTCAGATGCCAAACCGAGAAGATTGCTATCTCTGCATGTAATATTGGCAACGGTTTTTACGCCACATCTGTTTTGAATAAAATAAGCGGACGCAACCGCCGAGGGTCTTAACTTGCCCATAGGACAGCTTGTCACATTTACAAAATCTATAAAACCGGCAATTGAATCTATCCTTTTTTTGAGCTTTTCAAAATCAGCATCAACAGGAGGATTAATTTCAAGCGAAACGGTTTTTGCCGGGAATCCGTTATTCATCGACAAAAAACCGTTTCAAAACAGTTCTATATTGCTCTGGAATTCTTATCGATCTTGAATGTTCATAGTCATAAAAAACAGCGACGGTTTTGCCAGACGCATAAACAGTTCCGTCCTCATCCAGAATTTTTGTCGTAATCGTAAAACTTTTATCACCTATTCTCGAAACATAACATTGAGCAATGATATTTGTTCCCACAAAAAGCGGCTTCAGATAATCGCAACTGTTACTTGCCACAATAATCGGAAGATTCTGCAACTGTTCCTTATCCTTGAAAAGTTCCTTGAATAATCGTCCTCTTGCTGTCTCAAAATAGGTAAAATATACAGCATTATTTACATGACCCATAGCATCGGTATCCCTAAATCGAATCTGAATACGCTGAGTTATTCTATTTGTCACCCATGCCTCCTGTAACTTATCATATAAAACTTTATTAAAATTGCCTGTCGCTCTTTTTGTTTCCGGGAAACTGATTTTCCTGCACTAAAAAAACAATAAAGCAATCTAAATCTTTATCGATTCCTATCAAATTTCTTTCCTTTCATTATAGCACCCTTCACAATTCTATAAAGGTCATATTATCTTGAGAATAAGCCCATATAAGATGACTTTGCCAATATATGTCCTTTCATCATCTTTTGCAGCCTTTCCGCTGTTATTCCATTGCGCTTTTCAAGCAGCTTATCCAACGCATAGACGGTAAAAAGGTAGCGATGGGGATGACCCGGAGGCGGACAAGGTCCGTTGTAGCCTATCTTACCAAAATCGTTTACTCCGCTTACAGCGCCAAATGTTGCCATATTTTTACTTTCAGATTCTTTTATTGAGTTAACGGTTGCACCTATATCGTAGATTACCCAATGAATCCAGTTTCCCGAAGGTGCATCGGGATCATTTACTATAATCGCAAAGCTCTTTGTGCCATCAGGTGCATTTTTCCAACTCAGCTGAGGCGAGATATCTTTACCCACGCAGCTAAATTTAGATGGGATAAATTTACCATTCTCAAACGAAGAAGAAGCAACACTGAAAATCCCCATAGCATGCCCCCTTGTTAAGAACAAAACAAAAATTGTCGCAAACAGGATTTTTTTCATCATTTTATCAATTTAGCAAAATTTTCTTTGGCGTGCAACATAACTTGCTCGTAAACAATTAATCAATTTCAGCAGATAGGAACTTTCTGCCGTTTTTGCAAACCCTTTTAGTTTGTAATCTCTTTTATTTTATCAAAAATCAACATATCTGCCTCTGCACGCTTTATCTTCTTGAGATTATCAGACATATTTTGCAGTTTGACTGCATTTTCCTTTATCGCTTTATAAAGCAATCTTCCCGAAAGCTCATAATTATCAATGACTATTGCGCCTCCTGTCTTTGCAATCTCAAGGGCGTTTTTCTTTTGATGATTATTCGCCGCAAACGGATACGGAATGAAAATCGCAGGAATCAAAAGATAAACCAACTCGCTTATTGTTGTAGCTCCGGCTCTTGAGACAGCCATATCAGCAGCACTATATACCGCAGCCATATCATCTATAAATTTGAGAACATGAACATTTGCCGCATCTGTGTAAGCAGCTCTCACCTCTTCAAACTGAGCCTCTCCGGTTTGCGCAATTAGGTTTAAGGAGCCATCCAATTTGACAAATTCAGCCATTTCGATTACCGCATCGTTGATAGCCTTTGCCCCCCTGCTTCCTCCTAATACAACAACGGTAATCGGCAATTCTCTATGCTTTATCCCTTTTTGTGCATTTTTTATATTTTGCCTTATGGGGTTACCAACAATGCTCAACTTGCTTTTTTCAAAAAATTCTGCGGTTGAGGAAAAATTCAAAAAAATATGTTTGGCAAATTTTCCTATTATGCGATTTGCAAATCCCGGAATACTGTTCTGCTCGGTTACAAAAATCGGAATTTTTAATAAGAAAGCGGCAATAGAGGCAGGCAGACCGACAAATCCTCCTGTTGTAAGCAATGCTTTCGGTTCAAATCCTTTCAATATTTTTACGGATTCAAAAACGGCATCAAAAAGCTTAAAAAGCGATTTTACTTTTCTAAAAACCGATTTCCCTACAAAGCCTGCAGAATTAAGCAGATAGTATCTATAGTTATAATTTTTCAGAATTTTTCGCTCTATACCGCTTTGCGAGCCAATCAGTTCGACATCCCAACCTTCAGCCTCAAATCTGCCTGCCATTGCTATGGCTGGAAAAAGATGCCCTCCCGTGCCACCGCCGGTTATAATTATCCTATTTTTTCGCAATTCTGTATAAAATCCCCAGCATTATAAAATTTACCAACATTGCCGAACCTCCGTAACTGATAAGCGGAAGCACAATACCTTTGGGAGGCAAAAGTCCGGTTACGACCATCATATTTGAAATCGACTCTATTGCAAAAAGCATAGCTATGCCAAAAGCTGCCATCTTGTCAAACCTTTCAGATGCCCTGCGGGCTATCATTATGCATATTGTAATAAAATAGGCAAAAACCGCAATCACAAAGACCGCGCCCAAAAAGCCGATTTCCTCGGCTATGATAGAAAAGATATAATCGTTGTATGCATCAGGAAGAAAAAAAAGCCTTGCATCACTATTGCCAAGGCCTTTTCCAAAAAAACCTCCCGAGCCGATTGCCACTATGGATTGAATAACCTGATAACCTGCGGTTTTTGCATTAGCCCACGGATGAAGAAACGCAACGATTCTTCTGATTCTGTAGGAAGACGAAATAACTACAAAGCCTGCTGAAAGTCCGATCAACCCACCTGTTATAATGATATGAGATATCCTGGCGCCTGCGGCAAAAAGCATACCGAATCCGATCGCAATAATAACGGCTGCGTTGCCAAAATCCGGTTCCGCCACAACAAGAAGCGAAACTATCATAATCAGCGCAAGAATCGGCAGCAACATTGAATATCGCTTTATATCGCTATGCTTGGTGACAAAATAAGCCGTAAACAAAACAACCGCAAGTTTTGCAAGCTCAGACGGCTGAAATGAGATTGACGCCATCTTTATCCATCTGTATGACCCGTTAATCTTGTGACCTAAGGGAGGAAACACAAGCAAAAGCAAAACGACCGATAGAACAATATACACCCTACTTTGACGCATCAGCTTTTCTCCGGGCAGATGCGCGTAATAGAAAAAAAGAATTGCACCCACAGGAAGATGAGCCAGATAGATTTTCAAAAAATGAGCATCGTCATGATATTTTAATATTCCGATCGGTGCAGAACTGCTGTAGATGGCTATGATTCCTACTGCAATCAAAATTGAGGCACCTGTCAAAAGATGCAGCCTTAAGGAAACCCTACTCAATAATCGTAATCTCTCTTGATTTCGCTTACAATCTCTTTAAACCGTTTACCTCTGATCTTGTAATTCTCAAATTCATCAAAGCTCGAACATCCCGGGGACAGCAAAACCGTATCCCCTTTTGCAGCAAAATTAAATCCTCCGTAAACAGCCACTTTC
>Ga0256829_1002548_pt1 | contig 13474 bp, 14 predicted proteins | sample 131447metaG_FD_185979 | JGI IMG/M metagenome (GOLD analysis project Ga0256829, IMG submission 185979) | Hydrothermal vent microbial communities from Lau Basin, Pacific Ocean - 131-447 | ecosystem: Environmental > Aquatic > Marine > Hydrothermal vents | place: Pacific Ocean: Lau Basin | collected...
TATTTCTAATTTTAATCCCTTAAGTTTATGTTTAGTTATAATTCTAACTAAACATATGGATGAAATCAAAATTTAAACTAGATAATAGACAGATATTTAGCTATGTGTCTTCTTTGGTAACATTTGTAGTTTATCTGTGGTGAATTTAGAGGCATAATACTTCCTTTTTTAAGTAACTATTTTTGAAACATTCAAACTACCTGTATTTTTATTTTACCCTAAAAGCGTTTTAACGCTATTTGCTTCCCTCAACATCTTATCGGCACTTAACGACAAAATCATAGACACAATCACATACCCCAAAAAGAAGTAGAGTCCTACCTCAACTTCTGCGCGGCTTACTTCTGCTTTGTTGGCCGTGAGATAGACAAGAAAAACGGCTACCACAAATACATCGACCATCGACCACTTTCCGATGAGTTTAAAAAACCTAATCACTGTATGTGCAAAATCAAACTGCATAAAGACAGAAACAAAAAGCAACGAAAGTACTTTTAGCACAGGCACGATGACTGAAAAAATCAAAATAACCAATGCCACAACAACATCTCCATTGGAAAAGAGTTTCTCTATGGAACCTATGATGCCTTTAGACTCAAAGGAAAGCACGATGTCGCCTACATACTCCACCTCTTTATGTATAGTCACCATCAAGATAGGCGTGACAAGCCCCAAAACGAGACTCACCAATGTAGCCAAGGCACCAAACAAAGTAAATATCCGTAAAGGAACATAAAAATATGAAAGCATCAAAGTACCAAGCAAGTACATCGTGTAACGGGTGTAACGTTGTGCTTCTTGCATGGCGAAATGCTGTTTTTCTTTCAGGTTTACTATCACATCATTACGTTCACTGTTGACCAGTCCACCCAAGATGCTTTTTGCAAACGTCTCTAAACTCAACTGTGCCTGTTCTTTTGCCCCTTGATGTGTCACAAGTTCTGTCGTAGCCTTTTCAAATGCTATGGCATGGGTATATGCTTTTGAACCAAAGACTATCATCCCTAACAAAAGAAGTGCAAGAAGAAAGTACCCTGTTTTCTCTTTCAACTTACTCACCTAACACCTCAAAATAAAGTAACAAGGTACGCTGAAAAAAGTTTTTATTGTCATCACTCACGACGACATAACGGTGATTTCCTACTTTTGCCAAACCCTCAAAATTGTCTATCTCCCAACCTGCATGGTTATTCATTTTGGCAAGCACTTTGGTTTTACACATGTTTTTGCCCTTACTGCATTGGTTTAAAAATACTTTTTTCAAAGTCACTACAAAAGGATGCAGCAACCCCGTATACGAGCGCTCAAGCACCAGTATATTGCCATCATCCATCACTTCCATGGCAACAACTGCACTATTGCCTTCAGGTTCAGCTTTAAAAGACCACTGCTTTCCAGACAACGCATAGATGGTATGTTTCTTTTTATTGTCTCTTTTTAAAGGCCACTCTGTTGCTGTCAGGATGCCATACTTTTTATGCCACGCCAAAGCCTCTAACGATTTGTTTTTACTTCGGTAGTTTTTTGTCTCTTTAATCAGCGTTGGCAAAGGGTACTTACGTATAAGATTGCCTGCTTTTTGAGTGTTTTTATGAAACCATGCTATCTTGGCTCTGCCTTCAAAAGAGACAAGTAGCCGTCTTTTACCATCTAGTGTCATCCCTTCACTGTCGCGTTTCCATTTTTTAAAACGTTTGCCGTTCTTTTTCTTTAATGTCACTGCCGATACAGGGATGAGCATATCTATGGTATTAGAAAAGTGTGCATTAAAGCCATACAAAAACCCTTCATCACTCACTAAGTATAAAGTCTCTGTTTTTGCATCATACGTTACATCAGATATCTCTGAGAAAGAGAGTCCATCTATCTTTTCAAATGAAAGTTTTTTCTGGTCAAGCATGCGAATGGACATAAAAGGATTTTCTTCAAACGGAGGCATGATGTTTACACTACTGACCCCTGCTTTTACAAGCACTATCAGACAGCAGTAAACAAAAAACTGTTTCATTTCTCTTCAGATACTTCAGGGAAAAAGTACAACAATATCACTATCCACACCACTGCCACATCTATGGCAACGTCTGCGAAGTTAAACACTGCCCAGTTGAACCCACAGTGCCATGCCACATAATCCACCACACCTTCATGCACAAATCTGTCATAGACATTGCCCAGTGCGCCACCTATGAGTAAGCCCGCAGGAAAAGCATAGCGCTTAAGATACCCTTCTTTAAAAATGACAAACAAAATGCCCACAACAAAAAGTGCCTGTATCCATTTTAAGTAAGGGCCTAAAAAAACAAACATCGAAAATGCCACACCCTTGTTATAGTGCAACACCAAGTCAATACAATCTCCTGCCCTATAGTACCCATCCACAAACAAGGTCTTAATGTTTTGATCGATGATGAACGTACCCAAAAGCACTAAAAAGAAAATAGAAAAAATACGCATTAAGCTAACGCACTCTTGAAAAATACTTTACATCTTTCCATCATACTCTCAAGTGCTTCGTCATCTTTTCCCTCAAGCAAAAGTCTAATTTTATTTTCCGTACCTGAGTATCTAAACAGATGTCTCATACTCAAAGCTTCAATCTCACCCTTGAGTGCATCTAAACCTTCTATCGTTGCAAAGTCACGCTTTTCATCAACCAATAAATTGACCAACAGTTGAGGGTATGACTCGTAAGGGTTAAACACTTCACTTGCTGCCTTCCCCGTAGAAACCAAATATGCCAATGCCTGTAATGCTGAAGAGATGCCATCTCCTGTCTTTGCATAATCAGAAAACACCACATGACCACTCTGCTCACCACCAAAGTTTATGCCGTTATTTTGCATCAATTCCACTACATTCTTATCGCCCACTGCTGCACGATAAAGGTGTAGGTCTTGTGAAGCCAAATACTCATCTAGCCCTTGGTTACTCATCACCGTAGCCACCATACCATCACCTTTAAGTGTGCCTTGGTTCTTTAAGTGTACGGCAAGCACAGCCATGAGCTTATCTCCATCGATGACCTCACCTTTCTCATCTACCATCACCAATCTATCGGCATCACCATCTAATGCTATCCCCACATCTGCACGAGACTCAAGTACCACTTTCGCAAGATTTTCAGGGTGCATCGCACCACACCCTTCGTTAATGTTAAAGCCGTTTGGCTTATCACCAATAACCACAACATCTGCCCCTAACTCTTGCAGTATCGTAGGACCCACGATATACCCTGCACCATTGGCACAGTCTATCACGACTCTTTTCCCTGCCAAAGTAACATCTTTAGAGAAAGAATTTTTAATATGCACAATGTAACGTCCTATCACATCATCAATACGCTTAGACTTTCCTATATCTTTGTCTGTAGCTTGAGCATTTGCTATACGTTTTTCATCTTTAAAGATGGACTCTATCTCTAGCTCTTTGTCACGGTTTAGCTTGTTTCCCTCTGCATCAAAAAATTTAATGCCATTGTCATAAAAAGGATTATGTGAAGCCGATATCATGATGCCTGCATCACAACGCATATTTTCTGTTAAAAATGCGATAGCAGGTGTAGGCATAGGGCCTATTTGAATTACGTCAAAACCTACAGCTGTAAGCCCTGAGACTATAGCATTTTCTATCATATAACCACTACGTCTTGTATCTTTTCCTACTAAAATCTTTTTAGTTTTTGCAAACTGCTTAAAGTAAATCCCTGTTGCCATCGCCAATTGCATCGCATTAAATGCTGAGACTTTCTTCCCTGCTTTACCACGTACCCCATCTGTTCCAAAAAGTTCCAATGTAAATCCCCTGAAAAATATATTACTTAAATTTTAACTAAATATTACTAACATACGCGTTATTTCACACGTAAGCATTTCCTTATCTGCGCTATTAATATAGTTTTAAACTTCTTTTAGATATTATTCGCGAACTATTTTCACTCTAATACAGAGTGCTAACAACATAAACCTACAAAAGGAAACACCATGGCAAACAACAAGTCAGCTAAAAAACGTATCTTAGTATCTGCTAAGAAAACAGAAAGAAACAGATACTACAGAACAAGAATCAAAAACATTGTTAAAAGTGTACATGAAGCAGTAGAAGCATCAGATAAAGTAGCAGCAACTACAGCATTTGCAACTGCAAACAAAAACATCCACGCACTAGTAAGTAAAGGTTTCATCAAGAAGTCAACTGCAGCTAGAAAAGTAAGCCGTCTTCACAAAATGGTAAACAAAATAGAAGCTTAGTTCCTCATAGAACGCTATTTGGGCAAAGCCCAAATCACTACGTTGTCACTGTGACAACTTCAGCAGTTGGCTCATTCGACTTGTCGAATTTTAGCTTTCCTGCTACAATCTAATTACCCAAAACAATCCAATATAAAGTCATCCTATGTTCAAAGAAAAACTACAACCTTTTATAGACAGACACAATGAAATCACTAAACTTCTAAGCTCACCCGACATTGCTTCAGATATCACACGCATGACAGAACTAAGCAAAGAACAGTCTGGACTCAACGAATTGGTCGAACAGGCGCATATTTATATCCAAACTGCTGAAGCGATAGAAGAGAATAAAGAACTTCTAGGTGACGAGGAACTGGGAGATTTGGCAAAAGAAGAACTTTCTGAACTAGAACCTATGCTACCGAAACTAGAAGCAGAGATAAAAATTCTCATGCTTCCTAAAGACAAAAATGATGACAAAAACATTATTCTTGAGCTTAGAGCTGGTGCAGGAGGAGATGAGGCAGCACTTTTTGTGGCTGACGTCTTTCGTATGTACTCCCGCTATGCAGAACAAGCAAACTGGAAAATAGAGATTATGAGTTCCAGTGATGGAACAGCTGGTGGATTTAAAGAGATAATTGCCCAAATATCTGGAGAGAATGTCTATGCCGAGCTCAAATATGAAGGTGGTATACACCGTGTACAACGTGTCCCAGATACTGAGACACAAGGACGGGTACATACTTCCGCCATCACTGTAGCGGTTATCCCAGAAGTAGATGATGTAGAAGTCGACATTAAACCAAATGAAATCAAAATGGACACCTACCGCTCAAGTGGTTGTGGTGGGCAGTCAGTTAACACTACAGACTCTGCGGTACGCTTAACACACCTCCCCACTGGTATCGTTGCAGCCATACAAGACGAAAAATCACAACACAAGAACAAAGCAAAAGCCATGAAAGTACTCAAAGCAAGAGTGTATGAACATATGTTACAAGCAAGCCTAGATGAATCTGCCAGCCAAAGAAAGCTGCAAGTCGGTTCAGGGTCACGCTCAGAAAAGATACGTACTTACAACTACCCTCAAAACAGACTCACAGACCACCGCATAGGTCTTACACTTTATGCATTGGACGATATCATGAGTAACGGCTCACTTAAGCTTGTCTTTGAACCACTTATGGCACATGCAAGAACAGAAGCCATCAAAGAAGCAGGACTCTAAGACATGCCCCACTTCCCTCCACTCTCTTCAGATGATGATTTAAAAGAAATAATAAAGTCCGCTTTTGATTCAGACTTACCCGTAGATGGCTCATGGGGATATACACAAGCCTCTGCAACAAAGATAGAAGCCTCAGATATCCCTCTACCTCAAATAGAGCATATTTTCGCTTCTATGAGAGCCTATACAGAGATGAATATGACAAGAGAACCTCAAGATAGATACGGAAGCATCAACCTCAATGAACTCTCACGTGAAACCATAGAAGATTCTGGACATACATACCATAAAGTAACCTACGAAATCACTGCAATGAAAGAGAGTATCTATACCAAATTTATCAAAGAGTATAAAGAAGAGTATGGGAAAACAACATTCGATTTAAATGCACATTTCAAGAGAAGAAAAGAAGCAACGCTTCATAGAGAAGTAACACACTGGTTTAGCCTAAGCTAAATCATAAACAAATACCCCAATAGATACTTATATATAATAAACACTTGCTACACTGCCAAAGCAGTATAGCAAAATCAAACGACTAAAGTCTTATTTTATTTTCTTAGAGTCAAAGAATGTTTCACCCTTAAGTTGCGTATATGTGATTTTAAGTTCGTCACCTTTTTTACCTGCAAATTGAAATTTAATCAATGGGTTTTTAGAAAGGAACTGGCTTGTAGATGCATCATAAACTACTTTTCCACCTGCAGTTGCAGTAATGTGAGTAATAAAGTTTGCAACTTTACCTTTTTTCTTTGCTTGATCGTATGTAAGCATATCGTGAGAGATTCCTACTTTTGCTTTTACAATACCAGCTTTTTCTTTTGCTTTAATTTTCATTTTAACTTGAGTTGCTGCTGGTGCATCTGCCATACTAGCTGTTGCCATAAGTGCGATACTTACAAGTGCTAACATTAATTTTTTCATTTAATTTCCTTTAATATATTTATTTATCTAACAATGATTATGGGATGAGGGATTAACCTTCACATCCACCAAGTGCAACTTCTAATGAAAGTTTAGTTGAGTAAAATTTACCATCTTTACCTTCAACGATTGCTGTAATTGTACCAGACTTTTTCATTTTTATTTTCATAGAAAATGCTGCTTTTGCACCTTCAGGTACAGCAAATACTGCTACTGCTGATTCTGGATTCACATCTTGGAAAACTGCTATTGATTTTGCAGGGATGGTTGTTTTAACAGAAACTGGGATTGCTCCACCGTTACTTGCAACTTTTGGCGCTTTTAAAGTGATATCACCCTCTGCTGGTGTAACCTCTCCGTAAAGTGCTTTGATTGATGTTGGTACAGTTTTTGCTGTCCATGCATCTGGCTTATCTGCTCTGTAATCTGTTGCATTCAAACTTACTGCCATTGCAGCTACTGCTACAAGACTTAACATACTTTTTTTCATTTAATTTCCTTTCTATTTAACATAGGGTTCAAAGCCTTGATGACTTTATCCCTTATTGTATTTTCTAATTGTGTAATAATTGTGATAATACAAGCTTATTTACTTGCACCCACCATATAATCAATCACTTGCTTCATTTTTGCATCATCGTAGCTAGATCCACCTCTTGGAGGCATACCGTTTACCCCATTGATTGCATTATCGTATACTTTATCTATACCTTTTTTAAGCGTAGCTGCCCATGCTTTTTTGTTTCCAACTGCTGGGGCACCCATAGCATCTGTCGCATGACATACAGCACATGCTGCTTCATAGTCCGCTTTACCTGGCCCTGCTGGCTTCACATCTGCTTTCACTTTAGGAAGTGTTTTAGCAGAATTTAAAGATGGGGTAAAATCAGAGATTGCATGTTTTATTTTTTGAACTACAGGAGCGCCTTCAAAACAATCTTTCATACATCTCACACCATTACCATAGTTGAGTGGATTGTTAAAGTACTCACGTGCATTGTCTTCGCCTTTTGGACCATTTATTTTTGGTTCAAAACCATCAACATTTGGCATCACAAGCTTTAAGAATTTTTTTCTATCAAGTACATACTCATCATCCAACTCTTCACCATCAATAGTCAATTCATTGATACTCATGATATATGCAGAAAGTGCATACACTTCATCTGTAGTTAAAGACATTGGTGCTTGGTGAGGCATACCTGTTTTAATGTACCACCAAAGTGTACTTGCATATGGCCAGTAAGAACCAAAGGCACGTTTTGGACCATCATCATCTGGATGTGTACGTTGATTTTTCAATGTTTTTTGCTCTTCATAAGCATTACCCATTGTCAATTTAGGGTAAAGACCATTACCTGCACCAAAGTCACCGTGACATTGCTGACACTTTTCTTCGTAAAGATCATCACCCTCTTCTACAGAACCTGAACCTTCAGGAAGACCTGTACCATCTGGCATTACATCGATATCCCAAGCTTTTTGCTCATTTGCAGTGGCTGTTTTACCTTTGTTAAATGCTGTTGTGTGTGCTTCAGGGTCTACATAATAAGCACCTGTCTTACCATTAACGATTGGATATGTTACTCCACCATCAATAACAAGTTTACCATTGTATCCATATGTTTTTTTAACCGTGTCAGAAACCAAAGCATTCGCTGGACCTACCGCATCGACAACTCTTTTATCGAAACCTGTCGTATCCATTTTTACTGCGACTGCTTTTACTTCACTCTTTGCTACCTTTTTTGTATCATTAGACGCATTACAAGCTGTTCCTAAAAATACAACCGATGCAAGTAGTGTACTTGCAACTAATTTTTTATGATAAGATTTGTACATTTGTAACCACTCCTTTTGCATCTACTGCCCATGTGTGAATACCATTTCTATGGTAAACACCTTCGATACCTACAGCAGCTCTTTCGTTTTTAACTGTTGGCTGAATATGTCCTGCATCATCACTAGCACGTGAAGAAAGTAAAAGAGGTGCACCAGTATATTCATGCATAATGCTAAATCTAGTCCAAGCTTTTTCTAGTACTAAACCTTTAAGTGATGCCTGTTTCCAGTTTTTACCACCATCAAGTGAAACATCTACTGTTGAGATAGTTCCCATACCCGACCATGCAAGTCCTTCGATTTCTATCATGTCACCTTTTTTAAGGTCAGTCCATGGTTTCTCAGGACAGGGAGACGTGATAACAGAGTTTACTTCGTTGGCATAGAAGTGCTGTATCGCTTTACCTGTATATTTAAGTGCTGTATATTTAGAAGTTTCTTCTTTAGCATAGAAAGGCTCAGATGCGAATTCTAGTCTCGCCAACCATTTAACACATAAGTTTGCTTCCCAACCTGGGACAACAACTCTGATAGGGTACCCTTGCTCAGGACGTAATGCTTCACCATTTTGTCCCCAAACAATCATAGCATCATCAAGTACTTTATCTACAGGGATAGTTCTACCCATGTGAGAGTCATCGATACCTTCAGCTAGCATCCATCGTGCTTCTGGCTTAAGACCAAGATCTTTAAGAATATCTTTGATGTACACACCAGTCCACTCAGCACAAGACATAAAGCCTTTAGCAAATTGGATAGAGTTAAACTGTGGTCCTCTCCACTCTGGTCCACCATTTGCTGGACATTCAAGGAAGTGGATTCTACTTACATTAGGATATCTTTTAAGTTGCTCCATCGTTAAAACGATAGGCTTCTCAACAAGACCATGAATCATAAGTCTATGCTCATTAGGGTTAATCGTTGGTGTTCCACCATGGTGTCTGTTAAAGAAAAGACCATTTGGCACGATAATACCATTCAAATCTTGTATAGGTGTAACTGCAATAGATGCTCTAAAGTTACCAGAAGAAAGAATAGGTGTCGTTCTTCTGGTTACATTGTGCTCGTAAGGAGAAGGTTGTCCATATTTGTTTACGGTAACGTCATCACCAAACTTGAGACTCCATGGTTTCTCTTCCATGATGTTTGGATCATCCTCTGCATTTGCTTCAATATGCTCATTGGCATTCACTGAGACAGGTGCAACAACACTTGCTGCAGCTAATGCGCTCATAGAATAAGCTGCTGTTTTCTTAAAAAAGTCTCTTCTTGATGCTTGCTCTGTTACTTCAGAGATAATTTCAAGTTCTTTTTCAGATACATTATCTATCTTATTCATTTGTCCTCCTTGGTTAATTTTAAAATGACTAAGGGCTATACCTTAGGAAAGTCATGTGCTAGATTATAGTTAAAATAAATTAAAAAAAGAATAAAAGTTATCATTTACATAAGATTGCCTATATATTTATCAATGTATTGTAACCATAATACACCATTTATATAAATAAAATATATAATATACATAAGTTATACATATATTTATATAGCATTATTTAACGGCAATTATGTTAAAATCACCTTTATATACGTCATGTAAGGAGAAACTATGTCAAGAAAATCTATAGGTAAAGTACTTTCCATCTTTATTTCCATCAAGGGAAATAGCCAAAGAGTAGAAAAAAACACCATTTTATTAGATAGTAAAGGTATTAGAGAAGATAAGTTCTATGACAAAGCCATAGAACGCTCAGTTCTCATCACTTCTTTAAGCAGTTATGACTTAGCCAAGCAACACGACATCACCATGCCTTACGCGTCTTTAGGGGAAAACTTACTCATAGACTACAACCCTTACCATCTCCCTACAGGCACAAAATTACATATCGGTACCGCAGAAATTGAGATAAGTCAAAACTGTACACTTTGTGACCATCTTTCAAACATAGATGCTCAGTTACCTACATTACTTAAAAATGACAGAGGGATATTTGCAAAAGTAGTAAAAGAAGGGGAAATAAAAAAAGAAGATATTATTTATTTGGTAGGCTAAGCTCTAAAATACACAAAAAACTGTGGGCATAGCACCCACAGAGTCTGACTATTTCTTAGTCAATTTTTCAAGAATCAATTCCATTTTAACCTGTGCTGTTATCAACACTTCTTGGGAAGCTTTGTCTTCTATCGCCAAAGAAGCTATCCAGTTATAGACTGAAGGAAATGCCATTTCTATAGTGTTTGTTCCTTTTTTGTTATACATATAAAGTGAACATGGCGCAAATGCCCCTGCTTCAGGGTGTCTTTTAGAAACGGTATAAATCACAGAGATGTTACAAATAGAGTACACATCATAAAAATTAAATGCCTCATACTTTGACTCTTCAAAGTCATAGTTCAAGTCATTGAACCCTGCCATGATAAAGTCATTCCCTGGAAGCTCACCCTCAAAGTTCATCTCGAAGTCATCTTTAACGTCTTCCCAGTCTACATCTTTTGCCATAGTCAAGGTAGCTCTTGATACAAGTGCCCCCGCAGGCTTTTTCATAGCGTAAGCCACAGTCTCTACTTTAGCATTTGGCAATGCTTTTTTAAGTGTATCTTGTACCAACTTACCATACGCTACCAAGTCAGCATCATTTTCAGGTATCCCCATGATCGCAGCCATCGCAGGCACAGACAAGTTAGACACAGATATAGTCTTACTGCCTTTACGTGTATAGATAGACATACTCATAGGTGTAAACAGTCCAATGTTCGGATACTTCTTAGCTAAAGCAAGTACTGCATCTTTTTTAAAGATGGTAAACAAGTTATACACAGCAAAGTCCGTCGTCTTAAAGTTTTTTATAAACGGTGCTGTCATATCTCTATTATCATTGATGAAAAAACCTGCTTTTTCAAAAGTAGCTTCTATGGTTTTAGGAGTTATTTTCCCATCTGCATTGTTAACAGTTAAGATTTGCACATTATGTGCACCCGTTGCCATAAGTCCTGTCGATACCAACAAAGTAAGTATCAAACTTTTAGTCAATAGTTTCATGGTAGTCCTTTAGTAAATGTTGTCTGAACCATACATTAGTATATCCCAAATTTTTTGAATGTATCAACATAACATAGTTTGAATATAAAAATGAATTAAATGTGAAAGAATGAGGAAACATAACAAAGAGAAAACTCTTTGTTAAATCATTTTAGAATCTATATCTAATGTAAAATCTAGCATCTTGTGCTTTTTCGACGATAAATGGTAATGCCGCTTTTGCCTGTGCATTTCCAGCTACTGCAGCAGCTTTAAGATCAGAAATTTTCTGGGAACCCCCTGTTGAACCACCAAAGAAACCATTACTTCCTGTATAGTCATAGTTCATTACAGTATATCTAGCTTGTGCGGATAGAGCATCTGTTAACTGATACGTAAAGTAAACTTCAAATGCATCACCACGTACGGCAAGTTTAGACCCTGCCATAGTGTCTTCCGCATAAGTAAATGGTCTCCAGTATTGTGAGCCATGGTTATATTCTATACCAAAGACACCATCTTCGGTGACAGGAAGTTGTGCCCCAAACCAATATGAAGTACCTGTTTCACTATTAGAACTACCCAACATGCCTGGAACATTTATAATACCTCCAGCTCCATCGGGAACACTCACCGTAGTTCCATTAGGGTGAGATTTTGTCCATGCAAACGAACCAAATATTTTGGCATCAGCAAAATATCCTTCATCTGTCAATCCATCAACAAGTACAGACAGTGCAGCACCATCCATATCTCCAACAGTTTTTAAAGGAGTCAATACACTTCCAGTAGCATTTATATCTGCATCAGGTACATCAAAACCTCTATACCATGATGCCTTAACGATATATTGCCCATCATTGTATGGTTCAAAAATAAACCCTGCTAATCTAATATCTTTAACACCATTTACATTATTTGCATTTGGAGTACCTGATGATGAACCAATTAAAGGATAGGCATTCGTTGACCCTTGCCCCATACAAACTTTAATACTCATACCTGGCACACCAGTAATATTTGACAAGTCAAGCTTAGAACTAAGCCCATCAAACTCAACATTGATAACATGTCCCAGTGGAGACTGTGCAGTATCATCTTCTCTAAGATTCGACAAGAATCCACCTGTAGATGGTCTACGACCCAAAGAGAATGTCCAAGGCATATCTAAACCAAATGCACTTTCACCCAAGTAGAGCCAATATGCCTGTCTTACTCTCAAAGCATTATCATTTAAAGCTTCATTTGTAGTCCAGTCAAAGTAGTTAAACACTCCTGGTGTAGCAAAGTTTGCACCAAATGCTTTATTCATAGAAAGTTGACCTTTAAAGACATTGTTACTGTCTGGCGCATATGCCATGTTCAACCAAAGTCTCATAGAAAGTAAATCATTTTTACCTTGCTTACTTCCATCAGCCATGCTATAGTTAATGTTATCAAGTCCCGTTCTTAAATCAACACCCCATTTGATGTTATCTCCAGAATCATGTGCTTTTACTTTGTTTATTTTTTTATTTTGCTTTTTAAGCTTTTTCTTTATCTTTGCCAATTCTGACTCAAGGTCATTCAATTTTGCAGCAAGTTCCGAGTTTGAGATTGCATTCGCACCTGTAATTGCCATCATTGTGACAAGCGATGCAGATATAATTTTTTTCATGTTTACTCCTTTTTTGTATGTCTGTCCAAAACATGTAATCTATAGTTTAAGCAAGTTACTCTAAGTTTAGACTTAAATTAACCAATAATTAACAATAAACAATGTTATTTAATATGAAGTTATGAGAGTTATAATGAGAAGAAAACAAAAAGGCAAACCTGAGTATAAAAACAAGGGAAATTTACAAATTTGGACAAGGAGTAAATAAGAAGCTACTCAGGTTAACTGCCTTTTGTACCCATAGTATAACCTCCAAACATTAACAAAACATAATAAACCATCAATGAAAAATTAATCATTACACGGGCACCCAGAAGGGGATATTCCTACATATATACACCTATTAGCAAATGTCTAAAATTCTGATAAAAAACAGAACTCCATAGGAGTACCTCTCGTGTGTACCCAACAATCCGCATATATTTCAGATAAGGAAAGTAAAAAGAATTTGTAAAAAGAGAATAAGCTAGCTATTGCACTAAAGTAACTAATAAAATAAATGAAAGCGATATGTTTGTGATTAGTGATTAAGAGAATAAAAAAGATAGTTAAAATAGAAGATAGTTATTGTAAAA